>Ga0111153_1009_pt1 | contig 77086 bp, 69 predicted proteins | sample DeeMarSeWOR28_12_FD_80255 | JGI IMG/M metagenome (GOLD analysis project Ga0111153, IMG submission 80255) | Gammaproteobacteria bacterium SG8_31 | reverse complement strand
AAAGCCGCCGTCAGCGTCGTCTTACCATGGTCAACATGACCAATCGTTCCCACGTTTACATGCGGCTTCGTACGCTCAAATTTTGTCTTGGCCATTGGATCCCTACTCCAGATCTTGTTCGCGCGGCCCTCCGGGCCGATTCGCCGACTGCCCGTCTCCCTGGTTGCATCCCCTCGCGCCTAAGGGCACGAAGATGGAGCCCACAACCGGACTTGAACCGGTGACCTCTTCCTTACCAAGGAAGTGCTCTACCTGCTGAGCTATGTGGGCCTCGCCGACCAGAGCCGATGACGATTGGAGCGGGCGATGGGAATCGAACCCACATCATCAGCTTGGAAGGCTGAGGTTCTACCATTGAACTACGCCCGCAAAGCCCCGCGGTTACCGTGCCTCATCCGGCCGGAATTCGTGTCCCTGGAAGATGCCGACGAACCTACGAAGGCTGAGCCAGCAGATTTACAGTCTGCCCCCGTTGACCGCTTGGGTACCCCTCCGAAACACAAGCCCTTCATTTTGCTTGAGGCTGGATACCCTGTCAACACGCGCGGGAGCCGCTTCGGCTGTCTCTGAGCCGCCGTCCAAGCTTGACGCTCAAGCGATGAATTTTAACAGAACCCTCCCCGAATCGGACCACTTTATCCAGGGGCCGGCCTGAATTTCCGGGGGCGATCTCAGGCATCCGGCCCTCGAATCCCCAGTGCCGGAGGCTCACCTCAGACCTGGATTGAGGTCCAGGTACGCCCGATCGTTTCTCCCGCCGGACCTGCTAGGATGAAGCCCTCCGGAACATAAGGAGAATAATCCGATGGGCATGGGAAAGATGGCACGCGGCGGATTTGCAGGCATTATTCTTCGCTGGGCCGCCCGGCTCCGCTTCCCCTACCTCTTCCTGCTCACGGCCGCCCTTTTTGTGATCAACATTTTCGTGCCGGACGCGCTCCCGCTGGCGGACGAGTTGCTCATGGGCCTTGCAGCCCTTCTGCTGGCGAGCCTCAAGAAACGCCGGGTCGACCCACCGACTCCAGCGGTATCGGAAAACGACATAAGCCATTGATTTTTATATTTATGACACCCGCTCGCGATAGACTTCAGGTGGCCCTCATCCAGGCCCAGCCTTTCGCCGGGGCGGCGATCGGTCAGTGCCGCACGTCCCCACCGTCCCTGGGTATAGGCACCCTGGAGCGGTCGGCTGCCCGCAGAAAATGCTGCACCCCGAGCGGGGCCATCAGTCCGGATCCTGCAGATCGTCGTCCGGAGGCTCGTCACGCCAGACGTACACGCCCAGCGCGCCGACGACCGTCACCGTCACGAGGAGAACCGTCACGTTCAGCGTCCAGTGGGCGATGAGGGCCCATTGCAGATATTCGAAGACGGTGGCAAGAAACCATCCGGCCGCGCTGCCGATCGCCGCCGCCACGGTCACGATGCCCGCCAGTCTCCGCCGGAGCGGCTGTTTTGTCTTCATTCCCTGATCCATCAATACCCCTGTGTGCTGCTTGCCGGCAGCGGCTGCCCTCTTCGCCGACCAAAATACAGCTTGCTGCCAGCCCGGGGGGCACCCGACAGGTGAACTGCACGTGTGTCCAGCCGCTGGCACCCCCTGGACTTACGGCCGATCCCGTCGCAATTATCGGTGCTTCGCGGCCCTTTGCCCGGGTTTCCGAGCTTTTGCCGGCCGCATGACCCGACCGAGATGATGAGCCCTCTCCGAAATCACGGGCACGGCACTCCGCTTTCAACCCGATCCGGTTGCTCTCAGATCCCGGCCGATCGGAGCCATGGACCTTGGTCAGGGTCTATGCATACCGTGCGATGGGGACGGTTTCTGACACGGCCTGCTGCACGGCGCTCGGTCATCACTTCCTAAATTACCTATGGCCGGCACGGCCACGCGGTCCTATACACAAGTTGAGCACCGCGCCCCCGGGCGGTGCTGACGTTGTTTGTACGAGCCGGACTTCATAAAAAAGGAGGTTCGTAATGAGGCAAAAGATCATCGTCATTCTCGGCGGGCTTCTTGTTACAAGCGTTAGTTTTGCAGGCACCCCGGATTTGAAAGGCGGCTGGTCGGGAGAGGGTTTTTCGGTGCTGCCCGACGGTTCGTTGGTACGAAGCGAGATCGAGCTGTGCATTGACTCGCAGTACGGGGGCCTGTTCTCCGGAGCGGCAATCTCCCTGAATTACTACGATCCGCAGGACCCCCAGGTTCAATACGTGCTCGGAACCGGATACATCGACGATAACAAGCGCGTAACGGCGTCGTTTACACCGCCCCCGGGGGTCTCGCCGATTCCCCTGATGGCGGTATTTGACGGCAAGTGGACGGGAAGCGGCATCTCCGGTGTGGTCAGAGACCCGATTGATGGGGCGACAAGCACAGTGTGGTTCTCCCCTGATCGTGACGTGCAGTGCCCCCTCGATCCGCCTGACCCTGAGTAGGAGGCGGCGAGACACATCTGTGGTCTTGAAAAGAAGACACGGGGATCAGCCAGGCGCTGAATCCCCGTATCTGCCATTGAAGGCCAGTCCGGACGCGGCTAGGGCATTGCGATCGGCGGCTGTAAGATGACCTGACTGGCGACCATGTCGCACCCTGCTGGCGGAGAGGTGGCCTCGCCGAAGGCTTCTATCATCGAGCCTTCCGCGAGCACGCTGGGATCAATCAGGTCGAAGATCGTCACCGCGTCGTCATTCACAAGGACGTTGACGATGTCAGTATCGCCTTCCACACACACTCTTGCAGAGCCGCCGACGTCTGTGGTGACGTTCAGGCGCACCGTGGCGCCGTCATCGGCAGTGTCGACGGTGTCGATAACACCTTTGACGATCCCGCTTTCGACGTCGTTCGAAAGGACGACCAACGCGGCGTAGAACTCGGTCGTCCCAGGCACGATGTCCGGCAGGGCATCGATCGAGCCGCCATCATTCATGTCGACCTCCGCCTGGGTGAGCTCGACGCCGTCGGCCCTGAAGACCCGGGTCCCGGCCTGCATTCGGGTCGTCACCGCCGGGTCGCTCTCGTCCGGGTCGAAATCGAAACAGGTGTCCCCGGCACAGTCGATCGGCACCGTGGTCACGACACCCTGGATCGTGGCCCAGCCGCCGGCATCGCCCGGCTGCCTGTCTCCGAGCTCGAGCACGATACTGTTGAGGCCGACGAAAGCCTCTGCGTCATCGGTGTCCACGATGAAGCCGACCGCCGTCATGCGTTCGTCCCCCGTCACGGCGGAGAAATCCACCTCCGATCCCGTGTCGTCGAAAACACTGGGACCACCATCGGCGTAGACGCGGACACAGTCGCTGGGGTCGGTCACCGTCGGGCCGTCCGTCTGGGAGACGAACTCCAGGTCACAGAGACGGAACGAGTTGTCGGTGGGGTCCGTCGTTGAATCGCCAACCTCGATCGAACCGGCCTCGACGGTGCCGAACACGCGTACCAGCCGATCGGGTAGGAAGATATCTCCCTGGAAGACATCGACGAAAATAATGGGCCGGAACTGCAGCTTGCCGTTCCCTGTTTCCACGACCTGGAAGGATCGCTTCGCGTCCATGTCCAGCTTGATCACCGTCGTGTAATCGGGGCTGACCTCGAAAGATCCCTGGGGATTCAGGTCGATCTTGCCGTTAGCCAGGAGCTTGTCGAGCATGACTGTCTCTTCGGTGACCAGATCAACCAGCTCCACTTTCGAGACGTACAGCCGGATCTTGTTGTAGCGTCCAGCGAGCACCTTGGTATTGAAGGCCAGATCCGCCCAGTCGCTCATCTCCAGCAAGTCGAAGGTAATCTCGGGCCCTTCGTAAAGCGCCACCTGGCCTCCCGAACCGATCAGCGTCATGCCGGTGATGGAAACAAGAATGCGCTGGTATTGATCGGTGGGACCGTCTGTGAAGACGACCGCGACATCACCGGTGGCGGGCTGACCATCACCCGAACTCCCGCCACATGCGGAAAGAGAGAATACGGCCGTCAGGAAGAGCGTCGGGACAAGAAGGCGTCCGATCATGATGTTCTCCGAAGCCGCAGGACGCGCTGTCCCCCGTAGTCCCGCAGCCGATGTATCCCCGGAGTCAGGGTAGGTATGCGGACAGGGTGTTTCTGTGAACCAGGTCACATTCCGCGCGGGCCCAAGAACGTGGTTCTGGCGCGGCTGGATATGATGGCAGCCCCGTGCGGCCACGCCCATTGCCGCACGTCACCGCGTGTCCGCCGTCCGCGGTGGAAAGCGTAATCGATTGATTTTATGCCATGTATTTTGTCTGCGGTTCCGGTAGCCCTGGACAGTTGACAATGCGGCCGGTCGCAGCGGATGCCAAAATAAGCGACGCCTGCGCGTGACCTCTCCTGATTCAGGTGAAGGCGGAATCGACTGGTCACATGGCTGGCCGATACCTGGCATGTATCCTTGAAACCCGTAACGGATATCAGCGGTCTTCGGCCAGAAGAACACGGTCACCGCTGTCTGGCCCAACCGAGCGGAACCGTGTTTTACTAGTGTGACGGCGCCAAGCCGTGCCGTATGCCTTCCGGCGATGAGTAACCACAACGGGTCGCGGTGTCGATACACGACTGCGCCAGTGTCCAGGCCGCGGTGGAGGGTCTGCCGTCCCGGGTCAAAATGGCATTCGCTGAATCGGGGCACGGTGTGACGGCGAATTTCACCTTCGACACCGTACGCAAAGAAAGAATCAACAAAAATCGAGCAATGGAGAAAGGGGAATCAACGGTTCGGTTCAGATTACGGGGGTGGCGTCTCTGGTCGCTGCTCGCGGTGCTCGCCTACACCCTGATCGGTTTCTTCCTGCTGCCCTGGATCATCCAGCGGCAACTCGTCGGTTTCGGCGAGACGCGCCTTCAGCGCCCAATGACTGTCGAGCGGGTGCGGGCCAACCCCTACGCGCTCTCACTGACCATCGACGGCCTGCGACTCGATGAAACGGATGGCACGCCGCTTGGCGCACTGGGCCAGTTCCACGTCAATTTCGAAGCCTCCAGCCTGCTCCGCAGGGCATGGACATTCAAGGAACTTCGGTTTACCGGACCCTATGTCAATTTCGTGCGCTTCGAGGACGGCGGCAACAATTTCCAGCGCCTGGCGGAGTCCCTCAGGGCAACCGCCCCACCGGAGACAGGCCGGGACGATGCCCCCGGGGATGAGGGTGGTCTGCCCCGCCTCATCCTGAGGCATGTCATCCTGGATGACGGGGCCGTCGACGTGGCGGACCTGAGCCGTGAGACCGACTTCGAGACCCAGTTCCGGGCCATCAATCTGGAGCTTTCTTCCCTGAATACGCTGCCCAACAAGGAAGCGGGACACAGTTTCAGAGTGGTCACGGAAACCGGTGCCGAGATCGTGTGGACGGGGAGACTACAGCCGAATCCCGTGCGGCTGTCAGGGCACCTGGAAGCCGTCGGCGAACGACCGCGCCTGATATGGCGCTACATCCAGGACGAGGTGGATTTCGAGATTGCCGATGGTCGGGTGACGCTCGCGCTGGATCTTGATGTCACGGCAGCTGACGGAAGCCCGCAAGTCACGGTGGACAATATTGCCTACACGCTCACTGACCTGTTGCTGCGGCCGAAGGGTATCGAGCAGGATGTGCTGCGCATTCCGAGGCTCGCCCTGTCCGGCGGCCGGCTGCGCCTGCCGGACAGGACTTTCCATCTGCAGGAGGCCAGGATCGAGGGCGCCCGGTTGAAGGCGTTTCGCGACGAGCGGGGAATTCTGAATCTGATCGATCTGTTACAGGCTGGGGAACCGACCGCCGAGCTGCCCGCGACCAATGAGAAAGCGGCACCGGTCACCGAAGGACTCGGTCAGTCCGCCATAGATGAATTCGAAGACGTCGATACCTCCGGCGGCGTGGATACCGAAACTGCCACGGGGGAGGCGGGACCGCCCGATGAACCCGGAGCAGAGGTACCGGCCGCTGCCGATGATGCGTGGCTGTTCACGCTGGCCAGTCTTGTCGTCGATGACTTCGGGGCCGATTTCGAAGACCGCTCACTTACCCATCCGTTAACAAGCGGCGTCGAAAATCTGACGCTCGGGATGACCGACTTCAGCACGGCACCCGGCTCGCAGTTCCGGCTCGAGTTCGCTACGGACGTGACCACGGGCGGCCGCGTGACCGGCGGCGGCGATATTGGCCTCAAGCCCCGCATTGCGGAACTGGACGCCGACATCCAGTCCCTGTCCATAGATCCGCTGGAGCCTTTGATCTCGGACCAGATCAGTCTCCGGCTGCTGTCCGGTGATGTGAGCCTCAGTGGTCGCCTCAGACACGATGCGGATGAGGTATTGGCGTTCACCGGGGCAGCGCAGATCAACGACCTGGTCACCGAGGACACGATCCTGGACGAGCGTTTCATCGCGTGGAAGCGCATGTCCATGCCGTCGTTCGAACTGGCGCTGGACGGCGGTACTCTGGCGATCGATACAGTCGCTTTCGATGCGCCGTACGGCAAATTGACGGTCAAGGCGGACGGCACCACCAATATCAACGACGTGTTCGCCACCCGCCAGGCAGCCGACGTTCGGACGGAAATCGCCGTCTCACCCGCCCCTCGCGAAAACGGGCCATCCGCCTCCCCACTCCGGATCGACGTGGGCCGTGTCGTCATCAAAGAGGGATCGGCAAATTTCGCCGACATGTCTTTGCCGCTGCCGTTTGCCACTGCCATCCATTCCATGGCCGGTGAGATCGGTAACATCAGTTCGGCGGGCGAGCGCCTGGCCACCGTGAAGATCGCGGGGCAGGTGGACGAGTCCGGCAGTGCTGACATCAATGGGGAACTGGATCCGTTCGGCCCCAAGGATCACCTGAAGATGGACGTGGTTTTTCAGAACGTCCACATGCCGAGACTAACCCCCTACTCCGCCAAGTTTGCCGGTCGCGAAATCGAGGGAGGCAAGCTCAACCTGGATCTGAAGTACAGGATCGAGGGAGGGCAACTGGCCTCAGAAAACAACATCCTGATCGAAAAACTCAGGCTGGGCGACAAAGTGGAGTCACCCGAGGCGATGAATCTGCCGCTGGACCTGGCCGTTGCGTTGCTGCAGGACTCGCAGGGGCGGATCGATCTCGACCTGCCCGTGACCGGCGATCTCAACGACCCGGAGTTTCACTATGGTTCCGTGGCGTGGAAGGCCATCGGAAACATCCTGATGAAGGCCGTCACCGCCCCGTTCAAGCTCCTGGGGGCCCTGATACCGGGCGGCGGCGAAGGCGAGCAGCTCGAGTTCATCGAGTTCGAACCAGGGACAGCAACGCTGTCGGATGCGGAGACCGCCGAACTGGACACCATCGCGGAAGCCATCGGCAAGCGGCCACAGCTCGTGCTGAAGGTGCCGAGCGCCTACTCCGCGACCACCGACAAGCAGGCGATACAAACCTCCAGGCTTTCTCGGGAGGTGGAGAGCCGCCTGCCCGGAATCGACACGCGCGACGGGGTGAGCGCCGAGAGGATCGCCCTCGAGCAGATTTACGTGGAGGCGTATTCCCAGACCGAGCTGGATAACCTGGAGGCCGCCAACACCCGTGCCGCCGACGAATCCGGGGGCAGGGCGCAGCTGGACGAAGCGGCCTATCTCTCCAGCCTCACCCGCAGCCTCCGGGACGACCAGGTCGTCGTGACCGCTGAGCTCGAGTCGCTCGGCGATGCACGCGCTCAGGCGATCATCGATTACCTGGTCGACAAGGCCGGCGCATCGAATGAGCAGATCAGCAAGAGCCCGATCACCACGGTCGAGCCGAATGCGGAAGGCAAGGTCCAGCTGAAGTTCGAAGTCGGCAGCGACGCCTCGGGCAATAGGGCATCGGTACCGGCCCAGACATCCACGCCGGAGCAGGCAAGCTCGCGAGACTGACCACTGTCGCAAACCTCCACCGCGATCGGGGGCAGGGTCCTTCCATACCGACCGCCGCCCGACCCGCCATACGCACCGGCACCGGTGAAACATAGCGGTGTCGTCTTCAGCACCGTGTCCCGACATCACATGCTCCCCGGATGACCGATCGACCGTTAGTTCTGTGGCGGCCTCCTCCCGCCCGTTCTCTACCGCTGCGGGTGGCTGATTAGAATCGTTGCAGCGTGCCCACGATCTGTCTGCGATCGATCCCAAGGCGCGCGCGCTCTTTGATCGACAATGCTGGACGATTGCTCCATCATCGGGCGAGCCGAGGGGAGGCCAGCACAACAACATGTCGTTTTTCGAGGAACTGAAGCGGCGAAACGTCGCCAGGGTGGCGGTCCTTTATGTGATCGCCTCATGGCTGCTGCTGCAGGTGACGGATGTTCTCTCCTCCCTGTTGCCGGTGCCGGAATGGGCCGGATCGTTCGTCGTCATGCTGTTGATGCTCGGGTTTGTCCCGGCGCTGATTTTCTCCTGGGTCTACGAAATGACCCCGGAGGGGCTGAAACGCGAAAAAGACGTGGATCGCAGCCAGTCGATTACCCCCGAGACGGGTCACAAGATCAATGTCCTGATCATCGTCATGCTGGCGCTGGCCATCGGTGCGGTGGTCGCGGATCGACTCATCCCCGAGAACGCTGGACCGGCTGCCCAGGCGCCGGCAATCGAAGAATCAGGCGAGACAGAAAAGGCTGACCCGGCGCAACTGGCCGCGGCAAAGTTCGCGCCTGCACCGGACCGCTCCATCGCCGTGCTGCCGTTCGTCAACATGAGTTCCGACGAAGAACAGGAATATTTTTCTGACGGACTCTCCGAAGAGCTTCTGAACCTGCTGGCCAAGGTGCCGGAGCTTCGTGTCTCCGCGCGAACGTCGTCGTTTTCATTCAAGGGTCAGAACCTTGAGATCCCTGAGATTGCAGAGCGCCTCAAGGTCGCCCACGTACTGGAGGGCTCAGTCCGCAAGTCGGGCAATCAGGTCCGCATTACCGCGCAGCTGATCAAGGCGGAAGGTGGCTATCATCTCTGGTCGGAGACCTACGACCGGAAGCTTGACGACGTCTTCGTTATCCAGGACGAGATCGCCGCCGAGGTGGTGGAGCAACTGAAGGTCACGCTGCTGGGCAAGGCCCCGAAGGCCGTGGAGACAGATCCGCAGGCCTATGCACTGGTTCTTCAGGCCCGCCACCTGAGCCGCCAAAGCACTCCCGAGAGCATGAGCAGGGCCATCGATCTCTACCAGCAGGCGCTGGCTATCGCCCCTGACTACGCGGCCGCCTGGGCCGGTCTTGGCGCCAGCTATGGCGGCCAGGCCTTTGGCGGCGTTGTGCCATTTGAGGATGGCTTTCGGCATGCGCGAGAGGCTGTCGATCGGGCGTTGACACTCGATCCGGACAACGCATTCGCCCACAGCCAGCTCGGCGTTATCGCCGATGCTGTGGACAGGGACAGGGCGGCTGCCGCCCGACATTACCAGCGCGCCCTGATGCTGGCACCCACCGATACCGGGATCCTCCGCGACGCCGCTGCTCAGACCCGTCGGCTTGGCCGCCTGGACGAGGCGATCGCGATGCTGGAATATGTCATCGCCCGCGACCCGGTGGATCCCGCCGCCCATCAGAACCTGGGGCTGGCGTACCTGTGGGCGGGCCGGCTAGACGACGCCATCGCGTCCTACCGCACGGCACTGACCCTGAGTCCGGGCAGGCTCGGTGCACATTACTGGATCGGTCTGGCATACCTGGCGAAGGGGCAACCCGAGGCAGCCCTGGACGCTTTTGCGCAGGAGGTTTCGGACGAGGAGTACCGGGTCAAGGGCACCGCGTTGGCCCTGCACGATCTGGGTCGCCAGGAAGAATTTGAGACAGCCTTCGCGGAGCTCAGGGAACGCTGGGGCAGCCGCTGGCCGTCGGAAATCGCCCACGTCTATGCGTGGACCGGCGATCCGGACGCGGCATTTGAATGGCTGGACACGGCCGTGGCGCAGAACGAGGACGGGCTCAGCGAGCAATTCCCTCACCTTCTCCTCGAACCGTTGCACACGGATCCCCGATGGGCAGCCTTTCGCGAGCGCACCGGCACGTCGGAAGCCCAGCTGGCCGCCATCCAGTTCGAGGTGAAGCTGCCCGATTGACGGTCGACAAACGGGCCGGCGTATCAACGAATCTTCACCCATCGCTGGTCGTCGACTATGAACCCGCCCGATTGGTCGACCAACACTTCAACGCCCCCGGAGCACGTATCTGAATACCAGGCATGGATTTTCAGGATCGATGCGTTTAGGGTCTTTCTCCTATGGAACTCACCGACGGCACACTGCAGCTCAAACCCTTTTTCTCGATCACGCTCGGCATCGTTGTGCTGTTTGTCGGCAAGCGGGTCAACGACGCCGTCGGATTCCTGAGGGAATTCAGCATCCCCGAGCCGGTGACCGGCGGTCTGATATTTTCCGTATTCCTTGCCGTGGTGTATTTCCTCAGCGGTATCGAGGTTGCGTTCGAGCTGACTGCCCGGGACGTCCTGCTGGTCTATTTCTTCACCACCATTGGCATCAACGCCAGCCTGAAGGATCTGCTGGCGGGCGGTAAGCCGCTGATTATTCTGCTCTCGATCACGATTGTGTATATGTTCGTGCAGAACCTCGTCGGGATCTCGGTGGCCTCTCTCTTCGATCTGCCGGCGCCCGTGGGAATGCTGGGGGGCACGGTCTCGTTGATCGGCGGGCATGGCACGTCTATCGCGTGGGCGCCGCGGATTGCAGAGGAATATGGCATCGGCAACGCCATGGAAATCGGCATCGCCTGCGCCACCTTCGGCCTCATCCTCGCCAGCTTGATGGGCGGGCCCATCGCGAAAATACTCATAACGCGAAACAAGCTGGCACCGGCCAAGGAAGAGCCTCTGGACGTCGGTGTGGCGGACGAAGAGAAAGGCAGGCACGGGATCGATCACCTGGATCTGCTCGATGCCATACTCGCCATTCACGTGTGCGTCATTGTCGGCTTCTTTGTCAACGAGGGTCTCGAGAATCTGGGGCTCAAGCTGCCTTTGTTCGTGACCTGCCTGTTCGCCGGCATCATCATCACGAACCTGATCCCGAAGAACTTTCCACGCATCAGCGGCACCGAGTGGCCCAGTCGTAAACCCGCCATCGCCCTGATCGCAGAAGTATCGCTCGGCACTTTCCTGGCGATGTCGCTGATGAGCATGCAGCTCTGGACACTGGTGGATCTGGCCGGACCCATCCTGGCAATTCTCGGTACACAGTTCCTGATCGCGGTCACTCTCGCCGTTTTCGTGGTCTTTCCGCTGATGGGCCGCAATTACGATGCCGCCGTGGTCTGCTCCGGCTTCGGAGGGATTTCTCTGGGCTCGACGCCGACGGCCATGGCCAACATGTCGGCGGTGGCACATCGTTACGGCGCTTCTCACATGGCGTTTATCGTGGTTCCGTTGGTCTGCGCCTTCTTCATCGATCTGGCGAACGCCCTCATCATCCCATTCTTCCTGGCCAGATTCTGAACCGGCGCCGGTCCCCGCGGTCGCCGACGGAGCAGATTTCCGGCAGCTGACCCTGACGATGCGTCGCCGGCGACCTATATTTGCAGTATGAGATCAGGCCACAGGTGCCCCTCGTCATGATTCGCGGTGACGCTGCTGGTAACGCCAGTTGGTACCTGTCCGCGGTGGTGGCCATCGGCCTGTTCACTCCAAAAGGCGCCGTGACGGAGGTAGACATGAGCCTGACACTCACCAGCAAGGCATTCACCTACGATGGGGACATTCCGGCGAGATACTCCTGCCAGGGTGACGACATTTCCCCGCCGCTCCATTGGCAGGGTGCGCCGGCGGGAACGAAGAGTTTCGTTCTGATCGTGGACGATCCGGATGCGCCCGATCCTGCTGCGCCGAAAATGACCTGGGTTCACTGGGTGCTCTACAACATCCCGTCGGGTGCGGATCATTTGCCGGAGGACGCGAACCACAAAGGCTTGCCCGAGGGTACCCTGGAGGGCATCAACGACTGGAAACGGACGGGCTACGGCGGCCCCTGCCCACCCATCGGCCGGCACCGATACTTTCACAAGCTCTACGCGCTGGACAAGATGTTCGCGGACATGGGTCGGCCCACCAAGACAGATCTGGAGGCGGCGATGCACGGTCACATCCTGGCCGAGACCGAGCTGGTCGGGACCTACCAGAAAGAGTAAGGGATCGTCGGCGGAACCCTGAGCCGGATACCTCCGGGCAGTAGCACCTGATCGCATGCCAATCCGGAGCATCCCGTGGGACCGGCTGGCGTCATCGATACACCCGCTGACGACAACCGGGGGTTCGATCCGCTTCCTTTATTCGCGGCCATGCATTGCGTGCAGAGGGCCCTTACGAAAGAAGCCCCGGGTCCGATCATGATGATCGGACCCGGGGCTCAGAAGCGACTCTGCTTTACTCCGCCAGCGAAATGGAGCCCGTTGCTACGGGCAGGCGCCAACGGCAGAAAAGTTGTTGCCCCCACCACCCTCAGGATCAGGCACATCGCCCAGGGAATCGCCAACCAGTTCCACATGCAGGGTCTTGCCGCCGCTCAGTTCGTTGACCAGAACGAGACCATCGGGCGGGCAATAGAACTTGTGCTCCACCTGGCCGCGCTCCAGTGGCGTCCATTCCTTGGTCTTTAAGCATCCGGCATAGTCCATTTCGGTAAGTTCGAGCGAAACCTTGGTCCCGGTCTGAAGCACCTTCCCCATATCCTCGGCTTCGTCCTCGTAGTACTCCTGCGGGTAGGCGAGACCGACCTGAGGTTCCGCAAGCATGATGATGCCGGCCTCTGCATCGCTGCCGACGTCGGCTATATCGGAACCGGCCTGCCAGGAGCCGGCCGAGGTCGGGCATTCCTCCTCGTCGTCATAGGCGACGGTCTCCTCACCCAGATACCAAACGTTGCCGTCATCGTCCTGGGCATACCAGTCGATGGTCTCCTCGACGAGGATGTATTCACCGTCGCATTCCTCGGAAATCCATTCCAGGTCCTCCACCTGCAGCGCCTCGAAGTTGTTTTCGCTGTATTGGCCCTCGAAATCGTCCTTCGTGCTCGCCAGAACCGTGGTCTTGCCGACCTCGCACCCGTCCTCACCTTCGGCGTAGTACACGAAAACGGACCCGGGAATCAGCGGCCAGAGCGGGTTCGTGATCAGCGTCGGGTTGGTGAAATTGTCGGCGTCGAACTCAACATCGAGGTTGGCAGCACCCGCACCGCCCGCGCACAGGGCCAGGACGGCGCTGCCGACGACTATGGGCGATTTGCGGATCCAACGTCTGCCGATGATCTGATTCATAACATGACTCCTGATTAGTCTCGTATGGGCCAGGCCCCGGTCTGTCGGCACAGCCTGTCACTGGATGATGGGTGTCGCGTGAACGCGGGACCCGTTCATCTGTAAAGACGCGTCGCCCGGGAAATTCCTTCGCTGCAGGGCAGGCACGATTCGGCATATGCAAGAACACCCTCGCCCCTAAGAACAGCGGCGATCAATAGATATTTGACATAAGTTGAACGCCGTAAACCGGCGCACCGATGAGCACCGCCAGCTCGTGACGGCTGTCGCTTTACAGGAGGAAGACCGCAAGCAGCACTGCGCTCCAGGCTGCCAGGACGACCAGCGCATAGCGTATCTGGTCCGGATCGGCGCGTCGGCCATCGTGAAAACAATCAGTAGGCACCGTAGCTCCCTCCTCCATGGTCTTCACCTTTTGCAAACGCGTATCGCGCCGAAAACCCTCGTCCAGACCAGAAGGCGCGGTCTTCGGGTGCAAGCGCGTGGGCGCTTCGCCACCCTCGGTTGGATCAGCACGAGTAAGGCCGGCTGGACGGGCCCCGCGTGGGGCTGCCACGATGCTCGGCAGGCGCGAAGGATTTGCAGGGCTGTCACGTCAATCTACTGAGATGACAGGAGAGGCGGGTGGCGCAGACGGTACACGTGGACAAGGCATTGGCCCGACGGATTCTCGCCGGCGACGAGCGGGCGTTCCGGTCCATGTTCGAGAGGTTCTTTCCGCGCCTGTATCGGTACGCCATGGCTCGACTGGGGGACGAGGAGTCGGCGCGTGAGGTGGTGCAGCAGACATTCTGCCGGGCCATAGAGAAGCTCGACAGTTATCGAGGTGAGGCGGCCTTGTACGCTTGGTTCTGCCGTATCTGTCACAACTGCCTGGTGGATTACTGCCGGAAGACAAACCAGGACGCACAGCGATTGCTGCGGATCGAGGACAACCTGGAGGTTGCGGCCGTGCTGGAAGCTCTGACCGCCGCCGACCTCGAGAACCCTGAGTCACGGGCCCGGCAAAGGGATCTGGGTCGGCTGGTACAGGCGGTGCTCGATTACCTGCCGGAGCATTACGGCGATGTGCTGGAGTGGAAATACGTGGAGGGGCTGTCGGTCAAGGAGATTGCTGCAAGGATGGAAACGGGCCCCAAGGCCGTCGAGTCCCTGCTGACGCGGGCCAGGAACAGCTTCCGTGAGGCGTTCTCGGCACTCCCCGGCGCCTTGGGCGCGACAGACGGGATGACACAACCCGAAAGCATCGAGACGATATGAACACGCATAAGGAATCCTACGAGGAGACAGGGCGGAGCCCTGGGGACGAGGCCCTCGCGGAACTGATCCGGCAGGCGGGCCGCAGGCCGGAGCCGCCGACTGAAGCCTACCGCCAGGTCCTGGAGGCAACCACCGCCGTCTGGACCGGCAAGGTAAAAGGCCGACGGCGCGTCCGGTTTGCCTGTGCGCTGGCCGCATCACTCCTGCTCGGTTTTGGGGTGATCAGTCTCGTCCAGCGGAGCGAGGGGCCCGCGCGGGACCCGGTGGAAGTCGCAGCGGTCGACCACGGATTCGGGCTGGTGATGTTCAAGGGCCCGACAGCCGAAAGCTGGCAGGCGCTCGACGAGGCCGACGCTGGGCTTCCCGAAGGCGCAAGAGTGCGGACGGGAAATGACAGCGGCATGGGGCTCCGGCTCCTCGGCGGGGAGTCCTTGCGGCTCGCGCAGCAGACTGAGGTCTCCATCCTCTCTGCCGACCGGATAAACCTGGATCGGGGCACAGTCTACCTGGACACCGGTCGACACGGTCGTAGCCAAGTCGAGATCTACACGCCTCTGGGAATCATTCGTCATATAGGCACCCAGTTCGAGACCACTTACACGGTCAACCAGATGAGGCTCCGGGTCCGAGAGGGTGTGGTGCAATTGCAGCGCGACGGCGAGGTGACCCGGGCCGAGGCCGGTACCCAGGTGCTGATCGATCTCGAAGGCGCGGCCATAGAGAGTGCGATCCCGCCCTACGGCGCCGACTGGGACTGGATCCAGGCCCTGGCGCCCATGCCGGAGACGACGGAGCAGACCCTGGCCGCATTCCTCGAGTGGGTTGCACGGGAGACGGGCCGAAGTGTCCACTTCGCGAACCCTGATCTCAGAGTGAGGGCAAGAGCGATTATGCTCCACGGGCAAACGCGGCGCCTGCTGCCCATGGAGGCCCTGGCGGTCATGTTGCAGACGACGGACTTGCAGTACACCGTGACCGGAGAGAGCGAGATTCTCATCGAGGATCATCCCATGTAACCGGTCTGGAGCCGGGCGCGCGGGGAAGGCACAGTGGCAATGGCATGAGCGGCACGACAAGACGGCGCCCGATCGTCGGTACGGATTTTGGGTACGGGCCGCGCTTTGCCGGGAGGCGGGATGATCGTGGGTCCGGCGCGAGAAAATGGTGGGCGGTTGTCCTGCTGTTGCTTTCGGCTTGCATGGTTCCTGACAGTCCCGCCGCGGCCGCCCCCCAGAGCCTCAAGGGCCGGTCGCTCATCGATGTGATCGCCGAGCTCGAGCAGCAGGGCCTGGTCGTGTACTACAGCAGCGACCTGGTCCGACCGTGGATGAAAGTGAAGGAAGAGCCGAAAGCGAAGACGCCCGGCGAGGTGCTCGACGAGATTCTGGCGCCCCACGAACTCACAACAGAACCGGCCCCTGGCGGTGGGGTCCTGATCGTCCGGCGCCGCGCGCTGGACATCTCTCCAGGGGGCTCCATCCTCGGCGTCCTGTTAGAAGCCGGGTCCGGCCGCCGACTCAGCGGTCTGGAGGTCAGGCTGGAGGGGCGGTCCGGCGAGGCGATCAGTTCGCCGCGCGGCCAGTTCACATTCAAGGACCTGGAGGCAGGGACATACACGCTTCACGCAGGCAGCGCGGAGATGCCGACCCTGGCGTCGGCCGAAGTAACCGTGGAACCGGGGAAGGTCTCCGTCGTGAGAATTGCTATCGACGCACCTGCGGTGCGTCGACTCGACTCGCTGGTAGTCAACGCCAGTCGCTATGAACTCGCGGAGACCCACGCGGGGTCATTCCGCTATCTGCCGGTCGAGGAGGTCGAGAATCTGCCGGATATCGGCGACGACCCTTTACGGGCGATGGCGCGCCTGCCTGGAGCCGCCACCGGCGGCTTTACCGGCAAGTCCAACATCCGCGGCGGCGAGCAGGAGGAGATGCTTATCCGATTCGACGACCTGCGTTTGCGGAACCCTTATCACCTTAAAGATTTTCAGAGCGTCTTCAGCGCCATCGATCCGGCCATCATCAGCGGTATGGACGTCTACACGGGCGCGGCGCCGCCGCGATTTGGCGACCGCATGAGCGCGGTGATCGACATGGCACCCCTGGAGATGCCGCTGGCGCCGTATCACGTGATGGCCCAGAGTCTCTACAACTCATCGTTGATGAGCGCGGGTTCGATGGACGACGACCGGGTAGACTGGGCGTTCGCTGGACGCCGCGGCAACCTCGACCTCGTGCTCGACGTGATCGATCCGGATATCGGCGATCCGAGTTACATCGATGCCTTCGGCCGGCTCGGGGTACAGGTGACTGATGAGCTGAGGATCACTGGAAATGCGCTGGTATTCGACGACGACATCAAGTTGTCTGACAGCGACCAGGAGGAGAACGCGAAGGCGACGTACCGCGACCAGTATTACTGGGTGCGATTCGACCACGACCTGGGGGAGGGGCTTGCGGGATACACCATTCTCGCTCATGCCGATCTGCACAGCGACCGCAACGGCACGACCGACAAGGACGGTATCAGCGCAGGCAGCCTGCACGACCAGAGGTCTTTCACCATCAACACCATGCAGACGGGCTGGTCGTGGATGATGAACGATCGGCTCGCTGTCGACGTTGGCGCCGAGTTGAGCCACTCGGACGGCAACTACGACTTCGAGGACGAGGTCGAGTTCGAGGTTCTCTTCCTGACGCCCGGAGCCCCGACCGAGACCGACCGGGCCAGCGATATTGAACTGGATCCGTCCGGCAGTCACTACGGGGCCTACGTGAACGGCCGCTATGAGTTCTTCGACGGCGTTACTACCGATATTGGCCTGCGCTGGGACAGGCAGACGCTGACAGAGGATGACGAGGAACTGTTCAGCCCGCGAATCGGCGCTCTGGTCGAACTGGGCGAGAGGACGACCCTGCGCGCCGGTTGGGGACGCCACTACCAGTCCCAGGGCATCAACGAACTGCAGGTGTCGGACGGCGAGACCGAGTACTTCCGGTCCCAGCGCGCGGATCATGCGGTGGTGAGCCTGGAACACAGGAGTCGCTGGGGCGTCGATCTACGCCTCGAAGGGTACCTCAAGGAGATGGACCGGCTCCGTCCCCGCTTCGAGAACCTCCTGAATACCAGGATCCTGCTGCCGGAACTCAAGCCGGACCGCATCGAGATCGCGCCGGATAGTGCCGAGGCCAGGGGGATCGAGTTGAGCCTGAGCAGCCGGAGCGACAGCGCACTGGACTGGTGGTTCAGCTACTCCTGGTCAACCGTTAAGGACAGGTTTGACGAAGGCCGTATCGTCAGGACCTGGGACCAGCAGGATGCGGTCAAGGGCGGCGTGGTATGGCGGCGGGGGCCGTGGACGGTGGGCGCAGCCGGGACCTACAACACCGGGTGGGCCACGACTTCGACCGAACTCGTCGCTACGGACCCAATTCCCTTGGTGGCTACCGGCCCGCGTAACGGCGAGCGCTTTGGCGACTACCGGACCCTAGACCTTCGGGTGTCGAGGGATTGGCGGCTCCCCAATAGCTTCCTCACCGCGTTCGTCGAATTGACCAACGTCACCGACCGCCAGAACGACTGCTGCGTGGATTACGAGTTAGAAGACGTCAACGATGACGGGAACCTGGTCTGGTCTCTGGACAAGAAGCATTACCTCCCCGTGCTGCCGAATATCGGCGTCGTCTGGCGCTTCGGACCGGGTGCCGCCGCGAGTCGATAACACCATCCTTCAGCGCCGCACCCGTCGACATTGTCACGGCCGCAGTTCAGCAGCTCAGTGTTCGAGTTGAATAGGGGCGCAGTTATCGACCGTGCAGCTTGCATTCGCCCCGCATATACACGGATTGGCCGCCGTTGCCCGCGAAAACAATCCGGTCCTGTTCGGCGCCTTCCACCCGGTCGAAGCCGCCGATCCATTCGGCGGCCGGTTCGTAGTCGACACACTTGCCATAGGCGCCCAGCATGGAATCACTGAAGCATGCTCGGGAAGAGCCGTCCGCCGCGAAGACCAGCTGCGATCGTTCCTCCCCCGTCATGGAACACCAGACGCCTTCCAGGTACTCGTTGGTAAGGTGCGCCTTGGAGGCCATGTCCGCCTGCTTGGCGGCCTCGACCTCTGCCCTGGGCGGTGGCAGCATCATCTCGACATAGCCCAACACCTGCATCGCGGTGGCATCGTTACCCTGGTCGCACATCGAAACCGCATTATCGCGGAACTGCTTCACCGCATTGCGGAGATTCGTATCCAGTTCCGGATCAGCGATGCGCTCATCCACTTCGGCGATTTTTTCCTTGCAGGTTGCGAATGACTGCAGCGGCACCAACAAAGCAGACAAGGCGGCAATCGCCGGTATCAGTTTTTTACGCATCAGAGTTTTCTCCCCCCGAAAAAAGCGCGATACAGGCCCCCATCTCGATCCGGGCGTAACTGCTGAACGCGGTTATCCCTGACCTCGCGCCGTCTCCCCAGGCTGTCGTTCGGGAGATGCTACAGTAGTTTCCGTTCCGGACGGAATCGCCCAGGAGAGATTATGAGCGAGCAACCCAGAGCGGTGACGGGCGGTTGTCTTTGCGGCCATGTCCGCTACGAAGCGGAGGCCTTCGTGGACAGCGCTTTCTATTGTCACTGCAGTATCTGCCGCCATAGCAGCGGTCAACCGGCCGACATCGGCGTGCCCGTCAAGCCGGGCACTTTGCGCTTCACCAGGGGCGGCCCCAAGTTCTACAAATCTTCGGACTGGCTCCGGCGGGGCTTCTGCCAGCACTGTGGATCCAGGCTGGTAAACATCCCGTCGAACCGCGAGGACCAATGGGCCACCAACCTGGCCGTGGGTTCTCTCGACGATCCGACGCAGGTCCGACCGTATGCGCACATTTTCTCGGATACCCAGCTGCGATGGTTCGACCCGGACGCGGCGCTGCCCCACAGAAGCGCTAGCGAATTCGAAGATGCAGTGCAGGAGATGAAAGTGCGGCTCGGAGTCGACTGACGCGTCGTTGGAGCCGCTCACCAGCGCCCTGGGCAGAAAGGATCATCTCGGCCTGCGGCGAGTCCGGAGCGACAATGACTCGCGCGGGTCGCATCTGCTGTCATCCTTTCACTCGCAGGGCTTCCGCCCGTTTTTCATTCACCAGGAAAAGCAGCTCGGCCGCCGCCTCGGCATCACATAGGGCCCGGTGGTGCTGGTCGAGCGAGATATCGAACTGCCGGCACAGTGCGCCCAGGCTGTAGGAAGAAAGCCCGGGATAGAGCTTGCGCATGGAGGCACAGGTGCAAAGCTTGGCATGACGAAAGCGTCGCCCCAGCCGCGCGTACTCCCTGGAAACGAACCCGTAATCGAAATTCACGTTATGCGCCACGAAAATGGCGTCGCCCATGAATGCCGCATAATCGTCAGCGATATCGGCAAAAGGCGGCGCGTCGGCGACCATCTCGTTGCTGATGCCGGTTAATCGCGTGATGTTGAACGGGATCGGCCGTTGCGGGTTCACCAGTGACTGGTAACGGTCGATGACATCCCCTCCCCGCACCTTGACCGCTGCAATTTCGGTGATGCGGTGCTGCTCCCCGCTGCCACCGGTCGTCTCCACGTCCACGACCACGTAAGTCTGGAGCGGATCAAGCACCCAGCGGACGCGGACCACGTCGGCGCGAAAGCCGGCTTCACGCAGCTGTTTAAGGCGCAGCAACTGGTTGCGCCTGAGCTGGTCGCCGTCAGTCTTGATCTCGACAAAACGGGGGCCGGCGTCGTCGATCACCAGAAGGTCCGGATAGCCGTAGCGAGTCCGGGGATAATCCCTGCACATTCGCCGCAGGACCGTCGCCACTGCCTCGCTGGGGGCATGATCGATGAGGGCAAACACGGTCTCTGCCGTCGAGCGACGCCAGCGGAACACCCCGTTGGGAGTGCCGAAATACTGCGTGCTGGTCTTGAGGAGCCGGTTCTTGGTGACCTCGGTATCGGCGAGATCCGCCAGTTTTTGCTCGATTTCCTGCCGGTAGGCACCGTAAAACGACCCGTCTTTAAGCGAAGTCGGCAGGGCCTCGAAGGGCGAATGCAGGGTAGCTGACTCACTGGAATACAGTTCATCCCAGAACATCAATCCAAACAGCGAGCGCCAAAGCGTATTTTCCGCACTGTAGGCACGATGACCATGGTCGTTGAAATAGCTGATAGCGGCGCGCTCGGGGGATCCGCTATGCGACTCGTCGAGTTCGATGGTCTCCGCTGACCGGAGCGCGTCGGTCAGCAACGACGTGCGCTTCTTGTCGAACTTTTGCTGGTAAAGGTCCCGGGCAAACAACCACTCTTCGTCGCTGCGGGGGTTCTCGAGGCAAGCCTCCAGATGTGCCCGGGCCCCGTCCCGATCCCCGGCCGCGAACAGCAGGCGGACCAGCCGCTCGCTGCAGGCGGGAGACTCACCGCGCAGATAAACGTCCATAGCCGCATCCCCCCGCCCCGTCGTCTCCAGCTCCCGCCCCACGGCATAGGCGAGGCGATCACGCAGGTCCGCCGCAACATCGAACACCGGCTGGGGCCAGTCACCAGTGGATTCCATCATCGCCTTCCTGGCGCCTTCGTCGCTATGCTCGAACTGCCTGAGCCGGGACGCAAAGTAATAGGTCTCCATCGCCTCCTCGCGGTCAACGAACCGCGGTTCATAGGAATTCCGGAAAGAATGAGTCCGCACCAGTCCCATATCCCGCAGCGTGAACCGGGACAGCTCCTCCCGGCACTCACCAAAATACAGAAAGAGAAGAAACCGCACCCAGTCCACGCGACGCTGCACCAGCAGGCGCTCCACATCCATCTGCGCCATGAACTCCCGCGGGTCGCAGTGGCGTAGAGCAAGGTCCACGAGCTCCTTCTTTTTCAGCGACCGGCTGATCCCCGGGAGCGAGCAAACGAGGCGGTCCTGTATCTGGGTTTTCGTCAGAAAGCCGAGTACGTCTTCGAAGAATTCCGTCCCCGGCGAACCCACCCACTCCCGCTCCCGAAGCGCGGCGATTGCGCGGGATAATCCGCCGATCTCCGGGTACCGAAGCCTGTTGGCCGCGAAAATTCGCCCCTTGCGATTCACCAACCGGACATACAGACACTGGGCAGGCCGGTCGAGCTGACGAAAATCACGAACAAGGCTCAGCTCTTCGCCGTTCAGCACATGCCGGTAGTGCGTCGAGACGAAGTCGAGCAGCTCTAGGAAATGCTGGTGGTAGTAGAAGGTCGGCAGCTCCCGCTGCCGTCCGGGGGCGCGGCTCATCTCATCACGGGACGTCATTGATTTGTTTGCCCGCGAGTCACACAGACCATGCGAACTCCGCCTCGGGATGGGAAGTACCCGATTGAATGACCTCCACGGCCTGAACGCTTCGGCAGCACCGCGCCACCGGCAGTCACCAGCTCAACCGGCATCCCGTCGGGTGGCCGCCAGCACATAAAGGAACTCCAGCGCCAGGGTAGCCCCGGCGAGGGAAGTCAGCTCGGCATGGTCAAAGGCAGGCGCCACCTCGACGACGTCGAAACCAACCAGGTTGAGTCCTGCCAGACCGCGAACGATCTGCAGGGCGCGGCTCGAGGTCAGGCCCCCGGCCACCGGCGTGCCGGTGCCCGGGGCGAACGCAGGATCCAGACAATCGATATCGAACGTGACGTAGGCGGCTGCCGTGCCAACCCGGTCGCGTATCCTCTGGACGCATTCAGCCGTGCTGTGCTCGTTGACCCAGGCCGCGTCCAGCACGTCGAAGGGATGATCGGACCGGGCATAGGTGGTTCTGATGCCGATCTGTGCGGAATGCTCCGGCTGCAACAGACCTTCCTGGTTCGCGCGCAGGAACATGGTGCCGTGATCGAAATCGCCGCCCTCCCCGTAGGTATCCGTGTGGGCGTCGAAATGGATCAGGGCGACCGGCCCATGGATTTGCGCATGGGCCCGCAGCAGCGGCAGCGATACAAAGTGATCACCGCCCAGGCTCACAAGCGTCTTGCCGGCCCGGACGATTTCCTCGGCCCGCTTCTGCAGTCGTTGGGTGAAGCCAGCCGGGTCCCCGGTGGGCACCGCCACATCACCCGCATCCTCAACCCTGAGCTGCCGCGCCAGATCAAAATCCCAGGGCCACCGCCGATCCTCCCAGGCCAGGTGGGCCGACGCGTTGCGGATTGCCAGCGGTCCCGATCGCGTTCCCGGTCGCCCGGTCGTGGCCAGATCGAAAGGCGCGCCGAGGATCAACACGTCCGCCTCCGAAGCGGCCGCGTCTTCGCACTGCGGCAACCGCAGAAAGGTGGGAGCACCGGTGTAAAGAGGCGCGTCGATGGACATCGCACAGTCTCCGTTCGTTGACGAGAGGGGATCCGGATTCGGCTGGAGCATAGCATCGCTGTCGAGTCCGGGCAGCAGGCCGGGCAGCGGATCGCGTGGGTGCAACGAGAATTGCCCTTCCATCGGGACGATCATGACCGGTAGCCGCTCGTCACGACTCTTCCTGAATCGACAAATCTCTTCCCATGTTTCATGATCGGGCGCGCGACTGAGGCTGATAGTGACGGGCATGTCTTTATTCGAAGAACTCAAACGGCGTAACGTCTTCAAGGTTGCCTTCCTGTACGTGGTGGCTGCTTGGCTGACACTGCAGGTGGCTGACTTGCTTTTCGAAGCCCTGGATCTGCCTGCGACCTGGCTCCGGCTGGTTCTGGCCCTGCTGATTCTCGGTTTCCCCTTCGCCCTCATCTTCTCGTGGATCTTCGAAATGACGCCGGAGGGTTTGAAGCGAGAAAAGGACGTGGACCGGACCGCTTCCGTCACCACGGACACGGGCAGGAAGATCAACATTCTCATCGCCGTACTTCTGGTACTCGCGATTGCCGTGGTGGCGATCGACCGACTTGTCCCGGAGGCACCCGCGCCGGAGCAACAGGTCGTCGACGAGACGGCCCCGGAGGGGCCTCGCGATCCAAGCGCGCTGGTCGCGGAGAAGTTCGCACCGGCACCGGATCGCTCCATCGCCGTGCTGCCTTTTGCCAACATGAGCGGGGATGATGAAAACGAGTACTTTGCCGATGGACTATCCGAGGAGATCCTGAACTTTCTGGCCGGCGTTCCCGATCTCCAGGTGACTGCGCGAACGTCATCGTTCCAGTTCAAGGGAAAGAACATGGATGTGCGCGAGGTCGCAAGGACACTGGACGTCGCCCACGTGCTGGAGGGCAGCGTTCGCCGATCGGGGGATCGCGCCCGCATCACCGCTCAGCTCATCCGGGCATCGGACGGATATCATCTCTGGTCCGAGACCTACGACCGAACCTTGGAAAACACTTTCGAGGTTCAGACCGACATTGCCGAGAGCGTCACCCGCGCCCTGGGCGTGGTCATGGACGAAGCCCGGAGGCAGAAAATGCTGAATGAGGGCGTGCGCGACGTGGAGGCCTTCATCGCCTTTCAGAAGGGCCGGGTCAAATTCATGGAGGCTCATTCAGACGAGGTCAACATGACCATGATGGCCGAGGCCGGAGACCTTTTCGGCGAAGCCATTCGCCGGGAGCCACGCTTCGCGAGCGCCTACTTCCTTCGCAGCGACCTCTATGCCCACAGGACCACCATGGATGGGATCAGTGACGCAGAGCGTCAGACGGCCTACGCCGAGTACATGGCCGATCTGGCCGCCGCCAGCGAATACGCCCGTAGTCCTGCCGAGAAAGCCGTCATCGACGTGGATCGCGCGCTCGCCTCGGCGAACTGGGGCCCGCTGCCGGAAAGGATCAGCACCGCGCTGGCAGCCGACAGATGCATCGAGACCGTCTGGCTGGAAGTCGTGCCACCGTTCGGATATGCCGAAGAGTCTTTGTCGTTCAGAACCCGCATGATTGAATGCGACCCGCTCAATTTCTACACCTATTTTTCCGCTGGCCAATCCGCGATGTGGGCGGGTCGCCCGGAACAGGCCCTTGCGTGGGCGATGCAGGCTCTCGACTTCGAACCCGAGGAGCCCTTCCTCGAGGCGATCACCGTCGCTTCATTGGTGGTCCTTGGACGGCTGGATGAAGCCAGGGAGCGGGCAGAGAGCAGCGATCTCTGGAATCGCGAAATACTGCTGACGCTCGTCGATGCTGCCTCGGGTAATGCAGAACAGGCCAGAGAAGCGGCGGCGCGCGCGCTGGCGGAGGCCGGCCAGTGGTCGAGGCGATACCTGGCGGTGGAATTGAACGCCATCGTCGGCAACCGTCAGGCGGCCAACCAAGCCGCCGCCTGGCTCGATAGCATTCCGGCCGGACAACTCATACTGGCTGCTACGGTTATGGAGTGCATGTGCGGCGCGCCATTCGACTTGGAGGCAACGCCGGTGTTCGCGAAGCGCCTCGAGGAAGCAGGCTTCCCCTGGCCGCCGGCGGATATCATGCAATATCCGACCATGCGGGAATGAATATGGTCGCCGACCGTGCCGACGACCTGTCGTGATCATCAGGCCCTAGGCGTCTATCACTGGCACCGGTGATCGGTGCCATAGTAAGCCCTGTAATTCCTGAGTTCCGCGTTTCGCACACTCCAGGCCAGGACCCACAGCAGGGCACCCGTAAAGGTACCTGCGATGCCCAGTATGGGCGCTCCGCCGAGAGCGCAAAGAAGCCCGACCACGAAAACCGCGATTCCCGCGATGTAGATCGTCTCTGACGGCACGTCTGTATCTCCGCTCCTGTTAGCCTGGACTTAACGTTAATCGCCCCCGCCGCTCATACGCTGTGATCCCGATCGCAATTCCGGGCCGTACCTTTTATTTAACTTAATATTCTGAAACGCCCCGCAACCTATCCGAGCCCCCGACGGCCGTGGGCAGCCTCGATTGCCACGATTACTTATTGCAGCGCCGCAATCTTCGAGCCATACCTCTAACACGAGACCCAGGACGGGGCGGCGCGCTCCATGGCACCGCCGAGACGGCCGCCACATAGCGCAAGGAGGTATGAAAATGAAAAGGGGTTTGATTTTTCTTTCAGCGCTCGTACTCGCGATGATGTCTGTGGTGAGCATGCCCCGGGCGGATCCTTCGGCGGGTAATCGAGGTTCCCTGCAACAGCGCATTGCGGAACTGGAGGCGATGGTGGCCAGTCTGCAAGCGGAGCTCGAAGCCAACACCGTGCTCAAGCTCGACGGCTACCTGGCACTGGACACCAGCGACCCGTCCCGGCCAACGGCCCGGTTTGCCGGCATCAACCTGCAGGTGGTCAACGGCGCCGGCGCGGAGTCGATGGAACCCAACGGTCTCGGCAACGTCATCGTGGGCTACGACCAGCCTTACTCACCGCGTGACGAAAACGACTACGTATGCGCTTCGGGTTACTTCCAGACTCAGGAAGAATGCGAAGGTCAGGGATTTATCTGGGCCATGCAGCACAAGTCGGGCTCCCACAACGTGATCGTGGGCCCGGAGCACCGGTATTCCTGGCTCAACGGACTGGCGGTTGGGAGGAACAACACGATCAGCAATTTCGGCGCCAGCGTGGTAGGTGGACAGGGCGGGTTCGCAATGGGCCAGTACGCGATCGTGGTCGGCGGCGGCGGTAACCGGGCGACCGGTACCTCATCCGCCGTACTTGGCGGATGGAATAACTGGGCAACCAATCGAGCCGCCCATGTCAGCGGTGGTGTGCACAATCGGGCAGAAGGTCAGGCGTCGACCGTCAGTGGCGGCACGGCGAATACGGCCTTGGCAGATCGTTCCACCGTCGGAGGTGGCCACCAGAATACGACCAACGCCGAGTTCTCCACGATCAACGGCGGGTACCTGAATACGGCTTCGGGCCGTTATTCCACCGTGGGTGGCGGCCAGGAGCGTTCTGTTTCCGGTGAATCGGATTGGGTCGCCGGATCCTTGTGGGAAGACCAGTAACCTGCATCGGCCGCGCTTTTTCGGACGGCACCGCCCAGGGGCATGGCGTACGGATCCGTGACCTGCCACGAGAGCATGGTCCCGTCCGGGCTCTCGCGACCACCGGACTGCATCTGACCCAAGCCGAGACCGGCAGAATCGGCCGCGGCGGCCAGGACGTCGATCGCCTCCGTACGGAGCACCCAGGTCGCCAGGCGGGATCCGCGCAGCCCGTCCATGCCGAATAGCCTGCCCCGATCGGGCCGGGGCAGGCCGGGATCGGGCGCGATAATCTCCAGATAGGTTTCCATCCCGAGGGACACCAGGGCATTGTGCGTCCCGAATGCCGGATGGCGGCCGCCCGGAACCGGTCTCACGCCGAAAAGGCGTTCGATCGTGTTCATGCCGGCGCCGAGATCGGCGACCGTATAGACAAGATGGTCAATGTTCGGGAGCATGAAGATGCGTCTTCCCGTCGGCGATGGCTATCAGAAACTGTAAACATCATGGAGTCGCTCGAGGGCCGAGGCAACCACCGCGCGGGCATCAGAAAAGCGTATCAGGAGACAGACCGGGCTACTGGAAGGGCTCGGCCCGGGCCAGCAGACCGTCGAGCCCCGGTTCGTCCGGGTTCCTGGGCTTGCCTGGATGGATGATAGCAACCTGGCAGCTCTCGGCCGCCTCCACCAGCTGTGCGTAGGTCCCTGCATCGGGATCCGCAATGAAGGCCTGCTGATTCTCGTTGTAGGCAAACATCTTGTCGTTGATTTGTGTGCACTCGTTGCAGGTCGTACAGCGGGCCGTCTCGATGTAGGGCTCGTCCGGCGACAACTCCGGTTCAAGCTCGGGCTCCACTGTGGCGACCTGCTCGGCCGCGGCCTCTGCCGGGGGCGGCGGCGTCTCTTCCGCTTTCTCCGCAGCCCGCTCTGCTTCCTCTGCCCGCTGCCTGCGTTCATCGGCCAGCATGCGCTCGGCGTAGGAATTGTGGATGCCACCGAGTTCCTGGAGGCTGTGCCAGGACTCGCGACAACGCCGGGCCTCGCGCAAAAGCTTTTCGTCCACCAGCACCTTCTGGAGCTGGTCCGCTCCGTCCACCATGAGGATACCGGGCAGCCGGTCCGGCTGATCTCCCGGATCATTCGCCAATGCCTCCCCCACCGATGTCATAGCGTCGACCCAATGAGAGGACGGCACACGCGCCAGGTGCCTGGCATAGCGCTCGTCGAGGGCCACGAAATCGACGAACGTGAACGCCACCGTGTCGGTTACCCGCTTCCTGTCCTCATCCTCGTAATCGAAAGTATGTTCCGGCCAGTCGGCCTCAGGCTGGGGGTTATTCGTCAGCGAGAAACGCGAGGCCCAGTCGTGACCCGCCGAGGGATCGTAAGCAAAAACGGGGAATGCTCGTGATTCCGTGGCCGCCGCCGCCAGAAGGTACGGTGGCACGTCACCGGCAAAGCCGCTCGCGCCTGAGAAGACGCTGAAAAGGGCAGTTCCCGGGTACAACATCCCGTGAGCAATCTGCTGGCTGCATCGAAGAATGTGGGATGCGGTTGCCTGCAGCACATAGACCTCGTTGAGCCCCATCGCCATATTTGCGAAATGAGGCGCGCTCCGACCAAAGCCACCGGCGCCGGGCAGGGTGTCCTTGAGGATGTCGTCTGACTGGACGAGGACTTTCATCGGCAAGCCCGATGAAAGGATTTCCATGAGCGCAGCCTGCTCTTCGGCGCTCATGGTGGCAGCATTGACGCACACCAGGTAGTCGGCGAACAGGGCGATATCGTCCGGCGGCAGTCCGTCGGCGCCATAGCCGTCGAAGAACATGTCGTGCCGGTCTTCCCGGTAATCCCCGGCAATCTCCAGTTCCGCCATGGCCATCGCCCGCGCCACATCGACCAGGACCGGCAGCCGCTCGCGCCAGGCCGTCAGAGCCTCCGAGCAACTGTCAAAACGAAATGCGTCCGGCTCGAAGTCGTAGGCCTGGAGGGCGACGATGAGCTGCTCCAGCCGGCGGCGACGCGTCTTGGTAATCGTGGTGCGATTCGCGGTGCGGATGAGTACTTGGGACAAGGCTTCGAAGTCGAAGGCATCGGTGTCCAGTCCTCCAACTGAGGCCTTCAGCGTATTGGCGCTGCGACCACGCTCCGATCGGGCGACATCGGCCTGAAGGATATTGGATACGCGATGCACGAGTCGGGCGATCTCGCGTGACAGGTGTTGCGCCTTGATACCCTGAGACACCCGCCACACGTGGGAAAACAGCCGGGACGGCAACGCGCCGTCGCAGTCCACGACCGTACCGTCCACGGACAATGCCGCACGTGCCCGATCGAGGCTATCTCGCAACGCCTCGTCTTCGCCGGCGCCGAGCTTGTCGGCGGTTGCTGTCCACAGCTCCGACAGGCGAGCTCCGGGGGCCTCGGCCGCGGCCTTCCTCAGCGCCTTTTCCATACGCAGGACGTGGTGGCTGACTCGCTCGCCGTCCTCGCCGTGCGCGATCTCTCTCAGCGTATCATCCACCAGGCCCGACAGCGCCCGGACGCAGCCGTCCAGACTGGCCCCATCCACGAGCACCAGGGGATAGTCGTAGCGTAGCGCGCTCAGATCGCGGTAACGGCTCAGCAACGCGGGCCTGACATTCAGCCCCTCCACCGGCTCCAGCTCGGCGCCGGGCCGCTTGCCGGTGAGGTAGAACGCTACCTGAGCCTGACGCGCTGCATCCATCTCCTGTCGCTCCAATCGCCCCTCAGGCCGACGGCCATACGGTGAACTTGTCGAATTCCGCCTCCAGACCCGACTTTATGAACTGGGTCGTGCGGAGATGATCTGTCTCCCGGAGGTCCTCGTAGCACGGCACCTCGGGGTTGCGGTAAAGGATACCGACCGGGATCGGGTCGACACAGGAAGCGATCTCCCGGGCACGATCGATATTACGCGGGTCGTGACGCTCCTGATTGCGGTAAACCCTCGCCAGGGTCGGGCTGATCTTGATGCCATCGTCGTGGTGAAGCAGGCGAACCCGCTCCGGATCATGCAGCCACGGCTCAAACATTGTCGGCAGCCACTCGGGGCAGCGCTGAACGATGCGTATGAACGAGAAACCCCGATGCCTGAACGCCGCGGAGACGATGTCGTAGAGCAGCTCCGGAATCCAGTCCACGGCCTGAGCAACAAAGGAAACGTTCTGCACACCCAGGGTGACGGTCAAAGGCTGCATGGCCTCCAGGAAAGTGCCCCTCGGGGTCGTGTTGCTCCGGAGTCCCTTGGGCGAGGTCGGCGAGGCCTGCATTTTTGTCAGGCCATAGATCTGGTTGTCGTGCAGGAACACCGTCATGTTCATGTTGTAGCGGATGGCATGGATCCAGTGGGCCGCGCCAATGCTGCAGCAGTCACCGTCTCCGGTATTGACGAACACGTGGAGGTCCTTGCGAGCCATGCGAACGCCCTCGGCCACCGGCAGGGCCCGCCCGTGAATGCCGTGGAATCCGTAGGTCTTCATGTAATGCGGAAACCGGCTGGAGCAGCCGATGCCGGACACGAACACGGTCTTTTCAGGACGCAGCTGCTCGTCCCGGCAGAGGCGCTGGACCGCCGCCAGTATGGCGTTGTCGCCGCAGCCGGTGCACCAGCGCGGCACTCCGCCCTGGTAATCCTCGAGTTCGTGACGCTCCTCGTAGAGCCTCAGAAGGCAATGGCTCGCTGCAGTGGCCATGTTTCTCACCTCTGGGCGGCCGTTTTCCGCCCGTGCTTTTCTATCGTTCCAGCGTGTCCCTGATCACCTGGCATATGGTGCCCGGCTTGATCGGCGCTCCGCGCACCTGGGTCCAGCAATCCACATCCACCAGATAACGCGCTCGAAGCAACATCGCCAGCGCCGAGTAACGGCGGTTGTGCTCGTCGATGATCTGTTCCTCCGGCCGATCGCTCCAGTTGGTCTCGATGGTCAACACTCGGTCGAAACGTCCCATGATGTCGTTGATCCCCGGAGGTAATGGCTGCAGGAATCGCAGGTGCAGAGACGACACCTTGTGCCCCTTCGCCCGCATGCGTTCTACCGCCTCCTCGATAGCACCGCGTGTGCTGCCCCACCCGATCACCAGGAGCTCGCCGGCATCGTCGCCGAAAACGGTGGGCGGATTGAGCGTCCGTTGCAGGGCGGCCAGCTTGAGGCTGCGGGCCCGCAGGCCTTCCTCGTTGATTTCTGGGTCATACGCCACATGACTGTCCCGGTCGTGAGCCAGTCCCGTGATCGTATGCATCCCCCCCGGCTGACCCGGCACGATGCGTCGGGCCAACCCGGTGTCCGGATCCCAGTCATACGGCCGCGTGCCTGGCGGTACTGGACTCTGGTCCACCGGTGGAGCCACCCATGCGTCGTTGAAAACCGGGCGTGGGAAAGGCGTCTGGGCGGTCGCCAGACTGGCGTCCGTCAGCACCACGACGACCATGTTGAAGGTCTCGGCGATCTTGCGGGCCGTAATCACCGAATAGAAACAGTCCTCGACGGTACTGGCCGCCAGCACCACCTTGGGCGCGTCGCCATGGCTGCCGAACATCGTGGTCAGCAGATCACCCTGCTCCGCCTTGGTGGGCTGACCGGTACTCGGTCCGCCACGCTGGACGTTGACCACCACCAGCGGGATTTCCGCCATCACCGCCAGCCCGATGGCTTCCTGCTTGAGAGAATATCCCGGTCCGGAGGTAATGGTGACCGTGCACTTACCGGCATAGGAAGCGCCGATGGCGAAGGCACACGCTGCAATTTCGTCTTCGGCCTGATGCACGATTCCGCCGACCTTCTCGAACACATCCGCCAGGTAATGGGAGGCGGACGTGGCCGGCGTGATCGGATACATGGCGCAGATCTCCATGCCGGAGGCCAGTACGCCCAGCGCCAGCGCAGTGTTGCCGTTGACCACGATTTGGGGCTCAGTCGCGGGCACGGCCGGGATACGGTACTTGAACTCCAGATTGGCCTCCGCCCACCGGTGGCCGGCCTCGAGCAGGGTGATGTTGCTATCGATGACCTCGCGACCCTTCTTTCGGAAGGCCAGGGCCACCTGTTCTCGGGCCAGTTCCATATCCAGGCTGTAAATACTGCAAAGCATGCCCAGCGCGAACATGTTTTTCCCGCGACGGGCATCCTGCACTACTTTCTTGCACTCCCGCTCCATCGGGATCTCAATCACCTTGTAGCCTGCGGCCACCAACTGGTCAAAAGTGTCGGCATAGGACGACGAGATCCGCGGATCGGTATCGTCTCGCCACTTGTCCTCCAGCAAGATGGTGCAGCCAGGCTTGAGCTCTCCGGCCCGCACGCGGCCGAGCAGGACCTGCTCGTTGAAAGCCACCACCAGATCGGTTTCGTCGCCGCCATTGGTGATCCGCTTTGACCCCAGTCGGATACGATTGCCGCTTGCGCCCGCAACGCTCCTGGCGGGCGGGCGGATCTCGGCCGGGATGATCTCCACAGTCCACACGCCGTTGCCCATGCGCGCAGCGATCGCGCCCAGGGACTGCCCGCAGCGCTGGGCACCCTCTCCGGAGTCGCTAATGATCTCGATCACCTGCTGGTCGATTTCGGCAGCTACCTTCGCGTGTCGCGAGGTCCTCGTACCGGCTGCCCCTCGGGTGATCGATTGCACTGGTTCGGTCTGGCTCATAGGTCTTTACGCCGGAACCCGGACGCGCACGAAGTTCCGCTCCCTGATATCGATGCCGAAAAGCGTCTCGGCGCCTTCGACGGCATACGGTGCATCGGCATCCCGGATGCCAAGATAACGTTTCATGTTTCGCGCCGCCGTTCGACCGGCGCCCATGGCCTCGATCACGGTCGCCGCGCCGGTAACGATATCGCCCCCCGCGAACACTCCAGGCATGGACGTCGCCAGGCGATCATCTGTCTCGATATAACCCCATTTGTTCAACGCAAGCTTCGAGGTCTGGCCGATGATGGGATTGGCGTTGGTACCGATAGCCACGACCACCAGGTCCACCTCGATGTCGTGTTCGCTGCCCGCCACCGTCACCGGACGGCGGCGTCCGGAATCGTCGGGCTCACCGAGCTCCATCCGTACACAGCGCATGCCGCGCACGCCGCCCTTGCCGTCATCGAGGATCTCTACGGGGTTGGTCAGCCACTTGAAGCGGATGCCCTCTTCCTCGGCGTGATGCACTTCCTCGGCCCTCGCCGGCGCCTCCGCCCGACTGCGGCGATAGACGCAGTAGACCTCTTCTGCGCCCAGCCTGAGGCTGACCCGCATGGCATCCATCGCCGTGTTGCCGGCACCGACCACCGCCACCCGTCGTGCAGGAGGCATGGGCGTATCGTAGTTGGGAAACTCTTTGGCCCGCATGAGATTGCAGCGCGTGAGCAGCTCGTTTGCCGAGAGCACGCCGTTTAGGGAATCTCCGGGAACGCCCAGCATACTCGGGTAACCGGCGCCGGTACCGATGAATACGGCATGAAAGCCGAGTTCGTCGATCATCTGCTCGATGGTGAAGAGTCGGCCCACCAGGGTGTTGCACTCGAACCGGACACCGAGCTTCTCCAGGTTTCCCATTTCTGCGTCGATGACCGCGTTGGGCAAGCGGAAGTCCGGGATGCCGTAGCGCAGTACGCCGCCCGATTTGTGGAAGGCCTCGTAGACCGTCACCTCGCAGCCCGCCTTCGCCATGTCGGCGGCGCAGGCCATGCCGGCAGGACCGGCACCGACGATGCCGATACGGAACCCTGAGGGCTCGATGTAAGGAATATTGGCCCAGCCGGCGGTAATGGCCATATCGCCCACGAATCGCTCCAGTCGACCGATAGCCACCGGCTCCAGCGTGTCACCGACCGTGCACACGCCCTCGCACTGGGTCTCCTGGGGACAAACCCGGCCGCAAATCGCCGGCAGGAGATTGGTGGCGGTGATCACGTCATAGGCACCACGAAAATCCTTGTCGCTGATCTTCTGGATGAAGGCCGGGATATTGATTCCGACCGGGCAGCCGTCCACGCAGGGCTGCTCGGGGCACATAAGGCAACGTTCGGACTCGACCAGCGCCTCCTCGTTACCGTAGCCGTGCGAAACTTCTTCGAAGTTTCGAACCCGCTCGTTCGGGGCCTGCTCGGATACAGGGGTGCGCTCCTGCGGGATCGTGCGGATGGTTTTCTTCTTTGCCACGGGCCCTAGGTCTCCGAATCCTCGGGCAGCGCCTCCATCGCGGGCGCTTGCTGCGCCATCCGGCAGGTTTCGGACCATCGCTTCATGGCGGCCTTTTCTTCCTCCGAGAAGCGCCCCAGCCTGGCCATGAGGTCATCGAAATCCACCAGGTGACCATCGAAATCCGGACCGTCCACGCAGGCGAACTTGACCTTGTCCCCAACCTTGACGCGGCAGCCGCCGCACATGCCCGTGCCGTCGATCATTACCGGGTTCAGCGAGACCATGGTCTTGATGCCGTGGGGGCGGGTAACCTCGGCGGCGCCTTTCATCATGATTGGAGGTCCGATTGCCACGCACTCGTCAATATCCGGGTGCTTCGCGATCGCCAGCCTCATGCCTTCGGTCACGCGCCCCTCCACGCCGGCGGACCCATCGTCGGTACAGACGATGACCTCGTCGCAGCATGATTCGAACTTGTCCTGCCAGAACACCAGGCTCTGGGTGCGGAAGCCGAGCACTGCGATGACGTAGGCGCCATTTTCCTTGAATCCACGGGCTTGCGGGTAAATGGGCGCGACGCCGAGCCCACCACCGACACACAGGACTTTCTTTGCGTGGGTCAGCGGGCTGGGCATGCCCATGGGGCCCACCATCCCGTGCAGGCAGGTTCCCACCGTGCAGATCTGCTGCATCTCCCGGGTGCTCTTTCCGACTGCCTGGATGACGAGCGTCACCGTACCCTTCGCCCGATCGTAATCGGCGATCGTCAGCGGAATCCGCTCGCCGTGCTCATGGGACATGACGATCACGAACTGGCCCGGCCGGGCGGCCTTGGCCATCAGCGGATGATAGACTTCGAGCAAGTACGTGGCGTCCGAGAAGTCCTCGCGCGCCACGATCTCGAACTTGGATCGTTGCTCACTCCCCATCTCGGTACCTACTCCATATTTTTCGGCCTTATTAGCATGCGCTAGGCCCGGTTACCTTGACCACGATCATATTTAGCGTCCAATAATGTACGCCCTCAGCCGCGATTGGTAGCCTGCGGACGTTCAAGGCGGGCAGTGGACCGGCGTGGTCTGCAGGCTTTCTGCCGACTGAAGCTGCTCTGCGTTGCTCGCTTCATCGCCTGCCTCGCGTCTATTTCGCATGTTTACGGAATATCGAGCGAAACGCCTATTTGGTCTCTCCAGGTGGCGCCGGGAATTCGCCGGCTTCCTCCATCTCGATCATTTTCTTTCTCATCGCTTCGCGTCGTTCCCCGAAGCGCTTTTTCCAGTCCTCGAATCGCGGATTGCCGTCCATCCCGGACAGGATCAGTCCCTGATCGGCGGGGACACCAAATGAGTCGAAGGGTATGTAGCCGCCGTCCGGCAGCAACGCTTGTTCGAGGGCCGTCAGGGCGAGGCCAGTTTCACCCAGCAATACATAGGCTTCCGCATCGCTGTAGAAAATGCCGTCGCCAAACCAGGACGTCCTGGGCATGGTCCGGGTTGCCTCGACGATGGCCTGCGCCTCCGCATTGGGCGATTCCCCCGTGCGCGTGTCTACAGTCGCCGACAGCAACTGCTGTGATACCCGCCACCACGTCGTCATCATGCCCCGGGCCGTCGCCTGGTCGAGGGCGTGTTCCAGGCCCGTGACCGCTGCCGCCGCGCATTCCAGGTCATTCATGCGAAGACAAAGGCGGGCCTCAGCACCCAGCGCCATCCCGGCTGTGGGACCCTGAGGACGCCCCGCGGCGTCCAGCGTTGCCCGGGCGGACGCCAGGTCGCCCTGCATTGCCTTCAGACGTATCTCGTCGACTTTGGACCAACTCCAACCCGTATCGGCAGACGCTTGCGACCCGAGCCAGCGCTCGGCCCGATCAAGATCACCGACAGCCATCCAAGTCCTGGCCATGCTCTGGGCGCCCCTCGGGCTGTCCGGCTGCAGGGCCAGCAGCTTTCCGGCCCAGCGCGCCGACTCGTCCGGCCGCCCCAGGGCGACGTAATGAATGTCTGCCAAATCATCCATGATCATCTGGTCGAGTGCCGAATTTCCGGCCAGGCCGGACTCGAGTTCCTGGATGGCCTCGTCTATCCGATTCAGGCGGCCCAGGGCCAGAACCGTCGGCCGATTGAATGGGTTCTCCGGATCGAGTCTGTGGAAGATCCGCATTTGTTCAATGGTTTCGGTAGGATTCGACATCCCTACGGCCACGGCCAGTCCCAGGTGTGCATCTGCATCGTTAGGATTCAGGCTGATGGCTTTCCTGAGCGCAGCGACGGCTTCATCCGTGTTTCCGGAGCGGTGGTCGATCGATCCCTTGGCCGCCCAAACGCTTGAATATTCCGGCGCGAGTTCCAGCGCCCGTTCGACGAGCGGCCTGGCTCTGGAAACATACTCTTGCATGCGCCGAATACTGGTCGTCTGAAACGCGAACATGTTGTACATGCGTATCTTGAAGATGAGCGCGTCCACATAGTTGGGGTCCAGCGCGAGCGCCTCATCAAGTAGCTCCATCGGAGGATAACTTTCGTCTGGATCGATCTTTTCTGCTACCGCCGGAGTGAATGTCGTCCAGAATGCACCGGAAGCCTTCAGAAGCTGATCGTAGGCCTGCGGATTATCCGTACCGCCCAGATCGATCTGGGCGACGTCCTCCGGCAAAAGCGACACCTTCATGTGCTCCGTCACCGCCATGGCGATCGCGTCGTGGAGTGCGAAAATGTTTTCCATCTCGTAGTCGAAACTCTCTGACCACACGTGGGTGCCGTCCGATGTGCGGATGAGCTGGGCAATCACGCGGACCTGATCGCCATAACGCTGGACGCTGCCTTCCAGAACGTTGGTGACGCCGAGTCGCTCCCCGACCTCGCGAACGTCCAGATTCGTCCCCTTGAACTGGAACGAGGAGTTTCGTGCGATCACCTTGAGATTCGGGATCTGAGCAAGCTGGTGCAGCACGGTGTCCGAGAGACCGTCGGAGAAATATTCGTCCTCCTCGTTTCCCGAGAAATTCTCGAAGGGGAGCACGGCGATCGAGGGTCGATCCGAGTCGGCGGAGGGCAGCGGACTCTCGGCCTTGTCCTGCCCTGGCAAGGCCTGACTTTCGGCGGTGACCCGTCCTCCGTCCTCGGGCAGCAGCCGGTCGACTGTCACCACCCCGATGCCGATGAGGACGAGAACGGCGGTCGCAATATTGAGTTTTTGCGATGTTTGGTGGGGCTGTTGCGATGGCTGCTCGATGTCCGAATCGCGCTTCAGGCCGTCGGGGGTAAGCTCGTATATCCATGAAAATATAACTGCAATCGGGAATCCCAATACGAGGATGCCGAACACAAGTCTAAGCGACCACTCGGGAACGCCGATGAGTCCGAAGAGAACATCGGCAACCTGCAGAATCAGCCACGAAGCGACCGCATACATGACCGCAACGCGGATGACGTTACGACGTTTCAGTTCCTGGAAGAACGACATCGTTATTCTTGTGGCCTCCCCCGTGCCCCGGCCGATAATGGGCGAATAGGCTGGATTTGTCGATGACAGCCCCTGGCGTCAGTGTCGGGATCATCGGGGCGCGCGGGAGCTGCTGCCATCGACTCCGCCTGTCCCTGTCCGAATGTACACCTTCAGTCAGAAACAGCTGTTCCTGCCAATTCTGATGGGGCGCGGTGCCCCAGGGTGTTTTTACCGCTCTCGGATCGACCGACTGGCCAGTTGGCCCGCATTTTTCCGGCCGGATGAATGCCAGCGCTTTTTGAGTGAGCGAGCTGACGTACTGGTGCTATTTATTTCTCAGAACCAGCGGCGCCAGGACGAGGCCCGCGCCTATCCCGATAAGAAGAGAAGCAACAAATGCCAAGGCTGAGGTCTTGACGAAAATCAATCCGGCACCGAGCCCTATGAGTGTCGTGCCTCCAATTACCCATGTACTTTTGTCATCGCCTGCTTTCATTTCTTATCCTCGGTCTTGCTTCGATTCGCCCGGCCATTTGTCGCTGGAGATGTGAGACGGCATAAGCCGTGAGCTGTTTGACGGACTCGCGGCTTACGCATGTTACTCCGGTAGAGCCTAGTCGCATCTGCGACAAAAAGTGAAACCCATGGCCGTCGGTCGGATCGCTATGGGTCGTCGAACGGAGTTGGAAATCAGCCCGAGAAACCTGGCTTAAAAAATTGACCCGCCGGCTTCTTTGCGCAAGCCCGTCATTGACGGGCGCTGCTTGGATCAGTAGGCCACGCCCACCGAGGCCGGGTTGAAATAGGTTGAAAAGCTCGCGCCTGTCTCGCGACTCATGTCTCGTCCGTCCACGCCTTTTTCCAGCAAGGTTTTCAGCACGGTAAGGAAGTAAACCCATGCGCCACGACAATTCGCATGAATATGCATTCTGGCGTCCAGATGGTCGGGAATGTCGAACTGTCTGAGCCGCATCAGCGTGCCTTTCCCGTACGGCTGGACCGAGATGCACACCTTCGACTCTCCGAAGGTGAAGCGCACTTCGTCGTCGCCTTTGGTAACCAGATACTCACCTCGAAGGCAGCGTCCGGTTGGCCACCGCCAGATAAATCGATCGCCGGGCCTTGCGGGCTCGTTTGCGGGGCGTTCTATGCCTTCGGGGTCGGTAATACGCATCATCTCGACGAAAAAGCCTTCCATGCCGTCGACAGTCGACCACGCGTCCAGCACCTTTCTCGGCTCTGCCCCGATCGAGACATGCAAGTCGAATCGGGTCCAATCGATCGGACCGGGCGCGGTCCGTTCCCCCGTAACTTCTTTGAGAAACTGACTTTCCAGAATGCGCAGGTGATCTTCCCAACCGGCATCGTGGCGGCGAACAACCGCCTCGACATCCCGTGCAGCGTGCTCGAAATTCGAATGCATCAGCCTGATTCGCGTGCCATCACCTTCTTCGAAGAGTTCTATGGTGACCAGGGTTTCCCCGTTGATATCGTTGGCATTCCAGGTGTAAGCGATCTTGCGCGGCGGATCGAGCTCGACCAGTCTGCAATCTAGAACACCATCCCATTCGCTTGAAGGCCGGCCAAAGAGCTGGAATCGCTCTCCCAGTCTGCCGGTGAAATTGTTCCGCATGAGCCAGGCGGCCAGCAGATCCGGGTCTTCGAAATAACGCCATACCGTCTCGCGTGGGGCGTTGACGGAAATTTCTTTCTTGATCAGCGTCATTTTTCATCCCTCTTCGATCATTCTCTTGAGTTGACCGAGTCGCGCATCCCAGAATCGGTCGTAGTGACAGAGCCAATCCCGCACCGGATCGAATGCATGGGCGCTCAGCGACGTAAATCGTTCCCGTCCTCGCCATTCGGTTCTCGTGACCCCGGCCGCACTGAGCACATCCAGGTGTCTCGTCACTGTCTGGCGTGCAGAATCGAATTCCCGGGCGAGATCGGACAGCCTCAATTCACGCCCGTCAGCCAGAACTTCGACGATCCGCTGCCTGGTCGGGTCCGCCAGAGCCGCGAACACATCCATGGCTTGGGGTCGGGTCGCGTTAACATGCAGCTTCATGACTGCATATTTATGCAGCAATTTAGCTGCATGTCAAATTTGCCCAGAATAAATGCCCTGTCCGTGGGCCGCGACCGATGGCGCCATAGACCGCCGCGCTGCGGTCGAGAGTCAAGAGGCGTCGATGGCCCCGGTGACTGGGGAAACGTTACGCCCGGGTCAGCTCTCCAATTCGTGGAAAAACTGCGCCGCCTGCGCGGCCGGGCGAGCCATCAGGCGACGCAGGTACGCCGCCAGATTGCCCTCCAGGGGCAGCAGTCCCGCCTGCACGCCGATGCGCAGCACGTAGGCCGCGCAAATGTCAGCGAGGGAGAAATCTCCGCAGATGTAGCCGTCCTGGGGCATGCTCTCCGAGAACACCGACAGGCGGGCGTCAAGCGGTTTGGCCCACAGGGAGGCCCAAGCGGTGTCCACGATCCCCCGATTCGACAGGTAATACAGCACTACCGGCGTTTCCAGCGTGCTGACCGAGACGTTTAGCGACTGCCAGAATCGGTCCCGGCGTGCTTGGTCTTCGGGAATCAGGCCCGCCCCGGGATGGCGCTCGGCCAGGGCCAGGCAGATGGCGGTGGATTCGATCAGGATCTGACCGTCCAGTTCAACCGTGGGAATCTGCCCATAGGGGTTTAGCTGCCGATACGGTTCGGTGGCATGCTCACCCAGCTTGACACGCACTTCCTCGATTTCGTAGCCCAGCTCTTGGGCGGTCCAGCGCACCTTGCCGCTGCGGTCGACATCGGCGAAGGACCAGATCTTGATGCGTCGGCTCATGTCGGCTCCCGTATGCATGCGAGGCTCCAAATTATAGTGCCGCGATCACCGGCATTATGCCGGGCAGCAAAGCCTGTGGCTTGCCGGGACGACGGAATCTCCGGGGCTGGCGACCCCGATAGAAAAATGATCCCGGTGCCTGAGGCACACCTCAGCCTCCTTAGGACCCGAGCACCTGGAGTTCGTGGGCTTCTTTGCTGAGGCGCCGTGAAAGCTCCTTGGCAACCGCGACCAGAAACTTGGCCTTCATGCTGTCACTGATATCTCTGCAAGACAGTTCATAGCAGGTGGTTTCAGTCGCAGATCGAGCTTCTGCGGATCGTGCCTGCTCGGTCACCATCGCGAACTCGCCGAATGACATGCCCGATCGAATCGTCACCAGGCGTCGCTCCCGCCTTCCCTTCACGGGGACAACAATGTCTACAAGACCCGCCAGAATCATAAAGAAAGAATCACCCGGGTCGCCCGCACGAAAGATGACTTCACCTTCCGCGAAGGTTCTCCGCTTGGACACACGATAAAGGTGTGCCATTTCTTCGGAGGACAGCCCCTCACAGAGATATTGCTCTCCGAGGGGAACCTCGGTCTCGCAAGGCGTGGAGACAGCATATGCTTGGATGAGCCCGTCCTCGCACCTTTCCAGTGCCCTGTCCTTGTCCGAGAAACACAACAGCGCCTCAGAATCGAGACCGGGCCTGCCCTTGAGCAAATGACGGCGAAAAGCGAACTTATCGTCGGTCCCCGTGTAGTAGATACACTTGTCATGGCGCTGAAGATTGAGTGCAAAGTCCGCCAATAACTTTGAAGATGAGTTATCGATCTCCACCACACGACTGAAGTCCAGAACTATCTGGTGACATGTATCCATTGACTCGGCAATCGTTTTGATCACGGAATCGGTCGAACCGAACATTAATTCTCCTTGAAGCTCATATATACGGATGCTGCCACCGTGACGCTGGAGAATTTCTCTTTCGCTCTCGTGATGAACGCGCTTCGAACCTACGGTGGCTGCATCGTAGGTTACCCGCAGCACGGACGACGAGGTTGCGCGCGCGACCTTGAACAGGTGCAGTCCAAAATCCCGGGAGAGTTCCTCGCAGACACGAATCCCACGCACACTGTTGCCCTTCGGGTCCAGCGGCGGCGAGAACACGCCGAGTCCGAACTGCCCGGGAAGCACCGCCATGATGCCGCCGCCGACACCGCTTTTGGCCGGCATGCCAACACTGAAGATCCAACTTCCTGAGTAGTCGTACATTCCGCAGGTGCTCATGACGCTCAGCACCTTTTCCGCATACTGTCGCTCGATGGCGACAACGCCGGTGATGGGATTGACGCCGCTATTGGCTAAACAGGCCCCGATGAGCGCGAGGTCGCGCGCAGTCACCGTGATGGAACATTGTTTGAAGTAGACATCGAGAACGTCCTCCGGAACACCGCTGACAATGTCAGCACTTCGGAGTAAATGTGAGATGGCGCGGTTACGATGACCGGTATCGCGCTCTGATCGATAAACCGCGTCGTCAACGGTAGCCGGCTGTCCTGTGTACCTCTGAAAGCACTCGAGGATCCGCGAGAACCGCTGTTCCGGCGTATCTGCCTTGACCAGACCCGTCGTGGCTATGGCACCGGCATTTATCATCGGGTTAAGCGGGCGGCCGCTGTCGGGCTCGAGGCTGATGGAGTTGAATGCCTCGCCACTCGGCTCGACAGCGACTTTCTCGAATACGGCCCCGATTCCGTGGTCTTCCAGCGCGATGCCGTAAGTGATGGCCTTGGCGATGGACTGTACGGTGAAGGCCCGACGCGCGTCGCCAACCTGATAGACGTTACCGTCGACGGTGACTAACGCGATACCAAACCAGTCACGATTGGCGAGGTAAAGCTCCGGGATATAGTCGGCCACCTCGCCATCGTCCACATCGGCGAGTCGAGCATGCAAGGTCTCCAGATAGCCCTGCAACGGGAACCATTTTCCGCAGTCGGATGCCACGGGTCCTTCCATGATTTCTTTGAGGATTGAGAAGCAGGGGAAGCAAGAAACGTACCGAAGGCCATTGCTGATATCGGGGCATCGATTTCAAGGGCTTCCGCCGCTGTTCGAAGCAGCGCCCACGCCAGGGCGCACCAAAGCAGTGCATGCCGACGCTCGACTTTGGCCCCATGCACGCAGACGCTGATCGGCGTATCCACAAATCGTGTAACGCCGAAATTGATGGCCGAAGGTGGTTCTTTGGACGGCCAGGCCCGCGCCCGCTTGCAGTCGAAAGCAGATCTTCAGAGGGCAACTGACGAGGGTCTTCAAGGGCGCGGCTAAATGTCCGCTTGCGGTGGGAAGCGGACAGTGGCTGGCTTTGGAAACTCCGGCACCCAGCCAGGGTTCTGGATCTGTCGCAGTCGATCTGGAGGAAACCGCCGTTCAGCTAATTTTGATCAAGCCACCAGTCAGCCAGCTCCCGGAAATCGACCAGGCCATCCGAGTCACTGTCGACAGCGGCAAATTCCAGAGACCGGACCTCCAGGGGAGAATCCCACCCGAGCCTGTCCAGGATCTCGCCGAATTCTTTTTCATCGATCCGTCCGTCTTTGTTCGTGTCGAAGTGTTCAAAAAGCCGGAAAAGCCTGTCATCCGGTCCGGTAATTACTTTCTCCATCGCGTGGCCAACACTCTCCGAATCAAAGAACCAACCCCTCCGATAAGGGAGGCCGCTTGCGGCCGGCATCGCAAGGTGTGTCATGCGCGGATCCCACAGCTCTCCCGAATCTCCCCGGTTAAATCCCCGGCTCTTGCTGATGCGTCTCGTACCATTCGCGCTGGCGGGCGATGTCGGCTTCAAGCTCGTCCATCGGGGCATTAAATTACATGAACATACCGGAGCGGGGGGCCAAACCGGCCTACCACCAGCTTTTCAAATGCCAATGGCGGTGCCGTCCGGACCATCCGGGACCGCGTGAACGAACCGACTGTTTTCCGGATCAACGCTCCGGGATTGTGTCCAGAATACTGATTGGCTGAAATGCCACGTCGAAAATGTGGAGCCGGCGACAGGAGTCGAACCCGCGACCTACTGATTACAAATCAGTTGCTCTACCAACTGAGCTACGCCGGCCTACGTTCAGGGACGGGGATGTTAGCGCCTGGCAGGAGCGGCAGCAACGCGGACACGGCCCGTCTTCCCCGTCGTGCTCAGGACCGCTTCCGCTCGGCGGCAAGCCGGGCGAGCCCTTCGAGGGTGAGATGTGGCAGATGGTGCACGGTCTCATCCAGAAGTGGCAGCAAACGTTCGGCGTCGCCTCCGCTCAGCAGCAAGGTCGGCGCCCGTCCTACCTGCCTCGCCATTTCCTCCCGGCTGCGGTGGATGAGGCTTGCCGCCGCGAGAAGGGTGCCGCGAACAATGGACTCGTGGGTATCGGTGGCAAATAGCGCCATGCCGCCCTCGAGTGGCTGTTCGGACAGCGCCCGAAGGTTGCCTGTCTCGGAAAAGAGCGCTCCGCGCATCATGCCGACGCCGGGGGCGATGAGGCCCCCGATATGGCGCCCCTTGACCAGGCCATCCACGGTCAGGGCCGAGCCGGCATCGATGAGGCAGGCAACCTCATATCCGCGTGCGTGCGCCCCGATCAGCCCGGCCCATCGGTCGGCGCCCAGACGGGACGCTTCCGGATAGCCGTTGGTCACGCCGCAGGCCTCGCGTGTGGCGACAATGAATTCCGGCTCCAGACCGAAGTGGTCACGGATCGCCGCCTCGAGCTCGCGACGAATCGCGGGGCCGGCAACGCTGCAGATCACAATGTTGCTGATCCTGCCGGGAATCCGGTCTGCCTGATCCAGGGCCGGACCCAGCCCCAGGTTACGATGCTGAATGCTGCCCAGGGGCGTCATCACGCCCTCTCGCATGACACCGGCCTTGATGTTGGTATTGCCGACATCCAAAAGAAGAATCATTACCCTGGCCTCACCTTCACGTCGCCCGCGGTCACACGCAGCATTTCGCCGCTCCGCTCTAACCGCAGAGCGCCATCTGATTCTATTCCGGCAGCACAGCCGGACACCCGTCGCTCGCCGATCTCCACAATGACCATGCGGCCGCCAAGCGCGTCTGCTTCCTTCCAGTCCGCGCACAGGCGGACCACGTCCTCGACCATCAACCGGTCGAGACGCGCCATCATATGCGCGACCATGGCCGCGGCAGCGTTGTTTCGATCAGGCGGCTCCTCCTCGCAGACTGTGGCCAGATCCACGGGCACAATTCCGCCTGTTCTCTCGATCTCTTCCGCCAGACCGGCGGGCAGTCGGTAATTGATTCCCACGCCGATGACTGCATGGCACGGCCCATTTCCCTCTGCCCTCAACTCAACGAGCAGGCCGCCGAGTTTCCCACCGTCCACGACCAGATCGTTCGGCCACTTGATCATCAGCCCACGGGCCCCCAGCCCCAGGAGCGCCTCGCGGATGGCGAGCCCTGCCACGATGCTCAGGGCGGAAAGATTGGTGGGTGGACGATCAAACTGCCAGGCCAGAGACAGGTAGATGCCGGCACCGGGCGGGGACAGCCACCGGCGTCCACGCCGGCCCCGCCCCCCTGACTGGTACTCGACCAGACAGACGACGGCCCTGCCCGGCGCCGGTGGCGGAGCCGCGAGTAGGCAGTTGTTTGTTGAGTCTGCCTCCGGCAGCACCTGCACGGCGACCCGATCCCGCAAAGCCGGTGGCAGACCCGTTGCGATGCGGTCCGCATCCAGCCAGTCCAGGGGCGCCGGCAACCGATAACCCTTGCCGCGAACCGCGTGAATCTCTAGGCCGCGATCCCTCATTGTCTGCAGCGCATTCCAGACAGTGGCGCGGGTCACACAAAATTCAGCGGCAAGCGATTCTCCCGAATGGAAACACCCGTCCGCCAGTCGCCGAGCCAGATGCCACGCCAGATCCACGGCCTAGTGCCTGCGGGAGAACAGCGCCCGGAACATCCGATGCTCAGTCCCCTCCCGCAGCCGCACCAGGTTGCTCCGATGCGTGAAAATAACGAGTAGGGCCATGGCAAGAGAGAAAAGCAGGAATGGACTTCGGATCGTGCCCCCGCTGAGCGCGACGTATACCGGCGCCGATGCTGCGCCGGCGATAGTGGCCATGCCGACGTAACCGAACAGCGCGATAAAGGTGAGCCAGGTCAACACCACGACCAGCAGAACGGGGGGTGAAAGGACAGCGTATACACCGAGCAGCGTCGCCATACCCTTACCACCCCGAAAACCGAAATAGACGGGATAACAATGGCCCAGCACCGCAGCGGCCCCGCAGGCCACTTCGACCCATGGCACTGCGACGCCCGCGTCCATGCCGAGTTTCGGAACCCAGGCCACAGCAACGACGGCCTTCAACACGTCGATCAGGACAACGCCGAGGGCGAACAGCTTGCCGTGGGTGCGCAGGGCGTTGGTGCCTCCTGCGTTGCCGCTGCCCTCCTCGCGAATATCCACACCCATAAAACGTCCCAGAACGAGACTGCCATTGATGGACCCCAACAGGTATGCGGCAATGATCTTGAGGACGAGGAGGGACATGGTCAGATTCTAACAGCGGGACTCAGACGCTGATATGCGCCCGAATCGCGGCAGCGTGCTGGGCCAGGATCTCCGAATTCTCAGGCGCCCTCCCGTGGAAGCTGAAACCACCCGCCTCATAGCGCGGGATGATATGAAAGTGGAGGTGAAACACCGTCTGTCCGGCGGCTGGGCCGTTGAGCTGGCCTATCATCATACCGGCGGGATCGAAAGCAGCCCGAACCGCGTTCGCCACTTTCTGCGTGGTGACGATGGTCGCCGAAAGCATTTCGGGGGATAACTCGAACAGGGTCTCGACCGGGCACTTGGGTATCACCAGACTGTGTCCCTTGGTCTGGGGCATGATATCCATGAACGCAAGCGTTGCATCGTCCTCGTAGATCGTGTGGGCGGGCGCCTCCCCTCGCAGGATCTTTGCAAAGATGTTATTCGTGTCGTAAGCCAAGGCGCTTCCTCTTTCCCCGGAAAACGCGATCATGATAACGCGCCCTCGGGCACCCACAACGATCTACCGGACCGAAACCCATCCTTGGTGTACCCTCGCGCGGACGCTCCGCTGCGACAGGTCATGAAAGCTTCGAAAGACAACGACGGATCCTTTGCCCGTCTGATCATCAATCCCAAGGCAGGTCGGGGGCGTGGTCGCCGCTACGCCAGACGCCTGCGTCGCTATCTGGAGCGCAGCGGCCTCACGTTCAAGGCCGTTTTCAGCCGCGCGCGGGGAGACGTGGAACGACAAGCATTCGAGGCCTGCCGGAAGGGCTGCAGACACGTGGTCGTGGTAGGCGGCGACGGTACTGTCCACGAGGCGGTCAACGGCATTCTCAGGGCCGATACCGGCGCAGCTCTGGGCCTCATTCCGCTGGGCACCGGCAATGACTTTGCCAAAGCGGTGGGGTTATCCATGGACTGGCGCCAGGCCTGCGACCGGGTCGTTGAGTCAATGGCCCAGGAACCAAGGCGTATCGATGCGGCGCGCTGCAACGACTTTTTCTTTGCCAACGGCATCGGCATCGGCCTGGATGCCCGCGTCACACAGGCAAGCGAAAAACTGAAGTGGCTTCCAGGGTCTCTCGGTTACGTGGCGGCTCTGGTCAAGGTGCTGATCGACGGCGTCCCCAGGACCAGGGCGCGCATCATCCACGACGGCACCCACCGGGAACAGGAGATTAGCCTCGTGGTCATCTGTAACGGTCAGTATATCGGCGGTGTTTTCCATATAGCGCCGGCGGCTCGCAACGATGACGGCCTGCTGCAGATGGTAGTGGCTGAGGGCGTCAACCGGCGCCAGGTTCTGAGACTGGCGCCCAAAGTCATCCGGGGGACGCATACAAGGGCGCGTGAAGCAACGTTTGTCGAGGGCAAACGCTTTTCGATCGAAACCGAGGCGCCGCTGCCGCTGGAGGCGGATGGGGAGGTCCGCGACGGCGGTGCTCGACGTATAGACATCGAAATCCTACCGGGCGCCCTGCCGATCCTGGCCTGAGACGCGGCGTTCATCGGGACGGCTGCCCAGGTAAATGGCAAACAATGCCAGCGCCGCGCCAGCGACCTCGGTGACACCGAATCCCCGGTCAAAAATCAGAACGTCCCAGATGAACGCCAGGGTGGGCTGAAGCAACAGCAGGAGTCCCACCATGGAGGCCGGCACATCCTTAAGGCTGCTGGTGATCAGCAGCCACCCTAGCACCTGGGCGACCAGAGCGTAGCTCGCCAGCAGCGCCCCATCCCTCAGGGACGGGACGGCCAGAGAAACACCCTCCACCATGGCCACGGACAGCAGTGCGGCTGCCGAAAGCAACGAGGCCACCGCCAGATCGCCCACGACCGTCACCCGGAGGGCCCTCAGCCGGGCGCGGCGCAGGCACAGGATGTACGCCGCGTAGGACACGGCCGTGACCAGACCGAAGAAAATGCCCCAACGGTACTCGGATCCCAGGCTGTTCCAGTCCACGCCGACAATCATCGCCAAGCCGATAAAGGCCAGGGGAATGGCCACGACCAGTTCAAGCCGTAGTCGCTCCCCAAAGATGAGCACGCCGGCGAGGGCAAGACAGAAGACCTGGAAGTTCGCCAGCAGAGTGGACAGGCCCGGGCCGACGAACCAGATGCTCCGATGCCAGGCCCACAAGTCGAGGGCGAACCACAATCCGGCGGCGAGAAGAGCCAGGAAGGCGCTGCGGCCAGACCAGAGGCGTTCGCCACGGAACCGAAGTACAGCCAGCAACATCAGGCCGCCGATCAGCGTTCGATAGAAGGCGCTGGCGGTGGGAGGTACGCTGGTGAGGCGCACAAACACCGGTGCGAAACTGATCATCGCTGCGCCCGCCAGCACGCGGATCGCCCCTCGGCGCGCCGCGGAATAGGTCGCCTCCTCGGTCAATCGCGGTCCTCCTCCAGCGCCGGATTAGATCACAGGCCGGAACCAAGGCGCACCCGCGGCGCCGACGGAAGGGCGGACCACTCAGCCCGGCTTTATGCGCTCGCCGATGAACCGGGCGGCGCGCGCGAGCGCCGTCTCCGCCTCCGGCAGCAGGCCGGCGAATAACTGCCACGCATGCCAGAGCGTCGGCTCTAGCTCGAGTCGGACATCGGCACCGGTGGCGCGGGCGGCGGTGGCCAGGCGGATCGCGTCATCCAACAGGATCTCCCGGCCACCCGCCTGGATGAGTAGCGGTGGGAAATCAGCGAAGTCGCCGAACAGGGGCGATGCCTCGGCGTCGGTGGCGAGGCGGCCGCCTAGGTAGGTTCGGGCTGCCCAGGCCAGATACTCCGGACGCAGCATGGGGTCGGAATTCGCCAGGGACCGGATCGTCTCACCGGCCAGGGAGAGGTCCACCCACGGCGAGAAAACGACGACGGCTGCAGGCTGCTCGATCTCACCGGCAAGAGACTGCGCGAGGGCCACCGCCAGCCCACCCCCGGCCGAGTCCCCCGCGATGGCGATGCGCTCGGGGGGCAGGCCGCATTCCAGCAGGTGCGACCAGGCCGCTCGAGCGTCCATCAGGGCCGCCGGGCAACGGGCTCCGGGCGCCAGCCTGTAATCCGGGATCAGGACCGGCAGTCCCGTCAGGCGGGCCAGCCTCGACCCGACATTCCGGTGCGTGCGAGGGGATCCCAGCACATACGCTCCACCATGCAGGTAGAGCAATGCGCCACCCCGGTCGCCGTCCTTGGGCGCCAGCCACAGGGCATCGCGGTCACCGACGCGGTGGCTGGAGACCTCCACCCCCCTCACTTTCGGCAGAAATCGAGCGGCACGAAGGACCTGGCGCCGCTGGTGATCGACGGCCAAGCTGGGATCCAGCGCGGCGCGGATCCAGCGGCGCACGAATATCTCCAGGAGACGCTTCCTCGCGCCGATCACGGGATTCCCTTCAGGAGGCGGCCCTTTGCTCGGTTCGGCGGCCGGTCACCGTCTCCCCCGCCCTCGGGGGCACGGGTAGAGGATAGCCCATCTTTCGGGCAATCTTGCCGCCCCTCCGGCGCTGGCGCTCCAGGCGCCAGAGATAGCCCTTGAAGTCCACCTGCATGGTATGGCGCGGCGCGCGGTCGGCGTATCGGGCGAACATGGCGTCCCGCTCCCGATCGATGGCCCTGCGCATCTCGGCAGCGGACGGCAACGCCACCCGGCCCAGCAGGTGGTCCCCGATCAAATGCCCCTGGGCCTCGGCGATCGGCATAATCGCCCCGAGTGGCTGCAGCAGGCCGATGAAGAAAAGATTGCCGATCTCCGGTTTGATCATGCGCTCCCATAACGGCAGGTCGTTGTCCGGCGCGGAAATGAAGCCGGGATCGAAGAAGGGGAAGCTCACCCGGTAACCCGTGCACCAGATGATCACGTCCACATCGTCCCGGGTGCCGTCGACGAACTCCACCGCCCGGCCGGCGAGATGGCTGATGCCTGGACGGGGGCGAACGTCGCCGCCACCGAGGCGGATGAAGATCTCCTCGCTGATAGTGGGATGGGCCTGCAGAATCCGGTGATCAGGCCTGGGCAGCCCGAAATTCCAGGGCTTGCCCACCTGCAGGGAGACGATCAGGTGGGTCAGCCAGCTGTTCACCCGCCAGGGCACCCAGTGCGGCATGCCGGTCATCCGGGTGGTGGGCTTGCCGAAGATGTACTTGGGCACGACCCAGACCCCGTGTCGGGCCGACAGGTACAGCCGGTCGGCCAGCCCGGGCCGGGACAGTTCGCAGGCGATGTCCATGGCGCTATTGCCCATACCGACGACGAGCACTTTCTTGCCGCGGCAGTCCACCGGTTCCTGTGGGTTCACGTAAGCATGGGAGTGGATCTGCACGCCGTCGAACTCGCCAGGATAGGCGGGGTCCGGCCAGCGGGGATCCCAGTGATGGCCGTTGGCCACCAGCAGAACGTCGTACTCGAGCGTCCGCCCGTCGTCCAGGGTGATTTCCCAGATGCCGTCATCCCGCCGCCTAGCCGTCTCCACCGTGGTGTTGAAGGTGATGGTTTCGCGCAGGCCGAAATGGTCTACGTAGTCGTTGAAGTAATCCATGATCACGCGATGGTCGGGGTAGTCCGGGGTACCCGCGGGCATGGGGTAATCGCGATACTCCATGAGTCGACAATCGGTGTTGATGTGCAGCGATTCGTAGGCCGCCGACATGCCGTTGGGATTGCGGCAGTACCAGTTGCCGCCCACCTGGTCGCTCCGCTCGAAGCAGTCGAAGGGAATGCCCCGGTCCTTCATGGCCTTGGCCACGGCGATGCCGCTGGAGCCCGCTCCAATGATGCAGACCCTGGGTAGATGACGCATGCAATTTCCTCTTTCAGGGCAAAGCAAGGCCCTCGCCGTTGACGAATGCATGGAGGGTGGCAGTTATTGATAGAATTGTCAATAATACGTCCATGATCCCCTCCGGTCCGACCGCCCCCCGCAAGCGCCTGCCACCCGAGACCCGACGGGCCCAGTTGCTGGACTGCGCCCTCAAGGTTTTTGCCGCCGAGGGTCTCAGCGGCGCGGGCCACGCCCGAGTGGCTGAAATGGCCGATGTATCGGTGCCGACCGTGTTCCACTACTTTCCCACCCGCGAGGCTCTGCTCGACGGCGTGCTGGACGAGGTGGAGTCGTTTTTCACGACCCTGGCCGAGGGCATCCATCACCGGGATGAGCCCGCCTCGTCAATCCTGGCCGCCCACGCCCTTGCCTTTCTCGAATCCTGCGACAGTCACCCCCATCATATCCGCGTGTGGCTGGACTGGAGCACCGCGATTCGGGCGCACGTCTGGCCCCGCTATCTGGCCTTCCAGGAACGTCTGGTTCGGCTCGTTTCGGACACCCTCGTCAAGGCACGGGCCAAGGGCGAACTGCCAAGAGACCTGGACCTAGAGAGCGCCGCCAGGCTATTCGTTGGCAACGCCCATATGGCCGCCATCATGAAGTTCTCGCCGGACTCCGGCCTGAACCTGGAAAACCACGTCCGGCAAGCGGTAGACACCCTCCTGCTCGACTGACGGCCGGCGGTCCCGGCCGTGGCGAAGGCGTCCGTGCCGGCCAGTCGCTTCCGGGAGTCACCGTCATCGCCCGGCGGCGCCCGTACTTGAATTGAGGACCCGGTGGATTAAGGGGTACCCTTTGCCGGAGAGAGCTTGGGATAAGGTCTTGGAAAAACAAGAGAATGAGGCACCGGCTGACCGGCCCGGCCTGGTCAGCCGGCTGATCAAGCGCCACGTTATCCAGGCGGCGGCCATCTATGTCGCCGTAGCCTGGGGCGCACTGGAGATTCTGATCACGCTGCAGGAGAAGCTGGGCTGGCCGGAGTGGCTGTCCCTCTGGGCCACCCGACTCTTCGTCGTCGGGTTTCCCGTGGCCGTCATCCTCGCCTGGCGGCGGGACCTGGAGAGTCGGATCGCCCGGTTCGGGTTGGTCGGACTGGCCTTCCTGGCGGCGGGCGTCGCGTTGTGGCTGACACTCTCCACCGACCCGATGCAGCGCGCCCCCGCGGCCAAGCTGCCGCCGGTGAATGAGGCCATTGCCACGGTCGCCGTGCTGCCCTTCGATAACGGTACGGGGGATCCTGCCTTTGATTACCTCGCCAGCGGCTTCACCGGCGAACTGATCGGCCGGCTGTCAAAGCATCCTGACCTGGCAGTCATTCAGGAGGAGTCCTTACGGGCGCCGCTGCTGGCCAGCCTGATCCCGACGGCCCAGGCCGCTACGCTCAATGCGGACTACCTAGTCCAAGGGCGCGTCGTCCGCGAGGACAAGTTCATCGAGGTCAACGCCAGCCTGCAGGATCTGGACGGGCAGGTGCTGTGGTCGGAGATCCTCCGAGAGCCCTATGCGGCGGAGAGCGTTCTTGCCATGCAGCGGCGTATCAGCGGCGAGATCAGCCGCGTCCTCGGCACCACGCTGGAGGCACCCGCCTATTGCGGCGAGACCACCGACATCGACGCCATGGAACTCTACTACCGAGGCCGGATGAAGGTCGGGACGCGCATCACGGAGACCATGGAAGAAGGCATGGAGCTGCTCAAGCAGGCGGTGAAAGCCGATCCCTACTTCGGGCGAGGATGGGCTCAGCTGGGGGCTGCCCAGCTGGTGCTGGCCGGCCGGATGCGGGATACGGTGGACGGCGACCGTGAGCGTGCCGGGATGCTCTGGTCGATGATGCAGACATCCTTTCGGCGCGCACTGGATATCTGCCCGACGATCGGGGGCGCTTACAAAGTCATGGTGCCGTATTACGAGGGGGTCGAAAACCCGTCCATCGAACAGGAGATGGAGTGGCGGGATTCCCTGGCGATGGATCCCAACGACGCGGCCCTGCTTCGGCAGTACGCGATCCACCTGATGCAGCACGGCATGAACGAGGAGGCGGTCGAGGTGATGCGGCGGGCCTATGACAATGAGCCGCTGCTGCCGATGATCCCGTATCAGCTGGCCCATACCCTCACCCGACTGGGGCGCTGCGACGCGGCGCTGCCGCTGGCGGCGGAGGCCGAGGAACTGGGCGGCCAGCCCAGTGTCGGCATCGAGGCACCGTGTGCCTGGCTGCGGAGGGACAGGGATGCGCTGAATGCGAGCGGCTATCGGTTCATCGAGGTCGGCATGGGCTTCCCGTTCGAGGCCATCGAGATGTCGGTCGAGGAGTTCAATGAGGCACGGCTCGACGAGAACAGCCCGCTGCGGTTGGTGATGGCAGAGCGGATGCGAGCGCTCTGGGCGCAGAACCCGGATCCGGACAAGAACATGCACGTCTACTGGATCGTCGCCACGGCCACGGACATCGGCGACCTGAACCTCGTGTTCGACATCCTCGATACCATTGCCAACGAGAACGGCTTCCCGGGCTACACCATCGCCTGGTCACCGCTGTTCGTCGACAGCGAGGACAGCAGCCGCCTGCGTGCCGATCCCCGGTTCGTCGAGATGCTGAAAAAGACCAGCTATCCGGAGTACTGGCGCGAGTACGGCTGGCCCACGGGGTGCGCAGCGGACGGCCACGATTTCCACTGCTTCTGAGCATGGAACAACAGACGACACCCCTGGTTGATCTCGTGCACGGTTTCGGGTGCCGGGGCGCGGCCGTGCTCGAATGCCTCATACGTGACGGATCGAGGAGCGGCCGGATCAGGGGATAAACCCGACGTTTTTACCGGCCCGACTGAATCCACACCTCGCATGGGCGTCGAAGATCAAATTAACACCGACCCACACGAAGTCTCTGCCCCCATGAATGGCCTCGTGCCTCTCCCGTCGGTGTCCTGAGAAAGGCCTATGGCCTAGCCCCTTGAGGCGGCGGACTACGTCCGCCGCTTTTTTTTGCGAATCCGTACCGGGCACCTGATCGAATTGCAGTCTAGGCAGGAGGCCGACTCCCGCGCCCACGAAGTCGTTTATCTCGTGGCACCCCTGCGCCCCCTGTCCTTGTCTGTCATCATTCGCGCCGGCTTACCCGCCGGCGCTTTTTTTTGGGCTCGGCATCCGGCGGATGGGTCCAGTCTGTGCACCGGTGGCACGAATGTTCCTGTCCCAACCGCGTCCAGGGACAGGTCACGATTTAAGCGGTTCCGTCAGCTTCAGCGTCAGGCACTTGGCGGATCCGCCGGCCTTGAGGAACTCCGAGAGCGAAATCTGGGTCACGTAAAACCCTTTCTCCTCAAGTTCGGGGATCAATCTGCCCCGGGTACGGTGCAGGAAAATACGATCGCCCACATTGACGGCGTTACAGGCGAAGTGTCCCGCATTCTCGACGCTGACGGCGATGCGCTTTTCCTTCGGCACCCGTTTCTCGATTTCCGCCCTCGAAGCATCGTCGAAAGCCGGCGGGTGATACAGGAGATATCCCCCTTCCAGTGGGCACATACAGGTATCGATGTGATAGAAGCGTTCGTCCACCAGCCGGATGGACACGACCTCCAGATCGAACCAGCTTGCGATATGGGCGTGAGCCTCGATTTCGGTTCGGAATCCATACCCGGTCCACAACCACGCCCCCCCCCGGTCGATCAGCGCATCGCCGGCCCCTTCGAACCCGATGTTCTCAGGCAGGTCGTAGAGCTGGAAGCCCTTTTCAGCGAACCACCGCTTGTAGAAGGGCTCCTCCGGTCGGCGTTCCATAGGCATGAAGTGGCTGGCGATGGCCCTGTTCCCGTAGACCACGCCGGCGTTGGCGGTGAACACCATGTCCGGGAGCCCGGGCATGGGATCCATTGTCACGACGTCGGCGACCTGCGATATCGACCAACGCAGGATTTCCCACTGGGCGCGGGCCCGGTCCAGCCTCATATGACCGGCATTTCCATCCATCCACGGGTTGATCACGTAGCCCACATCGAAATGATCCGGCGGACACATCAGAATCCGGGTTGTCTCGGTCATCGGGGATGCCTATCCATGATGCCCGGTAGCACGCCAGGCGTTGTCGGCGGATTCTACTGAATACTATGCAAATAGTCGCCGGCGGAGATCTGGATCCGGCTGCAGGTGTCGATCGCGGGTCGCGACAGCGGGCAGTGCAATGATGACTTTCTTCAGCGTCGTCGCGCCATGAGGGCCGCGCGTAACGTGCCGGGAACGGAGGCCACGCCAGGTCTTTTACCGGCGTGGCAGGTGGATCTCGGCCAGCATGCACCTGACGCTGCCGCCCGCGCTGCGCTCGATGTCGTGGATCGGCGATGACACGATGCGGCCATGGCGTCGCAGACGTGTGGTCTGGGCCGGTGTCAGGGCATCCTCTGCCTGGCGCGACATGGCGATGACACGACTGCCATCCGCCGCTTCCAGTTGAAGACAGTTGCCCAGAAAGCTTCGCATCTGGTCCCGATCTATGGAGATGATTTCGTGATCGGTTTCCTCGAGTCTCAGCAGGACCGCCTGGCGTTGGGAGCGGTCCGGGATCGTCTCGTAGCAGATCACGGCGAATCCCTCGCCGAGGCTCATCATGACATTGGTGTGATAGATCTCCTGACCGTCGCGGTCCAGCGCTTCGAAAGCGATGATCTCGTAATCCATTTTTTGGCCAAAATCCGCCAACGCCGCGCGGGTGGTTCGGGGCGACAATGCCGCATAGGCGATCCGGTTCCGCCGGTCGAGCACCAGGCTTCCGGTGCCCTCCAGGTACTGACCGGCGACCGTATGGCCGGTCATATCCACCACGCGATCTACCCGGTAACCGCGCTCGCGATCCAGACGTTCGATAATGTCCGGCCTGACTTCGGCGCGTCGGTTCGGTGCCATCATCGGGTAGATCACCACCGTGCCGTCGGCGTGGAAACTGACCCAGTTGTTGGGAAAGATGGAATCGGGCGTCTCCGGCGTCGGCAGATCCGGTTCCACCACAACCCCGATCCCGGCAGCCCGAATCGTGTCGACGAGACCCTGGAACTGGACGGCGGCGGCCCGCTGCTCGAGCAGGGGGTCCACGACGCCCGGATCTCTCTGAAACTGGTTCGAGTCCGCTGTCTGGGGATTACTGCGGAAGGCGACCGGTCGAATCATCAGGACCGCTCTAGCCAGCTGTTTTTCCGGACCGCTCATGCCCGGATTCTATCCCCGGGCCAGGCCCACGAGATAGGCCCGGGTCGGAGACCGCGCTTAGATCTCCTGGTTGGGCTCGGCGATCAGCGCGATACGCTCCCGGGCCGAGACCACCACGCCGCCCGGCCGCTCCACCGTGATGGCAAAAAGAACCGGTTCGCCCACTGGCAGCTTGGCACGGATCGGCACGATGACCTCGTCGCTGCCCGGCGGCACATCGAACACACCCCCATCCACCGGGTGGCGCTCATCCCGTGTCGCATCAAATATCCAAAGCTGGTACTGGAATACATCGGGATCATTGGCAGCCAGCCCCTGGAAGCGCATATATCCTTCCTGCAGCTGGTCGTCCCACACCAGATCCCCCGCCGCGGCCACGGCCGCCGGATCTTCGGTGTGACTCCATGACAGCACCCGCGCCCCAGCGCTACCGGCAAGCCTCGCCCGCCTGCCGCTGAAATCGGGTGGTGATGGAGTTCGGAGCTGAACCACGAGCTGGCGCTGGTTTTCCAGCGAGGCCTCAGTCTCGGCCAGTTCCGCCTTGAGGGCGTCTCTCTCAAGCATGACCATCGAAGCCTGGTACCAGCCCACGGCCGCCACCATGATGCTGGCCGCCGCAAGCCACTGCATCCACGGCCGACCGGCAGTTCGCGTTCTGCGAACGTCCAGCTGTACAACCTCGGCCGCCTGTGGCGGATGCTCTCGGAGCCAGCGCTCGGCGTCAGTTTCGAGACGCTCACGCAACCGGTCCGGGACCACTTCCGTATCCAGGTTGGAGACGGCAATTGCCGACGCTACCCGGTCGATGGCGTCATCGTCGTAGTCAGGGTATTGCCTAGAAAGCCTGCTCAATTCTGTTTCCGACTCGGTGTCCAATCCGTCAATGGCGCGCTCTACGAGAAGCTCGGCGATGCGCTCGTTCTGAAGGAATTGGGGCGTCATGCCTCACTGCCCTCCGACAAGGACTCCACTTCCATCAGCTCGCGTATTTTCATGAGGCCGCGTCGCATCTGGGTTTTGACCGTACCGAGCGGCATCCCTGTGTGCTCGGCGATCTCGCTGTGGCTCAACCCTCTCAGCAGGCCCAGTTCCAGCACCCGTTGCTGCGCAGGCTTGAGCGCCTTCAGCGCCCGCGCCGCCAGTGTCGCCTCGGTGCTCACCTCCTGGCTGTGTCCCACCTCGCCGGATAGATTCAGCCCAGGCTCGTCGATCGAGTCCGTGTAGGGCTGACGCCCCTGCTTGCGCAGCCGGTCGATTAGCCGACGGCGGGTGATGGTGGCCACGAATACCGTCTCGGAGCCCCTGCTTGCGTCGTAGCGATGTGCGCTCTGCCATATCTCCAGGAATATCTCCTGCACTGCATCTTCCGCGTCCTGCGGCGACGACAGGGCACGGCGGGCAAGCGTCCAGACCAGACCGCCAAATCGGTCCAGACACTCCTTCACGGCCGCCTGGTCGCCGGCGGCGACCCGTTCCAGCACGGGGTTCTCAGTGTCGTCCATTCACAATCCTTTTCGCGCCTGGCGTTCGCCTGGTTTCGGTAGATCTGAAAAATCGCCCTTCGAAGGTGGTCGCCCAGCATCCATTCTTACATGCATTCCTCTGTTTCTGACTGTGCACCCGACTCAATCCCTGAGGGTAACAAGGTACTGCAGCCGTCCGTGCCGCTCTACCTGGAGCACCAGCGGCTTTCCTGCTGGAGTGGCCTGGACAAAAACGTGCAGCCCGCTGACCGTTTCTATAGGGGCCCCGTTCACCGCGTAGATGACATCACCCGAGCGAAGCGGACTGGCACCGGCAACGATCCCACCGGCCTGGCGGTCCCTAAACACGCCATAGCCGCTCACCATGATTTCGACCACCGCCGGATTGACCTTCTCGGCCAGCGCCTCCGCCGCGGCGCTCAGATCCGATATCCGTTTCATCGCCCCGCTCGGCACTTCCTGGGAACGAAACAACCGGGACGAGCAAGGGTAATGATCCCCGGGAAGGAAACAAGAATTACCGGCGACGGGCGGGTACGCGGCGTTCGTTGCGTAATCTACGCGGCCGCTTCCGTGTTCAGGTCCTCCGCCTTGGTTCGCATCCACTCGGTGACAATGCTGTGGCCGACGGCCAGCAGGGTGGGGCCGAGGAAAATGCCCAGGAATCCGAATGCGAGCATCCCGCCCACCAGGCCGAGCAGGATCATGAGGAAATGAAGCTCCGTCTCCCGACCGATGAACAGGGGTTTGAGTACGTTGTCGGACATCCCGACCGCCACACCACCCCAGGCCACGAGAAAGATGGCCGAAATGAAATGTCCCTGGATAAGCAGCCAGAAAGCAGCCGGCCCCCAGACCAGAATCGGCCCGGCGGGGAAGAAGGCCGCGAAACCGGCGATCGTGCCCAGAACCGTGGCACCAGGGACTTGAGTGACCGCCAGCCCGATGCCGGTAAGCAACCCTTGCGCCAGCGCCGTTCCGACCGTGCCGTAAACCACGCCTTTCATCGTGCCCGCGGCAACCTGAAGCAGTCGCTCCGACCTATCGCCACCGATACGACCGGCGATGTGCACCAGATCCCGGCCGGCCTCGGTGCCGTCCCGGTACAGGAAGAACAAGGTGATCAGCCCGATGCAAAGTTCGAAAACCGCTTGTCCTATTCGGGCACCCGCCTGAACCAGCCAGTTCCCCACCGGCTGGACCGCCTTGGGGACGTAGTGCCCCAGCGAAATCGTTCCCTCGGCCACGTCGCGCCACAAGGCGGCCAGCTTGTCTCCGACCACCGGCAGCCCGGCGAGCCAGGTCGGGGCCGCCGGGGTTCCCTCGGAAAAAAAGGCCCGCACGCGCTGGACGAAACCCGCCGCGTCCTCGGCCAGGCTGGCGGCGAGGATGATCATCGGGACGAGCAGGACGGCCACCAGCAGCATGATCATCAGGGATGCGGCCAAGGTGCGGCGGCCCTTCACGGCCCCCTGTACCCTGAGAAACGCCGGCCAGGTCACCAGAGCGAGAATGAGCGCCCAGAGGATCGGCGCAAGGAAAGGCAGCAGTACCAGAAAACACCCGGCGGCCAACGCCGCCAGGACAAGCAGCGCCATTATCCGCTCGATACGGCCCTCATCCGATTCCATGGGAAGCTCGTCTCCTCCAGGAGGGTCGGTGACATTGTGGCCGCGCACGTTTATATAATCCACCGCGACCCCGGGGGATCCATGAACAGCCGCATTATCGCCGCCATTGTCGTCCTGTTTGTCGCGCCATGGCACACGCTGCCAGCCGCTACGGATGACGACTCTCTGCCCCCGGGTATCCAGAGAATACTCGACGGCCATGGCCTCGGTCGGGACGGCCTCAGCATTATCGTGCAGGCCGTGGATTCGGACCGGCCCCTGTTGTCCCTCAATCCGCGGACGCCGCGCAGCCCCGCCTCCACAATCAAGTTGCTCACGACTTTCGCGGCACTGGATCTCCTGGGGCCAGCCTACACATGGCGAACCGAGGCCTGGATCGACGGCACCGCCAGCGAAGGCCGGCTGGATGGCGACTTGATCCTCAAGGGCAGCGGCGACCCCTACCTGACCACCGAGCGATTCTGGACTTTCCTCAGGGAACTCAACGCCAAGGGACTACGGCAGATCGGCGGGGATCTGGTGATCGATAATTCCTATTTCGATCCCGAGCCAGAGGAGCCGGGAGCCTTCGACGGTCAGCCGTGGCGGACCTACAACGTATCCCCCGACGCCCTGCTCGTGAATCTCAAGGCGGTGCAGTTCCGCGTGTACCGACCCGCATCGGGGGAGCGCCCCCGGGTCATGACGGATCCGGTGCTGGCCAATCTCAAGATCGAAAACCGCATTGGAACCGTCAAAGGCCCTTGTGGGGGATTTCAGCGCGGCGTGGCCATCGATCTTCCGGAGGGCCTCGACGGAAACATCGTTCAGCTGTCCGGCCGCTTCCCATCGAGCTGCACCGAGTATTCACTCTACCGGACGGTGCTGACACCGCCGGAGTTCACCTACGGCGTCTTTCAGCCATTGTGGCAGCAATTGGGGGGCAGCCTTTCGGGCGATGTCAGAACCGGCACCGTTCCGCACACGGCCAGCCTGTTCGCGAGCTTCGATTCCGTGCCGCTGGCCGAGGTCGTGCGCAACGTCAACAAGTTCAGCAACAACGTCATGACGCGGCAATTGCTGCTGACGCTCGGCGCCGAAAGGGTCGAGCCGCCGGGCACCGCCACCAAGGGACGGACGGTCATCAATCAATGGCTCGCCGACATGGGACTGGATGTCGATGGGGTATTCATCGAAAACGGGTCCGGGCTATCTCGCGATACCCGGATCCCGGCCGGAGTCATGGCCGAAATGCTGCTGACCGCCTGGCGGCACCCCTATATGCCGGAATTCATCGCCTCCCTGCCCCTGTCCGGTATGGACGGCACGATGCGGAACCGTTTCCGTGGCTCGTCGCTGGCCGGTCGCATGCACGTGAAAACGGGACGGCTAGATCACGTCTACGCCATCGCCGGATATGTACAGGCAAGGTCAGGCACACGCTACGTGGTTGTCGAGTTCCACAACGATACCGACGTCCACCGGGGCCCGGGACGGGAACTGCAGGACGCCCTGCTCCGCTGGGTCCACGGGCAGTGAGAAGGCGCGTCAGCGGCCAGCCGGCTCAGCCGGATCCGGACTCGTAGGAAGCCAGCGTCACGCCGGCCCGGGCCAGAAACTCCCGCAGGTGCCGAACATCGTGCTTTGCGCAAGCACCGCTGTGGTGCGGACGATGCAACTGGCCCTCCACATTGTTCAGAATCACGCGTACCCGAGCGCCATGGGTGTAATCCACTTCCGCGCCCAGATGGTTGAGTAGGGACTCGACCTCCCGCCAGTGAATGTTACCGCTCACAGGGTCTGCGTAAATGGATCTGAGCAGCCGCTTATGCTTGTGGCTCATTTTTGCCAATGTCCGTGACCGTCGCCCATAATCTTAGTACCGCTCGAGCCCGGGGGCGACGTCGGAAACTGCGGGCCCGGGCTGATCTTCAATCACGGGCGTCGGGCCCGGAACAGGCAGACGCCACGGGAGGACATGCAAGTGAGAACACTGATCATACTGCTCGCGGCCCTGGCGGCCACGGGATTGGCCTGGGCTGAGGGCGATGCAGAGGGCAAGGGCATCCTCGATTTCTCCACCCCTCCCAACGAACTCTATCCGGCACGCCTTGTCGGCCTGGACGGCAAGAATATCGACCTTGGCCCAACTCGGACCAGTTACTGGGTCGAACCCGGGGATCACGAGATCACGGTCACGGCGCTGATCGACGACTCCATGCAGGTGGGTACCATTGACGTCCAGCGAAAAACGGACCCGGGCACCGTCACCATCACGGTGGAGGGCGGCAAGCGATACAAGATCGCTGCCCAGGTAACGGATCACAAGGGCAACTGGGAGCCGGTGATCTGGAAGGAAGAGGACGTCAAATAGCTGTCCGGCGCCCCGCCGAACCACTGGCGGGGCGCTGCGCGGCCCTGCAGGCGTGCTAGCCTGACAGCGTCGTGAACGCCCCTCGAACGTCCAGACGCAACGAACCCTGTCCATGCGGCAGCGGCAAACGCTTCAAACACTGCTGCGGCGAGCTTGAGCGTGGGCTGAAGCCAGAGGCGTCCTTTGTCAGTCCGAACCTGAGCGCCGCAGATCGGGTGCTGGTGGTGCCGGGCTTCCTTGACCGGGGGGAATGTGCCCGCCTGACGGACCTTGCCGGCAAACTCAAGGCTGAGGAGGGTGCTGTCACCCGGGAGCGTGACGGACAGCTGGTCACCGAACAGTCTGCATACCGTGTCACGACGGTCATCAAGACCTTTGACGTCCCCGAGATCTTCGTCCCGATCGTGGCGCGAGCCCTTCGCGATCACGTCGAACCCGAATTTGATAGGAAAATCGAGTGGTTCGAGTGGCCGGATGTACTCTTCTACCGGCCGGGCGGTCGCTACGACGTCCACACGGACGCAGATCTTCGGGACAAGGAAAGCCGTCGCTGGCGACGCGTCATGGACCGGGACTTCAGCCTGCTGATTTACCTGAACGACGAATTCACTGGCGGCCAACTGGAGTTTCCCGAACGGGGCCAGACCATCCGGCCTCAGGCCGGCATGCTGGTGGCATTTCCCTCGGACCACCGGTTTGCCCATGCTGCGCTTCCGGTGGAAAGCGGCAGCCGTTACGTGATCGTGAGCTGGGCCGCGGCCATCGGAAGCCCTCGGGTGCTCGCCCGACGCCGTCTCCTTGCCATCTACCCGGACCGTGAAATCCTTCCGGATGACCTTCCGCTGCAACGAATCGAGGGCGCGGGATATTGCATCCGGCCCCGCCGAGAACCGCCCACCTGACGGATACCCCGGTTTTTCGTCACGTGTTTCAGCGGCTGTCGATCCCCGGTCCATTCGACCCAGATTGATCTAGATCAGCAAGCCCGGGGCCCCAGAGAGTTATAAATGCACGGGCGGCTTCCGCCGTGGTGCCGCTGTGTACGATTTTCAGGTGTTCCCGCCATCCATGGCTCGGGGCGATGGCGGACAAAGAATAAGAGAACGGGTACCCGAGCCTGAGTCCAGCCAGAGGGGCAACAGCTATGGCAGTTCACGAAACATTCTACGAGGTCATGCGGAAGCATGGCATCACGAGACGCAGCTTTCTGAAGTTCTGCAGTCTTACCGCCGCGGGACTCGGGCTCGGACCGGAGTTCGCAGGCAAAATCGCCCACGCGATGGAGACCAAGCCGCGGACGCCGGTCATCTGGCTGCACGGCCAGGAGTGCACCTGCTGCACCGAGTCCTTCATCCGGTCGGGCCATCCGCTGGCCGGTGACGCCATCCTGTCCATGATCTCTCTCGACTACGACGACACGATCATGGCTGCGGCAGGGCATCAGGCGGAGGAAATCCTCGAGCAGACCATCGAGAAATACGACGGACAGTACATCCTGGCCTGCGAGGGCAATCCCTCCCTGGCCCAGGACGGCATGTACTGCATGCAGGCAGGACGTCCGTACGTCGATAAACTGAAGCACATGGCGGCCCACTGCAAGGCCATCATCGCCTGGGGCTCCTGTGCTTCCTGGGGATGTGTCCAGGCCGCACGGCCCAACCCCACCCACGCGGTGCCAATTCACAAGGTGATCACCGACAAGCCGATTATCAAGGTCCCGGGCTGCCCGCCCATCGCGGAGGTCATGACCGGCGTGATCACCTACCTGGTGGCCTTCGATCGGCTGCCGCCTCTCGACAGGCAGGGCCGGCCGCTGATGTTCTACAGCCAGCGGCTCCACGACAAGTGCTACCGTCGGCCGCACTTCGACGCCGGCCAGTTCGTCGAGAAATTCGACGACGAAGGCGCGCGCAAGGGCTACTGCCTGTACAAGGTGGGCTGCAAGGGTCCGACGACCTATAACGCCTGCTCCACGATCGAGTGGAACGATGGCCTGTCCTGGCCGGTGAAGTCGGGTCACGGTTGCCTGGGCTGCGCCGAGGACGATTTCTGGGACAAGGGTTCGTTCTACGATGCGGTCACCAACCTGACCGTACTCGGGGGCGCCGAGGCCAATGCCGACCGTGTCGGTGGCATCCTGGCCGGCGCGGCCACCATCGGCGTGGCGGCCCACGCGGCGGCCTCGGTGGTCAGCCGCATGACGGACAAGAACCGGAAGGAGAGCAGCAATGACTAAGACGGTCACCCCAAACGGCTTCTCTCTCGACACCAGCGGTCAGCGGGTGGTCGTCGACCCGATCTGCCGGATCGAAGGCCATCTGCGGATCGAGGTCAACGTCGATGAGAACAACGTAATTCAGAACGCCGTGTCCACGGGCAACATGTGGCGCGGTCTGGAAATCATCCTCAAGGGTCGGGATCCCCGCGACGCCTGGGCGTTCGTGGAGCGTATCTGCGGCGTCTGCACGGGCGTGCATGCCTTGACCTCGGTGCGCTGTGTAGAGGACGCGCTGGGGATAGTCATCCCGACGAACGCCAACCACATCCGCAACCTGATGATGCTGGCCCAGTACACCCAGGACCACCTGGTGCACTTCTATCACTTGCACGCCCTGGACTGGGTGGACGTGGTGAGCGCTCTGTCGGCGGATCCGCGGGAGACCTCGGAACTGCAGAAGAGCATCTCCAGTTGGCCCAAGTCCTCGCCGGCCTATTTCCGCGACGTGCAGAACAAGCTGAAGCGCTTCGTGGAATCCGGCCAGCTGGGACCCTTCGCCAACGCCTACTGGGGGAGCCCGGCCTACAAACTGCCGCCGGCCGCCAACCTGATGGCCGTGACCCACTACCTGGAAGCCCTGGAGTTCCAGAAAGACATCGTCAAGATCCATACGATCTTCGGCGGGCGGAACCCACATCCGAACTGGCTGGTGGGGGGCATGCCCTGCTCCATCAACGTGGATCAGGTCGGCTCAACGGGCGCCATCGGCATGGTCTGGCTCAACATGGTGTCGGACATCATCAACCGGTCCATCGAGTTCATCGACCAGGTCTACATTCCGGACCTCAAGGCTATCGCAGGCTTTTACCTGGACTGGGCCGGGATCGGTGGCGGACTGGCCGGCAAGAACATGCTGGCCTACGGTGATTTTCCCATCGACGTGAAATCGGACCCGGATGCCTACTGGGCCAACGACAACCTGATGATGCCCTCGGGCGCCATCATCGGCGGCGACCTGAGCACCATACATCCGGTGGATGTCAGAGATCCCAGCGAGATCCAGGAGTTCGTCAACCATTCCTGGTATGCCTATCCGGACGAGAACAAGGGCCTGCATCCCTGGGAGGGCGTGACAGAAGGTAACTTCGAGCTCGGACCCAACTTCAAGGGCACCCGCACGGCCATCGAGCAGCACGACGAAGCCGGCAAGTACTCCTGGCTGAAGGCGCCACGCTGGAAAGGCCACGCCATGGAGGTCGGGCCACTGTCACGTTACGTGATCGGCTACGCGTCCGGACGGGAGGACATCAAGGAGCAGGTGGACAGTGTGCTGACGGACCTGGGCGGACTGCCGGTAACGGTCCTGTTCTCGACCCTGGGACGGACCGCCGCCCGGGGCCTGGAGTGCTCCTGGGCCGCTCACAAGATGCGCGAAGTCTTCGACCGGATGATGGCCAACATCAAGGCCGGCGACACCGCCACCGCCAACATGGACAGCTGGGACCCGTCCACCTGGCCTGCAGAGGCCAAGGGCGTCGGCCGGGTCGAGGCGCCGCGCGGCGCGCTGGGCCACTGGATCCAGATCAAGAATGGCAAGATCGACAACTATCAGGCGATCGTGCCCTCGACCTGGAATGCCGGCCCCCGCGACCCCGAGGGCAATATCGGAGCCTACGAGGCGGCCCTGCTGGGCACGCCCATGGCGGATCCGGCCCAGCCGCTGGAGATTCTTCGAACCATCCACAGCTTCGATCCGTGCCTGGCCTGCGCCAGTCACGTAATGTCGCCAGATGGGGAAGAGCTTTCGGTCGTCAAAATTCGCTGATCGGGAGGATTCCGACATGACCACACAAGTCGCGGCCAGCGAACACGATCCGAAGTATCAGAAAGCGGTGTACGTCTTCGAGGCGCCCGTACGGATCTGGCACTGGGTTCACGCGCTCAGCATCGGTGTGCTGGCGGTGACAGGATACTTCATCGCCAACCCGCTCCCCGCGCTGCAGGGCGAAGCCAGCGATCACTTCCTCATGGGCACCATGCGGGAGATTCACTTCATCGCCGGTTATGTTTTCGCGATCGCCTTTGCGGTACGGATCTATTGGGCGATCGTCGGCAACAAGTACGCCCGGGAGCTGTTCATACTTCCCTTCTGGAAGGCCGGATGGTGGAAAGGTCTGGGCCACGAGATCAAGTACTACGCGTTCCTCACTCGAAAGAGCCGCAAGATCATGGGGCACAACCCGCTGGCACAGATGGCCATGTGGTTTTTCAATGTGCTGCTGACCCTGTTCCTGATCTTTACGGGTTTCGCACTTTATGGGGAGGGCCTCGGACTGGGTAGCTGGGCGGACCGGTGGTTCGGCTGGGTCATCCCGGTGCTGGGTGGGTCCATGGAGACCAAGATGTGGCACCTGTTGTCCATGTGGCTGATGCTGATGTTTGTCGTCATCCACATCTACATGGCGATCCGGGCCGACATCATGGATCGGGAGAGCAGCGTCAGCACCATTATGGGGGGATGGCGGATGTTCAAGGACGACCGTCCATAGTGGTGGTTGAAGCCAAGATCGGGGGCCCGGCGGAGAACCCCTTCGAAACCCTGGTCCTCGGTCTCGGCAACGTACTGTGGGCCGATGAGGGGTTCGGCGTTCGTGCAGTGGAAGCCCTGAATTCGGCCTACCGCTTCCCGGCGAACGTCAGGCTCATGGACGGTGGCACCCAGGGCATTTTTCTATTGCCCTGGGTGCGCGCTGCACGGCGCCTGCTGATACTGGACGCCATCGATTTTGGGCTCGAGCCCGGAGAACTGCGCGTCATGTATCAGGAGGACGTGCCGCGTTTCATGGGTGTCAAGAAAGTCAGCATGCACCAGGCTGGATTCCAGGAAGTGTTGATGTCGGCGCAACTGGCCGATGAATTTCCAGAACAGATCGCCCTGGTCGGCGTGCAACCGGAGCTTCTTGACGATTATGGCGGCAGCCTGAGGCCCTGCGTGAAGGGGCGGCTGCCGGAAGCCATCGAGGCCGCTGTCACCGTGCTTCGCGCTTGGGGGGTCGAACCCATCCCGCGCAGCGAACCGCTGTCGCCGGATGAGCGGGTCGCACCCGGTGAACTGGAAATGGACGTTTACGAAAGCGGTCGCCCCGGCTGAGGCACGATAACCATGAGCCATCCGCTGATCGAGCGCTTGCACGAAGATTTCGGCTACCCGGAAGTGACGCTGGAAAACCATGATGGTTTCGTGGCCGCCGACGATATCGGCGTGCTGTTCTTTCCCGGAGATCCTAAGCGTTACAAGGAGACCACCGACGTGGCAGTGGTCCTGCCGGAGCTGGTAGCGGCATTCGGGGACCAGATCCGGCCTGCCGTCGTCGCCAAGAAGGACGAGATCGCCCTGCAGAAACACTACGGCTTCCGGGCCTGGCCATCCCTGGTCTTCGTCCGCAGCGGCGGCTACCTGGGCACGGTGTCGCGCATGAAGAACTGGGCAGAATATTTGGAGGAGATCGGCGAACTGCTGACCGCGGAGCCTCGCGAGGCCCCCGGTTTCAGAGTCCTGAAGGAGGGACCGAAAGCGCAGCCGGCCGGATAGAAGGGGAGCAGCGTCATGAAGATAAGAGAGATCCCAGTGGTACCCGTGGGCCCCGGCAGCCAGCCGGAGGAAGCCGACGGCGCACAACTCGAATACATTGCCATGCCCAAGGGGATGAGCACCTACTCCCGTCCGGACACTCCGGAACCCGAGGAAGTCAGAGACCTGATCGGCGCCCGGGAAGCCATGGAATGGCTCCGAAATGCGCTGAAAAACTATGACCCGGAAGGCGAACCGCGGATGGCGAACGTCAGCCGGCTGGACGACGCGAATCGGGAACTGGTCAATCAGATTCTCGGGGACGGCGAAGTCAGCGCCAAGTTCAACGGCGTCGTTCGCGCCCGAATGCAGGAGTCCGTCCTGGCGGGCGTCTGGCGCACCCTCTATCTGGATGATGAAGACAGCATCACCCACGACCTGATCGAAGTCGGCGACGTCCCTTACCTGGTTCGGATGCCTGCCTCTACAGAGCCGGACCCACTGGCAAAGCTGGCCCGGGTACGGGCGGCGGACGACGTCATGAACGCGATGCCGATCATTACCGAAGTGCGAGAGCACGCCGCGGATTTCCCGCTGACAAAACGGCCACATTCCATCAACCTCACATTGCTCCCTTTGTCGAAAGAGGACATCGCTTTCCTGGAAGAAGTGCTGGGGCATGGGCCCATCGACGTGCTGTCGAGGGGTTACGGAGACTGCCGAGTTGCCAGTACGGCGATTCCCAACGTTTGGTGGGTGCGCTACTACAATTCAATGGGAACATTGATTCTGAACACGCTGGAAGTCATCGACGTTCCCGGCGTGGCCTGTGCGGCGCTGGAGGACATTGGGGATTCCTCGGATCGTCTGGACGAAATCCTCGAGCCTTACTGGGCCGACATGGAATGAATGGCAGAACTCCGTGAAGTGAACCGTCGTGGACGACCACCACCATAAATTGAACGACAGCGACATCGACGCGCGTCTCAAGCTCGACACCCGGCTGGAGTGCAGGATCTGCTGGCACGTCTACGATCCGGCCGAGGGAGACGAGATGGAGCAGATTCCACCGGGAACGCCGTTCGCGGAGTTGCCGGAACACTGGCGCTGCCCGCAATGCGACTCCGACAAGGGCATGTTCCTACCGATCGAAGAGAACGAGGAAAACTGATGGGCGGGCGTGTCCGCAATTTGATCACCGTTCACCGGGAGATCGCCGTACAGAGAATGCAGGGGCTGCCGATCTATAACGACCGGCTGGAAGTCGAGGCCGTCGATTTCCGGGAGGTCGGGGGGCGTCTCCTGGGAGTATTGATCTCTCCCTGGTTTATCAATCTGGTGCTGTTGCCGGGACCGGAGGATGACTGGTCCGAGATTCGTGTGGGTACGGGCGCTGTCTGGGAGTTTCCGGCCGGCGAGTATGAGTTCCACGCAGGGGACCTGGAGGGGGTCGGACCGCACTTTACTGCCGCCCTGTTCTCCACAGTAGCCGATTTCCCCGACCAGGAGACGGCCAGGGCAGTTGCAGAGAATGTGATGGCGCGGCTTTTCGGTGGAGAGCGATCGCGCGCCTACGAGACGGTGCGAAAGGGCGGGGGCGATGTGTTGTACGACCAGACACTCTCCCGTCGGAGCCTGCTCCGACGCGTCATGCTCATGCCGGACTGAAGGACTGCCATGCACGAACTCTCGGTCTGTCTTGCGCTCATGAGCCAGGTGAACCGAATCGCCGGCGAGCACGGTGCCGTGCGGGTCGACAGGATCGTCCTCAATATCGGCCCTCTCTCGGGCATCGAGCCCGCCCTTCTCAGAAAAGCGTTCCCCCTCGCCGCCATCGGCACCGTCGCGGAAGACGCGGATCTGGTGATCGCGGAAATCCCTGTGCAGGTCAGATGCACGACTTGCGGTGCCGACAGCGAAGCCACTCCCAACAGGCTGTTGTGCGGCGCCTGCGGTGACTATCGGACCCGGGTCATCAGCGGTGAGGACATGACACTGGCGAGCCTCGAGCTTCTCAAGGGTGGGGATCCGATGACGGGTGGCAGCCACGCATCTCCCATTGACACCAGCACAGGACCGCCCGCGTGACGCTCACTCTCCTACTGCTGGGATTCGTCATCGGCATGCGGCACGCCGTGGAAACCGATCATGTCGCGGCGGTGGCATCCCTAGCGACCCGCAGCCACTCAGTACACGACACCATCAGGCAGGGCGCCGCATGGGGACTGGGTCACACGCTGACACTGTTCCTGTTCGGGTCCGTCGTGCTCGTTCTGGACCTGATCATGCCCGAACGCATGGCGCAGATGCTCGAGTTCATGGTCGGCCTGATGCTTGTCGCTCTCGGGCTCGATGTTCTGCGACGGTTAATCCGGGAAAAAATTCACTTCCATCTGCATCACCACGACGATGGCGAAGCGCATTTCCATGCTCACTCTCACGTCGGGGAAGAGGACCACAACCCGCGGCTGCACGATCATGCGCATCCGGAGGGGTTTCCCCTGAGGGCTCTGCTTGTCGGTCTCATGCACGGCATGGCCGGGTCCGCAGCACTCATCCTTCTGACCCTGCAAACGGTAAAATCACCGCTGCTCGGCCTGCTGTATATCGCCCTGTTCGGCATCGGCTCCATGCTGGGCATGGCGCTCCTGTCGATCATCATTGCCATTCCCCTGCGCTATTCCGCCCGGGGCATGACTTGGCTGCACAACGGTCTCCAGGTCGTCATCGGCACCGTGACCGTGGGAGTCGGCGCGCTGCTGGTGTATCGCATCGGCTGGACGGAACACCTGTTGTTCTGAATCTTCCGCCACCCGCTGTCATCGCCCCCGTTGGGCAAGCCGCGGATTGCCTTTTTCGTGGGGCCGTCATCACAGGACCAGATCCCAGTACGGCGGGTCGGTGAACCGCTGCGCCAGGTAGTCTACGAAAGACTGCACTTTGACACTGAGGTAACGGTGGCGAGGGTACACGGCGCAGAGCCACACGTCGGGAGGCCGATACTCGCAAAGCACCGTGCGCAACCGTCCTGCCTGCAGATCCGGGCCGACGATGAACGTCGGCAGCAGGGCGAGTCCGTGGCCCGCAAGCGCTGCATCCTTAAGGACCTCGCCGTTGTTGGACGACATCACGCAGTGAATGCGGGTCGAGACATCTCCGTTCGGTCCTGACAGAGCCCAGGTACTCCCGGTTTCCAGGTGCCCGTAGTGAAGGCACCGATGACGGGAGAGTTCCCGGGGATGGCCCGGTTCACCGCTCCGCGCCAGGTACTCGGGCGAAGCACAGATAACCCTGCGGACCGGCACGATCTGCCGGGTCGCGAGGCTCGTGGGATAACTCGGCCGCGCGACGCGAATTGTGACATCGAAGCCCTCCTCGATGGGATCTACAAAACGATCGTTGAGCACCACTTCCACCTGCAATTTCTGGAATTTCGCCATGAAGTCGGCGACCACTCTCGAGAGATGAAGCGTGCCCAGTGACATCGGCGCATTGATCCTCAACCGACCGCGGACATCGCCCTGCAGCCGACTGACCGCGCGGAACGCAGCATCCAGTTCGGCCAGAACGATGAGACAGCGCTCGTTGAAGGCCAGCCCCGTTTCAGTGGGGCTCACTTTTCGGGTGCTGCGTTGGAACAACTGGGCTCCGAGTTCCTCCTCCAGTGCACGGACGCATTTGCTGACGGCAGAGCGGGTCACGCCCAGGGACCGGGCGGCGGCAGCAAAACTCCCCTCCTCGACAACGCGAGAAAATGCTCGTATGGCTTCCGTCTTGTCCATCGGCCGAAACTATTGGTTCCTATCTGGATACAGAATGTTTCTAATATACCTGATTGTTTCCATATTGAGTGCTTTCTACACTCCTGGTCCGAAATGACGGAGGGCTCCAACATGTTTGAAATTCGAAGAGCCGGGGACCGGGGCCGGGCCAATTTTGGCTGGCTGGATTCCCGGCACACCTTTTCATTCGGTCACTACTATGACCCGAGCCATATGGGCTTCGGATCCCTGCGCGTGATCAATGAGGACACGGTGAAGCCGGGCGCCGGCTTCGGCACGCATGGGCATCGCGATATGGAGATCATCTCCTACGTCCTCGAGGGGGCCCTCGAGCACAGGGACAGCCTAGGTAACGGCTCCGTGATCCGTCCCGGCGACGTCCAGCGCATGACGGCCGGTACCGGGATCCGTCACAGCGAGTTCAACCCCTCGGACGAAGACGACGTTCATTTTCTTCAGATCTGGATTCTGCCGGCGGAATCGGGGCTCGAGCCCGGTTACGAGCAGCACACTTTCAACGACGAGGAGAAACGCAACCGTCTCCGGCAAGTGGTCTCTCCCGATGGACAGGATGGATCGCTGAAGATTCACCAGGACGTCCACATCTATGCCGCAGCGCTGGACGAGGATGCCAGTGTCACTTACCCACTTCGAAGGGGGCGGACGTCGTGGATCCAGGTCGCCCGTGGACGGGTCCGGGTGAACGGTCAGAACTTGCAGCAGGGAGATGGCGCAGCGATCGCGGATCTGCAGGAGGTGATGATCACGGGTCGCGGCGCGGGTGCAGAGATCCTGCTGTTCGACCTGGGCTAAACCCAACGGCCCAGCATTCGGATATTGCCAATCCGCATTCGGCGAGCTGGCCTGATGATTCAGTAAATTTCGCCGACAAGGAGCAGGACGGATGAAACTTGCCTATGTTCTTCTGGCCGCAGCCGGCGGGGCCATGCTGCCCCTCCAGGCCCTGATTAATGCCCGGCTTGGCGCGGGTGTCGGCGGGCCGGCCTGGGCGGCGACGATTTCCTTCCTTGTCGGCACCCTGGGACTCGCCGCGTTCCTGGCGATCACACGCCAGCCATTGCCCCTCGCGACGACTGCCGCTGCTCTGCCCTGGTGGGTCTGGACGGGCGGTCTTCTCGGCGCCATGTACGTGGCATTCGTCATTACCGCCGTCCCGGCGCTGGGCGCAACGGCCATGGTCGCGTTTGTAATACTGGGTCAATTGACCGCTTCGACCGTGCTCGATCACTTCGGCATTCTCAGCGCGGTGAGGCCAATCAGCGCACTCAGGCTCGCGGGCGTCGCCATGCTCTTTCTTGGCGCCGTCCTGGTGGTACGTCATTAGCCGATCCGGAGAGGACGGCGGGAGCTCTCTAATCGTTCGCCCTGGGGTGCAACCACTTGGGCAGGAAGGAGTACGGATCGACTCCCTCCAGATCATTCATATCGATGCCGAGGCCGGCAAGCATCGATCGCAGCGTTCCGTTTCCGCAGGCGTCGAACAACTCCGTGCAACCACCGATATGCCGACCGCCGACGAAAATCTGGGGAATCGTCGGAGACCCGGTCCGCGCTCTCAATATCGCCCTGATCTTGCCCCCCATGTCGTCCTGCTGATACTTCACTGAATCCAGGTCCACGGATCGATACGGTATGTCGAAGGCGGCGAACAACCTCCGGGCCGACCAGCAGAATTCGCACCATTCTAGGGCGAACATCACCACGGGCTGACCGGTCGAGCCGATGGCCTCGGCAACGAATCGCTCTGCCGCCGGGTCCAGCGCGAGGGGGGCTGCTTCCTCCGCAGGCGCGGCCTGAACCGACGACACGTCGAAACGGTAGTTCGGCGTCGACCGCGAAATGGCGATCTCGTCGTCTGTCATGTCCTCGGGCACGTCCTCGAATAACGGTGTCGTGAGATACCGCTCCCCCGTGTCCGGCAGCATGCACAACACCGCAGCGCCTTCGGGCGCGGTTTCGCAGATCTTAAGTGCTCCGGCCAGGGTGGCCCCGCCCGAGATGCCGGTGAAGATACCCTCCCTGGACGCCAGCTCGTGGGACAGCCGCAGTGCGTCTGCCCCGGCGACGGGAACGATCATGTCAATGACGCCCATATCTACAGCGTCCTCCGTCAGTCGGGGTATGAAATCGGGCGACCAGCCCTGAACCAGGTGGGGGCGGAAGCTGGGATGGCTCGAGGCAGGTGCTCCCTCGGCGGTTCTCGCCTGGCGGATGCCGCTGCCCAGGACCTGGGAATTGTCGGGCTCACACACGACGATCCGGGTCTCGGGTCGCTCGGATTTCAATACCCGGGAGACGCCTTTCAGCGTTCCGCCGGTTCCGAAACCGGTCACCCAGTAGTCCAGCCGCTGGTCCTGGAAATCCTCAAGAATCTCCCGGGCCGTGGTTCGCGAATGCATGTCCGCGTTCGCCTCGTTCTCGAACTGGCGGCATAGGAACCAGCCGTGGGTCTCGGCCAATTCCACGGCCTTGGCCAGCATCCCGGTGCCTTTCTCCGACGCCGGCGTCAGCACAACCTTGGCACCCAGAAAACGCATCAGCTTCCTTCGCTCGATGGAGAAGTTCTCGGCCATGACGACGACCAGGGGATAGCCCTTGGCCGCACAGACCATGGCCAGGCCGATACCGGTGTTGCCACTCGTCGCTTCCACCACCGTCTGTCCCGGAAAAAGCGCCCCGGATTTCTCTGCGTCCTCGATGACGCCCAGCGCCAATCGGTCCTTGACCGAACCCATCGGGTTGAAGGCCTCGCACTTCACGTAGAGATCAACACCGGCCGGCGCAAGAGAATTGACACGAACGACGGGCGTGCGCCCGATCGTTTCCAGTATGTTCTGATAAAGAGTGCCCATCCGATCCTCCCCGACTCACGCCTCTGGGATCTAATATCATTCGCGCGGTTCCATCAGAATTTCCCGACCACGCCCCGTTAAGACATGCAGTTTAGACCAGCGCTCGGTGAACGTTGTGCGAAATCATCGGTCTTTAATTGTGTCAATGGGAGAAGGAGGACTGATATGCGAGTGGCGGCACGGCTTTCTGCGTCGATGATGTCCTGGCTGTGCCTGCTGCCTGCGGGTCTATCCGAGGCGGCTGAAAACAGCCGGCCTGAATCGGGACAATTGCTCGGCGGTAAACAAACCCGGTATCCGGATTGGTTCAAGGACAGCTTCCTGGAATTCGCCGACGATGTGGAAGAGGCCGCCGCGGAGGGCCGACGGGTCGTCATATTCTTTCATCAGGATGACTGCCCCTACTGCAATGCCCTGGTAGAAAGAAATCTCTCGCAGAAACCTATCGAGGAGAAGATTCGCGCGAACTTCGACGTGATTGCGCTCAACCTCCGGGGGGACCGGGAAGTGGTGAGTGTGGCGGGACGTGCGTATACGGAGAAAGGCTTCGCACGGGCCCTCAATATCCAGTTCACCCCGACGCTGCTTTTCCTGGACGAGTCGGGGAAAGTGATCCTCCGCCTGAACGGCTACGTTCAGCCCAGGGAATTTGAGCTGGCGCTGGACTACGCGTCACAAAGGCTAGAGAAGACGTCAGACTACCGGGATTTCCTGGCGAACCGGCTGAAGGCAGTCGACTCCGGCAATCTGAACGAAGCGCCGTTTTTCGAGCCGCCCCCCTACGACCTGTCGAACCCGGTCAAGTCCGGCACCCCCTTTGCGGTATTTTTTGAGCAACGGCAATGCCCGAGTTGCGACATCCTGCACCGTGAGGTTCTCTCGGATCCGGAGACCCATAAACTGATCGCACCTTTCCACGCCGTCCAGCTGGACATGTGGTCGGAGCAGCCGGTCGTGCCTCCCTCGGGAAGCCCGACCACGGCTCGGGCCTGGGCGGAGGCACTCGACGTGAGGTATGCGCCTACCATCGTGCTGTTTTCGTCGGACGGTCGGGAGGTGATTCGAAGCGAGGCCTATTTCAAACGCTTTCATACCCAGTCGCTATTCGACTACGTCGCCAGCGGCATTTATCGGGAAGAGCCCGACTTCCAGCGGTATCTCACTGACCGGGCGGATGCGATACGCGCCGAAGGTCAGGACGTCGATATCTGGAAGTGAGTTTTCCAGACATCACCTGAGGCGAATGCCCTCATGGCCCGCGGGCTCGTGGCCTGCGTATAAAACGCTCCGGCCACTGCGCTCCGATGCGGCCGCGTTCACGGGATCCGGCCGACGGCATAAAGGGTCGAACCCTGCTGGCTGGGATCCACGCGAACAGGCAGACCGCCTGAGACTCAGGTCCATGCCGGGACCGCTTGCTGCGGTCAACTCGCCAACCTATGATGTTTCCTCCAGCGCCGCCGCATCGTGGTGGCCGTTTGCCTGTCAGGGAAGGTCTTCCGCAGGATGCGCTTCTTCACATCTCTCATGCTCTGGTTTCTCGTGGCTCAGTCAGCGTGGGCCGGGCCGTGGATCGACCCTGGGGACGCCGCGTTACGACACGACATCCAGGTCCTCGCAGATGCCGGAGTCCTCTCCGGGCCGACCTCCACCTGGCCCCTCTCCACCGGCGATTTAATGACGGCACTTGATGCGGATCCCGCCGAGCTGCCTCCTGCGGCACGGTTGGCCCTTTCCCGCCTCCGGCGGAAGCTGGAGACTGCATCGGAGGTCGGGGATCTGAAATTTCTGGCCCACGTATCCGCAGCTCAGCACCCGCGTGAGATCCGGACTTTCGAGGACGGCCCCCGCGAATCAGGCGAAATCGGTGCCGGCTTCGAATGGACCGGTGAACGATACGCCGTCCGGCTGCAGGGCCAGTGGGTCGACGACCCGGATGACAACAAAGATCTTCGTGCTGACGGCAGCTATCTGGGCGTTGCCCTCGGTAACTGGATGCTTGCTGCCTCGACGTCGGATCGTTACTGGGGTCCCGGATGGCAGAGCAGCATGATTCTGAGTAACAACGCCCGGCCCATCCCGGCGTTCACCCTGGAGCGTAATGCGACAACAGCTTTCAAGACCCGCTGGCTGAGCTGGCTGGGGGGCTGGGACCTGGCCATCATGTGGGGGTTTCTTGACGACGACCGGGCGATACCCAACGCCCGGGTTTTCGGGGGCCGTTTCAACTTCCGGCCCCTGGAAAGCCTGGAGGTAGGAATATCGGGACTGGGTCTGTGGTGCGGCTCGGGGAACGACTGCGGGCTGGACGAAATCGGCGACCTGGTCAGCGGGGGTGGCAGCAGCGACGAGTACGATCGTGTGGGCGGCTTTGACGTGCGCTGGAGCAGCAAGCTGTTCGATGTCCCATTCGCCCTTTACACCCACATCGTCGGCGAGGACTTTGGTGACGGCGGTTCACGGTTGATCTTTCCCTCGAAGATCTTCGGTCAGTTCGGCGCCGAGACCTGGGGCTACTGGGGCGGCATGGGCAATTATCGGGTCTTTTTAGAATGGGCGGACACGGAGTGCGACTTCAGCGTGGGTCGGACACTTACCGGGGACGGCGGCGGCGGCAAGCCCGGCTGCGCCTACCGCAACAGCAAGTACCAGAGCGGTGAGACCTACCGGGGCAAGAGCTTCGCTCACAGTTTCGACCAGGACTCCAGCGTCGCGACGCTCGGCGGCGTGCTGAACACGGAGGCCGATGCCTCCTGGTTCGCCACCCTCGCCGGCGGGAAGATCAACCGGCGCGGTGCCAATCGCAGCACCGTGGCGCCTAACGAGACGGACTACTGGGAAGTCGAGGTGAGCCACCGCAGGCCGTTCTGGATTGGGGACGTGCACCTGGGCCTGGGTTATGAGTACCGTAAGGACAAGCTCACGGACGAGGAAGATGACGATTTCCGTGCCTTCCTCGACTGGCGCATCGGCTACTGAGAGGTTGCGGACTGCCCTGTGGCCCGGGCCAGGGATCGCGCAGGCCGCAAAAAGTCAGTGCGGTTTGACCGTGCCAACAGCGCTGTGTAGAAAGTTGCTGATGGCAATTTCCCCGAGGATAAAAGCGCGGCCGGTTTCTGCGCTGACTTGCGCCTGCGCCGGCACCTTCTGATTCTCGGCGATAATAAGAACGGGCGTGTTCTGATTCTCTTCTCCAAGTAAGTCGACGACATCCGGCCGCGGCCTCTTGAAGTCAACTCTGCGGATCTCCAAAATCCTCTCCAACTCCGGCGCATACTGCAGCAAGCCTTCCAGGGCCGCGCTGTGGGGACAGAAAAACGGTCCGTCCTCGCCGTCAAAGAAACCGGGACTAAGAAGAAACAGTGTGTGCTTGCCCATATCGCTCCACGAAACACTGGTCAGAGCGTTGCGCTGCCATCTTACACGGGAAACAGGTCCGGCACGGGGGACATCCCGTCTTGAGCGGACTGTCCCCGGGCGTGACGACAAAATAAAACCCCTGCCGGGATGACCCGACAGGGGTTTCACGTTTAGATGCCTGGCAGTGACCTACTCTCACATGGGGAGACCCCACACTACCATCGGCGCTGAGCAGTTTCACTTCCGAGTTCGGAAAGGGATCGGGTGGTTCCCACTCGCTGTTGCCGCCAGGCAAACTGGTTCGCGTAACGCATCCCGCTCGTAGAGCCAGATGCTGCGAATTCGGAAAACTGCATTGTGTCTATGTTGCGTTCGTTCGACGCGCACACTCAAACTGCTTGAGTGTTATATGGTCAAGCCTCACGGGCAATTAGTA
>Ga0111153_1008_pt1 | contig 85592 bp, 73 predicted proteins | sample DeeMarSeWOR28_12_FD_80255 | JGI IMG/M metagenome (GOLD analysis project Ga0111153, IMG submission 80255) | Gammaproteobacteria bacterium SG8_31 | reverse complement strand
GATTGCTGAAGAGACAATGACATTTTAGGCTCTGGCGGTGTCCAGATGTGGCCCTCAGAAAGACTCAGTTAATTGTCCGCTTCCGGCCAGAAGCAGACCCCATAACGCTGCCGAGTTGCGGGGCTACGGATTACGCGATCCAGGCAGCGTCACGTTGAACTCGATCGTCTCGAGCTGGCTTGGCGATCGACCAATATGCTCCAGGAATGACTGCCATCGCGGATCATCGTGCAAACTCGAGAAGAGCGGATCGCAAAGGATCTCGCTAAGGCCCGCGTCTTTCTCCATCACTGCCCTGTTCAGCCAGTTAAAGGCCTCGTCCCGCTGCGAGCGATAGGCGTAGATGGCAGCGATATTGACCGCTGCCTCCCGCTCGTATTTCTCGATCAACTCCGCCAGCACCGCATCGGATTCATCTACTTTGCCCAGGGTGTAATAGACCAGGGGTAATTCAATCAATTTCCAGTCCGATGGCTCCTGCTGTATCGCCGCCAATGCTGCCTCCGGCTCCCCCTTCAGCAAAAGCGCCCTGCCCATCTGGCCATGCAAAGCCTCGGCGCTCGGGTTCAGGGCCAGAGCAGTTCGGAACGATGCGATGGCTCTGTCCATCTGGCCCGTGAGCATGTATGCAAATGCCAGGTTGCTATGGGCTCTGGAGTTCACCGGATCGCGGGCGATGACGTAGTTCAACAGCTCGATAGCCTCGTTCAGGCGCCCGAGGCTCATCGCAAAGAGAGCCGCACTCCTCCGGATCTCGGGATCGCCCGGATCAAGCGCCAACGCGCGTTCCATGTGGCGTGCCGCAGCCGCCAGATCTCCGTCGTAGAAATCCGCAATTCTGCCGAGAATGGCGTGAGCTGTCGCATAGTTTGGATCTATCTCCAGCGCCTTTGTAGCCGCCTCCCGGGCCAGAGGGTAGCCTTCGTCGACGGGCCGATCGGCCCTGCCCGATTGGCTGATGTAGCCGGCAGCCAGGCCGGTCAATGCCGCGGCGTAGTCCGGGTCGATCGATAGCGCCTGCTGGTACAGGGCTACTGCCCGCTGCCGGCCCTCCGCGTTGCCCAGGTAGTCAGCGTGACGCGCCTGGAGGACCAACGTATAGGCCTCTGGGTCAGTTTCCTCGACCTTTGGTGCCCCGCCCAGCAGCTCGATTCTCAATTGAGCCACCACCTCGTTCGCAATTTCGTCCTGGATCGCGAAGATATCTTCGAGCGTGCGGTCATAGGTCTCCGACCACATGTGATATCCGTCTGCGGCATGGATCAGCTGGACGGTGATTCTCACTCGGTCGCCAGACTTTCTTACCGAGCCCTCCAGCACGTGGGCCACGTTGAGGATGCTGCCCACCTGCGAGATCTGCAGATTCTGGCCCTTCAAAGAGAACGACGAGGTACGAGCCGCAACACGCAGTTCGGGCAACTTCGCCAACAGGTTCAACAATTCCTCGGAGAGCCCGTCAGAGCGTCGGAACTCATGTTCACGAACGGCAGGACGGCGATGGAGTTGCCCGGTGCCGGCAGAGGCGCAACGTGACCGGCGGACGTCGGATCGATCGCTCCTGTTTGCCCAGCCCCACCCGTATCGGTCATTTCGACTTCGGGCTGCGTCTCCGGTATCAGCCGATCGACGACGACTGCACCGATCGCCAGCACCAGCAACATGACGATAAGGAAGTTGATCTTGCGACCGGTCTCATGGGTGACGGACTGGCTGCGATCGACCTCCCGCTCCCGCTTTAGCCCCTCCGGGGTCAACTCGTAGACCCAGGAAAAGATCATCACCAGAGGGAAGCCAAGCGCGAGGAAGATGAATACCAGGGAGCCGGTCCACTCCGGCACGGGCAGCAACGACGACAACACGTCCGCAACCTGCAGGATCAGCCAAGAGGCGACGACGTATAGCACCGCCACCTTGACGACATTACGACGATTCAGTTCCTCGAGAAACGACATTGCTGGTTCGCAGGTTACCTCAGCAGTGTGATCATGTGACAAGGGGCGAGATTTGTCGACTGAACGCACGATTGCGAACGCCCGACTCGAACTGGCGACTCATGTTCGAGCAGGCCATGATTCAGGCCCTCGCCGTGATCATAAAAAAAGCGGCCCCGCTGGGACCGCTTTGCCTGTCACGTCGGAGGCGTCATGAACGCCCCGCAACCGCGTTATCAGGCTGCTTTCAGGTTGCTCGCCGCCTGCTTGCCACGCTCGGTGACAACTTCGTAGCTAACGCGCTGACCCTCGGTCAATCTGCCCATGCCAGCCTGCTCTACAGCGCTGATATGAACGAAAACATCCTTGTCACCTTCTTCAGGCTGGATGAATCCGAAACCCTTTGCCGGGTCAAACCACTTTACAGTTCCAATAGCCATGTTTGGCCTCCAATACAATAAAAGCCGCGCGCAAATCGGGCGCGGTAACGAACAACCTGATCGCAGTGGGTGTCTCGAACGTACCGTCCGTGGGTTGGACGGGTATCTGAAAGGCAGGCCAAAACGTAGATCGCGATTGCACCCTGAAGCATATTTGCCTCAAATGCAAGCAAAATGCTCCTGCTTTGGGAGGTTTGGGTGCCGCCTCGAACCTACAAATCGCCGCGGATTGTCGCCGGCAGCGATGATATTCCGGGCGCATGTCTTGTGCGTTCCTCGAAGAGGGACATACTTCTTTTGCGAACTCCTCGTGGGATGACGATGATGAGCGGAATGGGAAAGTGTTTTTGGCGGGATTGACCGGGGGAATGATTGCCTTGGCTCGAGAGCGGACAACCGATCGGCTCAGTGCTCTGCCAACTTCAAAGACTTCTGAAGGGGGTTTATCCGGCCATGGGAAATGGATTCCGAGATGCAGAACACGCTTGCCCTGATGCCAATCTGGGCCTTCGCGGCGGCCACCCTCGTGACCTTCGCCGCTGGATTCGTGAAGGGCGCCGTAGGATTTGCAATGCCGCTGGTCATGATCTCGGGTCTGGGTCTGTTCCTGGATCCCACGCTGGCGATTGCGGGGATTATTCTGCCAATCGTGATCTCGAATTTCCTGCAGGTGTCCCGTTTCGGGATGGCCGAGGCGAAATTGGCCATCGCTGAATATTGGCGTTACATCCTGATCGTCTGCGCCATGATTCTTGTTGTAGCGCAATTCGTCACTGACATTCCGACCCAGGTGATGTACCTGGTTCTGGGGGTGCCGGTCGTGATTCTGTCGCTGATCCAGCTGACCGGCATTCGGTTCCACGTCCCGCAGAACCGCCGGCGACTGGCCGACTGGAGTGTCGGCGCGTTGGCCGGGGGGCTGGGCGGGCTGACCGGCACGTGGGGCCCGCCGACGGTTCTTTATCTCATTGCGCTGGAAACACCGAAGGCGCGACAGCTGCTGGTTCAGGGGGTTGTATATGGCCTCGGCTCTATCAGCTTGCTGGCGGCGCACCTGCACTCGGGCGTGTTGAATGCGGTCACGGCGCCATTTTCAGCAGCCTTGCTGATCCCGGCCTTTTTCGGCATGCAGGTAGGCTTCCGACTGAGTGACAGGTTGAATCCCGAAGTGTTTCGCAAGTCGACGCTTCTGGTGCTCGTGCTCGCGGGGGCGAATCTTGTCCGGCGCGGAATATTTGAATAGGCGCCGGCATGAAAGGCCAGCGACAGCGTCGGTTAATTCGATTTGTCTAAAGCCAAAACGCCGCTCCCGCGACAAGCGATGTATAGAAACACAAAGCAGTAAAGGATCGCGGCATCACCGCCGTTAATCGCGGGAAAAAACTCGGCACCCAATCGAAACTTCCAGTGGAACTGGATATAGGCGACGGCCATTGTGCCGCTCGAAAGAAATGCTGCCCAGCGCGTCTGGAAACCGACAACAATCAGAAGTCCACAGACCAGTTCGATCATGCCGCCCAGCCAGAGCTGCGAGCCGAGCGGGGGCTGATGTTCGGTCAGGACGCCGAATATCTTCTGCACCCCGTGAAAGGTGAAAATAGCACCCGAGACTATCCTCAGGGCCGCATAGGAAACGTCAGCATACTTGGATAGGAAATTCATTCTGTTGTACTCGAGTCAGCTGAGGAATCGCCTGATCAGAAATTCTGCCCGGGCGCGATTCCGGGTATTCCGGTTGGGACGATAGCATTTAATCCTGTCCACGAGTCGTGGGATATCACTCTCCGGCATGCCATAGGTGGCCAGGAACCTGGGCAGTGGCGTTTCTCCGACCACACCGCAGACCTCGCCGAGCAACACCATCAGGTCGTGTTCCGCCATCCTCGTGCCGGTGATGGGACGGGGGAAGACGATGCTTCGCGGCGTATCGATAAACATGCACGCCGGATCGTCCCAACCGGCCGGGCGGACAAGGATATTCCGAGGTGCCAGAGCGCCGTGGTAAAACCCGATGTCATGGCCCTGGCGCACCAGGCGGGCGGCCGGTTCGATCCAGCGATCACCGGCACGCCCGGATCTCAGGTGGTCCTTCAGACCGATGACATTCAGTTCCTGGAAAGTCGCCACACTCTCGAAACGGCCGGATTCTGGATGGCGTCCATAACCCCAGCATATAGGCCGGACAGACGGCACATTGTTCTTCGACAGAAAAGCGAGCGATTCAAACTCCCGCTGGGCGCGAAAGCGTGTCATCGACTCCCTTGTGAAATCGTAGAGTGATCGTCTCCGGTACGTTTTGACGATTGCCCATGCACCGCTCGGGAGCCGACTCCTCCAGATCAGCGTGCGAGGCTCATCCTTTAAGACGTCGACGCCGCTGGGCGGGATATTCAGTATTTCCTCCAGCGCCTGGCACGCGTCCGGCAGTCCCTCTGATGCAACCAGCTCTCGCAAGGACATGGCGCTGACGGTCAGGTGGATTTGCGCAGCAGGGCATACCGATGCCCGGAGAAGAAGTAAAACAGGTGCGGCATGGCGATGATTTCAGCCCCGTGGGCTCTCGCTCTCTCTCTGAGCCACTCGGGCTTGATCGTGATTTTCGGCGGCTTGCCGTTAAACGGAGCCCGAATTCGGCGGAGCGTGTTCTTCACGGAGTAATAATCGAAGAATGTCAGGATCACGAATTCACTGGCGACCCTGAGCAGCTCGCTGAGCAAGCGCTCCTGTTCCGCCTGGGCGGGAAGGTGATGAAATAGTCGGCAACACACGACGGCGTCGACGCCGCGGTTCCGAATCGGAATGTGAAACCCGGAAGCGGTCATGAAGGCCTGTCGCGCCCCTTCGAGTCTATGATTGCGCGCGTACTGGACCTGCCCCAGCCCCACGTCGGCTTCCAGAATGACGGCGTCCGGCGCAGCCCTTGCAATGGCCCCGCTCAGCCGACCGCCTCCGCAGGGAATGTCCAGGATCGTCCGGCAAGGAGGTTGGGACCGGATATGGCGCTGAATCAGCCGGAATTCCTTTCTGGTGGTCGCCTTTTTGGACTGTCGACGCGCATACATGGTGTTGTATCGGGCGGCTTCGTTCAGGGCCTCGTACTGACGAGCGTAGGCCTCGCTGGTCTCGGCAGCCCCTGGGACCGTCCAGTCATCTGAGTGACTTTCCACGGCAAGCTGGGCGATCGTGTCAGTCACGGGAAACCGATGTCCCTGGCCCCGACAGATCATTTCGTGTTCCGATCTCGGTTCGAAAGACGACCGACAGACGGGGCAAACCAGAATGTCAGCCAGGACCGATTCGAGCTGTGTACTCATTAGACGGGGCGCGTCTGTCCGTGGCCCCGGACCCGGTACTTGAAGCTGGTGAGTTGCTCTGCGCCCACGGGCCCGCGAGCGTGCACCCGACCGGTGGAGATGCCAATCTCGGCGCCCATGCCAAACTCCCCGCCATCGGCAAACTGGGTGGAGGCATTGTGCAGGACGATGGCCGAGTCCACCTCATTGAGGAATCGCTCCGCCACTGCCGGATCGTCCGTGATGATCGACTCGGTATGGCCTGAGCCATACTCAGCAATGTGGGCCATGGCCTCTTCGACACCGTCGACGATTCGCACGGAGATGATCGCGTCCAGGTACTCGGTATGCCAGTCGTCGTCGGCGACGTCTTTCACCCGTTCGTCCGCAGCGCGGGTCTCGGTGTCCCCTCTTACCTCGCAACCGGCGTCCAGCAGTGCCCGTACCAGGGGTCGCAAGTGAGTGCCGGCGCAGGCCCGATCCACCAGCAGCGTCTCGGCAGCACCACAGATGCCGGTGCGGCGCATCTTGGAGTTCAAGACGATGTCAATGGCCATCGGCAGATCAGCGCCGCCATCCACATATACGTGACAGATGCCCTCCAGGTGTCCGATGACAGGGACGCGTGCGTCCCGCTGCACCCGCGCGATCAGGTTCTTGCCGCCCCTGGGCACGACCACATCGACATAACGGGCCATGCCGCTCAACAGGTAGCCTACTGCTTCCCGGTCGGTGGTCGGGATCATCTGGATCGCGGTGCCGGGCAGACCTGTCGCCTCGAGAGCGGTGACCAGGCAGTCGTGGATGGCATGGCTGGAGTAAAAACTCTCGGACCCACCGCGAAGGATGGCCGCATTGCCCGACTTCAGGCACAGGGCCCCGGCGTCAGCGGTGACGTTGGGGCGGCTCTCGTAGATAATGCCGATCACCCCCAGAGGCACCCGTACTCGCTCAATGACCAGGCCATTGGGGCGGGTCCACTCGGCCATTACCTGACCCACCGGATCCGGCAGGGCAACGATGTCGCGGATCCCTGCCGCCATGGCTTCTACGCGATCCTCGTCGAGCCTCAACCGGTCCAGCATGGCGGCGGAAAGGCCGCGGGCCTGGGCGGCAGACATGTCCCTGGCATTGGCCGAAAGAATATCCGCAGATCTGGCCTCCAGCAGTGCCGCTGCCCGGCCAAGCGCCGCATTTTTTATCTCGGTGGGACTCTTCGCCAGAATGGCGGCGGCTGCCCTGGCGGCGCGGCCGATTCCGTTCATCAAGGATGGTATTTCATCCCGCTTTACTGTCTTTCCCGTGACCGTCATTGCGGATGGGTCCTCCTGGTCATGGCCAGGTCGTTGCGATGGATCAGTTCGTCCCGCCCCCGGTAGCCCAGAATTTCGGCGATCTGGTCGCTCCTGCGCCCGATGATACGGCGCGCCTCATCTGCCGAGTAGGCGATCAGGCCGTGAGCCAACTCGGCTCCGGCCTCGGTGCGGACAATCACCGCGTCACCGCGCTCGAATTCGCCGCGGACCTCGGTGACGCCCGCGGGTAACAGACTCTTGCCGCCGACCAGGGCGGCCGCGGCGCCCTCGTCCACCACCAGTTCGCCCCGGGGTTTCAGGGTCCCGCCAATCCACTGCTTGCGCACGCTGGCCGGGGACCTGTCGGCGACGAACCAGCTGCAGCGCGCGCCCGTCTCGACCGCCCGCAGCGGGTGCGACACGCGACCGTCGGCGATCACCATGTGACACCCGGCCCGGAGCGCTATCTTTGCGGCGGTGATCTTGGTGATCATGCCGCCCGAACCCACATCCGTGGCCGAGTCACCGGCCATGCCCTCCATCTCGGGCGTCACCTCGGCGATCTCGCTGAGCAACCGGGCATTTTGAACACGGGTCGGATCGGCAGTGTAAAACCCATCCACGTCCGACAGCAGCACAAGGCAGTCCGCGCTGACCATCTGGGCGACCCGCGCCGCCAGACGATCATTGTCCCCGTAACGGATTTCCTCTGTGGCCACCGTATCGTTCTCGTTGATGACCGGCACAGCCCCCAAACCGAGGAGGGTTTCCAGGGTGCCGCGGGCGTTGAGGTATCTGCGTCGCTGCTCCGTGTCGCCCAGCGTGACCAGGACCTGCGCCACCGGTATCTGGTGACGACCGAGGGCCTCCTGCCAGGCATGGGCCAAGCGGATCTGACCGGCCGCGGCCGCTGCCTGGCTCTGCTCCAGCCGCAACCCGCCCTCGCCCAGACCCAGGTGCCCTCTCCCGAGGGCGATGGCGCCGGAAGAGACCACCAGTACGTCCTGGCCTCTTGCCCTCATAGCCGCCAGATCCTCGACCAGAGATTCGAACCAGCGGTCGTTCAAGCGCCCGCTCGAGGGGTCCACGAGCAAGGCAGAGCCGATCTTGACCACCACCCGGCTCGCGCCCGAGAGGCGGTCGCCGGCCCTGGCGGCGCAGCTCGATTCGTGCGTCATGATGTCTGCCATCGGTGGCGATCCAGCGGAAGGTTTCCCCGGGGAAGTCCCTCGATCAGTGTCCTATCAGAGTTCCTGGAATGAAGGGCCATCGACGCCCCGGATGCGGGAAGCTCAGCCGTTCCGCCTCCCCCTCCGGGACCCGACGTCGCTCCGGGGCCCACGCGGCAAGCGCCCGGGGAGGAACGGCATGAAGCTCCGGAAAGGCGTCGCAGTCACAAATCGCCCGGGCCCGGGGCACTCCGGTGAAGTCCAGGCTGATCACGCCACAGTCGCAGCTGATCGTATAGTCGGCCATCGGCGGATCAGATCCTTCCCGTCAACACCCATTCGCGCCTGCTGGGCGGCCACGCCGGCCACCCCGTAAAAAAGGCGTCCGGCCTCTTTATACAAGAATTTGGTCGGCACCGGGACCGCGGAAGCGACGGAACCGGTCGTGACTTGGCCGGTCGCTCGGACGGGACCCCGTCCCTGGGGGTTCAGTTCACTTTCAAGCCCTTGCGATCGCGAGCTGATTGCGCGCCGTCGCGGCGGCCACCCGATCCAGTCCCTTGACCACGTCGGCCACCAGATCACGGGCATCCTCGATGCCAACGGACAGGCGCAGCAGGCTGTCGCTGATGCCGGCGGTGATGCGGGCCTCCGGCTCCATCGCCGCATGGGTCATCGTCGCTGGATGGGCGACCAGGCTCTCCACGCCCCCCAGGGACTCGGCCAGGAAGAAGTGCTCCAGGCCATCGAGAAACGCCTCTACCGATGACCGCCCGCCCTCCAGCTCAAAGCTCAGCATGGCGCCGAAACCGGTCTGCTGGCGCGCCGCAATGTCGTGGCCCGGGTGGTGTTCGAGGCCGGGATAGTAGACCGCCGCCACCGCCGGGTGACCGTCGAGTGCCTCGACCAGAGCGCCGGCGTTCTCCTCATGCAACCTCAGCCGGGCGTGCAAGGTCCGGATCCCTCGCAGGGTCAGGAAGCTGTCGAAGGGCGCGCCGGTCAACCCGAGGCAGTTGGCCCACCAGCCCAGCTCCTCGTGCAGTTCCGCCGTCGCGGCCACGGCCACGCCACCCACCACGTCGCTGTGTCCGTTCAGATATTTGGTGGTTGAGTGCACGACGATGTCAGCCCCGTGGGCGATGGGTGTCTGCCAGCCGGGCGACAGAAAAGTGTTGTCGGCGACCATCAGCGCCCCGGACTCCCGGCAGAGGCGGGACACCTCGGCCAGGTCGGTGATCCGCAACAGCGGGTTGCTGGGCGTCTCCGTCAGTACCAGTTTTGGCCCGAGCAGCATGGCCTCGGTCAAAGCCCTCGGGTCGGTCTGATCGACGAAGACAACCCGGAAGTGCCCGCGTCGGGACAGCCAGGTCAGGAGCCTGTGGGTGCCTCCATAGCAGTCGTGGGGCGCCACCATCAGGTCACCGGCTTCGAGCAGATGACAGATCAGTGTGAGGGCCGCCATGCCCGAACTGGTGATCGTGGCGCCGGCGCCCCCCTCCAGCTCCGCAATCGCGCCCGCCAGGGCGTCGCGGGTGGGATTGCCGGACCGCGTGTAATCGTAGTCACGTTTGCGATCAAAGCCCTCGAATGTGTAGGTCGAGGTCAGGTAGACAGGCGGTACCACCGCGCCGTGTTCGCTGTCGCGTCCGAGGCCTGAGCGCACTGCGCTGGTGGCTTTGCGTTTTCGGGTGCTCATTGCAGTTCTCCCTCCAGGGCCTCGATAAATACCTGCGTCAGGGTGTCGTCCTCCTTGAGGAACGCGTCATGCCCGAACACGGAGTCAATTTCCACCAGCCGACACCGGGCGCGGATCCGCCGCGCCAGATCACGCATCTGCACCAGCGGCACCAGCTGATCCTGCCGGACCGCCAGCAGCGTCGTCGGCGTGACCACCTGCGAAGGATCCACGTCCTGCAGATCGATCGACTCGGACAGGCAAAGATAGGACTCGGGAACGATCCGCCGGACAAAATCGGCGCCCCTGGCGTCCATGTAGTCGTCCACCGGGAAACGGTAGAACCCGTCGTCGGCTGTCGGCGTCCCGGCGAAACGGGCGTCGAACTCCTCCGGCGACCGGTACGTCGTCATGGCGAGCCCCCGGGACAAGGCCAGGGCCTCCTCGCCCGCCCCGCTGGCCAGTCCCAGCCGCACGATGCGCCGCTGCACGCTGCGCCATGCGGTAGCCAGGGCATGGGCACGGTGAGCCGCGCTGACGACCAGCAGTCGCTCTATCCGGTCCGGGTGAGCGGCGGCGAAGGCCAGGGCCACCATGCCACCGTAGGATGCGCCGATGAAGCCGTGCAAACGGGTCACGCCCAGCTGGCCCAGAACCCATACCAGCGCCTGAGCCTGATCGTCTGGCGAAATTGCGGGAAAGTGCTGGCGACCGAAGGAGCCGGGGGCCGGCCCCGAGGTCCCGCCGCTTCCGCCCAGCCAGTCGAAACTGAGCACGCGGTACTTTCGGGTATCCACGGCACGATCGGGCCCGACCAGTCCGGGCCACCAGCCCGGTCCATCGTCCGTGGTCGCAACCTTCCTGTTAGCGGAGATCCCGCCCAGCACCACGACGACCGGTCCGCGCACCGGACCCACCATTCGCCAGGCCACCTGCACGCCGTCGAGACGACCACCACGCATCAGGTCGAGCCGCGGAATCCGACACATGCCGTCAACCACTCGCGTCTCGGCGCGGGGGCGCGGGCAGGTCGATACGAGCGTTTGTTGCGCTCGCGCGGGCTCGGTGGTCGTGCTCATGTCAGGGTCCTCCTGGTTTCAATTCCCTCATCGGAAATCCCTTGGAGAACCCCGTTTCGGCGGGGGGTTGCCGTGTCCTTCGCCCTTTCTGTCGCGGCGCTGCACGGCAACTCATCTCCCGGCAGACGACAATTTCGCCCGCCGCAGGACTTGGCACCGTCACGAAGTGGTTAGCTTCGCAGGTTGCCCCGGCATCAAAGGGCCTGTCCCTCCGCCGGTCTCGATGAGTGCGTTTCACTTTACGCATTCGCCGTCCGTCTGGTCAAGAGTTTCCTCGACCCGGACCCACAAGCGAACGCTCAGGCGATGGCCCGTCCCTGGCCTTCGCCCGTCATCTCTTCTGCCACCGCCGCAGCAAAATCTGCAGTGGAAGCCGTTCTGTCTTTCGATGTCGCCAGGTCGGCGGTCAGTATCCCGCGCCCCAGGGTGGCCGATACCGCCGTCTCGATGGCCTCGGCCTCTCGCTCCAGCCCCAGGGAATGTCTCAGCAGCATGGCGCCGCTGAGGATGGCGCCGCAGGGATTGGCCAACCCACGGCCCGCCAGATCGGGTGCCGATCCGTGGATCGGCTCGTAAAGCCCGGGACCGTCCTCCGGCAGCGACGCTGACGGCAGCAGGCCGATGGACCCGGCCAGAACTGAGGCCTCGTCGGTCAGGATGTCCCCGAACATGTTCTCGGTGACCACCACGTCGTAGGAGCGCGGGTTCTGCAGCAGCTGCATGGCCGCCGCGTCTACCAGGGCGTGCTCGAGGCGAATATCCGGGAACTCCTCGCGGGCAATGTGCGTCGCCACGTCCCGCCAGAGGCGCGAGGTTTCCAGGACGTTGGCCTTGTCCACGGACGTGACCCGACCGCGCCGCTGTCGCGCAAGCCGGCAGGCCAGGCGCACCACCCGCGCAACTTCATCCTCGGAGTACGTGCAGACATCCGTGGCGACACCGCCCTCGCGACGCTTGTCTCCGAAATAAATGCCGCCGGTCAGTTCCCGGACAAAACAGATGTCAACGCCGTCCAGCAGCTCGGGACGCAAGGGCGACGCGGCGGCCACCCGCCGGCGCACGACCACCGGCCGCACGTTCGCGAACACCCGCATCTCGCTACGCAACTTCAGAAGACCCTGCTCCGGACGCACCGGTGCTTTGGGATCAGACCACCTGGGTCCGCCCACGGCGCCCAGGAATACGGCATCAGCCGCCAGGCAGGCGTCCAGGGTGTCCCGGGGTAGCGGCTCGCCACAGGCATCGATGGCCGCACCGCCCATTGGGTATTCGCCGAAATCGAACCTGTGTCCGTAACTCTGCGCGACGGCCTCCAGCACCCTGACGGCCGCACGGGCAACCTCGGGACCGATACCGTCTCCGGGCAGCACAGCGATCACGGCGTCCATGCGGTCTCCTCCTCGTACCGGCGAATCTCCGCGTCCTTGCTGAGCAGATAGCCCAGGGGATCCATACCTTCGAGCAGGCAGTAACGGGCAAACGGCTCGATCTCGAATTCCGTCGTCGCGCCATCCGGCAATGTCACCGTGCAGCTATGAAGATCGATGGCCACTTCGGCACCGGGCGCGTCCGTGAGCGATCGATGGGCGGCTTCGTCCACCACGACGGCGACCAGGCCGTTGCGCAGCGCGTTGGTGCGGAAGATGTCCGCGATGCCCGTGCTGATCACCGCCTCGATGCCGTAATCCATCAGTGCCCAGGGGGCATGCTCCCGGGAGGAGCCACAGCCAAAGTTATGCCCTGCAACCAGCACTCGGCAGTCCGCCGCTTCGGGCGTATTGAGAACGAATTCGGGCCGGGGGCGTCCCTCGGCATCGAAGCGCCGATCGGTAAACAGGTGGGCACCCAGCCCATGCCGGCTGGTGGTCGTCAGAAAGCGGGCCGGAATGATCTGGTCGGTGTCCACATTGGTGTCCGGCAGGATCACCGTCCGCGAGCGAATGACCTTGATGGCTTCCATCAGGCGATACGCCTCCGCTCGTCCAGGAAAGGCCGCGGATCAGCCACCATCCCGGCGACCGCCGAGGCCGCCGCCGTCAGGGGACTGGCCAGGAGCGTCCTGGCGCCGGTGCCCTGGCGACCCTCGAAGTTGCGATTGCTGGTGCTCACCACGGTCTGGCCAGGCGCCGCCCGATCACCGTTCATCGCGATGCACAGGGAGCAGCCGGACTCGTGCCACTCTGCACCGGCCTCGATGAATACCCGGTCCAGGCCTTCAGCCTCGGCGCGCCGCTTGGTCTCCTGGGAGCCCGGCACCACCAGCATTCTTACGCCCCTGGCCACCCTGCGCCCCGTCAGGACGGCGGCGGCCTGCCGCAGATCAGACAACCGGGAATTTGTGCAAGATCCGACGAAGACCATCTGCACCGGCTTGCCTTCCAATGGTTCCCCGGCCGCGAATCCCATGTACTCGAGGGCCCGGGTGCTCGCGGCCGCCGGAATCCTGCCCGTCACGGGCGCGACCATGCCGGGATCTGTGCCCCAGGTGACCTGGGGCGCCAGGTCCGACACGTCGATGCTGATCTCGCCGTCGAAACGGGCGCCGGGGTCACTGGCCAGGGTCCGCCACTGACTGACGGCCCGCTCCCAGGCCTGGCCCTCCGGGGCCAGCGGTCGGCCGGCCAGGTATTCGAAGGTCGCGTCGTCCGGCGCCACCATCCCGGCCCGGGCGCCGGCCTCTATGGCCATGTTGCACAAGGTCATACGGGCATCCATCGACATGGCCCGCACCGCATCCCCTCGAAACTCGATCACGTGGCCGGTACCCCCGCCGACACCGATGTGACCGATGAGCGCCAGCACCGCGTCCTTGGCGGTCACCCCTTCCGGCAACTGACCGCGCAGTTCAACGGCAAGAGTCCGGGGCCGGCGCTGAAGCAGGCATTGGGTGGCGAGGACGTGGCCGACCTCGGTGGTTCCGATTCCGAAGGCCAACGCACCGAAAGCGCCATGGGTCGTGGTATGACTGTCGCCGCAGACCACCGTCATGCCGGGGAGCGTGGCACCCTGCTCCGGACCGATGACGTGGACGATACCGCGACGCGAGCTGTTGACACCGAGCAGTCGTATACCCGCCCGTCCACAGTTCATGTCCAGCTTGCGGATCTGGTTGCGGGCCGCCACGTCCATGTCGGCGAGGCGCATTCGCCAGCTTGCAGGTGAGGTGGGCACCGAGTGGTCTACGGTGGCCAGGCAGCGCTCCGGCCTGCGAACCTGCAATCCCCGCTCGCGCAGCACATCGAAGGCCTGCGGCGAAGTGACCTCATGAACGAGGTGCAGGTCCACGTAGAGCACGGCCGGCGTATCCGCCGTTTCCGGTACCACGACGTGGCGCTCCCAGATCCTGTCGAACAGAGTCCTGGGTCCCTCCGCGTCTATCCCGGTGTCCGGCGCCGCGGTCATATCGCTACCGACGGCCTCATGGGCGGCACCAGTGGCTCCAGCCAGCCCCGACTGTCGACCGTCTTGCCGTTGAACAATCCGAAAAAGGCTTCCTGGAGTCTGCCGGTGACCGGCCCGCGACAGCCTTCGCCGATCTGGATTCGGTCGACTGACCGGACGGGCGTCACCTCCGCTGCCGTGCCGGTGAAGAAAATTTCGTCGGCGAAGTAGAGCATTTCTCGGGGGATGGGTTGCTCGACCACGTCGAGGCCCATGTCCCGGGCCAGGCAGATCACCGTATCCCGGGTAATGCCGGCCAGAATGGACGACGCAGCCGGCGGGGTCATTACGCGTCCGTCCTTGACCAGGAACAGGTTCTCGCCGGCCCCCTCGCCCACCATGCCGTCGGTCGTCAGCCCGATCCCCTCGGCATAGCCGTTCCGTTTCGCCTCCATGCTGATCAGCTGGCTGGAGAGATAGCCTCCGGCGGCCTTGGCCCCCGCGGGAATGGTGTTGGGCGCGACCCTCTGCCAGGACGAAACGCAGACGTCGACGCCGTTCTTCAGACCGTCCTCACCCAGGTACGCACCCCACTCGAACGCGGCCACGGCCACCTCCACCGGAGAGCCCTCACGGGCCGTCAGCCCGAGCCCGGACATGCCGCGAAAAGCCACCGGGCGGATGTAGGCACCGCCCTCCAGGCCGTTCTCGGTCACGACCTGCTTGCTGGCCCGCTCCAGTTCCTCCTGTGCGAACGGCATCGGGATGCGATACAGCTTGGCGGAGTTGTAAAGCCGCGTCATGTGGTCGCGCATCCGGAACGCCCTGGGTCCGGAAGGCGTTGCGTACACCCGGATTCCCTCGAATACGGACGAGCCGTAATGCAGGGCGTGGCTCAGCACATGCACCGTGGCCTGCTCCCAAGGGACCATCTTGCCGTTGAACCAGATGACGCGTTTTGAATCTTCAGACACGAATAAACCTCCGTCTCGCTGTCACATTCATCAGGCCGGGCCTGCCGCGGCCAGACTCGGCTGATCGGACCTGTCGGTGGGTCGCCGGCGGGCCTCGCAGATGCGATTGACCGCCTGCAGGAACGCCAGTGCGCTGGCCTCGACGATGTCGGTGTCGAAGCCCTTGCCCTGGTAGATCCGACCCTCGTGTTCGACGCTGACCACCGCCTCGCCCTGGGCGTCGCCACCCACGGTCACGTTGCGGATGTCGAAATTCTTCAGAGCCGCCTCGACACCGGTGGCACGCTCGATGGCATGAAACGCTGCCGCTACAGGACCATCGCCCTCGGCGGACTCGCTGCGCGAGCTTCCGTCCACGTGGATCAGCTCGACCTCAGCCGACGGTCGCACGCCCTTGCCGGCGCGGATCTGCATGGCTGCCAGCCGCCAAGGCCCGCCATCGGCGTTGTCGGAGCGCAGCACGAGAGCCTCGATGTCGGCATCGAACACCTCTTTTTTGCGATCCGCCAGCTGCTTGAATGCGATAAACGCCCGGTCCAGCTCGGCCTCGTCAAGATGCAGCCCGAGTGCCTGCACCCGGTCTCGGAACGCATGGCGCCCGCTGTGTTTGCCCAGCACGAGGCGGCTGCCCCCCATGCCCACGTCCTCGGGTCGCATTATCTCGTAGGTGGACTGGTGCCGAAGCATGCCATGCTGATGTATACCTGCCTCGTGGGCGAAGGCATTATCGCCCACCACCGCCTTGTTCCGCGGCACGTGAACGCCGGTGACGGCGGCCACCAGCCGGCTCGTCGGATACAGTCGCGTGCTGTCCACCCTCGTATCGACACCCAGTCGATCGGCCCGGGTGCGCACCGCCATCACGACCTCTTCCAGGGCGCAGTTGCCAGCCCGCTCGCCGATGCCGTTCACCGTGCACTCGACCTGCCGCGCCCCGGCCTCCACCGCTGCCAGGCTGTTGGCGACGGCCATGCCCAGATCGTCATGGCAGTGAACACTGATGACCGCCCTGTCGATGTCTTGCACGTTCTCCCTCAGGTAGCGGATCAGACTGGCGAACTCCCCCGGCACCGCGTAACCGACCGTATCGGGGACATTCACGGTCCGGGCGCCCGCAGCGATAACCGCTGACAGAACGTCGGCCAGGAATGCGGGCTCGGTGCGGGCCGCATCTTCCGCCGAGAACTCCACGTCGCCACAGACATCCAGGGCCATCTGCACGCCGGTCACGGCTCGCCGCAGCACTTCCTCCCGGGTCAACTGCAGCTTGAACTTGCGATGGATCGGGCTGGTGGCGATGAACACGTGGATGCGCGCTGATGCCGCCGGCGACAGAGCTTCCCAGGCACGGCGGATATCATGCTCTCCGCAACGGGCCAGACCGCAGATGGCAGGCCCGGTCACCTCCCGGGCAATGGCCCGGACGGACTCGAAATCGCCGTCCGAGGCGGCCGGGAACCCGGCCTCGATCACGTCCACTCCCAGGTCGGCCAGGGCATGGGCCACGCGCAGCTTTTCCCGGTAGGTCATGCTGCAGCCCGGGGCCTGCTCCCCATCCCGCAGGGTGGTGTCGAAAATCGCCAGCCTGTCGGGTCCATCCCCGCCGGATCGGATCATGTTCTCGTCAGTACCCATACGACAGCTCGCCGATCGGGAACATGGGCATGGCCTGGGGCACATGGCGCGGAGGCGCTCCGGAAAGGGCGTGCATCAGGGTCTCGGTATCGATGTTGCCGCCGGTTAATACCAGGCCGACCCGTTTACCCACGAGTTCTTCGCGCATGGCCATGGCGGCCGCCAGCGGTGCCGCCGCGGCGCCCTCGGCCATGTGATGAATGGTCGAGGCATAACAGCGGATGGCTTCCTGGATGGCCTCCTCGGACACGAGCACCATGCCGTGGAGGAGATTCCTCAGGACGTTCAGGGTCGTATCCACCGGCACCCGCACCGCAAGGCCGTCGGCGATGGTGTCGGTAACGGCATGAGGCCGCTCGTCGCCCGTGTGCCACGCGTGATGCATGGCGGGGGCGTTCTCCGCCTGCACGCCGTAGACCCGTGTTTTCGGGCTGAGAGCATTGAATACGATAGACATGCCGGCGGCGATACTGCCACCGCCCACGGGCAGGAACACGGCGTCCAGCTGACCGGCCTCGGCCAGCATCTCGAGGGCGATGCTTCCGACACCGGCGATCAGCTCCGGATCCCGGGCCGGATGCACCAGGCGAGCGCCCTGGGTTCGGGCGAACTGCTCGGCGGCCGTCATGGCCGCGTCAAAGTCATGCCCAGCCTCGATCACCTCGGCGCCCAGGGCGGCCATGGCCGCATTCTTGTGGGGGTTATTACCGCCGGGCACGAAAATCGTGCAGCGCGCACCATTCATGGCGGCGGCCTTGGCCAGGGACTGACCGTGATTACCGCGTGTCGCAGTCACGAGACCCCGCGCCTTCTCCTGTTCGGACATGTTGGCCAGCAGGTTCAAGCCACCGCGAATCTTGAAGGATCCGATGTCGTGAGTGTTCTCCAGCTTGACGAACGCGTCGCAACCCAGGTGCCCGCTCAACAGCGGATGGTTCACGATCGGGGTGGGCGGCAGATGCTCCATCACCACGCGGTGAGCCCGACGCACATCGTCGAGGCTCACCGGAAATACCCTGCCTACATAGGGTTCGGACGACTCGTCGCAGAGGTCCGCAGTATTGAGTTCAGAATTCAGCATGCCATGCTCTCCTCCAGCGCTACGGCTGGCTCGGCGGCTTTGACCAGTGTCACTGAGCGGACGTCGAACAGTTTCTCGATTTGTCGCGTCAGGACTTCCACGGACCGGCCCGGTGAACGCAGCTCAATAGTGAGCTCCATCTGCTGGGCGGCCGGCTGGGTCTCGGCATTAATCGACGTGACCGCAAATCCCCGGCGCTCAATCAGCCCCAGGGCGCGAATCAGGGCCCCCTCAACCCGCTGGATCGTCAATGTAATCGTGTGGTTCATGCGCTCATGCCCTCCAGCATCACGTCATTGGTCTCGCCCGGCGGCACCAGCGGCCAGACATTGGTCTTTGGATCGATACAAACATGGGCGAGGATCGCGCCGTCGGCTGACAGCAGCCGTTGAATGGCACGGTCTACCTCGTCCCGGCGAGTGATCCGGAACGCCTCGATACCGAAGGATCGGGCCACCTCGACAAAATCCGGGTTGTCGGAGAGATCGACTTCGCTGTAACGCTCCGCGTGGAAAAGTTCCTGCCATTGCCTCACCATGCCCAGCGACGCGTTGTCCACCAGCAACATCTTCAGAGGCAGGTTGTAGCGACGCAGAGTCTGAAGTTCCTGCAGGTTCATCATGATCGAGCCGTCGCCGGTCACGGTGAGCACCGGGGAGGTCGGATCGGCCATCAATGCACCAATGCCCGCGGGGATGCCGAAGCCCATGGTGCCGAGACCGGCGCTGGTCAGGTGCTGCTCCGGACGCTGGAAATGACAGTGCTGGGCCACCCACATCTGGTGCTGGCCTACGTCGCAGGCGATGGTCAGCTCGGGATTCGCCTCGCTGATCCGGCGGAGCATGTCCGGCACGTAGATACCGTCGCCGGGGGCGTCGTAGCGCCATTGATGCTCTCGCTTACGCTCGGCGCACCAGGCCTGCCAGGGACCGATGTCCAGATCGGTGGGCAGGTGACTCAGAGAGAAACGCAGATCGCCCAGCAGGCCCGCATCCGCATGCCTCAGCTTGCCGATCTCGCTGGCATCCGCGTCCATGTGAATGACCTTGGCCCGGGGCGCGAAGCCGTCCAGCCGACCGGTCGCCCGATCGTCGAAACGGGCGCCGACGCAGATCAGCAGGTCGCTGGCCTGGACGGCCTTGTTGGCGCCCAGGTTGCCATGCATGCCGAGCATGCCCAGGTACTCGGGATTGCGGGTGGGCACGACGCCGATACCTTTCAGGGTCGTGACCACGGGAATGCCGCTGGCCTCTGCATAACGCCGAAAGTCATCCACGGCCCGAGCCATGCCGACCCCGCCGCCGGCGTAAAGCACGGGCCGTTCCGCCGCCCGGATCAGTCGGCAGGCTTCCTCGAGCTGCTCCCCGTCGGGTCGACCCCGCCGGGGACTCTTCATTTCGAAAATGGGCGGCACGCTGGTCTCTGCGTTGGCCACGTCCTTGGGCAGATCTACCAGCACCGGGCCCGGGCGCCCTTCAGTGGCAATGTAAAAGGCCTCGCCCAGCACCCTCGGGATATCTTCCACCCGGCGCACGGTGAAGCTGTGCTTCACGATCGGCATCGTGATGCCGAAGATGTCCACCTCCTGGAAGGCGTCTGTCCCCATGACAGGGGTCGGCACCTGGCCGGTGATGGCGATCACGGGGACCGAGTCCATATAGGCATTGGCAATGCCAGTGACGAGGTTGGTGGCACCGGGGCCCGATGTGGCCATGCAGATGCCGGGTCGACCGGTAACCCGGGCGTAGCCGTCGGCGGCCAGGGCCGCGCCCTGCTCGTGGCGCGCGAGGATATGGCGGATCGGGGAGTCGAGAAGGGCATCGTAGATGGGCATGATCGCGCCTCCGGGATACCCGAAGACCACTTCCACGCCCTCCTGCTCCAGGGCCCTGACCAGTAGTTGCGCGCCTTTCACTGTTATGCCGCCGCCTGCTTGCCTGATTTGAGCCACGACATCCGGGCGCGAAGGTCCTTGCCGACTTTCTCGATGGGATGTTCCAGGTCCTTCTTCATCATCGCCTTGTACTCGGGCAACCCGGCCTGGTACTCGGCGGCCCACTGCCGTGCGAACGTGCCGTCGCGGATTTCGGCCAGCACCTGCCGCATCTGCTCACGCGTGTGCGCATCAACCACCCGCGGACCGCGGGTCAGGTCGCCGTACTTGGCGGTCTCGCTGACGAACTCGTGCATCTTGGCCAGCCCACCCTCGTGGAGGAGATCGACAATCAGCTTCAGTTCGTGCATGCACTCGAAGTAAGCGACCTCAGGCTGGTAACCGGCTTCCACCAGGGTCTCGAACCCCTGCAGCACCAGTTCGGTCACGCCGCCGCAAAGCACTGCCTGCTCGCCGAACAGATCGGTCTCGGTTTCTTCCGCGAAAGTGGTCTCCAGCACGCCGCCACGGGTGCCGCCGATGCCGTGGGCATAGCCGAGCGCCCGGGCCCGTGCATGACCGGTGGCATCCTGGGCCACTGCCATCAGTGCCGGAACGCCCCGGCCTTCCTCGTATTGGCGGCGCACCAGGTCGCCGGGGCCCTTAGGGGCCACCAGGATGACGTCGATGTTCTCGGCAGGCTTGATCTGCCCGTAGTGAATATTGAAACCATGGGCAAAGAGCAGGGCGCAGCCCGGCTTCAGACTGGCCGATACGGCTTCATAGGCCGCCGGTGCCGCCATGTCGGGCACAAGCAGAGCGACCAGATCGGCCCCCTCCACGGCCTTCTCCGGCGCGGCCACCTTCATCCCGTCCGCCTCGGCACGGCGCCAGCTGGGCCCGCCGGGACGCAGACCCACGGTCACGTCGAAGCCGCTGTCCCTCAGATTGAGGGCGTGGGCCCGACCCTGGCTCCCGTAGCCGATAACGGCTACTCGGGCGCCGCGGGTGGCGCGGCTGTCAACATCCGATTCGACGTAAATCTTCATTCTCTGCTCCGCTCGTTCGGCTATTCCGGTTTTCTCTGGTCAAAAAAAACCCCGCTTCCGTTTCCGGTTGCGGGGTTCTGGTTCTGTGCTTGTACTTCGCTTGCCTAGACCATGCCCCCGCTCTTCCCGATTACGAGAATAATAATGAGACCAAGGAGTACGATCGCCGCGTCGCGCATGTACACGTCGATACGCGCGGTCTGTGCGACTGCGCGAGCTTTACGACGTTGTGCGAGGCGGTTGGACATGAGCGATATTCAAGCCGTGTCTTCGGTTGACCGGATTTTAAGCACGGTACTTTCGCTGATGTCAACAAAATTTTTTGCGATGCGGCACGAGGCGACGTACGATCCGCTGCATCGCGGCATCTGAGACAGAGTCAACACCTTATATATGCAAATCGGGAATCTCCATGAGCCAGAAGGACCCCAGAAAGCACTCCCGCATCGTCGTTGAGGGCGTAACTCGCGCGCCCAGCCGGGCGATGCTGCGCGCCGTCGGCTTCATCGACGAGGACTTTCGCAAGCCCCAGATCGGTATCGCCTCCACCTGGAGCCAGGTCACGCCCTGCAACGTTCACATCGACGCCCTGGCCCGGGAAGCGGCGGCCGGTGCCGATGAGGCCGGCGGCAAGAGTCTGATCTTCAACACTATCACTGTGTCCGACGGTATATCCATGGGGACCCCCGGGATGCGCTACTCCCTGGTTTCCCGGGAAGTGATTGCCGATTCCATCGAGACGGTCGTGGAAGCCGAGGGGCTGGACGGCCTGGTGGCCATCGGCGGCTGCGACAAGAACATGCCGGGATGCATGATGGCCATCGCCCGCATGGACCGGCCCGCCGTATTTGTTTACGGCGGCACTATCCGACCCGGGCGCGGCCACACCGACATCATCTCGGTCTTCGAGGCGGTCGGCGCCCACGCCCGCGGCACTGTGTCCGATGCCCAGTTGAAGGAAGTGGAATGCGCAGCCATTCCGGGTCCAGGCTCCTGCGGCGGGATGTACACCGCCAATACCATGGCATCGGCCATCGAGGCCCTGGGGATGAGCCTGCCCAACAGTTCCGCACAGGAGGCCGTGGCGGAGACCAAGCGCCAGGACTGTCGCCAGGCCGGTGGCGCCGTATGCGCCCTGCTCGAGCGCGGTATCCGACCCAGCGATATCCTGTCCCGGGAAGCTTTCGAAAACGCCATCGCCGTCACCGTGGCCCTCGGCGGCTCCACCAATGCCGTGCTGCACTTGCTGGCCATCGCGGATGCGGCGGGGATCCCGCTGACACTGGACGACTTCTCCCGTGTGGGGGCGCGCGTGCCTGTGCTCGCCGACCTGAAACCCAGCGGCCGCTACCTGATGTCCGAACTGATCGCTATCGGCGGCATCCGGCCTCTGATGAAAATGCTGTTGGAGGCCGGCCTGCTGCATGGCGACTGCCTGACCGTCAGTGGCCAGACACTGGCGGAAGATCTGGCCGATGTAAGAGATTATCCGGAGGACCAGACGGTCGTGCGCCCGCTGGACGACCCTATCAAGGCCGACAGCCACCTGGTGATTCTTTACGGCAACCTGGCCCCGGCCGGGGCCGTCGCCAAAATCACCGGCAAGGAGGGCGAGCGTTTTGAGGGCCGGGCCCGTGTCTTTCATTCCGAAGAGCAGGCCCTGGAAGCGATCCTCGGCGACGCCATCGGTGCCGGCGACGTCATCGTGATTCGCTACGAGGGGCCCAGGGGCGGCCCGGGAATGCGCGAGATGCTGAGCCCGACCTCGGCCATCATGGGTAAGGGGCTGGGAAATTCGGTGGCCCTCATCACTGATGGCAGATTCTCCGGTGGCAGCCATGGTTTCGTCGTCGGTCACGTGGCCCCGGAGGCGGCGGCAGGCGGCCCCATTGCGGTGGTCGAAGACGGGGACCGAATCGAAATTGACGCCGCCCGTCGGACAATCAGTCTCGGTGTCGATGAGCGCACACTGGCCGACCGGCTGGCCCGATGGAAACCGGAGGTCCGCGAGGCGGGTTGCGTGCTCAGGAAGTACGCCCGTCTGGTGAACTGCGCATCCAAGGGTGCCATTACGGATTGTCGGGACTGAGGCGGGCCTCGCGGCACCGGACGAGGACATGCGCTTTACCGACTTCGGTGGTGACGGCCCACCCCTGCATTTCGCCCACGCCAACGCTTACCCGCCGGCCAGTTACCGCGGAATGCTCGAACCCCTGGCGCAAGCGCATCGGGTGAAGTGCATACATTGGCTGCCCCTGGTGCAACCCGATCATCATCGCCACTTCCGCAGTTGGAAGGCACTGGTGCCTGACCTGGTGGACTTCATCGAGGGGGAGATGGAGCCACCGGTGCTTGCCGTCGGTCACTCGATGGGGGCCACGCTGACGGTGATGACGGCGGTTCGCCGACCCGATCTCTTCCGCGCCCTGGCGCTGATCGACCCGGTCTTCCTGCCGCTCAAATACACCTTGCCCCTGAAGTTATCGCTGCGAGGATGGGCGCGACGGGTGCCCATTGTCCGCAAGGCTCTCAATCGGCCAAACCGGTGGGACACGCAGCAGGCGGCCTTCGATTTTCATCGCCGGGCCCGGGCGTTTGCCCGCGTCGGCGACGAGGCGCTCTGGGACTACATCCGCGCCGGCACCCGGCAGACACAGGACGGGGCCTGGACCCTCGCCTTTCCCCGGGAATGGGAGGCCAGAATCTACGCGACCTGCCCCTGGGCCTGGCCCCTGCTGCGCCGCTGCCGGGTGCCGATGCTCGGTATCCGGGGCGTGAACTCGGACGTCATGTCCGGGGCTGCATGGGCCCGCTGGCGTCGCATCCATCCGGAGGCCCGTTTCCAGGAGTTCGAAGACGCCGGGCACCTCGTTCCCCTTCAGCGGCCCCAGGACGTGGCGGAATCGGTCCTCGCGTTTTTCGCCGGTTTCGAATAACCGCGGAATGGAAGGCATCGGCGTCGAAGCCAGGACCCACCCACGGGACCTCTCCGCCGGTCCGGGTTATTCTGGGACCCATGTTCCCGCTCCACGCGTCTCGGGAACGCTGCGGGGGAGGCTATGGTCGACGATGTGACAGAAACGGCCGGAGACGACTTGGCGCAACGATCGGAGCGCATTGAGGCAGAAGCCCTGTCGGAGTTTCATCGCGCAGCGTCTCCGGCGCTACGTGATGCCATGGGCCTGCGACTGGAGACCATTGATGGCGCTCTGGTCTCGGTGGCCGCCCGCAGTGCCAACATCGTCATCAACCGGGTCATCGGTCTCGGCATGGATTCGCCAGCCACAGTGGCGCAGCTCGAGACCATCCGAAGGGTCTACGGTCGGGCCGGTGTCGAGCGATTTTTCGTCCACGCCAGCGCTGCCGCGGAGCCCCGACCGCTTGCCGGATTTCTCGAAGGCGAAGGACTCGTCCGAGATCGGGGCTGGATGAAATTCTCACGTCGCGGGAATCACGTGACCGAACCGGCCATGAACCTGGTCATTCGGGAAATCGGCCCAGAGGATGCCACCGCCTTCGGCCGGATCGCCGGTCAGGGATTCGGACTGGGGGAGCCCGCCTGGGACGTCCTCGCCCGACTGGTGGGTCGACCCGGATGGCGCATTTTCATGAGCTTCGACGGAGGCGCACCGGCGGGCGTCGGTGCATTGTTCGTTAGTGACGGTGTCGGCTGGACGGACTGGGCTGCCACGGATCCCGCTTTTCGCCAGAAGGGCAGCCAGTCGGCGCTGCTGGCACGCAGGATCAACGCGGCCGTCGAGATGGGCTGCTCGTTGCTGTGCACCTGTACCGGCGAGGCCGTGGCCGATGAGGATCAGCATTCCTACAGAAATATTCTGCGTGCCGGTTTTATCCAGGCCGGCCTTCGGCCGAACTATTCTCCGACCGGGCGGCCCGTATGAGACCTTTGCCAGATCAGCAGAGGCATGGGCGCCTTGGCAGCCCGCGCCGACCGGACAGCCGGTTGAGAGGGATCCGGGGCCAATGACACAACCGATCGAGGACGGCTACCTCCTGATTGCCGACATTTCCGGGTTCACTTCGTTTATCGCGGATACGGAACTTGATCACGCTCAGGCGATCATCCAGCAGGTGCTCGGCGGCCTGCTTGCAAATCTGACGCCGACAATGAATTTCTGCGAGGTGGAGGGTGACGCCGTTTTTGTCTACGGGTCAGCGAAACGACTCAGCCGCGGCGAACTGATCGCGGAGCTGATCGAATCGACCTACGCCTCGTTCAGGGATCAGCAGCGCACCATGATCCGAAATGCCACCTGTCCGTGTGACGCCTGCCGGGCGATTGGCCGACTGGATCTCAAGTTCGTCGTCCACTACGGGGAATTCGTTCTCCAGGACATTGCCGGCAAAACGGGCCCGGTGGGATCGTCGGTCAATCTCGTGCACGCGCTATTGAAAAATCGGGTGGGCGAGCAGACCGGGTGGCGGGGCTACGCACTCTACACGGCCGAGGCCCTGGCGCAAATGAGCCTTCCGTCGGATGGAATGCACCGGGATCCGGTGCATCACGAACACCTTGGAACGTTTGTCACCTTCAGCATGGACCTGAACGCCCGTTACGAGACACTGTGTGAAACCCGCCGGATTTTTATTGATGAGGAGGACGCCCATCTCGAAGTCGTACGCGACCTAGATGTGGCGCGTCCGGTCGTGTGGGACTGGCTCAACGACACTGACAAGCGAACCCGTTGGACGATGCAGATGCCATGGGCGGCAGTCACTCGCCCCGGCGGGCGCACGGGACCGAATGCCAGTAACCATTGCGCAACCTTCAACGCCATCGAATATATCCTCGACTGGCGTCCCTTCGACTACTACACGGTGCGCATTACCCGCCGCGGACTGGACGTGCTGGCGACGGTCTGTCTTGAGGAGATCGAGCGCGGCACGCGGATACGATGGCGGATGAAAGTCGAGTTGCCCCTGCCCCGCTGGCTGCTCGAGAAAATCGCCGGCTTTGTGGAAACACGCCAGCTTCAACTTCAGCGCAAATTCGATGAGATGGAGCGTCTGATCGCCGCAGAGTCCGGCGGCCCGTAATCTGCGTCCAAAGCCAAGCGGCAGTCACTCGTCGATTCGGAAGGACACGGAACTTGCCGCCCAGGTACCGAAGACCGGGTCGGAGGTCGCGCCAGCACCCATGGGCGCTCCGAAACCTGTCAGCTCGGTGCCCACCGCCTTCACTGCCGGCATCTCCACCGGCAGAAAGATATCCTGGAAATCCGGCTTGCTGCCCTCACCGTCCGCCCAGAGCAGATACCGGCCGAGATAATCGCGAATACGGGCAGCCGTCAGCGGATCGCCGGCGGCGAACACCCGTAAGGTGTCAGATCCCAAGGGCGGCTCGTAATCGATAAAAAAACCCGCGTTTCCGCCCGCCAGAGAATCCGGGATACGCACCTCCTGCCCGAAGGGAATCAGACCATCCGGATAGAAATTACGCTCGTCGCTCACCGAGTTCGGGAAAAAGGGCGCGAGTCCCCCGTCGGGCCCGATATCCACCACCGTGATATAGGCCGGCTGGCTCACTCGGACGTGCATCATCAGGCTGTTGTCCGGCGCCCGGGGTTCGTCGGGCCGACGCACCCTGAAGGAGGGGACATCACGGGCACCCGGCACTTGCGCCAGCCGCGGCATCCCGTCCACATCGATCGGATTGACCCCGATATCCACCTCTATGGTGCCGGAGGGGTTGTCCAGGGCCTGGAGATGGGCGAGCCGGGCGGAACGCTCGAACACCTTCGCCAGCCGCTGCGCCGTCTGCTCCAGGCTCGGGCTCTGGAACTGGTCCACGATCTGTAACCCGCCCGGCCCGAATACGCGGCAACCCCGGCTGTCCAGGTTCACGATAAAACGTGCCCCGCGACCTGACTCCACGAATTCGACCCGGGGCGATTGACTCAGCACGCGGGCAAGGACTGCCCGGTCATCTGGAGACACCCTGCGGAGCCAGACGGGCACCTCCGGGATCGGTGGCGCCGGCGCGAGGAGAACGGCGCGGCTGCCTTCGGTGACACGGCCACCGCCATCCAGCCGGGCCGTGGCATCTGTCCCCCGCACGCCTGACACCTCAGCGGTCGCCACCATCGCCGCCGGCGTGAACTCTTCTGTCGCCGGCGGATAAATCGCCCAGAGGGAACCCGCGACCGCGCCCAGCACCGCCCCCTGTTCGATGATAATTTCGCCGTCCCCCGTCGAATTGACGCCTGCCCAGGCGCGGGTCGCCGTATGCGGGTCGCCGGCCCGAAGCCGATTGGCGCCGAGCAGCGGTCCCTCGCGAACCTCTCGGTGAGCCGTCATTGTCGAAGCCGGGGACCTCAATCCGATGCGGTCACCCAGATTGTTCAGTACCTGCTGGACCCGCTGGTGAAGCTGGTCGGCCGATTGAAGCCGATCTCCACGGGACAGTGCCCGCGCCAGAGACCATGAAAACCAGCCGTATGACCGGTCGCCGTCGATCTGTCCCTCGAGGGCATACTGGGAGGGGGCCGCGGCGTTCATGACCACGTACCCGGGGGGCACGGAGGGCCCGGGCGGCCTGTCCCCGTCATGCCCGTAGAGCTCGGCGCGGTCGTCACGTCCCGCGGCCCGGACCCGGACGTCGCTGCCTGCGGCGGTCGGCATGGGCGCATGACCGGCATCCAGCACCACCAGGACATCAGGGGTCACCAGCTGGCCGACGATGGCGTCAATTTCGTCATCGGTGATATCTGCAACGCCGGGTGTACGGGCGTCATAGGGAAGCAGGGTTTCGTCCCATCCGTCGGTCTCGTCTCCGTTCTGGTCAGGCACGAGAGATCCATAACCGGAGAAGTGAATGTAAACGACGTCGTCCGGTCCGGCGGTCTGAACCAGACTTTCGAGCGCCCCGACGATCGCCGCCCGCGTGGCTGCCGCATCCGACAGGACCCGCACGTCCCCGGGCCGAAATCCGAAACGCGTCGTCAGCACTCGCGCCATCAGCAGTACGTCGTTGGCCGGGCCCGCAAGATCCGGCGGTACAGATGAAGCAGCGATCTGATTCTGCCGGTCGTCGTTGGCCTGATAATCGCCCACGCCTACGAGCAGCGCGCGACGCGCGACGCCCTCCTGGGCCGTCAGCGCTCCCGGCGAAAGGCAGGCCATGAGTGCGACCAGCGCCCAGGTGCGCGGGCTCCGCCGGCGACCGACTCCTGACAGGAACCTTCCCATGCAGACCCTCACATGTTGAACGGTGGCCGGAGCATAAAGGAAATCTCGTCTTTTCTCGCCTGAAAACCACCTTCTCTTGGATCGCTGAGCCGCGCCAAGACGTCTAGGCGCACGGCCACCAGCGCCGGAGCAACGGATACCGGGGCGTCCCTGGAGGGCCGGCATGACTTCACCAGCCACCCCCGCCGCCTCCGCCGCCTCCGCCGCCGGAAAAGCCACCCCCGCCGCTGCCCGAGGAACTGCCCGGAGGCGTCGCGGACGCGGCGATGGCCCGCGTCAACGACTTACCCACGCTGGAAGAAAAATGACCGATCCGGCTCGGGTTGAAATCGCCGTGGTACCAGGCGGGCTGGTAACCCTGTCCGGAACGGCCCAGGCGCGCGAACACGTCGGCAAACTGCTCGGCCCATGCCTGCTCGACACCCAGCGCCAGGGCGAACGGCAGATATCTCTCGAAGAGTTCCGGCGTCCTTTCCGGCGGATTTCGGAGATTGAGATCCCCGCGCTCCGCCACGTCCAGATAAAGGCGGAATCCCTCCAGCCGGTCCATGAGTTCCCGGCCCCGGGGCGTGGCCGCTTTCATGAGGAAATAGAACACGCCGATGGCCAGAACGGTCAGGCCCACGACAACGATCGTTGCCGGCGTCATGCCACCGGTCAGCGCGATTGCGCCAACGACGCCAACCGCGACGGCAATGGCCGGAATCAACAACGGTGTGTTGGTCAAGAAGTAGATCTTTTCGTAATTGACCTTGAGAGCTCGCCGGTGTGCACGGCGCGCACCACCGATGATCTTGTGGTTGGCGTCGTCGAGCTCGATCACTGGCCCGGATGTGAAGAGCTGACTCAGCAAGACCCGTTCCCCCGGCGCCAGCGGCGTCCCGCCACCGTCTTTCCTCGACAAGGCATAGTCGCCGTCGGACGCCCGGATTTCCACGTAACCCTTGACGGCCAGATTGACGACTGCGGCCGCAAAAGTGCGGTCGTCGTACCCCATCTCTCGGACGAATCGGGCCGACGCGGGTGAGTAGTTCTCTGGCGGTTCGTACTGGGGAAATATGACCCCGGGCGGCGGATCCCGACCATAGCGCGACCAGCTCAGCGACAGGTAAGCGAGGATAAGCGCCATGCCGGCGAGAGCGATCAGCAGGCCCCGGTTGTCCGCCAGCAGCCAGCCCAACCGCTGCCCCCGGGTCGGCGCAGTGATGTAGCCCTTGGGCCAGGTCGCCACCAACGTCAGACCTTCCCCTGGGCGCAACGGGCGAGTGGTTTCAATCCATGCCCTGCCTTCGTGGACGGCCGCCTCCGCATTCCGCGCCCGGGCGCCAAAGGGCCCGGTGTACCCCACGATGCCGATGGTCTCGGGGGGCACCGCCTCGGGCAGCGTCACGACAGCGCTCGCCACGTCGACGGGGAACGCCCAGCCGTTGCCGGTCGCATTCCAGTAGAGCTCGTCGTGATCCTCGAAGAATCCGAGCTGGCGGTCGGTCCGGTAACGGAGCGCGTATTCGTAGTTGGAGGGATCGAGAAACACGTCGTCCCGGCCCACATAGATACGTACCCCGTTTCCGATCTGCTCGCTCCGCCATGTCTCCTGCCTGCCGTCCCGGGTGACGCCCAGTAACCTGAATTCCACCCGGTACCTGTTGCCGAAACCGTCCTTGTAATCAGTTGGAAAATCCCGGTAGATCCCGCGCCGGATGTTGGCGCCCTCCGCACGAACGCGGATGGTTTCGACCACCGTCATACTCCCATCCACGTGAATCTCGATATCACTGTGATAGGACAGGATCCGTTCGGCCCCATGGGCGGTGCCGGCCACGAAGACAAGGCAGCAGACCAGGCCAGCCCGTCCCGGACGCTTCATGGGCTCATCCGGACGCGGGGCGGGACCCTGGCTTCCGCGCCCTCCGGCTCGAAAAACTCAGCCCCGGTGAACCCGAAGGGCCGGGCCACGAACATGTCGGGAAATGTCTCGATCCGTGTGTTGTAGATGCGCACGGCACCGTTGTAAAACCGCCGCGCGTACTGCAGATGGTCCTCCACGGCGACCAGTTCTCTCTGCAGCTCGAGGAAATTCGTATCCGCTTTGAGGTCAGGATAATCCTCGGCCAGGGCGATCAGGCGGTGCAGGCCTGCCTCCATTTCATCTTCGTAGCGCGCCTTGTCTCTCAGCCGATTGGCCTGTTCACTGCGGGACCGCAGCTCGGTGACGGCCGTCAGCGTGGCTTTCTCGTAGGCCCCGTAGGCCTTGACCGCTTCCACCAGCCTGGGCACCAGGTCATGGCGGCGCGTGAGCTGGACATCGATATCGCTCCACGCCGAACGCACCTGGTTCCTGTCGCGGACCAGGCGATTGAAAATCAGGATGACCCACAGGGCGATCAGCCCCAGCGCTATCAGCAGTATCGTACCGATCATCGGACACCATCCTTGCCGGGGTACGCCAATTATCCGGATGAAGCCGTCGACGCCTCGGCGGAAGACGACGCATCCGCGATTCTGGCGTTCCGGTCCAGTCGCCCGGTGAAAAGATCAAACAGAAAAACGGCCAGGATGCCGTAGAAGGTCACGACGAGGAACATCGCGATCCTGACGCTGAAACGGACGTCTGCCGGATCGCCCGAGTCGGGCGTCGCCACCACTGCCGGCCCCAGAATGACCAGAAGCGTCACGTAGGCGTAGGACCACATCTGGCCGTCCGGCGCCAGTCCCTTTCCGGCGAACACCCTGCGCCCCAGCACGAGACCCGCCAGCAGAATGCCGAGCACGTAAACAATCAGGGAAGGCCAGATCCGGAGAATCGCCCACAGGATCATCGAGCCCAGCCCGCCGATCAGGGTGGAGAGCATCATGGACTTGGCCGTCTTGGCGGTGCTGCCCACGTTCGCCTGCTGACCCAGGGTGGCCGACTTGATCAGGACCGCGAGATATTTCGAGGTTTCCGGGACCAGCAGGAAAAACAGGAGGACCGGAAAAGTCACGAATAAGCCCCGGAGCGCAGCCTCCAGGGCCGGTGTCCGGTCCGGTTTCGGCAATCTGGCCCTGGCCGCCTGCATGGCCGCGAACTGGGCCTTGGTCTCCGGCGACTCCGGGAAAATAGCATGGGCGATCCAGACGAAACCGATGCCGGCGACAATCGCCTTTACGAGGGACTGGGAGATCATCACCGCGCCGTCGATGGACTCGGATCCGAGCGCGGGGACCACCGCCAGTCCGATGGTCATGAATGAAACGATGATCGCGCTGCCGCCTCGCGCCCCGTAATAGAAGATGCCAAACAGACCCAGGCCGATAAGGATGACGCCTGCAGCGGCCATGTAGTGGATCGGTAGCAACAGGCACAGTCCCGTGAGCAGGGCAATCATCAGGGCCACCGTGATGGCCCCCGCGGTGCGCAGGCTGGGCGCCGGCAACGGCAGCGCAAGAATCGTCGCCGTCAGGACAGCCGTGATGTAGGCCTGGCCCCAGTTGACCCATTGTGAGTACAGGAGCGCCAGCGCGGTGCCGATCGCCAGCTTGAGCGCCCGGCGATGCGCCGGGTCCATGCCTCGGAACTGAGAATGTGCGTCAGTCACGAAATCAGTACAGGTACGTCAGCCAGCTCATCAGGCGGATATAAAACCGCCCGAGAGTATTCATGATGGCGTGATCGCCTGTGTAGACAATGACATCCGCCTGCGACCCGACCCGGATTCCCAACCCTTCCCGGAATACATCGGGATCCAGGTCGATCAGGACAGGGAAACGTTGTGCGTCACGCAGCCAGTCCCGTTTGTTGTCGACGGTGGGCAGCGAGCCGAGAGAATCGCTGCCGGTGGACACGCCGTAACCGACACTTCTCACGCGACCCTTGAACACCCGCCCGGGCCTCACGTCCAGCACGAACTCGACCGGATCGCCGACCGCCACGCTGCCCAGGTTGTTTTCGGTCAGGTCGGCCTGTATCCAGATGTTGTGAATGGCCACGAAAGTCATCAGCGGCTGGCTCGCCTGGGCATAGTTGCCGGCATCGACACGGACATCGGTCACCAGGCCTCGGTCAGGAGCCACGACCGTGGCGCGATCCAGATTGATCCTGGCCTGCTCCACTGCAGCGCGGGCGGCCAGCAACCGCGGATTGTCGTCCCCTGTCGGACCCAGATCGAGGCGCGCCTTCTCGAGATCCGCCTCGGCGGATTCCACCTGGGCGCCGGCGCTCTCCAGAGAGGCCACCGCCGCATCCAGACGACGCTGAGAGATCGCGCCCGGATCTTCTTCGAAGATGCTCTTCAAGCGCTGGTAGTTTTTCTCCTCCTTGACCAGATTGGCACGTGCCGACTTCAGCCTGGCTTGTGCAGCGACCAAGCCGGCGGTCGCCGCGTCGATCGACTGCTGGGTGGACACCAGATCCGCTTCGGCGGCATCAAGTGTCAGCCCGTATCGGGACGTATCGATCTGCAGCAGCCGCTCGCCCGCCTCGACGAACTGGTTGTTACCCACGTCCACCGCTGCGACCGTACCGGACACTTCCGGCGCAATGGGCACGACGTAGGCCTCTACACGCGCCTGGCTCGTGAAGGGCGTCAGCCGATCGCCGACCAGATACCAGGCGATGAGGCCGACACAGAACGCCAGGATGATCAGGGTCCAGCGGCGCACCGGATCCATGGAACTTCGACCGGATGCCTTCACCTCAGGTTCACCTGCGGGGACCTGCGGAGGTGGCTCGGGCGCTGCGGCAGAACCATCGGGCAATTTCTTTTCGTCTGTCATAGTCGTTACCAGTCCGGTCGACGGCGATCACCGACGGGCGCGGGATCGGTGGCACCCGGCTCCAGCAGTTCGCCCCAGTCGACCCTTTCACGCATCATTTCCAGGTTCTCCTCGTCCACGAACTCGCGTCCGGCGCCGAGCTCCCACCCACCCCCGAGGGCTTTGTAAAGGTTCGTCAGGCTGGAGGCGACCGTGCCCCTGTTAACCACATAGCGCTGTTGCTGCGTGAAGAGGGATTGCTGGGCGTCGAGGACGCGCTGATAGTCTGACAGCCCCTCCCTGTACCTCAGGTTGGAGAGATCCACGGAACGTCTGGCCGCCTTCACCGCCTCGGCGAGGATTGCGTCCTGCTCGAGCCCTCGGACGTAGGCCACCATGGCGTCCTCGACCTCCCTGGCAGCGGACAGCACCGTGTCCTGGTAGTTGACCAGCAGCTGCTGCAGCCTCGCATCCTGGACGCGGACATTGTTCTTGATGCGGCCGTAGTTCAACAGATTCCAGCTGAAGCCTGGCCCCCCCTGAAAGACCAGGCTGTCCGACCTGAACAGCTGGTCTGGGCCGGACTTGCCCGTTCGCGTTGTGTCCGTGCCATCCGCCGCGGCGAGGCCGATCGAACCGGTCAATGTAAAACTCGGATACAGGTCCGCTTCTGCCACGCCGATCAGAGCACTCTGGGTTGCGGCCCGGAGTTCCGCCGCACGAACGTCCGGCCGTCGGCGCAGAAGGTCGGCGGGCACGCCCATGGCGACCTGGTCGGGCATCCCGGGGATAACGCTTGCCGACCCGAGCAGGTCGCCGAGATCTCCCGGCGGCCGCGCCAGTAAAGTGCTCAACGCATGACGTGCCTGGGCCAGGCTGGTCTCGATGTCCGGAATGGTGGCCTGGGTGCTCAGTAGCAGCGTTTTCGCCTGCTGGACGTCGAGTTCATCGGCATCGCCGTGGCGGAAACGCACTTGCGTAATCTCGAGACTCCGCTGCTGGAGGGCCACGTTTTCCCGGGCGACCTTCAGCTGCTCCTCAGCGGTGCGGATGGCAATATAAGTCTGGGCGACCTGGGCGGTGAGCAGGACCAGCGCGTTGTCGTAACTCGCCACGGAAGCGGCGAGATTGGCATCGGCAGATTCAATGCCGCGCCGGAATCGACCCCAGAAGTCCATTTCCCAGGACACGTCCGCACCCAGGTCGAACTGCCAGTAATTCAGGTCGCCCGCGACCGTATTGGCGCTGCTCTCACTGCCGGACACGCGAGTCACGGCGCCACGGCCTCGCTGAAGCTGGGGATACTGGTTGCCCACTGCGATGCCGAGCTGGGCGCGAGCCTCCAACACCCTCAGCCCGGCGATCTCGAGGCTGTAGTTGTTGTCGTAGGCCATGCGAATCAGCCTGTCCAAGGCCGGATCCTCGAATACCCGCCACCACTCGACCAGTTCTGCCGGCCCCGCATACAGGCCACCACCGGCCTGGTGCCACGCCTGTGGCAGGGTGACTTCGGGTTGGACGAAATCGGGACCCACATTGGTACAGCCACCGACAACCGCGCCGAAGGCCACCAAGAAAGCAGATAGGGCACGTACCGGCGGGCGTGGTGCCCGGCGACGGTGCTTTTCCTTGGCCTCCTGGCTTGACCTCAAATCCGTTCTCTCCCCTCATCGGGCTCGCGGAAGACGAGGGCCCCGTCGTCCCGAAATCTTTCTGCGAGGTCCGTGCGTCGTGGCTCGCCTGTTTTCTTTTTATGTCACCTGATTCAGCGGCAGTTGCGAGCTGCCGGCGGTGCTATATTCCAACGCGTCGCAGCCTGACGAACCAACGGGTGACTTGATGGGCATATTAATGCATTCGGCGCCGACCCTTAATAAATTGCGCGTGGCCTTTGCCGCCATGGTGATGTTCCTGGGGGACAACGACGCATGGAGCACGGATCCTGATCGTGCTTCCAGACCCGAATTCACGATCACCACCGACCAAGCTTTCGACCCCGCCTCCATTCCGGCCTACGAGGGTCAACATGAAGCCATCTACGCGCATATCGATGAACACCTGGAAGAGCACGTAGTGCATCTCCAGCGGTGGGTGCGACAACCGTCGATCAGTCCTCTGGAGATCGGCATCGCCGAAATGGCGGAGCTGGTTCGCCAGGATCTCCTGGACCTCGGGTTTGTGGAGGCCGAGCTGGTGCCGACTGGAGGCCATCCCGGCGTCTGGGGCTTTTACGATGCGGGTGCGGAAAAGACGCTTGTCGTCTACATGATGTACGACGTTCAGCCCGTGGACGAGGAGGACTGGCGCACACCACCCTTCCAAGGAAACCTCGTAGACACGGAAATCGGTACCGTGCTGATGGCCCGCGGTGCCACAAACCAGAAGGGACCGGAACGCGCCTTTCTCAATGCCCTGGACTCCATCATCGCCGTCACCGGCACACTGCCGGTCAACGTGATGATCACTGCCGAAGGCGAAGAGGAGATCGGCTCGACCCACTACCCGCAGATCGTGGCCGCCTACGAAGACCGTCTCAGGACCGCCTCGGGCGTGTTGTTCCCGATGAACAACAAGACCCGGGCCGGCAGCATCACCATGAACCTCGGCGTGAAGGGTATCGTCTACTGGGAACTGGAAGCAGCGGGCGGACCCTGGGGCGGACCGAAGAATCACGAGATCCACGGCTCCTACAAGGTCATCGTGGACGCGCCGGCCCTGCGCTTGGTGCAGGCCATCGCGTCCATGACAACGCCGGATGGCAACACGATTACCGTCCCCGGGTTCTACGACGGGATCCTTCCGCCGACAGAGGAGCAGCAGCGTCTGATCAACGGAATGGCATCTCTCTGGGACGACGCCGGCATGCAGGCCATGCTCGGCGTGGACCGCTGGATCGACGGGCTGACCGGTCGCGACGCCATCGTGGAATATCTCTACATGCCGACGCTGAACGTGGACGGCATCTGGGGCGGCTACATCGAGGCGGGCAGCAAGACGGTGCTGCCCCACAAGGCTACCGCCAAGATGGATTCCCGCCTGCCCCCGGGGCTGGACCCGGATGAAGCCCTGCTAAAGATCCGCCGTCACCTGGATGCTCAGGGCTTCGAGGACGTGCTGATCAGGGAATTCGACAGCTACCCGGCCGCCCACACATCGGTGAATGATCCGTTCGTGCAGGCCAGCCTTGCCGTGTACAGAAAGCGTGGAGAGAAAGTCGCGGTGAGGCCCTGGCTGTCAGGCAGCGCTCCGTTCTATATCTTCACGGAGCGGCTGAAACTTCCCCTGGTTTTTTCCTCCCCAGGCCACGGCGACGGCGCCCATGCGCCCAACGAGTACATGCTCATCAGACCGGTCGAAGGTTCAGCGATGAGTGGCCTCGAAGAGGTCGAGAAATACTATGTGGACCTGCTTTACGCCCTTGCGGGGCGCTGAGCCCCGGGGTGCTCTGCCCCGGGGCTTCGGAGTGCGTCATTGTCCCGGCGTGATCGATGTCGGCTATTTGGCTGACGCCAGAAACGCTGCCACGTTGGCGATATCTGCGTCGCTCAGAGCACTCAGATCCGCCTTGCCTTCGTGGGCGGCCTTCGTCTCCTCGGCACCGATCAGGGCGACGATGTTGCCGGCCGCCTCGCCGGCGAAGTCATCCGCATAATGGCAGTCCGCGCATTTGGCCTCGAACGTCGCTTTGCCAGCCGCCGCATCACCGCCGGAAGCCACGTTAAAGAATAGAACCATGGGAATTGATAAACATATTAATTTCAGTAAGTTCATGTCTGCACCTCTTGTAATACATTAATTATACCCGACCGCGATCCGCAACTTTCCGTGCCCTCCATGGCACCGGGCCGACAGCGCCTTTCAGAACTCTGGCTGAAACCCGGGCAATTTCTATAGGCGGTTTCCACATCCGGACCGGGCTGTGTCAGTGGGCCCGGTGCCATCCCGACAACCTGTCCATGTTCGCGTGCGCCACCATCCTTTACGCTTGACGTCCCTTCGTGACGTGCTGGATACGAGATGATCGAAAACATAGTGATTGACCCGCGATTCCGCGGACCGCCCCGATCCGGAAACGGTGGATACGTGTGCGGTCTGCTGGGTCGTTTCTACACGGAGCCGGCCACCGTCACCCTGCGCCGCCCCCCTCCCCTGGGGATCGAACTGACCCTGGCCGGGCACGGCACCAAGCACCTGCGGCTGCTTCGGGAAGACGAACTGATCGCCGAATCGGAACCTGGACGACTGGACCTCGATATACCGAAACCGCCGGATTTCGATACCGCCGTGGAGGCGTCGCAGGGCTATATTGGATTCGCCGAACATCACTTCGGCGGCTGTTTCGTATGCGGGCCGGACCGCGGCCCTGGCGACGGGCTGAGAATTTTCGCCGGCGACGTCCCTGGCCGACCTCTGGTGGCCGCCCCATGGACCCCGGATTCTACACTCGCAGGTGACGACGACCGGGTGAAGCCGGAGTTTCTCTGGGCTGCCCTGGACTGCCCCGGTTATTTCGCCCTGCATACCGACCGATCCCCGTCGCTGATGCTTTTGGGGCGTTTCGCGGCGAGGGTCGAGCCGATCCTGCGGACGGGCGAGCGCTGCGTCGTTGTTGGCTGGGGCCTGGGAGCGGATGGCCGCAAGCATTACGCCGGGACCGCGATTTTCGCGGAATCCGGCGCGCTGATCGGCGAGGCGCGGGCCACGTGGATCGAGGTTGACCAGGCGCTCTGGTGAGGTCGGCCACCGCACGACGACCATGCCGCCGCCCGATGACGCAATGCGTCACGCATTGAGTGACCAACAGGGCTATATTGGGCGGAACAGCCTGGGGGAGGTGTCGTCATGTCGTATCCGCACTGGATGATCAGAGGACCGGAGGTTTCGGCCTGTAACTGCAACTGGGGATGTCCGTGCCAGTTCAATTCCTTGCCGACCCACGGAGACTGCCGGGCCGCCATGGCCATGCGAATCGAGGAAGGCTTTTTCGGCGATGAAGATCTGTCCGGCGTCATTTTCGGCAGTCTCTTCGCGTGGCCGGGGGCCGTTCACGAGGGCAACGGCGAAGTCATTCCTCTGGTGGATGACGGTGCGTCGGAGGCGCAACGCCATGCGGTCCTGCAGATCATGTCCGGTGAAACTTCGGAACCGGGCGCCACCGTGTTCAACGTCTTTGCCTCGACGATGACCAAGGTCCACGACCCCATCATCGCGCCCATCGACTTTCACGTGGACCTGGAGAACTGGACCGGGAAGTTCACCGTGCCGGGTTATGTAGAGGCCGTAGCCTCGCCGATCACCAATCCGATCACCGGAAAATCCCACCGCGCGCGGGTGGTCCTGCCCGAGGGATTCGAATACAGGGAGGCGGAGTTCGTCAGCAGCCGCGCGCATTCAAACAGCGATATTCCGCTGGACTGGAGCGATGGCCACGGTCACATCGCCATCCTGCACATGACCCCTTCCGGACCGGTGGGCTGACGCTGCCCGGTGTAATTTCCCGGCCTTGGCTGACCCGATGTCTACGGATCTCGTCGAGACCATAGCGCGGCGCGACCGCCTGGTGGTCGTCGCGGGACTGGCCTTCATCACGCTACTCGCCTGGCTGTACCTGCTGGCCGGGGCCGGAATGGATATGGACATGGCCGGCATGGACCCGGACATGGTCATGCCCGTGCACTGGTCGCCGGTCTATGCGCTGATCATGTTCCTGATGTGGTGGATCATGATGATCGCCATGATGCTGCCCAGCGCCGCCCCGATGATCCTCCTGTTTGCGCTGGTCAACCGCAAGAACAGGGAACGCGAGGCGCCCTATGTGCCCACCGGCGTTTTTGCGACTGGCTACCTCGTCGCCTGGGGCGGCTTCAGTCTTGCAGCCACGCTGTTTCACTTCTTCCTCGAGCAGTTCGGTCTTCTGAGTATGCGCATGGCGACCGCTGCGGACTGGCTGGGCGCCACGCTGTTGATCGCCGCCGGCATTTATCAGCTCACGCCGCTGAAAGACCGCTGCCTGCGCCACTGCCGCAGTCCTATCGTGTTCATCACCCAACACTGGCGCCCGGGCGTGGCGGGCGCCTTCCGGATGGGGCTGCATCACGGCGCGTACTGCGTCGGCTGTTGCTGGGTGGTGATGGGCCTGCTGTTCTACGGCGGGGTAATGAGCCTGTGGTGGATCGTCGGCCTGGCCGTTCTTGTTCTGATCGAGAAGGTGCTGCCCGCCGGTTCGCGTTTCGCTTCGCTGAGCGGCATCGGTTTTCTCGCCTGGGGAGGCTGCATCGCCGTAGATCAACTCCTTGGGTGACATGGTGGTGACACCCGAACGAAGTCCGCTCCGATCCGGCATCACCCTCGAATCAGAACCTGACCGGCCGTGTCCGGCCGGCTGCGGCCACCGCATCCCGATGCCTGGCGAACAGCGCGCGGGCGTGAATATCGGTGAGCCGCTACACTTGGCCATCTGACTTCTGATGCCCCGACTCGTGGCGAGAGGACACGACGGCCATGGCTCACACCCGCTATGCCAGAAACAAGGAAGGCCAGTTCGTCGCCTATCAGGTGTTCGGCGAGGGTCCGATCGACCTGGTGTTTATCCCGGACTGGGTGACAAACCTGGAGGTCATGTGGGAGGAGCCGACCCTCGCCCGATTCATGGACAGGCTGGCGTCTTTTGCCCGCGTCATCTGCTTCGACAAGCGCGGCACGGGCCTGTCGGACCCGGTTCCGCTCGGGGCGGTCCCGACCTGGGAGGAATGGATGTACGACGTGGGCACCGTGATGGACGGAGCCGGCAGCGACCGGGCCGCCATCGTCGGCCACGGAGATGGCGGCCAGATGGGCCTGCTCTTCGCCGCCACCAATCCCGCTCGGACCACCGGCCTGGTGCTGATGGACACCTATGCCCGACGCACCCGGGCGGCGGATTATCCCTGTGGCATCCCTCCCAACGCCGCCGAAAGGCTCATCGGTTTCATTGTCGGCAGCTGGGGCACGGGTCACGACGCTCTTTACGGCGCGCCCAGCCAGGCAGGTAACCCGGCCTTCATGGAGTGGTACGGGCGTTACGAGCGTCTTGCGATGAGTCCAGGCCAATTCAGATCCCTCTATCCGCTCACCTACCAGCTGGACTTCCGCTCGATCCTGCCCGCCATCCGGGTGCCCACCCTGGTACTGCACCGAAAGGGCAACACATACATTCGGATCGATAATGGCCGCTACCTGGCGGATCACATCGACGGCGCAAAATTCGTCGAGATTCCCGGCGAGGATCATTTCTTCCATACCGGCGACACCGAGGCGTTACTGGCGCCCGTCGAGGAGTTCCTGACGGGCCGACAGGCCGTCCCCGAAGAGGACCGGGTACTGGCCACCGTGCTGTTCACCGATATCGTGGACGCCACGGGGCATGCGGAACGACTCGGCGACCGTGCATGGAAAGATCTGCTCGAGAGGCACCATGAGGCAGTACGCGCCGAACTCGCCCGTTTTCGGGGTCACGAGGTGGACACCGCGGGGGATGGCTTTTTTGCCACCTTCGAGGGTCCCGCCCGGGCCGTGCGCTGCGCGCTTGCCATCCGGGAGGCGGTCCAGGTGCTCGGCGTGCAAATCAGGGCCGGTCTGCACACTGGCGAATGTGAGATCGTGGGCGGCAAGGTGGGCGGCATCGCGGTTCACACCGGCGCCCGCGTCATGGGACAGGCTGAGGCCAGCCAAGTCGTCGTGTCACGAACCGTCCGCGATCTGGTGGCGGGCACCGGATTGCAGTTCCAGTCCCTGGGGTCCCGCTCACTGAAGGGCGTCTCCGGCGAGTGGGAACTGTTCCTGGCGCTGTAAGGCGCCGACGATCAGTGAATCGCCTTCGCCGGCGCAAGTCGGAGCGCCACGAGTTCTCTCCCGGATATCGACTCGATCGTGAGGGCTCCGTCTCCTCCCAGTGCGACATCCACTTCACCGAGCAGTGCCTCGACTCCACCACCCTGCCCCGCTACCAGGACCGATATATTCTTCACTCGATCCGCTGAAAAATTGGCGGCCACGATGACCCGCTCGTCGCCATGGCGTCGTTCCCAGGCAATCACGTTGCCGTCACCTCCATCGACTTCGAGGGGACGGTAACCGCCGCGGCCCAGCGCCGCACTGTCGTGCCGGAGGGCGATCAATCTTCGATAGTGATGCCACAATGAATCCGGGTTCTCCTGCTGACGCCTCACGTTGACGTCGGGGTCCGCCTTCCGGTTCACAATCCAGGGCTCGCCGGTGGTGAACCCGCCCGCGTCTGTCCAGGGCATGGGGGTGCGCTTCTCCGGGTCCTCGTCCCCGGGCCCGTTCACGAGCCCGATCTCCTCGCCGTAATAAATGAAGGGCACGCCAGGCAATGTGAACAGCAACGACGCGGCCAGCCGCGCCCGCTCGGGCCGCCGCACCTGGGTGGCCACACGGATCATGTCGTGGTTGGTGAGGAAAGTCGCATCCAGGGCGTGGGGCGGATAGTAATCGGCCACATCGCACAACGTCATCTGGATCATTCCCGGGGTGTCGTCCCTGACCCCTCCGACGAGGGCCGCCGCCAGGTCGAAATTGAAATTCATGTCCAGCTGCGAAAATGGCTCGTCCCCGTAGAAGGCAGCGATTTCATCGACGGTGGTCCAGTTCTCGCCAACGAACAGGGCATCAGGATGCTCGGCCCGGACTTTTTTTCCGAATTCCAGCCACCACTCGTGGGTCTCAGGCGAACCGCCCGCCTTGGCCTCGTCGCCCGCCTCGATAATGTGCCGGGAGGCGTCGAGCCGGAAACCGTCGACACCTCGGGCCAGCCAGCGATTCGCGATGGCAATCATCTCCGCACGAACCTCGGGGTTCTCGAAATTGAGGTCCGGCATCCCGGCCCAGAACAGCCCGTAATAGTAGAGGGGCAGGAAACGGGACTTGTGCCAGGTCGATGCGGACGACCAGGGCTGGGTCCAGCCCGGGTCATCCTCCCGCCAGACGTACCAGTCATGAAAACTGTCCTTCACCGATTGATCCGCCTGAATAAACCAGGGGTGGCCGGAGGCCGTGTGGTTCACCACCAGATCCATGATGACCCGGATGCCCCGACGATGGGCCTCGGCGAGGAACCGATCGAAGTCTCCCTCACTCCCATAGTCCCGATCGATGCGGTCATAGTTCAGGGTGTCGTAACCGTGGTAGCTCCGGGCCTCCGTGATTGGCATCAACCAGATTGCATCCACGCCAAGGTCGGAATTGGTATCCGGATTTCCATCGTTGAGGTAGTCGAGACGCGACGTCAGGCCGTTAAAATCTCCCACGCCGTCCCCGTCGGAGTCCTGAAAGCTCCTGACGAAAATCTGGTAGAAAACGGCGCCGTTGGCCCAGTGGTCGAGCTGACCAGCCTGGTACGCCGCGGGGCATAGGTCGGCACCGGCGATCCGGGACGCGAACAGTGCTGATGCGGCAGCGACAAGCGCCACTCCGGACCGGAGTGATGACCCTCTTCGGGCTGTGGAAACCGGCTGCATGCTCAACGCTCCATGGGACTGTGACAGAAAAAAGCCTAGCACGACACGCTTCAGGCACGTCCAAGAGCCCCCCGACGAAAAAGCCGGGCGCAGATTGCTGCGCCCGGCCGGGGGGGTGAGGTGTCTGCCGCACCTCTTAATACACGTCATGCATCGTGTTGTAGATGTTGAATTTGCCTGTTGGTGTGATGATGTCAGGACCCTTGATCACGTGCTTCAGAGTCCGGGTCTTGTCGTCGACCACGACGATGGCCGATTCCTGCTCCTTGCCACTCCAGACGGAAAACCACACTTCCGTACCGTCGGCGTTGTACTCGGGATGGACGACCCGCTTTGGTCCGTCACCCAGGCCTGCCCAGTCGGCGATCGGCAAGATCTCGTAGCCAGCCTCCAGGTTGTCGGTGTTGAAGACGGCGACGCTCTGGCTGATGGCCTCGTCCGGATTCAGCGGGGAGTCTACCCACAGATTCTTGCTGTTGGGGTGTGATTTCACGAACAGCGAGCCTCCGCCCTGCCCCTGAAGGACACGGACCACCTTCCACGCGTTGCCTGAATGGCCCACGGGGTCCGTGCCGAGAAATGTGATATTGGCGTTACCGAGAGCGCTTGTGACCCAGACCGGCCCGTATTTCGGATCGACCAGGTTGGCGCCCCGGCCCGGGTGCGGGATCTTCTCCACATCCACCAGGGCCTCCAGGTTGCGGTCCAGGGAATCCACGACCGCGATCTTGTCCGACTTGTTGGCCGCGGTGAGGAAATACCGCTGGGTGCGATCCCAGCCGCCGTCATGTAGAAAACGTGCTGCGCCGATGTCGGTGACCGACAGGCTGTCCACGTTGCTGTAGTCCACCAGCAGGATATGACCTGTTTCCTTCACATTGACGATGAAATCCGGGTGCTGGTGGGACGCCACGATCGCCGCAACCCGCGGTTCCGGGTGGTACTCCTGGGTGTCCACCGTCATGCCCCGGGTGGAGACTATTTTCAGCGGCTCCAGATCGTCACCTTTCATGATCACGTATTGGGGCGGCCAGTAGGCGCCGGCGATGGCGAATTTGTCCTCGTATCCCGTGTACTTGGACGTCTCGATCGAGCGCGCCTCCAGACCGATGCGGATCTTGGCCACTGTCTGCGGTGGATCCATGTACATGTCGATCATGTTGACCAGCCCATCGCGCCCGATCGTATAAACGTAACGGCCGGACGCAGATGGCCGCGAAATGTGAACCGCGTAACCGGTCTCGACGATGGACACGATGTCCTTGGTGTCGCCGTCGATGATCGCCACCTGTCCGGAATCCCTCAGCGTGACGGCGAAAAAGTTGTCGATATTGCGGTCGTGCCGGGGCTTCGCCGGCCGCTGATCCGCGGCCACAAGAACTCTCCAGGTGGCCTTCATCTCTTCCATGCCGAATTCCGGCGGCGCCGGCGGTTCCTGCTGGAGGAAGCGGGCCAGAATGTGGATGTGCTCGTCCTCGAGTTCGCCCGAGCTGCCAAAATTGGGCATGCCGCCCGGCGAGCCGAAGGTGATCAGGGCCTTAAGATATTCGGTGCCTTTCTCCCGGGTAACGTCGGGCGTTAGCGGCTTGCCCGTCGCGCCTTTCCTCAACACCCCGTGGCAGCCCGCGCAGCGCTCGAAGAACAGCCGCGTAGCGGTCTCGTACTCCTCGGTGGTGAGCTGAGGACCGTCCGCCGCCATCATCTGGCGCGCTTCCTCCGGCGCAATCGCCGAGGGTGCGCCCTGGTAGCGCATTTCGCCTTCCGGCGTTCCGGGATGGCGTTCTCCCGCTGCCCGATCTCCCAGGCCCGCACCGCTGCGGACCATGGCCACCTCCCCGGCGGTCACCGGCCCTCCATCGTTGCCCCAGGAATTCAGGGCGTAGCTGACGATGTCTGACACCTCGTCGTCGGTCAGATAGCCCATACCCGGCATGACGCCGTCGTACTCCTTGCCGTTGACGGTAATAGGGCCGGATCTGCCCTGGATGACGGTCTCGATGGCCCGACGCCGGTCTGCCAGAAGGTAATCCGAACCGGCCAGGGGCGGGAAGGCGCCCGCCAGCCCCTGGCCGTTTGCCTGGTGACAGCCCGAGCAGTGAGTCTTGAAAAGCCCTTCGCCCCGAGCGAGCTGTTCGGCAACCGCCCCGGTGGCCGCCTCCGCTTTGTGCACTTCGACATCCGCGGCGCCGAAGGCCCGAACGTGTACAACCAGCGTCGTCACCCCGAGCGTGACGGCCAGCAGGGTGCTGGTGAGAAACAACTTCCGTATCATGATAATTACCTCCATTCGGCCGCGCTCCGCTGCATATCGGCGACACCGTGGCCGGTCAAAAAATCCATCGCAGGTCCATGGACACGGTCCGTCCCGGCTGACTCAGCAGCGGGACGACCGGGTCTTCGGGAGAGAGCCCTCGCGTATCGGCCCAGCGCCAATAGGTGCGGTCGAGAACATTTTCGATACCGGCGCGGACCCGCAGGTGACCCCCCAATCGCTGGGAAATGAAGACGTCGAACAGGGCGTATCCCGGCGCTTCGAACAGGTCACCGCTGCTCTTGTCCAGCCGGGAGTGGCGCCTCGTGAAAGTCCCCATCACGGTGGCCTCGGTGAGGCCCCGCCTTGACGACCAGCTGGCGGCGAGGACGGCCTGGGCCGGGCCGACTGAATTCAACGGCTCGTCGGTTTCCCGGTTGTCCCCCCGGGCCCAGTAGGCAGACGCCCTCAGGCTGACACCACGTATCCAGGCGTCGAGGGACAGGTCGGCTTCGAGTTCGGCGCCGTATATCCGCGCCTCCTCGATATTCTGGGACTGGAAGAGCAGCCGCCCACTCTCCGGGTCGATGCCCAGTCGGACCTTGGTCTCGATAAAGTCGTCGTAGCGGGTGTAGAAGATATTGGCGTTCACCCGCGCCCAATTGGCGCGCCACCGCAAGCCGGCTTCCAGTCCGTCCGAGGTCTCCGGTTTCAGGTCGGGATTGGGAATCGCCCGGATGTTGAACATCGGGATATCGAGCCCGATGTTGGCATCTTCGAAGGACGGGCCCCGGAAACCGTGGGCATATTGCAGCCAGCCATCGAGACCCGTAGTCAGGTGGAGCACCAGCCCCAGCCTGGGAGACCACTCGTCCTCGGTGATGCCGACCGCCTCGACGGCTGGGTTGTCCTCCGCATAGATCGGGTCCGGGTCCGGGTCCAGGTCGTACCGGTCGAACCTCAGACCCGCGATCAGACGAGTCCTGCCGAATTCAACCTCGTCGTGCACATACAAACCGATCTCGTCCACATCGGTGACGGGGAAGTCCCGTACCGGGAAGGTCTCGCCGAGCACGGTGTTAGTCACGGCGCCATCGTCGAGACCGACTTCGGAACCGGTGCGTGACTCCTTGATGCGGTTTCCGGTCCACTCTGCACCCAGCGCCAAGCGGTGATCCCGCGAGCCCGGGGTCACGATCCGCCGAACGTCGAAGGACAGCCCCAGCGTGTCCTGCCCGTAATCGAAGCGCCGATCGACACGCACCGGTCGCGCCGCCGTTGCACGCTCGTCCACGGTGTCCTGGCGGATATCCGTGGTTCCTGTCCAGGCCCGCAGTACACCGCCGTCAAGCAAGCGGGACGGTGCCAGTTCCAGCTCTGTCGCAAAGAGGTCGAGGCCGTATTGATCGTCCCCCTCCAGGCGAGTGGTTGAACGGAATCGACCCGCGCCCAGCACGGACCGGGTGTCCGTCTTGACCTCTGAATCGTGGCCGTAATAAAGGCCTCTCAATCGATAGCCACCACCTGTCTCGTAAACCAGCTTGGCGAGCCCGGAGAGACTGTCATAATCCTGCCGGTCCCGGTCCTCGGCAGCCTTTGCTTCCCGTTCGTGACCGGATCGAACGCCGATCATTCCGAGGGCGCCGAGACGCTCCGAACCCGCGCCGGCAGCACCCACCGTGTGAAGACTCTCGTCGGCTGACCGAAGTCCCTGTGAAAGGAAGAACCCGCGGCTGCGTGCGGATGAGATAACCGTTTCGGGGTCGGGAGTTTTGAGGGCGACGACGCCCCCGAGGGCCGAGCTGCCATAGAGAGCGGAGGCGGGTCCGTGCAGGACTTCGATCCGCTCAACGAGACCGACGTCGACCAGGTCGCGGATGGCGTTGGAGAAGTTGCCCACCGCGAAATGCTGCGACAGGGGCACACCGTCCAGTTCCATCGCCACCCGGTTGCCACCGATACCGCGGATGACGATGCTCTCGGTGCCGAAACGGGTCCCGGCAGATGCGGCGTCGAGACCGGGTGTGTATCTGAAAACATCATCGAGCGAAGTCGTGAGGCTGCGGTCCAGATCTTCCCGGGTCACGACGGTCACATTGCCAGCGACCTCCGTGAGCGGACGATCCTCTCGAGTCGCGACGGTGACCATGGGCGCCAGGATGGCCGGGGTCTGACCCTCCCCTTCCCCCGATAACTCGCTGGCGCCGCCCGGAGATGCGCCGACACAAAGGATAAGAAGGATGACGGCACTTTTCCCGGGCAAGGTTTCCGGGCGCTCGGGGCGGAACTTGGAGAACGCGGTCCAACCGCGATCTTCCACAAGAACCTGCTCTTCCTTCACTGGCGCTTCTTCTTGGCAGCCTAAAGATGCATTGTTTATGCATCTTTAATTCTGTATCATAAATACATCTATTGCAAGGACCGCAAACCATGAGGCTGACAGTCTTCACCGATTACGCCCTGCGGGTGCTGATGTATCTGGCGGTAGATCCGGAGCGCCGGGTGAGGATTCGCGATGTGGCGGAGGGCTACGGCATCTCCCGCAATCACCTCATGAAGGTGGTCAACAAGCTGACCCGGGCGGAACTCGTCGAGGCTTCCCGCGGGGTGAATGGCGGCCTGATACTGGCGCGCCCAGCGGAAGAAATCACCGTCGGCGAGGTCGTACGCAAGTGCGAGGACGACATCGCCCTGGTCGAGTGCTTCCGGAATGACAACCAGTGCGTGATCACCCCGGAGTGCGAGCTGAAGAAAGTCTTCGGCCACGCCAGGGACGAGTTCATGACCGTCCTGGACCAGTACACCATCGCTGATCTGGTGAAGCCTGGGGCCAGGCTGCGCAGGCGCCTCAAGATCCCGGCCTGAAGCCGGCCGAGGTCAGTCACCGCCAAAATACCGGCTTCGACGACGGGCTCTGCCGGGCCAAGTCCCTGCCCACTCTTCTGACTCGCCGCTCTCGAAGTACGCGTATTTATGTATTGATGATACATCTTTAATGGTGTATTCTTGATGCATCAATTAAAAGAAGATGCCGCATGCGTCCGACCCACCTACAAGACTCGTTCCGCCAGCAGGCCACCCGGCCCCACGGATTGACGCCATTACTCCCGTTGCCGTGGACCGGGTGTCCTCGCCCCTCTGGACTGGCCGTGAGGAGGAAATCTTTTCCGGGAACGCAGCTCGGTGAGGATCTGCGGGTCGGGCGCATGCGACTCCATCAAGGGCGGGGATTTCAGCCCGGCCAACTTTTCGGGAGACTCTCATGATCGATCCGGTTGCCACTCAGCACATCATGGCTGCGGCCATCGCCGGCGCTCTCATCATCCTGTTCGGCGCGCTCTATGCATTGTTATTCGCCCTGTCGCGCTTACGGCAGCGTCGGGACCTGATGTTTCTGGCTTACGGTGCCTACGCAGTTCTGATCGGCGCCGTCGGGGTGCTCTCGATGACCCTGAACATGACCGGTTTCTGGCAGCTAGTGGCCGCCGTGATGGTAATCGGCTACTTCGTGGCGCCACGCCTTATCTGGCACCTGTGCGCTGGCACCCATGTTTCGGAAGCCCACAGCGGCTAATCGTGCGACAGAACTTGTATCTCGAGAGGGAGGAACCTCGCAATGGCAGACACACCCTGGTGGGCCAGCGAAGACGTCTGGCGTAAATGGGCAATCTGGGTCACCGCCTTCATGGCCGTGGTCCTGATCTTTCTTACCTTCGACACCGTCGCCACGATTACCGCCGGAGGCGAACGGGTGCCGGGCTACGACGTCATCAACAAGCGGATCTATTACACCTTCAACGCCGAGCGAAACATGCAGGAACCGGTCATCGGCGGCGACGCGCCCTTGTTCGGAGAGACGCTGGGGGCAGAGGAAGCAGAGGCACTCGTCACCCTGGGAAAACTCACCGTTCAGTCCAAGAACTGCATGAACTGCCACACGCTCCTCGGCAACGGCGCCTACTACGCCCCCGACCTGACCAAGGCCTGGCTCGATCCAGCCTGGGGCGCGGAGTCTGTCCGTGAGCAGTTGATGGTCACCTTTCTGATGGATCCCACGACGAACGCCCGGACCTATGGTACGGGGCGCCGCATGCCGCAACTCGACCTCACGGAAGAGGAGGCCAAAGGCGTGGTCGCGTTCCTCAAGTGGATGTCGTCCATCGATACCAACGGCTTCCCGAAGGGCTTTACACCGATTCGGCAGGAGGAGTCGTCATGAACATTGGAGCATTGAACAGCGCGAATCTGAATGCCGGCCAGAAGGTGGCTGTGAAGTACTTCGTCGTCGCGATGGTCCTGTTTCTCGCCCAGTGCCTGTTTGGACTGATCGCAGGCCTGCAGTTCCTGAAGCCGGATTTCCTGTACAACGTCCTGGATTTCAACGTGAATCGCATGGTGCACATCAACGCCATGGTGGTGTGGATGCTGTTCGGTTTCATCGGTTCCGTGTACTGGCTGGTGGAGGAAGAGAGCGGCGTGGAACTGGTGGGCGCCAAGCTCGCCAATTTGAATTTCTGGGTCCTGACCCTCGCGGTGGCTGTGGTCGTAGTGGTCTACCTGTTCGTCCAGACCGGGCCCGGCACCAAAGAGACCATATGGCTGATCAACGAGGGTCGCGAGTACATCGAAGCGCCCCGCTGGGCCGATTTCGGCATCGTCGTTTGCGTACTCATCTTCTTCTACAACGTGGCCGCCACGTTCATGAAGGGCAGATGGAGCGGAATCTCCGGCGTGCTGGTACTCGACCTGGTGGCGCTGGCAGGTCTCTACCTTGCCGGCATGTTCTATACCACCAACATCTCGGTCGACCAGCACTGGTGGTGGTGGGTGATTCACCTGTGGGTCGAGGCGACCTGGGAAGTGCTGGTAGGCTGCATCATGGCCTGGGGTCTGATGAAGACGCTGGGCGCTCGACGCAAGATCGTCACGACCTGGCTTTACATCGAGGTCGCACTGATGTTCGGGTCGGGCATTCTGGGACTCGGGCATCATTACTTCTGGATAGGCACGCCGGAATACTGGCTGTCCATCGGTGGATTCTTTTCCGCCCTTGAACCGATCCCGCTGGTGGCCATGGTTGTCCACGCGGTCTACGACTCGGGTGCGCACAAGTTCAAGAACTCCAATCACCCGGCCCTGGCCTGGCTGATCGCCCATGCTTTCGGCAACTTCTTCGGCGCCGGGGTCTGGGGGTTCATGCACACCCTGCCGCAGATCAACCTCTACACCCATGGCACTCAGTGGACAGCGTCCCACGGTCATCTGGCGTTCTTCGGAGCCTACGCCACCATCATTATCGCCATGATCTATATCGCCATACAGAAGTGGCGGGGCGATGTGTGGATGTCCGGAGACATGCCGGACAAGGGATGGAAATGGAAGTGGTCGCTGGCGCTGCTCAATATCGGCGTCATCGGCATGACCGTCGCTCTGCTGATTTCGGGCTACGAGCAGTCCTTCATCGAGCGGGCGCTCGGCGGCTCCACCTGGGCGGCCTACTTCTCCGGACAGACACAGCCCTGGTTCATCCAGGGAATGCACTGGCGAATGCTGTTCGGATGGGTCACGACGGCCGGTGTGGTGCTGTTGCTCTGGGATCTCGCCACCATCGGCAGCAAGGAGACGCGGCGATCCATCGACCCGGTGACTGCCGCCGAGATGAGTCCCGCAGCGGCCTGAGATTGACGGGCGGGCGGGCATCATGGTGCCTGCCTGCCCGTACACCGGCTCTGTACACCGACCGTATAACGAGGCAAAAAGATATGAAGACATTAGTGACCAGCATGCTGACCCTGGCGTGGCTATTGTCGTCGACGGCGCTGGCCGGAGACGCGGCGGCCGGACAATCCAAGGCGGCAAGCTGTATCGGCTGCCATGGCATGACGGGGGTCAGTGCCAATCCCCTATGGCCCAACCTGGCAGGTCAGCACGAGGATTACCTGGTGAAACAATTGCAGGACTTCAAGAGCGGCGTCCGCAAGGACCCGAACATGAACGCCCTGGCCTCGCCCCTTTCGGACGCGGACATGGCGGACATTGCGGCCTACTTCGCGTCACAGGCCTGCAAGTGACATGACAGACACGGGGAGGACACCATGAACGATCAAAGTCTCTATGCCCGACTTGGCGGCTACGATGCCATTGCCGCCGTCGCCGACAACCTGCTGCCACGGCTGTCCTCGGACCCGGCGCTGGGGCGATTCTGGGCACACCGAAGTGATGACGGTGTGCGCCGGGAGAAACAGTTGCTGATCGACTTCCTGTGCGATCGGGCCGGTGGACCATTGTTCTACACGGGCCGTGACATGCTGCTGTCCCACAAGGGCATGAAGATCAGCGACAGCGACTGGTCCACCTTTATCGGCCACCTGGAGGCGACCCTGGATCATTTCGGCGTCCCCGAACGGGAGCGCAGCGACGTGCTGGCATTCATCGACACCACACGGGGTGACATCGTCGAAGCCTGATGAACGACGCGATATCGACTGAAAACCACGGGGGCCCGGCAAGGACCCCTGCTCTTTTGAAATACAGCGGCGCAACTGAATCGACAGGCGTATCCGTCTGCGGGCGCCATGCACGGCTGTCGGTTCTGTCCATGCCGCACTGCAAATAGCATCCCGGTCCCCGATCATCTATAAAGTAACTCGATCAACAACATTGAATCTTGCAGCGACGTTGGGGAAATCGCATGCAAGCGTTGGCCAGACGCATCATTACCGGGGTCCTGGAACAGGCGGATATTCGTGTGGGCGGAGACCGCCCCTGGGACCTCAGGATCCATCACGATCGGTTTTTCCCCCGCGCCATGCGGGGCACACTGGGGGTGGGCGAGTCCTACATGGACGGCGACTGGGACGCCGGATCACTCATAGAGTTCTTCCGCAAGACGATGGACGCCGGTCTGCAGATGCACCCCCTTCTCCGGATCAACAGGGTGGCGAAAGAGGTGCACGCCCGCTTCCGCAACCTTCAGACCCGCCGCCGATCACGGGCCGTGGCCGAGGAACATTACGACCTTGATCACCGCATGTATGCCCAGTTCCTGGGCCCGTGGAACCAGTACACCTGTTGTTTCTTCGACGGCACCGACGACCTGGAGGAAGCGGAGTTATGCAAGCTCGAGATGATCTGCGACAAGCTCGAGATCGAATCGGGCGATCGGGTGCTGGACATCGGCTGCGGCTGGGGCGGCTTCGCGAAGTACGCCGCCTCCACCCGGGGTTGCAGCGTGGTCGGTATCAGCCTTTCCGATGAGCAGATCGAATATGCCCGCGACTATACCGAGGGCCTGCCGGTCGAGATTCACCGGATGGATTATCGGGATCTGCCTGAATCTCCCCTGGGGACATTCGACAAAGTGCTGATCTGCGGGATGATCGAGCACGTGGGCTACAGGAACTACCGCCAGCTGATGAAAGTGGTGCACACCGTACTCGCGCAGGACGGTCTGTTCCTGCTGCACACAATCGGCAACCGGCACAACACTGCGGTCGTGGAGCCGTGGATCGAGAAATACATCTTCCGAAACTCCATGGCGCCCTCAATGCAGCAACTCACCCGGGCGGCGGCGGATCTGTTCGTTATCGAGGACTGGGAAAACTACGGCCACTATTACGTGCCCACCCTGCAGGCCTGGCACGACAACTTCAATCGCAACTGGGACAGGATCCGCGCCCTGGACGGGCCTCGACCCTTCGACGAGCGCTTCCGCAGGATGTGGAATTTTTATCTGATGTCGTCCCGGGCCGCCTTCGAAGTGGAAGACCTGCACCTCTGGCACCTGGTCATGACCCGATACGGGTCGGGACGGGGCGTTTACGACCGAGTGAAGCGGCTGTGCTCACCGGCTCCGGGAACGCAGCGGCATCCAGCAGTCTCCGGCACCGCGCAGGCGGCCCGAGGCTGACCGTCTCACAGGCGGATCCAGCACCACTCCTCGGAATAGGGTACCTGGCTCATCCGGTAGCCGGACTTCTCGCCGACCACGATGGTGTCGCTCCAGTTGAATCCGCAGCCACGCTGGGGATCGTACAGGCCGGGCTCCTCGGAAAAGCACATGTTTCTTTCCATCACGGTTTCGTCCCCCAGCGCCACATAGGGGGACTGGTGACCTTCCACGCCTGCACCGTGGGCGGGTCGGTGATAGATGTACTGCTGCACGCCCTCCTTGACCTGGTATTTGTGGATCTCGTGGGCCACGTGTGAGCACGTCACACCCTCCACGGACAGGTCCCGCTGCATGTCGCAGCAGTGTCTGCTCACGGTCCAGAGCTTCTGCATGTGAGTATCAAACCGGCCGCCCTCATCGGCAATGATGAACGGTCGATAATTTTCGTGCCCATAGCCACCGATCGAGGAAATGCCGGCGACCTGCAACGCCATACCCCTGCCGATCCGGTTGTAATAGGGCTGGTTCGGGTGGGGCACGCCGGTGACGGGACCGACGCGCACGTAGATCCCGACCTGGCTTTTGACGCCGTGATGCACGGCCCCGTCGGCCAGGTTCAGGTCCGAATAGAGCTGATCATTGATCCACAGCGTGGTGGCCATGGCGACCTCGTAGTCGGTCACGTCGGTGCCATGGGTCAGGATGTAGTCCCGCGCGAAGGCGTGTGCCCGGTCCTGGTAAAGGTATGACCTGCGCCACAGGGCCAGTTCCTCCGGTGTCTTGACCTGGCGCATGCCGATCAGCACGTCGCTCACGTCCACGAACTCCACCCCGGGCAAGATCTTTTCCACCTTGGCCAGCTGCGAAGGATAGAGTTCCCCGTCAAGCCCGATTCTCGTGCCCTGGACACCGTGTTTCTTGATACCTTCCAGGAGGAACTCGAACAGGTCCACCCGTGCACCCTGCTGAACCTTGCCCTCGTGCGGGTAGGCGTTCTCCGCGTGGTGATAATCGAAATACATCTCGCCGCCGCCGAACCACCAGCTCTTGATCAGGTCCCGGTCCAGACCCGGGTAGAGAAACCAGGGAGCGTCGTCATCCCCATTCATGAAAGTGGCTTCCGGCCGCTCCGTCGTGGTATGCCAGTACCCGGTGAGATAAATGGTGTTCAGCGGATCCCTGACCAAGAACGCCTCGATATCGCGCTCGGCCAGCAGATCTTTGAATCGCCGCACGGTGCGTCTGTTCCACGCCAGGGGCAGGCGGTCGTCATCGGCCGGCGGCGGCGGACCTTCCTTGCCGGCCGGGACGTCCAGAAACAGGGACTCGCTGGCGCCGGTGGCCTGCTCCTGCAGGCTTTCGGTCAGCGTCACGGGCTTCTGCATCGCCGACACCCGATCGACGCGACCCAGGAAGCCGGACCCGATTGCCGCCAGGGCACTGTTCTGCAAGAAACGTCGGCGTGTGGCGCCCATGGCATCCCCCGGTTGCTTTTGTTCGACCGTTTTCGAGTGTACGGCCAGCCTGTGCTCAGTGCACCCTGCCAGGCGGGTGTCCGGGAATGGGAAAACTGATCAGCGTGACCCCGTACAGTGCCAATGCCACGACAAGGCAACCGTCGAAACCAATTGCCATGGCCAGCACTGTCGCCAGCACCGCTCCGATCACGGATGCGCAGCCATTGACAGCCCAGGCCCAGGGCACCAGCTCGGGAGCCGAACGGGACAGGGTCGCCAGGGCAGCGGGAAACAGCTGCCCCATGGCGAAGGCCAGCGGGCCGATAAAACACAAGGCCAGAACGATCTTCAGGCCCATTGCCAGAGACGCGCCAGCTGTTGTCACCGATCCGAGCAGCCACAGCCAGCCGCATCCGAGCAGGACGACGGCTGTCGCGCCCGCTCGCGACAGCCGCTGAAAACCCAGGCAGGCCGCCAGCCGGCCGCCTGCAAGACTGCCGGCGCCGGCGAACACCAGGAATGCCGAAACCACCACCGCCGAGGCAAATACGGGTTCCTCCAGGAACAGAATGAATCGATGGATGGCTGCCAGTTCGATGAGCATGAACGCCAGGCCGATGGCGGCGAAATAAACCAGTGTGCGTATCGCCCGGGAGGCTACCTCCGTCAAGGGTCGGCGCGCCTCTCGGGTCAGCAGTGGCAGCAGAATCAGCGCTGCCCCCAGCAGGGTGGCCTGAATCAGCGTCGCCAGCAGCAGGACATAGCCCGCCTCGAGCAGGGGCATGCCGCCCCGGCGCAACAGGTCGATCGCCTCGGGAGCTGTTCGCCAGCGGAGGAAATTATTGAAAAACGGCCGGCCATCTGTTGTCGGCCGGATGTCGAATTTGTATGCGGCGGCGTACTCGTCCGCGCGCCCGGTGACTGACGCCGCGATCGCGTCGTACAGCCAGGGCGCCGCCATACGATGGATTCGGCCACTCTGCTCCCGGGTCAGACCGTCATACCACACCAGGTCGTAACCTGCCTGCGCAGCAAAGGCCCTCAGCGCTTCAATATCGGACCCTGCAAATCGGCCGTTGCGCACCAGGACCGTGGCCATCTGCCAGCTGCGCAGGGCGATGACACTCGCCCCCGGCGACTGAACTCCCCTGGTCCGCAACGCCTCCACCAGCGTCGCGGCAAGACGCAGGCTGCCCCTCGGCGGCAGTGCAAGCCAGGCGTGGGCAGCGAGTATGCCGCCGGGCGCCAGGCGATCGAGCAGCAGCGCTGCGGCTTCCCGCGTGCGCAGATAATCTTCGTTGAGAGCGAACAGCCCCGAGGCGCCCGCGCCCAATCCGCCAGCACCGGGTAACTGGATCAAATCCCAGTCGCCGGGGTCACCCGCGAGAAAAGAGCGTGGATGGGCACGCACGACCCGCACGGAGTCCCCGTCATACAGCCGGCCGGAAAAATCTGCGTAGGTGGTGCGGACAAGATCGATGACATCGGGATTGCGCTCCACGGCCACGACTTCCCGCGCGCCGAGAACACGCGCCTGCAGCGCCAGCATGCCGCCTCCGGCTTCCAGCACCAGAACCCGGTCAGGGTTGATTAGCGCGTAGGGCGCAGCGGAGGGCAACGACCCGAGAAAGCCCAGGGCCGCGGGCTCGCCGGTATCCCGGGTCACGACGGACGAAAAGTCTCCGTCAATGAACAACGCCAGTTGCTCTGGCGGCTCCTGTACGTCCGTCAGGCCCATCCCGGGCGCATCGCGGAACGGCACCGTCCGGTTGGCCACGGCCGTGACCTGCCCGTACGGACTGGAGCGAGTCACCTGCGGCTGTGCGCCCGCCACGTGCAGGGCGCCGCTCAGGTCCTTGAATGGAGACAACTCGAGGTCCGGTACCGGCGTCGCCACCAGCAGCACGGCCAGAACCGCCGCGAACAGGGTGGTATGGGAGCGACCGCATTTCGTTTCCAGGGCCGCGACCACCGAGGCTGATGCCGCCAGCAGAACAACCGTCTGCAGACACTGCATGGGCGCGGTGGACCAGAGCAGAAACAGGATAAATACGCCACCCGCGGCGGCGCCCACCAGATCGAGAGCGTAAACCCGGCTCGCCTGTTGGCCCCAACCCATGAGTGCCAGACCCACCGCGCTGGCCACGAAAAAGAACGGCGCGCCCAGCACCAGATACAGGCCGGCGAGGCGCCATGCCATGAGCGGCCGCCAGAGAAGCTCTTCAGGGCTGAAGGCGATTTTCTGAGCAAGAAGGAACGCGGGCAGCCCGGCAGCCGCGAACAAGACGATTGACAAGACGTAAGCGGCAACCTGTCTGTCCTGGAGGCGACTCCGAAAAAGACTCAGGAAAGTACCGCTGGCGCCGTATCCGAGCAGCGCCAGGCTGATGATCATGTAGGCGAAATGGTGCCACTGGATGATCGAAAACAGGCGGAGCAGGAGAAGCTGGTAGGCCAGCGCCGATCCCGATGCCATGGCCAGTGAAATCAGTGGCGGCCGGTGATCGCGATGCGCCATGCCGAGCCCCGCGCGCGGACCCTCAGTGACCGCCGGTGAGCGGCACGAACCGCACCGGCAGGATCTGGCGGGTTGTCACCTCGCCATCCATGCTCTTTTCCACCAGCAGCAACTGCTGGGTCAGAAAACGACTGCCGACCGGAATAATCAGTTTGCCGCCCGGTCTTAACTGCTGAATCAGTGGTGGGGGAACGTGACTGGCCCCGGCCGTGACCACGATGCCGTCGAAGGGCCCGCACTGGGACCAGCCGTAATAGCCATCGCCCTCCCGCGTTCGGATGTTCCGGTAACCCAATCGCTCCAGATCACGTCGGGCCCTTTCCGCGAGTTCGGGAATGATCTCGATGGTGCAGACGGCCCGGACCAACTCCGCCAGCACAGCCGCCTGATAACCGGAGCCGGTCCCCACCTCGAGCACCACGTGGGAGGCCTGCGGATCGATCAACTCGGTCATGATCGCGACGATGTACGGCTGAGAGATCGTCTGACCGTAACCGATGGGCAGTGGCCTGTTCTCGTATGCATAACGGCGCTGCTCCCGAGGAACGAGCTCGTGACGGGGGACCCGGCCGATGGCTTCCAGGACACGGGAATCCAGTCGGTCCCGGCCGAGATACTCGGCGGTCATGCGCACGTCGCTCGCAATCTCATTCACGAGGGCCTGACGGCGTTCCTGAATATTGTCGGCGGCCATGGCCACGGCACTGAGGATGGCTGCTGCCACGCACATTGCCGGCACGCATCGACGCAAGGCTTTCGTCGGTCTCATCAATCGGCTCCTGCTGTCTTCAAGTATGGCAGCCAAATCGTCGTGCGCAGCCCGCAGGTGCCGGCGCCGGATCTGTGACGCAATTCCCCGGATCGGCGGGGAAAAGTCATTCATAATCAGGACGAATTTCCGGATCGGCCGGTAGCACCGCTCTCCGGGCGGGCCGAGTCATCCGAGCAGGGCAGCATGATGATCATGCAGACCCGAAGTAGGGCCGCGGCTCGCTGTATACGAGTCGTACAGGTGATCGGATCCCTCCTGGTCACCCAGGGCCTTATTTCGTGCACCATTGACACGCCTCGACACACGCCGATCTCGATCGCCACAGTCTCCCAGCCGAAACTCGCCCCCGCGCCGGGTCAGCCGATCGCGGTGGGGGTCCGCGTTCAGATGGATGCGGAGTACGTTATCGCCAGTTTTGATCCAGCGCCGGGCGCGTATTACGCCGTCAGCGAAATCCACGCATCGGATCATCGGACGCTGTACCTGCGTGGCTGCGGCCACGGCTCCAGGATCACTCTGAGCAAGCCCAACGGAAACCTGCGCCTTCACTGCCACATGAAGGTTCCGGTCGTCGGGGACGAGAACCCTCGGCACGTCCACCTCGCCCTGCGGCTTTACCAGCGCACCGGCCGGGACGTCAGCGAGATGATCGCCTCCAGCGAACCGATTGATTACCAGATCCGAAACAACGACGCCGTTCATCGCGCTCTGCCGACCCTGTCCCCCTGCGCGGAGATCCTCCAGGACGACGGCAGAGTGCACATCTGCCGGGATTGAAACAGGCTGAGCCGCATCCGCCCGACCGCCAATCTGTCCGGTCTGTGCCAGAATCATTACACGAGCGCGGTTTCTGAAGGACCATCATGTCCTCGGCCCTCAACAAGCAGGTTGCGGAGAAGCTTGACGAGATGGCGGAACTCCTTGAGGTTCAGGGCGCCAACCCTTTCCGCGTGCGCGCCTATCGTCGGGCGGCAGGCGCCCTGGGCGAACTGGACCGGGATCTCGAGGAAATCGCCCAGTCAGAAGGCATGGAAGGCCTGATTGCCCTGCCCACCGTGGGCAAAGGCATCGCGGCTGCCATCTGGGAAATGGTCCACACGGGACGCTGGAGTCAGCTGGAACGGCTGCGCGGCAGCCTCCAGCCAGAGAGTTTGCTGCAGACCGTTCCGGGCATCGGGCCGGCACTGGCCCAACGCATTCATGACGATCTCCACGTGGACACCCTGGAGGAACTCGAGACGGCGGCTTACGACGGACGACTCGAGGGCCTTCAGGGCATCGGTGGCCGCAAACTTCAGGCGTTGCGGGCCACGCTGTCGACGATGCTCGGCCGCGCCCGGCGACCGGCGGCCCGGCGGACTGCTGATGGCCCCTCGGTGTCGACCCTGCTGCAGATAGACGCCGAGTACCGTGATGGAGCGGCAGCAGCATCGCTGCCCCGGATCGCGCCCAAGCGATTCAATCCGCGCGGCGAGGCCTGGCTGCCGATACTTCACGCCGAACGGGACGAGTGGCACTTCACCGCGCTGTACTCCAATACAGCCCGCGCCCATGAGCTGGACAAAGTCGAGGACTGGGTGGTTATCTACTTCTACGATCCGGACCACGAGGAAGGACAGCACACCGTGGTCACCGAAACACGCGGTTCGTTGCAGGGACGCCGGGTGGTCCGCGGACGTGAGCGGGAGTGCCGTGAATTCTATTCGACCGATGCCGTGCGCCAGCAGGCGAAAGATGCGCTCGCCGATTGACCGGGAAACGCCCGACCCGCACGAGGCGACGCTTCGAATTTGACGCCCTGAAAAGAAAACCCCGCCGGAAAGGCGGGGTCCCTGTTATGGCCTCCGTGCGTGATGCTGACGACGGCGACGCCGCTGGCGGCGCAACAGACGTGCCTCGCGCACTGCGAGCTCTCCCCCGGAGGCCGGTTTCCGCTTCTCCATGAGTCACCTCTGAAGGGTTGCCTGCTCCGATTGCTGTGCATGTTAATCCCAGCGGAAAGTTGAGACATTGACCTACGTCATTTATGCAACAAGCTGATTTCATTTGACATTATGGAAAGTAAATATGTTAAATAAAACCCGTGCGGGACGCGTGGCCCTCGGCCGCCCAAGCGATCATCAACCCCGCCAGAATGCGGCCTGCGGCACAAATCCGGACGCGGGATCGCCCGGACACTGGGCAGCCCCGGTTTTCCCGGCCGACGGACGGACAAGCGAGCAGCCGGCCCCGAGACTGACGAGCGACGCCGAAAGTCGTTAGCATCGCGCAAGGAACAGACACACCAGAGGGCAATACGGGAGCGGTCATGTTCTTGTTCAGGTCCGCAGGACGAATCTTGGTGGAGCGTCATGGCAAGCGACAAGAGCTGTCGCCGGCCCGCAATGACGAGGCCAACTACGTCACGTCCATGTACGACTTCATCGAGCTGCGCTCCTCCATTCAGTCCAAGCAGGCCCGGCGGTCACTGTCACGGGTGGACGAGGATGCCTGGTTCGGGACACATGATGCGCCGAAGGAGCTGGGCGTCTCCAACCGCAACGAGTTCGGTCGCAAAAAGGCGGCAGAACTCGGGCAACCCACGGCCATGGCGTTTCGGGCGCTGGACAATCAGTTGAAAGCGCTCAGGAGCCGCGAGTCCGTTCGGCTGGGCATTCTCAATGGTTTTGGCACCAGCCACAGCGATACGCTGGTGGGTTTGACCGCGTTCCGTGAAATCCGCAAACGCCTCGCGGCTGCAGGGATCGCAGAAACCGAAGTGGAAATGTGGACCCGGCCCTCCGGTTACGACAGCGCGGTCGCGGTCAGCAACATGCATGGCGGTGTCGATCGAGTGGAAATGCTACCCATGCCAATCGACCGCTTCCTGAAGCTCGACGCGTACTGGGACCTGGGGGGGCTCGTGGACCGCCCCAACGTGCATCGCCGCTGTACGATCGACTTTTTTCTTGAGCTGATGGGCGTCGATCCCAGCGGCGTGCCCCGAAGCGACAAGCGCAACCGGTTGTCTCTTTCGATACCGGTGGTCAAGGAAGTGGGCGACGCGCTTAGGGAGATCACCAGCCGGTACGTCATCCTGCATCCTCTCGCCGGCAACCTGCAACGCAACATGCCTGCACAGGTATTCCGCGAGCTTTGCTCACGACTTGTCGACGCGACTGACATGGACGTAGCATCCCTGGTTCCTGTCCCGAGCATGCATCCCCGTCACGTCGACCTGTCCGCCATCTCCGCCGGCGGATTCGAGCAATATTGCTCGCTGATAAAGAATTCGGCCGGCCTCGTCACCGTGGACACGAGCGCCTACCACGTTGCCGACGCCTTCTCCGTACCTTCGGTGGCCATTTTTTCGTCGATCAATCCGGATCTCCGGACCCGCTATTACCCGACCGTGGAGGGCATCCTCTTGCCGGGATCCGACGCACCGGGAAGCCAGAATGGCGGAGCACCGAGGGACCCGCTCAAGCTCTGGTCTCGCCTGGAACTCAGTAAAGTGGTCGAGATGCTGGTTGATCAGCTGCCCCCGGACTGAACCGCCAGGATGCCCGTCCGTGCCGCTGAATATTCAGGCTCGTTGTAGAATTGCCTTTCCCCCAGGGATCGAGCTTTCAGGAATCAAGCCCCATGGAGCGCAGACTCGCCGCCATCCTCACCGCTGACGCCGTCGGTTACACCCAGATGATGGGCAATGACGAGGTGGCGACTCTCGAGACCCTGGACGCTTATCGGTCGATCATGGGCGGACTGATCAAACAGCACGGCGGCCGCGTTGTCGATGCCGTGGGCGACAACCTGCTGGCGGAGTTCCCTAGCGCCGTTGACGCGGTCCAGTGCGCGATTGAAATCCAGCGGCAACTGGCCGAAAGCAACAGGGAGCGCCCCGAGGAAAAGCAGATGCGTTTCCGTATCGGGGTCAACGTCGGGGATCTGATTGTGGTCGGCGACAGGATCGTGGGGGACGGCGTCAACGTCGCCGCCCGTATCGAGGCCGAAGCATCACCGGGATCCGTGGCCATCTCCCGATCGGTACTCGACCAGATCGACGGCAAGCTGCCGATCAGCCTGCGAGACAAGGGCGAATACACGCTGAAAAACGTTTCGCGACCGGTGCAGATTTACGAAATTGAGGCGGAAGCGGACCAGGGAGAAGGAACTCAGGAGAAATCCGCGGTCCGCGTGGAGCCCAACGTGCCGGGATTCGGGGGGCGTAGCGCCATCGCCGTCCTGCCGTTCCGCAATCTCAGCACCGACCCTGACCAGGAGTATTTCGCCGACGGCCTGGCCGAGGACCTGATCACCTCACTCGCCTCCCTGCGTATCTATCCCATCATCTCGAGGAACTCGAGTTTTTCCTACAAGAACCAGCCGGCCGACCCGCGCCAGGCGGGCCGGGAACTCGGCGCCCACTACATCGTCACCGGCAGCGTCAGAAAACTCGGCGGACGGGTCCGTGTCAACGCCGAGCTCGTGGACAGCGGTGACGGTCGCCAGATCTGGTCCGGTCGCTACGACCGGGAGATCAGCGATATTTTCGAGGTCCAGGACGAGATTACGGCGGCCATCGCCGGCGCCGTCGGTCCGGCGCTCTATCAGAGCGAGATGCTCCATGCCATCCGCCGGGCACCCAAGAATTCAGACGCCTGGGACTGCGTCCACCGCGGCATGTGGCACCTGTACCGATACACGCGGGAGGGCGTCGCCAAAGCGCGCGCCTGGGCCTCTCGCGCACTCGAGTTACAGCCGGACTCCGCCACGGCTTATTGCCTGATCGCATTCAGCCGCATGTACGAGGTCATCTATCAATGGGTGGACTCCAGGGACGAACCCCTGGCGGAGGCCATGCAGGCCGCCGAAAAGGCCGTGGCGGCCGATCGGGACGACCCCTTGGCGCTGACGGCACTGGGCTTCGCATGTTCGCTCTGTGGTTTCCGCGACCGGGCGGTCGCCATACTCGAGCGGGCCGTGCAGGTGAATCCCAGCTCTGCCATCGCCTTCTGGTCGCTCGGCGCCACCCTGACCACCGCCGGCCGGCCGGACGAAGGTATCCCCATGGTGGAGAAAGCGATGCGCCTGTCTCCCCAGGACCCATTGATGAACGAATTCCTGTTCACGATCGGCTCCGCCCACTTTATGGCCGAACGATACGAAGAGGCGATCGAATATGCCCAGCGCAGCCTGGATATGAAACCGGATCAGCCCGGCGCCTGGCGCATCATCGCCGCGGCCAGCGCGCTGCTCGGAAAGATGGGCGAGGCCCGTCGGGCCGTGGGCCAGATGGTTCGCCTGGCGCCGGATCTGACGGAGGAGCGCCTTCGCGTTTTCCTGCGCGATGAGGACGTAGAACGCTACGTCAAGGGCCTGAGGCTGTCCGGCTGGACGGGCTGAATCCCGGGTGTCTCCGGCGCCCGACGGGGGTTCCTGTGATCACCCGGTGCCGCTGCTAAGCTTGGATTGAGAGCAGCCGCGCCCGGTCCGGCAGCGGTCACGTGCACGGACGCCGAGCGGCGCTCCCGAGGCCAATCCGCCATCGGAGGACTGTCATGCCGGCGCCGACTCCCCTGCCCCCCGAAAAGCTCTACCACCCTTGCGAGCCGGCGTCACTCGGTTTCAAGGCGTCCAGCGAACTGGAGGATTTTGCAGGGCTCCTCGGCCAGGAACGGGCCGTTGGCGCCATCGAACTGGGCACGGGCCTCGATCGCGAAGGCTACAACATGTTCGTGCTCGGACCGACCGGCACCGGGCGCCACAGTTTTGTACGGCACTACCTGGAGCAGCGGGCGTCGAGTATGTCCAAGCCGTCGGACTGGTGCTATGTCAACAACTTTTCCGACCCGCGCCGTCCCGTCGCCATCGAACTGCCGGCCGGCCTCGGCGCCCAATTCCGTGACGACGTGGCCCGACTGATCATCGAGGCCCACACGGCGATCCCGGACGCGCTGGAGAGTGAGGAGTACCGCGCCCAGCGACAGGCCATCGAGGAACAGGCTCAGCAGGAGCAGATGGCCGCGTTCGAGGAAGTCCGGGACAACGCCCGTAAACGGGGACTCGGTGTTATCCAGACGGCGACCGGCTTCGCCTTCGTGCCACTGAAGGACGGCGAAAGCGTGATCTCGCCCAAGGAGTATCAGCGGCTGTCAGACGAGGACAAGGCGCGGCTTCATCGCGACACCAAGGAACTGAGCCACGAACTCCGGGAGATGCTCGAGCAGATTCCCAGGCGGGTGCGTACGGTGCTCGCCGGGGTGCATGAGCTCGATCAGGGCGTCGCCCTGTACGCCGTGGGCAGTCTGATCACCGAGCTTCTCGAGCGCTATGAGGCCTTCCCGCGAGTGCTCGAGTACCTGCGCGACATGAAAAGCGACATCGCCGGCCACGTGGAGCTTTTCTCCCGTGATGCGCCGATGCCCACGGCGCCCCAGGGACAGATGATCGGCGAGGGCCTGATAGTGAATGCCGGTCAGGAATCCCCCGCCCTGCGGCGTTACGGCGTCAACCTGATTGTGGACCACTCGAAGGCCGCGGGCGCGCCGGTCGTGTTCGAGGCCCACCCGACTTACCCGTATCTGATCGGCCAGATCGAGCACGTCTCGCGCATGGGCACGCTGGTCACCGACTTTCACCTCATCCGGGCCGGCGCCCTGCACCGGGCCAACGGTGGTTACCTGACGATGGATGCCCTGCAGGTGCTGCTCAAGCCTTTTGCCTGGGATGCTCTGAAGCGAACCCTGAAGACCGGCGAGGTCAACATCCAGAGCCTGGACCAGGCCTACGGGTTTGTCAGTACCGTGTCCCTGGAACCGGAGCCGATCCCTCTGTTCGTCAAGGTTGTCCTCATCGGCGAACCGTACCTCTACTACCTCCTGCAGGCCTACGATCCTGAGTTCGCAACGCTGTTCAAGGTCAAGGTTGATTTCGACACCCAGGCCGACCGCGTCGATGAACGGGTGCGGGAGCTGGCACAGCTGATCGGTTCCATCGCACGCCGGGAACACCTCAAACCCCTGGATGCATCCGGGATGGCAAGGATCGTCGAGGAGAGCAGTCGGCTGGCGGGTGATGCCAGGATGCTTTCCACCCGTATCGGTGAGCTGGTTGACCTTGCCCGGGAAGCCCATTACTGGGCCGAATGTCGCGGGGGCGACCAGGTGACGGGCGAAGATGTACAGAAGGCAATCGATGCCCAGGAACACCGTGCCGGCCGAATCCGCGACAGGCTGGTGAGGGAGATCCACCGCGGCACGATCATGATCGACACCGAGGGTGCCCGAATCGGACAAATCAACGGCCTGGCGGTGTTCCAGGCCGGTGGTCGCGCTTTCGGCCACCCCGTACGTATCACCTGCCGGGTTTCCCTGGGTTCGGGCAAGGTCATCGACATCGAGCGGGAAGTGGAGCTGGGCGGACCGATCCATTCCAAGGGCGTCTTGATCCTGTCCAATTTCCTTGCGGCCAATTATGTGACCGACAAGCCCCTGTCACTCTCGGCCAGCCTGGTATTCGAGCAGAGCTACTCCGGCGTGGAAGGCGACAGCGCCTCTGCTGCCGAACTCTGCGCCCTCCTTTCGGCCATCGGCGAGCTGCCGCTGAAACAGACGGTGGCCGTCACCGGCTCGGTGAACCAGCACGGCGAGATCCAGGCCATCGGTGGCGTCAACGAAAAGATCGAGGGTTTTTTCGACGTCTGCCGAGACCGTGGTTTGACTCGTGATCAGGGCGTGATCATCCCCGACGCCAACGTCGAGCACCTGATGTTGAGCAAGGAAGTAAGAGACGCCGTGGCTGCCGGCCATTTCCGCGTCTATTCGGTCAAGAACGTGGATGAATGCATGGCGCTGCTGACGGGCATGGAAGCGGGCGAACGGGACGCGCAAGGCCAGTTCCCCGAAGGGTCGGTAAATCAGCGTGTCGTGGAACGTCTGGAGGGCATGGCCAATATCCGCATCGCCCTCGCGAAGTCATCGGAAAGCACCGACGACGAGGATGACGAAGACTGATCCGGTTAGGCGGTCCAGTACCGCGAAGATGCTGCAACCTTGATGCGGCACCACGCATCGGGGTTTAGAAACGCCCCTACCATGTCAGCGCCCGGCGAATGCTCAAGGGCGCCATTGATGTGCAGCGCGTCATGCATGGCCGTACTCCCTGGTCTACGCTGAACACAGGGGTTCATGAGTGGAAGGGCCATTGCGCAACCTGCTGGAGGAAGCCATACGCCGGAAGGTGTTCCGGTTCGCGGCGCTTTACATAGTCATCGCATGGGTAGCGCTGCAGGTTGCAGATTTGGCATTCCCTGGCCTCGACGTGCCGGAGCGCGCCATCCGATACGTGTGGGCAGGTGCATTTCTATTGTTTCCGTTGGTGCTGGTTTTTGGCTGGCGCTACGACATCACCACCCGCGGTATAGTCCGAACGCCTCCCGCCGACGGCATCGGCAAGGCGCCCCCTCTCGCTCGCAGCGACCACGTGCTCCTGTCATGTCTGACGATCGGCGCCCTGGGAATACTGGCGATGCTGTCGATCCGTATCGTCGACACGCGGCAAGCTCCGGCGGCGGCGTCGGTCCGCGAGATTTCGCCAAACTCGATTGCCGTACTGCCGCTGGAAAACCTGACTGGTAATCCGGAGCAGGAATATTTCGTAGCCGGCATGCATGACGCACTGATCACTGTCCTGTCCAAAATTAACAGCCTGAAAGTCATTTCGCGGACCTCGGTCAACGCTTACAAGGCCGCGGCTAAGACTTTGCCCGAGATCGCTCAGGAGTTGAGAGTCGCGAGGTTGGTCGAGGGCTCGGTCTATCGCGAGGGTGACAACGTCAGGATTACCGTTCAGCTGATTGACGGCGCCACCGACGCGCACCTCTGGGCAGACAGTTACGAGAGAGAGATAAGTAACATACTGAGTATGCAAGCCGACATGGCACGCGCCATTGCACAGCAGATCGAGGTGAAGATCAGGCCTGGCGAGCAATTCACTGCGGCCGCCCGCGAAGTCGATCCGGAGACTTACGAACTGTATCTCAAGGGCATGTATCACCTTTATCAATTCACGCCCGACGGTATGGACCGCGGTATGACGTTGCTCAGAGAGGCGGTGACACGCAATCCCGCGGATCCCCTCGCCTATAGCGGGCTCGCTCTCGGCTACAACGAGATCGGCCATTCCTCCGGTCCGAGATCGGCGTTCCCGAAGGCGAAGGCCGCGGCCGAGACCGCACTCAAGTTGGACCCGAGCTCCGCTGAAGCTCACGCGGCGATGGCGGAAGCCCTTGTGTATTTCGACTGGCAGTGGGACGAAGCGGAGCGATACTTCACCCGGGCCCTGGAATTGAATCCCAGTCTGCCGCAAGCGCTTGGCCACTACGCCTACCTCCTGAATCTCCTAGGCCGTACCGAAGAGTCATTAGCCCATATGGAACAGGCCAGGCAGGTCGATCCGCTCTCGCCAGTCTGGGCTGCCTTCGCGTGCTGGCTGTATATGCTGGATGATCGTTTCGACGAGGCCATCGCCGCATGCGAGGAAGGACTCTTGCTGACACCCGATTTCGCTCTTGCCCTCTATTGCCTCGGACAGGTCTACACCGCCCAGGGCAAGATCGAGGAAGGGATCGCGACCCACGAGAGGCTCCCGGTGGGACATCCGATGCGGAATTGGGCCCTGGGGCCTACTTACGCGATGGCCGGCCGTCGCGAAGAGGCACTGGGCATCGTGGAGAAGATGCTTGTCGACCCCGGACCCAAGGACTTGCTGCACGCAGCGCTCACCTACGCGGCCCTTGGCGACACAGACGAGGCGGTTCGCCGTCTGGAGATCGCCTACGAGGCACGGGTCGACTGGTTCCCGTGGATTGCCGTGTTCAACAGCTATGGAAGTGCGCTTGAAGGGCTCAGGGATGACCCGCGGTTCCAGGCCCTTGTCGCTCGACTGGACCTGCCAGATGCACCTTAATGGCATGATGTGGTGGCGTTCGGACCGTTGCGGGCCGATCCTCTCAATCTTGCCATGATGCGCTGGCACATCCCTGGCACCAGGCCGTGTGCCGGGACATTGACCTTGCTCAATGCAGAACCGTCCTCGACGGAGTATGAAGGTCCGGTTGGCGCCGGATAGGGTCAGCCCGTACGCATCCATCGGCCCTGAGCAGCGAAAGCTGGGCCCTGGCCGTTCTTCGGCGCTGTCAACGGGCAAGTCGGAAAGTTAGCCGCCCCGCGCGAGCACCGGACACATCGCAGGTCATCTGAACAGAATGAACTGTGCGCAGAAGAACAACACGGAGCGATCATGAAACTGAACCCCGCGGCTCTTACCCTTGCCGCCACCCTTGTGCCAATATGCGTCTCCGCCCAGTTAGCCGATGAAGCCAAGGATTCGCGCGTGGATGCAGAAACCCACAATCCCCTCCTGATGGCCTGGGACACACCATTCGGTATCCCGCCTTTCCACCTGATCGAGGATGCCCATTTCGGTCCGGCCCTGGACGCAGGATTCGCAGCCCAGCGCGACAATATCATCGCCATCCTCTCGGACGCGAGGCCACCCGATTTCTACAACACCATCCTGGCGCTCGAACGGTCCCGTGCCCAGCTCAACCGCACCTGGAAGGTCTTCAGCAACATTACCGGTACGGATACCAACGAAGCCCTGGATGCCCTGGAACTCGAGATGAACCCCCGCTATGCGCGAGAGCGGGATGCCATCTACCTGAATCCGGATCTCTTCGCCCGGGTCAATGCGGTACACGCAGCCCTCGACGACCTGGACCTGGATCAGGAGCAGCGTCGTCTCGTGGAATTGACCCACAGGGACTTCGTGCGGGCGGGCGCCAATCTGCCTGACGCCGACCGGGAACGACTCAAGGAAATCAATTCGCGACTTGCCGGGCTCTCCGCCCGCTTCGGCCAGAATCTGCGCGCCGAGACCAAAGCATTCGAGCTGGTACTCACCGACGAGACAGATTTGGCCGGCCTGCCCCCTGATGTGCTCGCCGCGGCGCGCCAGGCGGCGAAGAGCCGCGGCCACGAAAACGCCTGGGTCTTTGGCCTTGATCGTTCATCCTTCGAAGCCTTCATGACCTACGCCGACAATCGGGAACTCAGGCGGCGCATGTTCGACGGTTACCGCCATCGCGGCGCTCAGGACAACGCGTTCGATAATCGCGCCATCCTGATGGAGATGGCCCGGCTGCGCGCCAAGCGCGCGCGCCTGATGGGTTATGAGACCCACGCTGACTATCAACTCGCCGTGAACATGGCAAAGACGCGGGAGCGCGCCGAGTCATTTCTCCTTGAGGTCTGGCGTCCGGGGCTGCAACGGGCCGGCGGTGAACTCTCCGACATGCAGGTACAGGCCGCCGGGGACGGCGTCCGGGATTTTCAGGGATGGGACTGGTGGTACTACGCCCAGCGTGTCCGGGAGCTGCGATTTTCACTGGACGACGAAGTGCTCAAACCCTACTTCGAGCTGGGGCAGGTTCGTGACGGCGCGTTTTACACCGCCAATCGGCTGTTCGGCATTACTTTCCACCCGCTGACCGATGTTCCCGTCTGGAACGCGGACGTTCAGGCCTTCGACGTGCGAGACGCGGATGGCAGGCACCTGGCCGTGTTCATGGCCGACTACTACACTCGCGACTCCAAGAGTGGCGGCGCCTGGATGAACACCTACCGAAACGCGTCGGACATTTACAGCCCGGTCAGGCCGATCGTTACCAACAACCTGAACCTCATCAAGCCTGGACAGGGCGAGCCGACCCTGCTGAGCTTCGACGAGGCGGAAACCCTTTTCCACGAGTTCGGTCACGCTCTGCAGGGGATCCTGACAAACGTCCGCTTCGAGCGTTTCTCAGGAACGTCCGGTCTTCCGACAGATTACGTGGAACTGTGCTCCCAGGTGCTCGAACACTGGGCGCGGGAACCGGAGGTCCTGGAGATCTACGCCAGGCACTATCAAACCGGCGAGCCGATACCGGAAGAACTCATCAAGAAGATCTCGGCGTCGTCTACATTCAACCAGGGATTCATAACCACCGAGTACATTGCCGCATCGTTGCTCGACCTGGCCTGGCATACCCTGACCGAGGAGGAAGCTGCCGGGATTGTCGATGCCCGGGCCTTTGAGGTGGAGGCTCTGGAGCAACACGGTCTGCTGCCCGTGATCGAGCCGCGATACCGCAGTCCCTACTTCGCCCATATTTTCTCCGGGGGCTACTCGGCAGGCTATTACGCCTACCTTTGGGCCGAGACCCTGGACGCAGATGCTTTCACCGCATTCAAGGACAGCGGCGACATTTTCGATCCCGAGCTCGCGTCGCGATTCAAGGAATACATATTCGCTGCCGGCGGCCGCGAGGAACCGGAGGTGCTCTATCGAAAGTTCCGGGGCAGCGATCCGGACATCGAGCCGCTGCTCAAGATTCGCGGCCTGGGGGACGATTGATCGATTCCCGGGACGCGCCTTAATCCGACAGACGCAATCCGGCGATCCTCTCGCTGGCGGTTGGCTCGTCGACCGGGTAGAGGCGGAATACGCCGCCGCACTCGACGCCATAGGACTCCACGGCCATGCCGCCCACGCCGGATGCAACGCTGACGGCGATGCTCTGGCCCAGAAGATCGCTGACGGCGGCCGGGCCTGCGAAACTCCAGAAACTCTGCTGGCGCGGGTCCACCTGGAAGAAGTAGATCCGTCCGGTTTCAGCCGTGACGAGGACCTCGCAGTCACCCGGCGCATCCCACATGTCCGCCTTCAACCGGTGATCTCCGGGCGGAAGATCGCGGAAGAAGAATCCGCCCAGGGCGCATCCGCCGGCGCTCTCGCCGTCGATCATGATTCGTGCCTTGCGGGCCGAGTACAGCAGGGACTCGGCCGTGCGATAGAAGACAATGCGTGTGACGCCGTCTGGAACGGCGGCGACGTCCGGACCCATGCGCTCGTAATCAGGCCCGGTGGCGGCACAAGCCGAGACGAGAAAGGAAACAGCCAACAACAAGCGGGAATCCTTCATCGGAGCATCCTCCGGAACAGTGCCAACTGAATCGACGCCCACCCGGCTTCGGGCTTTCGTCAGCCCGATCCCCGGAATCCTTTTTCATGTGCCATCACGATCGCCTGGGCTCGGGAGCTGACACCGAGCTTTTCGAAAATCCTCGTCACGTGGTTGCGAACGGTCTTATCGCTGATGAACAGCGCTTTGCCGATCTCCACGTTGGATTCTCCGGCGCCCATGCGCGCCAGAATCTGACGCTCACGATCGGACAGGACCTGGAAGACCGGGTCTTCCGCCCGGGCGCCTCCCGGCGGCCGACCAGTAAAGTCCAGGAGTATTTCCTTGAAACGGGTCCAGGCCGGCTCCGACTCCAGCAGGATATGGTTACGCGACGCCAGTTGAACGAACTCCGCATCCCTGATCTCGGATGCCAGCCGGCGTCCTGCCGCCAGCGGCACGACCTCGTCGTCCTGCGCATGGATGACCAACGTGGGCGCTCGCACGCGGGCAAGATAATCCGCGACGTTGACCTCGGCCCGAGCCTGCAGCAGTCGTGCGGCGATGTCAGGCTTGGTGGTCCGCCTGCAGAGTTCATTGAACCAGGCAATCTGGTCCTCTGTGGCGTCTGGCAGGAAGCGTGATGTGAACAACTGGCGGAACACGGGATTGTCCTGGCCCCATCCGAACCGCGCCAGCTCGACGATGGCCTCGTAGGCACGCCGCCCGGCGTCGTTCTCCCGGAATTTCCAGCCCTGGGAGTAACCGCCATAAAGAACCAGGTGGGACACCTTGTCGGGGTGCAGTGCCGCGAACTGGATCGCGGCGGCGGTTCCCTGGGAGATCCCGAGAAGGATGAACGGCTCGGCCGGTCCTGCCTTATCCACGACCGCTTCCAGGTCTTCTATCCACCGGGCGGGTGAGAGATCGCCGACATCCCAGTCGGTCATGCCGCAACCGCGTTCGTCATAGCGGATGAACCGGTAGTTCGCCGCAAAAAAATGCATCCAGTGTCGCCAGCACGGGCTGTCCCAGTCGTACTCCAGGTGACTGAGCCAGTTGGCGACCTTGACCAGGGCCGGACCCTCCCCCGCCTCAGCCCAGGCGAGCGTGACGCCGTCCGCGGTCTTCAGGAAGCGGATGGATTGCCGCATCGGGATCTCAGTCAATGCCATCGAACAAGTCCTCCGCCGGCAAAAATGACCAGACGAACTAGGACCGCGCGCCCTCTCTCGGGGAGCTGAACAGTAACTCCACGTGATTACGATACAGTTTGAGTTGCTCGATCGTTTGCTGCGCGTCGTCCAGGAGGCGGCCGAGGATCAGCCCGCCCTCGAGGACGGCGAGCAAATTGTCCGCCAGCGTATCCAGGTCGACTTCGGATCGGAGTGGATAGCGTTCAACAATGCGATCCAGCTGGCGCCGGATCGCGGTCCGCCAGGCCACGACCGTCTCCCTCATGGTCTGCCTGGCTTCCGAGTCCACCACCGGCAGCTCATAGGCGTAGGAACCGTAGAGACATCCGGGGTTCAGCCTGCCCGCCTCTCGAATTTCAGTTTCCATGCCCTCGATCAGCAGACCGATGCAGATCAGCAGTTGCTGCAGGGGATCCCGGGTCATGTTTCGGGCACGATCCAGGACGGCGGTAATCTGCAGTTGCTCTCTCCGGGAGTAGCGATCTATGACCGCCCGGGTGAGCGCTTCCTTGTTCTTGAAGTGGTAAAAGAAGGCCCCCTTGGTCAGGCCGGTACTCTCCAGCACCCTGTCGATGGATGTGGCTGAAAAGCCACTCTCCAGAATCAGGTCCTCGGTCGCCTGCAGAATCTTCTCCCGCGTGACATCGCCACGTTTTGCCATCCTGGCGCCTCCGAATTCCGAATAACAGCGCAAAATATAACAGACTGGTCTGTTTATATCAATGAATTCAGATGGAAGAATTACTGCCGGAACGCCCCGGTGGTACTCATATAAATTCGTTAAGAATCATTGCTCTAGGTTTATATTTCCCTGCAAGCGATCATCCACGATCGCTTGACATTGTTTCTCCGGCCCAGGACGGGTATTGAATTCTTACCAACTGGTTGGTATTAATACGTCCAACACCGGCGACAGAATCGACGGCTTGATGGAGGAGAAACGACATGAGAACTCGACAATCACCCTTCAGTGACCAGCGCGACCACCTGCTTGTTCATGCCACGCTCGCGGTGGCGATCTGGACAAGCGTAATCGTCTCGGCCTTGGCGCTGCTGCACTGACGGCAGGATCAACAGGGCTACAGACGATGGGGCCTCGGGAGACTGAGAGGCACGACGGGACATTGGTCACAGGCACGATGCCGCCGATGTCACGGATCAGGGACAGATTTCCCATATTTTCCGCCGGCCGCCCGGCCCAGACTTCCAACCCAGGGGCAGACATTCAGACATGGCGAGTGCGGGATGCCCTGACACATCGGTTATTCACCGCCTCGCTGGAGGAGAAAGAGATGGAAAACAATATTTTCGAAATTGACGCCGCGCGTTACGAGCGCTGCATAAATGCGTCCAAGCGAATCCGCTGGGACATCGACGCCGACGTGATCCGGGGTCGGACGTTTGACCTTGCGCAGAAATTCCTGCCGGACGGTCTGACCCTCGTCAACGAGATCCCGTTCCTTAGCGATGAGGAAAGGCGTTTCCTGAGCCAGATCCAGGGACGCACCTACGCCAACATCTTCGGGCTGGTGGAGCGGTTCATCAACGCCAAGGTGCTGGAAATCAGCCGGGATCACTGGCTGGGTGACCAGACTGCCCTGGAAGCGCTGATCCGGTTCAGTGACGAGGAACTGAAGCACCAGGAACTGTTCCGCCGCATCGAGAAACTGGCGGCCGTGGGCATGCCTGAGGGTTACGCCTGTGCGCCCGATCCTAACGACGTGGCGGCAGCGGTGCTGAGCAAGTCCACCTGGGCGGTGTTGGGCCTGACCTGCCACATCGAGTTATTCACCCAGCAGCATTACAAGCAGAGCATTGCCCCTCAGAACGACCTGTCGGAGCTGTTCAAGGATGTGTTCCTGTTCCACTGGAGGGAGGAGTCCCAGCACGCCATCCTGGACGAGCTGGAGTGGCGCCGGGAACACGCCTCCATGACCGATCAGCAACGCGATCAGGCGGTGGATGATCTGATCGAGTTGGTCGGGGCCGTGGATGGCATCCTGCAGCTGCAGGCCGAAGCGGATGCGGACTACTTTGTACGGACGGCCGGTCGTCCGTTCAGCGACGACGAGGCTGAAGCCCTTCGGGCGGCCGTCCTGCGCGCCTACCGCTGGCAGTACATCGTCTCCGGCGTTCAGGATCCCCGCTTCAACCACATCCTGGGCGAACTGACGACGGATGCCCAGGCGGACAGGATCGTCACTGCCCTGACGCCGGTCATCGAGGCCGGTTCGCCGGGGGGTCCGGTCAGCACGACTGCTGCCGCGGCTTGATCCAAGACGCCCTGACTTGCCCCGGGGCCGGCAGCGGCTCCGGGGCTCTTTTTTTGGGGTGAATGATTGCCACCGGCATCCGTGTCGAGGCGATCGCGTCATTCGCCCACCGTCCCGTCCCCGAAAAAAAATTCCACGGGCACCATTGACTATTTTTTAGCCTGAACTATACGTGCATCAGATGGCCGGGTCGGACTTGGGGGAGACCGCCACCGGACGTCTCGCGACCGCCTCCGTGTAGTTCATAAGCGGAGGATGAGCGGCGTGCCTCAACGGCAGGAAATTGGGTGCGACCTAGGCGGAGGAGAAGGCGCACCTGACCCGCCTGCCCCGCTTTGACTTGTCACGATTTCTCTCAACTTATCGCTCGACTGCGGGGCAGTCGGGTTCGTTGCGCGTAGCCAAGCGTTACGGAGAGCGAGACACGCGCCGGGAGGTATCCATGTTGACGCGATTGTTCAAGGGCAGACGAAAGAAAATTTCCATTCAGTCAGAGGGCGCAGTGGTGATGTCCGAACGGACTTCCTACCTATTGCTGTTGGCAGCCCTCGTATTGGGCATACTGGTGCTGGTCGATGCCGCCTGGGCACGAGGCAGACCCCCGCCCCCGCCACCGCCACCGGCGCCGGACACGCCGCCCGCCCGTTACTGGCACGGCTTCGCGGCTAACGGGTCGACCCTGGCCACGGCCAGTCGCCTCTTTCTTTTCGGCGGGGCCAACGGGAACCCGGACTACGCGACTCTGAACGACCTGTGGTATTACCGGGTCGACACTGGCACGTGGGCGCCGGCACCGGTGGGCAAAACAAAACCCCCGGGGCTTCAGCACTTGGGTTGGGCCTGCAATGGCGCGCGCTGTGTTGCTGCCGGCGCCAGCAACAGCGTCAGCTTCGAGCGTGACACGTGGATTTATACCTATACCCAGTCATCGGGTGGATGGAGCAAGGTGAACTGCAGACGGGTTACCTGCCCTGCCCCACGACAGATGGCCACCCTGGCCTGGGACCCGGACCACGAGGAATTCCTGCTGTTCGGCGGCATAGGTCCCGAGGACAGGAGCCTGGACGATACCTACACCCTCGCCGGCACGACCTGGACGGCGAGATCCGGAGGCGTGATCCCGGCGGCACGCGAGCGGGCGGCCGGAACCCACGTGCCCGGGAGGGGCGTGATCCTGTTTGGCGGTTCAAAGACCACGGACAAACTCGGCATGGCATGCGACATGTATGCCTGGAACGGGTCCGACTGGACGCCGATCGATCAGTCCGGCGGCCCGTGCCTGCATAGCCACAGCATGGCTTGGGAACCGGGGACTTCCGGCGCCGGGCGACTGATCGTCGTCGGCGGTTTCAAAGATCAGGCGGACACGCCGAACAGCGATATCTGGGCCTTCACGTTCACCGGTCCGACCTCCGGCACGTGGCAACAGGTGACAAAGCCTCTGAGCTGTTTCTTCATCGGATACAGCGGCGGTCTGCGTACTGGAAGCTTTATGGCCCGCGACTTTCCGACCGGCAAAAAAGTGTTTTTCGGCGGCGGGGAGAGCGTGAGCGGACAAGGCATGGTGGCGTATGGCGACACGGCCGTCTGCGATTAGACCGGAACTGCTTGACGTGTCGTGAGCAGCCCACCCGGCCTTGCGCACCGGGTTTCGTTCATTGAGAAAGACGGCCCCGCCGTCGGGTGGGGCCGTTTAATTCCGGAACGAGGAAGGCCGCGCGCTAACAGCGCCGCTGTTCGTTCCCCCCTGTCATCGGGACGGAACGATTCGGGCGATTCGTAATAGCACAAGGACGGCTGCGGCCGTCAGGAGAGCAGCCGTCAGGAAGGCCGTCCCCTGCCCCGCCCACTGCCAGAGCGCTCCAAAAATCACCGCGCCGGGCAATGCCAGCAAACCCGATACCATGTGGTACAACCCGAAGGCGGTCGCCCGCTGGTCCACCGGGGCGTAGTCCCCGATGAGGGCCCGCTCCGATCCTTCCGTAAACGCCAGGCTGCCGGCGTAAGCCAGGAACAAGGCCCAGACGAGGACCCCGTTGCCTGTTGATAGCCCCAACGCGACCAGCAACACGATTCGACCGGTCCAGCCGATGAGCAGGATCGGCAGCCGGCCGACTCGATCGGACCAATGCCCTGCTGGCATGGCCACGAGCATTTTCACCGCGCTGGCCGCCGCCCACAGTAAGGGGATCCAGACCACCTCCAGCCCCCGGGATTGTGCCCATAGCACCAGGAACACCTCAGGCGCCGTGGCCAGTGCCAGTCCGGCCGTGGCGGCCACCAGGGCCCGGATTCGCAGATCCAGCGTGCGCCAGTCGAGCCGGGGCGGCGGCCTGCGAGCCTGGGTGACCGGAACATCCGGCACACCGAGCACCAGCAGCGTGACCACCAGAAAACCCGGCACCACCGACAGCAGGAACACGTCCCGCAGTGCCACGCCCATGCCGAGAAGCGTGAAGGCAATGATCGGTCCGAAGACGGCGCCCATATGATCCATGGATCGATGGAAGCCGTAGGCGCGCCCCCGCAGATGGGCCGGTGTGGTGGCCGCGATCATGGCGTCCCGGGGAGAGGTCCGCAGTCCCTTGCCGAGGCGGTCCAGGAACCTCATCACCAGGACCCAGGCCCAGCCGAATGCCAGGCCGATCAGAGGCCGCGCCACAGTGGAGGCGCTGTAGCCGCCGATCACGAGTCGCCGGGCGTTCCAGCCCCGGTCAGCGAGCCGGCCGGACACCAGTTTCAACAAGCTGGAGGTGGCTTCCGCCACGCCCTCCACCAGGCCCACGATGGCCGGGCCCGCCCCCAGGGTGGCCGTCAGGAACACCGGCAACAAGGGTGTGACCATCTCGCTGGCCGCATCCTGGAGAAGAGACACGATCCCCAGGACGACGACCGTTCGGGGGAGCAGGCCACTGGATCTGCTTTTCATATGCCCAATGTTCACATGCTTCGGCAAACGTGGTCCCAAACGAATGTCCGGCCGCCGGCGACCGGCCGCGCCCCCCGCGTGCGGGTCCTGTCCGATAATAGCGACAGATCCGATGACGGGCGGCGCTGGACATCCCGGTGCCCTGTGCTACGAACACCTTGGAGGTGAGAAAAGTGGTCACTGCCGGCGCCGCGGGCCCGAAGTCATCAGCACGTATTTTCGCCGCGATGATGGCGGCAGCGATGCTGATGTCGGCTGCCTGCGCGCCAGAAAACCGGCGAGCAGACAGCGGCGAGCCGGAGACCGGCTTACCGGATCGATCGACCCGGCTGACGACACCGGCCATCGCCCGGCAGGCTTTCTGGGCCGAGGACGGCAACGCCATCCTGATACGTTACGAGACAGATCAGCGGGATTATTTCGCGGTCGCCGACCGCTTCCATGAGCAGAACGTGTCTCCACACGGCAATTGGGAGAGCGTGGTCTTTGCGGCGCAGACCGGGCCAGGCGTATTTGCCGAGAGGGCCGCGGATGCCGAGCCGATCGCCGTCCTCTCCTCCGGGCATTACCGTGCCTTCATCCTGCAGCTGGCCGATCGCCTTCTGCCACCCGAGCCAAACGCAGGCATCCTCCTGAATCGCGCCGACTCGGAGTTTTTCTTTTACCGCGACGGCAACGGATCCGTGCAGATGATCACCGGGATGATCAACAAGCCGCCGGAAATCCGGCTGGCGGCAAGCTACCGGGTCGAGACGCTGGGAGATCTGGTGGCCCGAGAGGCCGAATTATTCCTGACGGATCTGGGCGTCGCGGAACAGACCGTCATCCTCTCCACGAATGAAACGGGACCCTACGCCAGGCCCTTCGCTATCTTCGACCGGCGGACCGGCGCCCGTGTTTTTGTCTCTCTGGAACCCTTCCGCTTCGGCACCGTGGATACGAACCTGGTGGAACAGACAGGCAAGACGGCGTGGAATGTGGGCCGCAGCTACTGGTGGGACTTTTGGAATCGCCCGGTCAGCAATCTCACCCGCGGCGTGCTGTTCGCACTGGATACGGTGCGGGACACGACCCGGGAACTCTCCATCAAGGTCTTCGAGTTCCCGGACCTGGCGGACGACCCCATAGAGCCCTTACATGAGGGGCCCGGGATGGATCTGGCGTCATGGGAAGCCTATCTCGACACCATGTTCGGCGACCAGTCCTTTCTCGGGTCGGCGAAGATACTGATCGGGGGCGATCAGTTTTTCCCTCGTTTGATCGATGATTTGCAGAATGCCTCCGAGTACATCCAGATCCGCACCTACATCTTCGACAACGACGATTTCGCACTGACGATCGCCGACCTGCTGCGGAAGCGATCCCGGGATGTGAACGTGCAGATCATGCTGGACAGCCTGGGCACCCAGTTCGCCCAGACGGAATCGCCGGCGACGCTGCCCGAGGGTACCGAAACTGCGCCCGCAATCATGCATTACCTGGAGGTCGGATCTAAGGTCAACGTGCGGCCGCTCACCAATCCGTGGCTGACCGGCGATCACAGCAAGAGCGTGAGCGTGGATGGCCGGATAGCCTACGTGGGTGGCATGAATATCGGCCGCGAGTACCGCTGGGAGTGGCACGACCTGATGGTGCAACTCACCGGCCCGGTCGTGGGGGCCATCGACTACGAGTTCGACAAGACCTGGGCTCACGCCACCATGGCAGGGGACGTCGTCTACCCGGCGTTCCTGGCCAGCTCGGATATCGAGCATGGTGAGCCAAGACCCGGCGACTACCCGATCCGCATCCTCACGACCCTTCCACGGGAGTCGCAGATCCTCCGGTCCCAGCTCTACGCCATCCGCAAGGCGGAAAGCTACGCGTGGATCGAGAACGCCTATTTCGCTTCCACCCGCATTCTTTACGAGCTGGCGAAGGCCCGACACCGGGGTGTCGACGTCCGGATCATCCTGCCCGTCGAGGGTGACACGGGCATCATGAACAAGAGCAACGTGGTGGCCGCCAACACGCTTTTGAAACACGGGGTGAGGGTTTATATCTATCCCGGGATGTCGCACGTCAAGGCAGCGATTTACGACGGATGGGCGTGCCTGGGCTCCGCCAACTTCGACAAGCTGAGCTTCCGGGTCAACAAAGAACTCAACCTGGGCATATCCGATCCGGGCTTCGTCCAGTCCCTAAAAAATGAGGTGTTCGAAACGGACATGGCCCGGTCGGTCGAGCTGACCGAACCGCTGCCGGAAGACCTCTCGAACACCTTGGCCTCGATCATCGCCGGCCAGCTGTAGGGCTCAGACCCGGTGTGGCCCGTCAAAAAATAGAACTCTCAAAGAAACCCGGACTGCTCGGCATGGCTGCAGCGGTCTCGGTGATGAGCAGGTAGGCCAGAAGCACCAATAGCACGATGACGACCAGCCGCAGGAAGTGATGGGGATGGAGATGGGGTATCGGATGATGAAAAAGATTGCCGATCATGGTGCGACCTCCCGAAGGCCGGGCGCGACCGGCGAGCCGGCTTCTCCGTTGCTTTCCGGAGGCGCGCGAATCTACCCCGATCGACGGGCCTTTCTATCCTGTTAATAGTTCAGGCCCAGGAGTTTCGCCATACGTAGAGTGTGCGGGCGAAGCGGATACTCGGCGTCGCCTCGCCACCGGCGACCGGCTCAGGGAGAGCCCGGGACCAGCGAATACTGGATGCGATTATTCATCTCCGCGATGCGATTCCACTGACCCGCCGTCTGCAGATTCGCGGGGAAAGGATATCGACGCACGGAGTCGTTACGGCTATGAGCGACGACCCGCACCTCGATTCCCGAGTCGTTGACCAGCGGTGACGTGGCAAGGAAATTGGCGAATCCCACCGTCTGCCGATCGCTGATGGAGTCTGACCGGTCCAGGGGATGGCCAAAGTAGGCGCACTGATCGACGGGCGTATCCGGCGCCGGCAGTCGATAGCCGCCGGCATCGCCATCCTCCAGGCAGAATTCCCCCAGGTGCGCGTCCAGGCGCACTGTCCCCTTGAATCCCAGCTCGACCAGATGGGCCAGCAACTCTTCCAGTGTTTCCAGGCGAGCCTCGTTCAATGCGGGCTCGTCGAACGGGATGGAACCGCCCCGGTTCACGGCCCATTCAAGGGCATCCAGAGAGGAAAGATAGCGGGATTGATATTGCATCCGCTCGGAATCGATGTCCGACAGAAGGTCGCTGGCCTCGGCTTGCGCAGCGACAATCTGCTCCTCTGTTGCCGTTGACAGGCGAGCGTTTTCTGCCAGCGCCGCATCCCGTTCCTCCCTCGCCTGCCAGGTCAGCCCCATGAGAATCAGTACCGGGACCAGAAACAGCAGGGCCACGCCGGCCACGGCGCCCGCGCCGTACTTCCTCTCCGTCGGCGCCGCCAGTTCCAGTCGCGCCTCCTCGGATCGCTGCTTTTCATAGATCTCGGCCGCCACCAGCTTGGCGAAATTTCGGTGACTGCTGAGAATGTCGGAGCGCAACACCGTGTGCTGGTCCTCCAGGATGCGGCTGACCAGGGCCTGGACGGACATACCTACGGCCTGCCGTTCGTACTGGCGGTCGATGTCTTCCACCTCTTTTTCGGCAGGCGGGGTGGCTTCAGCGGCCTCGGCACGGGGCCGGGCCCGACGGTCCTTGACCAGCCCGAGCTTGAGCAGCATGTCGAACAGCGCACCCGGGTGGACCTGTTTCGGCAGCACGCCGACAGCACCGAGCGCCCGGGCCTGGCCGACATACACCTCGCCCTCCTTGGCGGTGTACATCATCACCGGGATCATCGCCGTGCGCGGATTGCCCTTGATCACGGAAACCGCTTCGAGGCCCGTCATTCCGGGCATGGAGTGGTCCATGAAGATGACGTCCACGGTCTGGGTCTTGAGGAAATCGATGGCTTCCTCGCCGGTCTCGGCGAAGTGCACCTTCAGATCGTTCTGCTCCAGCAACATCTTTAGAGCCAGCCGGGCGGACCTGGAATCGTCGACTACCAGAGCTCGTTTGAACGCCATGGCGCAACTTTGCAGGACATTCCGGAGTTAGTCCAGATGGTCTCGTAACGCTGTATGGGGAAAATCGCGATCTCCGGCTTGAGGAAGCAATGAAGGGATCCCGGTCACAGTCCGATCCAGAGGGCAAAACTCGAATCGGGCTGGGTCCATCCCCCGGGTGTCAGACAACTGGGTGCTGCCCAGGCCTGACTTTCCTTTGACCGCGATGCCACTCCAGTCAGGAGATCAGAGCAACCGGGGTTCGAACGCCAGCGTCAAAGCCTGCTTGTGGCCAAAGACCGCTGTTCGGCTGAATTCCGGATCACATCTCACCGGGAATGCCCAGCAGGCCGAGTTGAAGGCTTTGATTTCTGATGAGAAGTGTCTTGCAGTGGGGCCCGGTAGACCCCACCTTTAGACTAAAGAGTCTCTGACATGTCGGCGATAGCAAGGACATGATTGAACCCGGACACCCGACTAACATTCCGCTCGTACTTGGAAGCATGTTCCTTGTAGGTTTGGTTGCGGATCTGATTGGACGCTACACCTTCCTGCCTCGCATCACTTTGTTACTGCTGAGTGGACTCGCGATCGGGCCGCCAGGATTCTCCCTGATACCTCACGACTTTGTACAGGGGTGGTTTGCCACTCTGACAAGCATTGCGTTGGCGCTGATTGGCTTCCTTCTGGGAGAGAAATTATCTTTACCAGCACTAAAGCAACGCGGAATCCAGGTGGTCGGCATTTCGGTCTGCAAGGTGCTGGGGGCCTGCCTCTGTGTCTTTGCCGCACTGCTTGTCTGTGGGGTAGACCCGGTCATCGCTTTGTTACTGGCAGGTATTGCACCCGCGACTGCGCCGGCATCGATTTACGACGTCGTTCATGAGTGTGGCGTTGAGGGTGAATTCCCCGCAACACTGCTCTCGATATCCGCGATCGATGACGTCTGGGGTCTGATTCTTTTCATATTGATGCTGGCTGCCAGCGCCGTTATTTCAGGCAGCTCCGCGGCGAGTGCAGGGATCATCACAAATCTGGAAATCCTGGCGGGCAGCATCATTCTCGGTCTCGCGTTGGGCATTCCAATGGCTTATCTCACGGGCCGAACTCGCCGCGGAGAGCCCACACAGGCCGAAGCCCTTGGATTCGTCCTGCTCGGTGCCGGGTTAGCGGTGCAGCTTGAGTTATTTCCGATACTCACAGCCATGGTCATGGGTGTCACGGTGGCGAGCCTGGCAACGCATCACGACCGACCTTTCCAAGCCATAGCCGGATTCGAGTGGCCATTCATGATCCTGTTTTTTGTCCTGGCCGGGGCATCACTGGAGACCACTGCGCTCATGCTGGCTGGCTGGGTGACCTTGGTTTATGTCCTGTCCCGATGTGTCGGAATCGTGTTGGGCACGAAGGTAGGCGCCCACGCCGTGGGTGCCCCGCCGATTCTGAGGAAATGGCTGGGCCTCGCACTTTTCCCGCAGGCGGGCGTGGCCATCGGCATGGCTTTATTCGCGAGCCAGAGATTCCCGGAGACGGCATCTGTCGTTCTTACTGTTGTCGTCGCATCGACGATCGTGCTTGAAACGGTCGGACCCATCTTTACCCGCTTCGCCATTCGGGCCGCGAATCGACGCTAAAAAATGTCAACGCCTGCATTTCGCCGGCAGTAAGCGTTCATCAGAAGTTCACTCAGGCCTAAAGCAGGCCGCATCGCTGGAACCTTTCGTAAGCCCCGGGAGGGGGCTGGAATTCGGTTCCCTGGGGCGGACTGCCCCGATCCCGCCAAAGCGGGCGAATCTCACCGCCCGAACAGCGAGAGTGACCTAGCTCAGATGCTCGTTGAGAAAATCCATCGTTCGTCGCCAGGCGAGTTCAGCCGCTTGGGGATCGTACTTGAGAAATGGCAGATTTTTCGAATCCGCGGTTTCGTTGGCGAAAGCGTGTTTTGCCTGGTAGCGGTGAAATTCGAAGTTCACCCCCGCTGCGCTCAGCATCTCCTCCAACTTGTCAACGCCTTCGATCGCGAAGGCATCGTCCTCTGTCGCCCAGTGGGCCAGCAGCGGCGCCTTGATCTTGGAGGGATCGATATACTCGAGTGGCGGGTACCCGTACCAGACTACACCGGCATCGGCTTCCGGCACGTTGACGACCGAGAGCAGGGTCAGTGCGCCACCCATGCAAAACCCGGTAACGCCCACCTTCGCGCTGCCGGATTCCTTGAGATACTGCACTGCGCCGCGCACGTCCTGTCCGGCGGCGTCGCCGAAATCAAGATCGTTCATCAGATGCTCGGCTTCGTTCGCCTCGAGGGCAACTTTGCCACGGTAAAGGTCCGGCACCAGTGCCCGGTAGCCCGCCGCCGCCAGTTTGTCGGCCACGGCCTTGATCTGATCGTTCATCCCCCACCATTCCTGGATCACCACCATACCGGGTGCAGTGCCGGCCTGAGCGGGCTCTGCCAGATAACCGTTGACGCTCGCGCCGTCTGGACGTTTGAAGTGGATCATCTTGCCCATGGGTGCCTCCTTGTTCGATAACTGATCTTACTCCGCCCCATTTTGCCGCGCGCCAGATAGACACGGGGCCCCGCTCAACGCTTGAATGGGCGTGGCTTATTGTGACGGCCACCGATGCGCACGATCGGTTGTAGTCCCGAGACAGTTTGGATTGGCGCCGTCTGCGTAGCAACCCAAGTCGGCGCATTCACATATAGCCATCCAGCAATCAGAGTCGCAATCCAATATGTGCTTTGGGTCGGAAGCAGACTTGTAGAGACAACGGAAACCAGATCGATGTAGGGCGAAGCCGAGTGGATCCCTTCGGCTAGAAGCGGGCTTCAAGTCAGTTGAACCAACGTTGACCCGGGCCTCTCGGAGGCACAAACGATGACCAGTCAGGGTGTGACGCTGCGACCGTTCGCCATATATAAGAATGATGTTAGCGGTTCAACCCAGTGCCAAGCAGCGGCTGCCGCGATTTTGTCGGAGGGACCAAAAGAAAGGAGCGGCTGGGCCGTAAGGCCCAGCCGCCCCGATCAACCTACACCGGGGGTGACAGCCAAACCAGGCTGCCACTCTGACTTCGTCGATCCACCCGGTGACCGCTGCGACTCCGCGTCACTCCAGGACTAGGGAGCTGAACACGAGATGCATGTCTGGAGTACCCTTCGTTTACTATCTGTGGCAAACCAAAGCCGCGACTTTAGGGCACTGAAAAAGGGCGGACCAGTGGCTGGAACATGACCGAAAACGTTGAGATTCGCGAGAGCATGCCGGGTGACATCGTCGCCATTGAGTCGCTCTATCCGCAGGGATTCCCGGACGAGGATCTGCTTCCCCTTGTGCGAGATCTATTAGCAGAGTTATCGGCCACGTTATCGCTCGTTGGAATAACCGAGTCGTCGCTTATCGGACATGTGCTCTTCACGAAATGCCGCGTGGCGGAGAGAAGCGGCCAAGCCGCTTTGCTGGGACCTCTTGTAGTCGCACCCGCCTGGCAACGGCGGGGCATCGGCGCCGCACTCGTCAACGCAGGCATCGGCCGGCTGAAAGATGCGGGCGTCAGCCAGATCTTTGTCCTGGGCGACCCGGCATACTATGGACGTCTTGGCTTTCGGCCCGAGTCCCTGGTAACGCCGCCGTATGAACTGCCGCCCGAATGGCGCCATGCATGGCAGTCGCAGAGCCTCAACATCACGGCGAACCCCCTTTCGGGGAAGCTCTTGTTACCTCGGCCGTGGCTTCAGTCCGCATTATGGACCCCGTGATTCGCACGCCTTTGATCCCAATGTCCGCTTCTGGCCGAAATCAACCACTCGCTGATCCGACCAATTCCAGTGCATCTACTTCGCGTTCAGCCGCGCATCGATATTCTTCGTGATCTCATAGACGCTGGTCTGCAGCCGTAGCCAGTCGCCATGGATGTCCACCGCATCGAACACCTTGTTTTTGAGGTCACGATCGGAGACGAGTGCTGCGAAATCAAATCGCACGCCCATGCCATCTTCGTCCATGTCCTCGGTCGTATAGTAAAAGTCGACGTGCCGGTCGAGGGCATCTGAAGCGCCCTGGATGGAGTCCCGCCAATACCCGACAACTGCCTGTCCCGCCTCGTACTCGGCTCTCTGATTGCCGAGCAAGTCAATCAGCGTGGGGTCATCGAGTTCACGTAGACGGCCCGTCGCGACCAGTTCGTCGTAACCGGCGAACACCAACGGATAACTGGGAACCACGTCGATATATGCAATCGCCGACTCGATGTGGGCTGGATCCTCTCCAACCATCGTTCCTGCTTCCAGCGCCCGGAACAACGCCTTCACGTTAGCCAGATTACGCTCCATCAGGGCGAGGGACTCCCCGAACATCGCCAGGTTGCGCGCTGTGTCGGACTTGAGCCGCTCCACGATCTGAGCAGTTTCGATGCGATCCAGACGATCTTGGTTCCAGCGGTCCGCAGCAAGCGCCAGCAGGATGCCCACGATAAGCACCACCAATTCAAGCAGCAGCGCGCCGTAGTCAGCCCTGCGAAGTGATTCCGTTATGCGCCTGATGGGTCCTGACTCCCCGTTGCTTGTTCGATCAGGCCGAACACATTTCTACGACCGTTAGTCTCGGGCAGCGGACACCCTGAGAACCAGAGGGATTCTACTCATTTCCGTGGTCCGCTTCTGGACGAAAGCAGATATTCCCCACTGCCAGGACATTGAATCTGCCCGCATTTAGCAGGTGGTCCCGATGTGCCTTGAAGCGGCAAGTTCCGGGTGCGCCTCAGGGGACGCAGCGGCCCAATGGCTCGAACCCGGCAGCTATCTATGGGGCGGATCTAGAGAGCCAACCGGTGCGCTCAGGCAACTGCAGCTGAACGGTGTCGGATGAGTTCGACTGAGGGGCGACGCAGATTCTTGAAATCAGCGTCAATTTCATAGTGTGTGCCCGCAAATTGCGCCCATGAGTAAACCCGGCGATCCACGTGTTGTTGATTTTTTAAAACCAG
>Ga0111153_1016_pt1 | contig 85766 bp, 65 predicted proteins | sample DeeMarSeWOR28_12_FD_80255 | JGI IMG/M metagenome (GOLD analysis project Ga0111153, IMG submission 80255) | Gammaproteobacteria bacterium SG8_31 | reverse complement strand
AGGCGCATGCGGGCAACGCATTCATCAAGATGGCATACGAATGGGACTGGCCGGGTGCCCAGGCGGCGATCGACAGGGCCTTGCAGCTCGCCCCGAGCAACGCGAAATGCGTGCGTCGAGCCGGTCTTCTGGCCGCAAATCAGGGACGCTTCGACGAAGCCCTGGCGCTCGTGCGGAAGTCTATCGAACTCGATCCCCTGGTGACCGCGGGCTACAACAACCTGGCACACGTGCTGACGGCAGCGGGCAAGTTCGAGGAAGCAAAGGCAGCGGCTTGCCATATTCTGAGTCTGAGCCCTGTCCAGCCCGGAGCACACAGCATCATCGCCCGCTGCCTACGCCGCCAGGAGGCAGAGCAGGTACTGGAAAAATACATCGAAGATTACCGGGATCTTATGGCCGTGCAGATCGCCGGGATCTACGCCCGTCGCGGCAATGCGGATGAGGCATTTTCCTGGCTGGAGCACGCCTACGAAGTGCGCGATGGCGGTCTGTCGGAGATGCTCGGCGAACCGCTGTTCGCCGGCTTGCACGACGATCCGCGCTGGCCAAAGTTCCTGGAAAAGATGGGTCTGCCGAGTGCGTCGCATTCGATTATCGGGGTCTGAGCCCTGTCTTTCCCTGGCTGGAAAGGGCGGGTTCTCTGACTCTTTGATCCTAAAAAAACAGGGGCCACGAAGTGACCCCTGCGATTGAGAGCCCCGTTCTCCGCGTGTGTCTGTTCTGGACACGGCCGTCAGGAACGGCCTGATCTGCTCCCGCTACCGGATCAGGTTTCGAACTCCACCCAGGTCAGCACGACAGTCTCGTCCACCGAGCCGTTGCCGTCGTAATCCATCTCCAGCTGAAGCTGGGTGGCTGACTGCACGGTCAGCGTGATGCTGGCGTTGTTCGCACCCCGAATGAACAACACGCCCGCGTCCGGGTCGCTGTCGCCAAAACCAGTGAACGGCGCACGCACCGTGTAGGTCACGGCGCCGCCCTGGGTGGGCAGATCGACCCGTCCGCTGGAGGTCAGCGAGAACGCCGGTGGCTGGGAGCTTTCGTCCACCCTCACCGTCGTATCGTAGTTCGACAGGGTCGCGGTCTGCCCACCGCTGGTCACCGACAGAGACGGGCTGGACAGGCTGGCCACCGTCACCGGGTAATCGGTGCTGTCCACCAGCATGGAGACGCTGCCGTTGACGAGGGTGGTCTCGCCGAGTTCCAACACAGATAGCGACTGGAATCTGAGCGTCACGCCCAAGGCGAAGAACTGCGTGTTCAGGTCCCCCGAAACGGTGTCGATCGTCATGGTCAGGCTGCCGTTAACGACCTGGCCATCGCCGTCATCGCAATTGTTGAAACGCAGGGTGATCGTGTCGCCGGAGCTGAGCGTTTGGGGATCCTGGATATCCCCCGAGACGGTCACCGAGCCGCTCACCGCGCACGGGCTCTGTTCCGGACCGAACACTGCGGCGATCAGGGAGCCGGTCTCCGCGGAGCCCGTTATCCCCGACTTGGTGGCGAGAGTCGCCGCCGACTTGGACAGGGTGGGGCTGGCGGGGCCAGCGGCTCCGATCAGGCCGCCCGCGCCGAAGTCGCCCAGGCTCGCCGCGTCTCCGATTGAGATGTAAACGTCGCTGGCGACGGCGACCGCGTTGGCCGAGGTGATGGTCACGTCTTCGCTGGGGGGCGGAGTCACGACAGGGTCGCCGCCACCACCGCCACCGCCCCCACCGCACCCGGCGAAAGCGAGCAGGGCGATTCCGAAACCGAGAATCCTGAGTCGAGTAATCATGAGGGAGGTCTCCCGAGACGGCGGCGAAAGAGCTCGCCACGCCGGCTCCAGATAATTGGATTGATGCAGAATCAGTCTAGGGGCCGGGATGGCCGGCCAATGTGACGAGCGTCACAGATTATGTTGAAGTAAACATATGATCTTCAGGACGGAAACACAGCTGCGTGCTCCCGCCCCGCAGCAGCATGCAATATAGCGCAACTTCCTGAAAAAAAAGAAGCAATTTCATTGGCAGCGTGTCCATCATCGGGATCAGCGGCGACCCCTCGGCCACCCATCCTGACGGCATTGGCAGGAAAGCCAATGTAAAGCGCGCCAGGCCGCCACCGGCACCCGTGTCCTCGCCGGCCGGTTCGGGCCCCGACGCCCACCCACCCGGCCAGCCGACCCCGAAACTGTTGTAATGTGCCGGACGTCACAGCCGACAGAAAAAGAGGGCGCTCAACATGGGTTACAGCATCCGGGGCAAAGTGGTCCTCGTCACCGGCGCCAATCGAGGCATCGGTCGGGCGCTGGTCGAAGCGTTCATCGAACACGGCGCGGCGAAGCTGTATGCAGCCGTCCGCGATATGGACAGCGCCGCGCCCCTTATCGAAAAATACGGCGACAAGGTTGTTCCGATACGCCTCGACCTGGACGAGCCAGGGACCATCTCGGCGGCCGCCAGGACCGCCTTCGATGCAGAGGTGGTCGTCAGTAACGCTGGCGTCCTGACGAAATCCTCGGTTCTGGACGAGGATGCTGTCCGCGCGCTGGAATACGAAATGAACGTCAACGTTTACGGCCTCGTCCGGATGGCGCAGGCTTTTGCCCCGGTGTTGAAGACGAACGGCGGCGGCGTATTCGTCCAGCTCAACTCTGTCGCTTCCATGAAGTGCGTCCCGGACTTCGCCACCTACTGCGCCTCCAAGGCCGCTGCCTACTCCATCACCCAGGGTCTCAGGGAAAAACTCAGGCCCCAGCGCACCCAGGTCATCAGCATTCATCCCGGTCCCATCGACACAGACATGGCGGTAAAGGCCGGTATCGCGGAAAGGGCGGAGCCGCCATCGCTGGTTGCCGAGGCCGTCCTCGCAGCCATTGAGAGTGGCCAGTTCCACGTGTTTCCGGACACCTTGGCGAGGCAGTTGGGGGAAGCCTACAGGGGCTTTGCTGAGACTGTCGTGGAGGCCGATCTGTGGGCCCGGTGAGACGAAGCCCGAGGGGCTCGTGCAGGGATGCTCTTTCCTGCTCACAGTTATTCCTCGTCGGTGGCTACCCTCCGCTGTACCCCATCACAATGTTCGCCGCCTCCGATGGCACGCCGAGCCGTTTGGCCAGCTCAGTCTCCAGTTCGGCGAACTCCTCCTGAATCCGGTTTAGCGCATACCACTTGGCCGTCGCCGCTGCTGCCTCCCCACGAGCCAGCCGCAGAAGGCGCTCCCGCTCCTGCTGGATCATCGCGACAGCCTCTGTCGCACTGATGTCGATGGCGATCTCCGGCGCTTGCTCCAACGAGTAGCCACTCAGGGTGCTGAGTTCGGCCTGATAACTGGCCGGTATGAACTCCATCGCGACGACCGGGAAGCTTCCCTGGATGGCGTCGACCTGGTTAAGGAGGACCTGCGGTGCCTGGTAGGTGGATGAAATGTTGTCGGCCAGGTCCTGGTCGTCCAGCAACCGCAGGGCACCCGAGTTTTTCAGGGCCTCGAACCGGGCGTATGTAAACCAGGGCGTGGCTGTAAGGGCACTGACGGCGAAGTTCCGGATAAACCCCTCGGAATCGTCTACCGACGTATCGCCGGACTCCATGTGGGCGATGAAGGTTTCCAGGGCGGTTATCTTGTGGGCGCTCAGGCCCACCCGGATGTTCTGGATCGTTCCCAGGTTGTCTCGAACTTCGTCGAGCAGGCCCACCAGGTAGCTGTTCAGCTCTCGAAATTCCTCGCGCTCCTGACGCCACTCGTCGGCAGCGAGGGCGGCCAGCACACCGGCGACGATCACCACGAACTCCAATACGGCGCGGCGGATTGACTCACTGCCGATCTCGCTTCTCAATCTGAACACCCCGCGTCCTCATGAATATTTCTGCCGGCGCGTAGTGTTCCACATAAACATACAATTTGCTCTTCGGCCGGGAAGTCGGGTCCGGGTACATCTCTGCCGGCTTTGAACAGCTTTGTTGTCCCGGCCCGGTGTCTGAGCCGCCGTTGCTCAAGAATTTCACTTATCATCGGCGCGGAATGATTGATCAACATGCCGCCAGCGCCACGTTACGCAAGGTATTCGGACTCAAAGAGTTCCGGCCATTGCAGTGGGATATCATCGAGGCGCTCATGGCTGGGCGGGACGCGTTCGTGCTGATGCCCACCGGGGGCGGCAAGTCACTGTGCTATCAGCTCCCCGCGCTGTTGATGCCCGGCGTGGCCATCGTGGTCTCGCCGTTGATTTCCCTGATGAAGGACCAGGTCGATGCGCTGAAGGAAAACGGCGTGGCGGCGGAGTTCTACAACTCCGCCTTGGGCGCGGACGCCGCCCGGCGGGTTCTGGCGAAACTGTACGCCGACGAGCTTGATCTGCTGTACGTCGCCCCGGAACGGCTGATGGCGGACGACTTCCTGCGGCGGATCGGTGGCGTGCCGGTGGCCCTGATCGCGGTGGACGAAGCCCACTGCGTTTCCCAGTGGGGACATGACTTCCGGCCGGAATACGCCGCCCTGGGCGGGCTCCGGTCTCATTTCCCCGACGCCCCGATGATTGCCCTGACCGCCACTGCGGACCCCCACACTCGCGAGGACATCGTCCGCGTGCTGGGCCTCGGCGAGGCCGGACGTTACATCAGCAGCTTCGACCGGCCCAACATTCGTTATACGGTGCTGGAGAAACACCGGCCCCGTGAGCAGCTCTCCAAATTCGTAGCGACCCAGGGCCACGAGTCCGGCATCGTCTATGCACTGTCACGCAAGCGCACCGAGGAGGTCGCCGGGCACCTGCAGCAGGAAGGCCGTTCCGCGGCCGCCTATCATGCCGGTCTGCCGGCTGCCGTCCGGCAAGATGTGCAGGAGCGGTTTCTCAGGGACGACCTGCAGATCGTGGTCGCCACCGTTGCGTTCGGCATGGGGATCGACAAGCCCAACGTCCGCTTCGTGGTTCACTACGACATGCCCAGGCACATCGAGGGCTACTACCAGGAGACAGGACGGGCCGGTCGCGATGGTCTGCCTTCCGAAGCGGTCCTGCTCTATGGCGCCCAGGACGTGGTCATGGCCCGGCGGCTGGTGGAGAGCACGGAGAACCCGGAGCAACGCCGGATCGAAGCCCACAAGCTGCAGGCGATGATTGCGCTGGCGGAGAGCCTCACCTGCCGTCGCCGGGTGCTGCTCGGTTATTTCGGGGAGGTGCTGGATTCCGATTGCGGCAACTGCGATGTCTGCCTGAATCCGCCGGAGACTTTTAACGCCAGCGTCGAGGCCCAGAAGGTGCTGTCCTGTGTGTACCGGGTCGGCGAGCGCTTCGGTATCAAGCACGTGGTGGACGTGCTGCGGGGCGCGGACACCGAGCGAATCCGAAAACTGGGGCACGACCGGCTGTCCACCTATGGCATCGGAACGGAGATGGGCGACGACGAGTGGACCTCCATCGTGAGACAGCTCATTCATCGCGGACTGCTGGTCCAGGATATCGCCCATTACTCGGTGCTCCGGCTGACGCCGAAGGCGCGTTCGGTGCTGCGCGGGGAGGAGACCGTGGTGCTCGCGCGACCGCGCATCAAGACCCGGGCGCCGAAGGCAAAAAAAAAAGCCAAGGTACCCGAGAGTCTGGCGACGGCGGACGTGGACCTGTTCGAAGCTCTGCGGGCGCTGCGCAAAAAACTTGCCGACGAACAGGGGGTCCCGCCCTATGTGATCTTCGGCGACGCGGCTCTGATACAGATGAGCCAGGAAAAGCCGTCAAACGACGAGGAGTTCCTCGCCATCACCGGCGTCGGCCTCAAAAAGCTCGAGAGATATGGTGCCGCGTTCCTGGAAGCGATCTCCGACGCCCGGTCCTACAGGCGCGCTGTTCCGGACTCATAGAGGGCCCTTGACGGAAACCGATCACCGGCCAGACTCGGCGGACCCCATACTTTGAACTCAGAATGAAGAAAGGACGCCCGCCCCCTGATCTATTGGGGCTTCACACTATGTTCGTCGAGGACGGGATCATGATCGGACATCACAAAACGGCGCTGATCGCTCTCGCCGGCGCGCTTCTTGCTGCGCTGGCTTTTGTCGCGTGGGCCAATACCGGACCGGAGATCACTGTCAAGCAGGACGAGGGCGTGAGCTTCGCGGGTTTTAAAACCTTCGGTGTCGTCGAGCCCGGGGCGCCGGTCAGCGCGGGTGCCGCGCCGCGCGGTCAGGGACGTTCCCAGTCCAACGACGCCCGCCGGCTCGATCAGGGAGAGGAGGCCATCCAGCGGACCATCATGGCGTCACTGAAAGCACGCGGTTTCGAGCCGAACACCGACGGTAATCCCGATTTCTTCATCGGTTACGACGCGCTGGTGATCCGCTTCGACGATCCGCTGACGCGACCGTCTGATCTCATTCGGCCAACGTGGGGCAACACGGTCTCGGTTCAGCGCAGCTACTCGGTTTTCGATTCGGGCGCAGCCTACGAGGGTCGGTTGACAATTTTCGTGGTCGACGCCGTCACGAGGCAGATCATCTGGAGCGCGACGGCCGAGGGCACCGTCAGCAGCCTGCGAAACATCGTCAATAACACTCATCAGCTGGTATCCGAAATGATGGACCGCCTGCCCGAGGCCTGAGCCCCTGCGATAACGGGATCGTTCAGTTCGTCAGGAACGGCCGGGGATCGACACGGCATAGCAGGGGCGAGGTGTCGATCAGATCCCAGAGAATACGGTTGTGGCCGGCACCTATCAGGAGCAGCACGCGCTCGTCATCGTCTCCCGTGGAACGGTGGATATTCGTGAGGATCCGAAGGTTGCGCTTGTACCAGCTCGTCAGCAGGTCGGCGCCGGCGTACTGGTCGTACTGGGCGTAACGGATGCTGGTCTGCAGCGCATAGCGGTTGTCCAGGTCGAATGCCCACCAGTCCACGCTGTTGAGATGGCCCAGGTATTCCGCGACGGTGCTGGATCGCAGGCGTTCCGTGTCGGCCTCCGCCGCCGCCTGCCACCTCGCCCGGATTTCGGCGCCGTCGTCTTTCGATGCTGGGTGATGGGCCTGGTAGAACTCCAGTGCCGTACCGTCCTGGAACATCGGGTAGTCCACGGGATACACCTCTGAGTGGCCCAGCCGGCGGGCGAGCCGGTAGCCGATCTGGTCGATCTCGTTGCGCGTCAGTTCCCGATCCCCGTTCAGATAGGCGGTATAGCGTTCCTGGACGGTCGAGCTGCCGAAGGCGGATTCCAGCATCACCTTGTTCGGCGCGAACCGGGCCAGCCGATCGACAAGGTCCGCTATCTCGGTCTGGCGCCGCGCAGAGAGCACGTCGTCGGCCTCCATGTTCACGGCATCCATGCCCGGATCAGCCATGTGGTAAGTGCCGAGCACCATCACCTGCAGCTGGCCCGGTTCGCACGGCGCCGGGTCGAAACGCCCGACATCGTGGGCCAGGCCAGGCGTGGCGGTGATCAGAAGGCAAAGTGCGGGCGAGCCCAGGCGACGGATCATGGTTTTCCCCATTTTGTCGTGAAATCTTAAATCCGGCGGATCACTTTATACCGCAAGGACGACGAATGGCGCTCGAGGCCGGCGCGCGGGGGTCGCCTCCCCACGTCGTCGGTGGCCCTGCGCCGGTAATCGGCGGGCAGCAGGTACATACTCACCGTGCGATAATTACTGTCTTTTTCCCTATCGGAATTTCACGGGCTCTCCCATGTTGAATAGGTTGTCTGGACGCATACTGGGGCTGCTCCTGGCCAGCGTCTTGCTGGCCGCATGCGGCGCTTCGTCGGATACATCCAAGCCTGCCGTTCGGCATGATTCCACCGCCGCCACCGGCATCATCACAGTGACGCCACCCCCATCGGCGAAGATCGAGGTCGTGGAGGATGTCTACCATGGCGTGACTGTCGCGGACCCCTATCGCTGGCTGGAAGACTGGCAGGATCCGGAGGTCCGGGCCTGGTCCGATGCGCAAAACGCCTATACCCGCCAGGTGCTGGCAAGACTTCCGGAACGACCGGCGGTCCATGCCCGCATCAGCGAGATCCTCAGGTCGCCCCAGAGTGCCGTTCACACTGCGCTCCGCAGGGCGGGGCCCGACGGCTTGCTCGCCATCAAGCAGGATCCCGCCAAACAGCAGGCCCTCCTGGTGCTCATGGGAGCGGACGGAAATCCTGCCGGCGAGCGCGCCCTGGTGGATCCGAACGCACTCGACCCGACCCACGGCACGTCCATCGACTGGTACGAGCCTTCTCACGACGGGTCCATGGTGGCCGTCTCCCTCTCGGCCAGGGGCTCCGAATCCGGCGACGTGCATGTCTTCAGGGTGCCGACCGGTGAGCGGATGGACGTGATCACAGAGCGGGTCAATGGCGGGACCGCCGGAGGCGATCTGGCCTGGTTCCCCGATGACTCGGGCTTTTACTACACCCGCTATCCACGGCCGGGCGAACGCGCCGACGAGGATCTGCCGTTCTACCAGCAGGTCTGGCGCCACGTCCTGGGCACCCCGACCAGCGAGGACGCCTATGTGTTGGGCGATTACTTTCCGCGGGTCGCGGAGATTCGCCTCCGGGTGGATCCCGTCACCGGCCGTCTGCTGGTTTGGGTCCAGGACGGCGATTCCGGCCGTTTCGAGCTCTACCTGCGACAGCCAGAGGGACAGTGGAACCGGTTCGCCGGTTTCAACGATGGCGCCGTCGAGGCTGTCTTCGGTCCGGACGACGCCCTGTACGTCATATCCCGGAACGATGCACCCCGTGGCCGCCTGCTGCGGCTGGATGCTTCCGACCCGGATCTGGCCGCGGCGGAAGTCGTCGTCCCGGAGAGCGACGGCGCCATAGCCCACAGTTTTCCTTACAGGCACTCACCGGGCCTGGTGGTGACCGGCGAGCGCATCTACCTCGTGCTGCAGGTCGGCGGTCCCAGCGAGCTCCGCGTGTACTCCCTCGACGGCGAGCCGCTGGACGCGCCGGAGCAGCTGCCTGTCGCCGCCGTGGACGGGTTGGCGCCGGCCGGCGGTTCGGACCTGTATTTCAGCAGCCAATCTTACGTGGCGATGACCCAGTGGTACCGGTTCGACGCGACCGAGGGCAACACCACCCGGCTCGGGATTTCTTCCGAGTCCCCGGTGGATTACTCGGACGTGGGGGTATTACGGGAGTTCGCCACGTCCAGGGACGGCACACGGGTTCCCGTCAACATCCTCGTGCCCGAGGGTTTCAAGAAGGATGGCACCCATGCCATCTTGGTCACGGGATACGGCGCCTACGGCATCAGCAGTCCACCGTCCCCGTCCATGACGCGGCACATCCTGTTCGAGCACGGCATGCTGTTCGCCGAGGCCAATATACGGGGCGGGGGGGAGTACGGTGAGACCTGGCATCGGCAGGGAAATCTGACCAACAAGCAGAACGTCTTCGACGATTTCGCCGCAGTGATCAGGTACCTGGTCGAGGAAGGCTATGCGTCACCGGATCGGGTGGCCATTATCGGTGGCAGCAATGGCGGCCTGCTCATGGGCGCCACCCTGGTTCAGAACCCGGATTTGGTGACCGCAGTGGTCTCCGCCGTCGGCATATACGACATGTTGCGATTTGAAGTGGATCCCAACGGGGAGTTCAACATCCCTGAATTCGGCACGGTGAAAGACCCCGAACAGTTCCGGGTCCTGTATGCGTACTCGCCGTACCATAACGCCACGGACGGCGCGAACTATCCGCCAATCCTGATGACCACCGGCGCCAACGACCCCCGGGTCAACCCGGCTCACAGCCGAAAGTTCGCCGCCCGCTTGCAGGCGGCCCAGACAGGCGAGGGTGTGGTCCTTCTCCGCACCAGCGCCGAGACCGGCCACGGCGGTGGGACACCCCTGGACGAGATCGTGGAACTGCTGACCGACATCTACGCCTTTATCTTCCATTACCTCGAGGTGCCGGTCGCAGAATAGTCAGCCGGGATCACGGAACAGGATCGTGCCCGACCGCGCCGGCCTCCACAAAGACATAGTCGTCCGGATCGAGAACGTCCCGGATGACGCGATTGACTTCATCCAGGGTGGCGGCGCCAACCACCGCCGTCAGTTGCTCGCGGCGATGGGCATCGAAACCATCGACCCACCAGCCCGCATGCCGCTGTGATCGCCGCGCCAAGGTTCGATCCACCCGGTTCAGGTTCGCAAGATACGAGACCTTGACTCGATCGAGCTCGTCCTGAGTGAGACCTGTTTGAAGCCGGTCGATCTCGCGATGGATGGCGGCCAATGCATCGGTACGCTTCTCGTCCGCGGTGGCCATGTAGATCATGGTGAGCGGCTGATCCTTGTGGGTCGTGCCAAACATCCAGATGGCGTACGCCAGCCCTTCGTTCTGCCGCAATTTCCAGAGCCTGCCTGCAAGATCACCGCCGATAGCCCGTTCCGCCAGCTGCCACAAGATCCAGTCGTCACTGCTGATGGCGGGCGCGTGCCAGGCAATGTAGAGATTGGTTTGTGTTTTGCCCGCCATTGCCTGCGGCACATGTACGACGCCCTCGGTCGCCGGAAGGCGGATCGCGGACTGTTGCGGCGGCTTGCCATCCAGCTTCGCCAGCGGAGCCAGGCCGTTCTGCAGCTCGGCACTCGGAGCGGGGCCCGAGTAGGCCACTGCGATGGCATCGGCCTTGTAATATTGCTCCCAAAACGATTTCAGATCCCCGGCCGACATGGCCTTGAGCGCTGCAAGTTCATCCGCATCGGATCGGCCGTAATCCGTACCCGCATAGACCGTCTTGATCAGCAAGTCGCCCGCCACGGGCTGCGGCTGGTCCCGGGCGCTTTCAAGGGCCGCCAGCATTTCAGCACGGGTGTCCTCCCACTCGGAGGGTGAGAACGCCGGGTGGGTCAGGACTTCGACCAGCAGCGCCATGGCGTCCTTCGACGAGCCCGTCGGGGCCTGCAGGCTGATGTAGGCTGCATCGCTCCCGACGGAGGCCTCCAATGAGAACCCCTTCTGATCCAGGTAGTTCTGCAATTCATCCTTTGGAAAGCGCCCGGTTTCCCGCACCAGCATGTTGGCCACCGCTTCACCGAGCCCTGCGGCATGGCCGTGCCGTTTCCCGGCGCGGATCGCGGCGGTGTAGCTTTCCATCGATGCACCCGGCCGGCTTTCGTGAAGCAGGGTCGCTCCGGACGGCAGCTTGACGCTCTCTATCGATCCGGTTGCTCCGCTGATCTGTGCCGCATTGGTTTTGATGTCGGCGGCAAAATTCTCCGGAATCTGCCCCGGCGGAAACAATGCCATGATGAAAAAATTGTCGGGCGTGAGATATTTGCGAGCGACGACCTGCAGGTCGGCCGCGGTCACCGTGTTGAGGCGATCTTCGAAGTCGGCGAACAGGCGATAGTCGCCGTGCGCGTCGGCAATCGCCAGGGACTCTGCAACCTCGTTCAGATCGTCCAGTTTCTGCCAGTGTCTTTTCAGCAGCCGCTGTCGTGCGAACGCCACATCTTTCTCCGGGACGCCGGACTGCCTGACACTCTGCAACTGGCGCCAGAGGGCATCGACAGCCGGCGTGACCTTCTCCGGTGCCGTGTTCCCGGCAATGCCCTGCCAGCCTCCGGGGTATCGCCGTGGCATGTCGCTCATCTCGACGTCCTCCAGCAGCTTCTGCTCCGTCACCAGTTCGGAATACAGGATTGATGTTTTCCCCCCGGCCAGGTACTCGGTCAGCAGCACGTAAGGAAACCATTCGGGGGTGTTGGCGCGGGGGCCTTCTATCGCGACCAGGAAATACGCCTTGCCGACTTCGCGTTCCTCGGCCACCACGTTGACGCCCGGTTTCATCGAGGCGGGCTGGTACAGCGTCTCGGGGACCTCGGCGCCCGCATAGGCGCCGAAGCGCTGCTCGATACGCCGCATCAGGTCATCGGTGTCGAAGTCGCCGACCACGCTCAGGGTCATGTTGTTCGGTACGTAATATCTTTTGTAGTACTCACGCACCCGCTCCACCGTAGCCGCCTGCACTGTTTCGATCGTGCCAATGGTGTCGCGGGAATAGAACGTTTCGTCCGGGTACATGTGATAAGGACTGGCTCGCCAGAGATAGCCATCCGGCCTGTCCTGACCGGATCGCAGTTCCTCGAAAACGGCCTGTTTCTCTGTCTCGAAGTCCGGCCCCGAGAAGCTGCCATGAAACATCATCTGCTCGTGCCGATCGAGGATGTCTTCGAGGTCGCCCGATGACGCGGTCAGCACGAACGCGGTGTAGTCGTACCAGGTGTAGCCGTTGAAATAGCCGCCGCGGCCGGCCGCCCATTCGCCGATCTGATTTTTCGGATACTTTTCCGTGCCGCGAAACAGCAACAGGTGCTCCAGGTAATGCGAGTTACCGGCAAAGTCCGGCGGTTCCGCACTGTCGCCGACGTGTGCGGTCCAGACAGCACTCACGAGCGGTGTGCTGTGATCCTCTACCGTAATGACCCGCAGGCCGTTATCGAGCGTGTGCAGGCGTGGCTCGCGCACGTTTTGGGCGGACGCATTCACTGTTGCCAGCAAAGCGAGCAACGAAAGCAGAATTTTCATGACTTGCGGTTCCGTGGACAAAAGCCGGAAAGGATTTTACAGCACGTGGCAGGGGGCAAAGCCCCGCCCCGGGTCATGTTGAAGATGAGACCTTTTTCAGGACAAAAGGTTTTCCGGTACCTTCAATTCGATGCTGGCCAGTTGGGCGTCGGCTAGCCCGACCCGGGCCAGGGTCGGTTCCCATCGAGGATCGTCGTGGAGGTTCCGGAACAACACTTCTGACTTCAGCATGTCGATGTTCTGGTGTTCTCCGATGGCCCGGTCCAGCCACTCGAAGGCCCGGTCATTGTCGCGCCGCCAGGCATAGGCCATCGCGATGTTATAAGCATGCTGGTCGCCATAGCGCTCGGTGTAGGACGCCAGCACCTCGTCCGACCCGTCGATATCGCCGAGCTCATACAGCGCGATGGCTTTTACCACGGCATCCAGCATCTCGAACTTCAGGTCCTTCGTGAGTTCCAGCGCCCTTTCCGGATTGCCCCGCAGCAGGCTGGTGATGGCCAGTTGGGACGGGGCGACGTAAATCTCAGGATTGAGCTCGACCGCTTTGCGGGCAGCGGTTTCGGCTTCATCGAGCTGGCCGAGCGCGTTGTACCACTGCGCCAGGTTGATGTAGAGGATCGCTTCCGTTGGCTGGAGTCTGATGGCCCGCTTCACGAGGGCGATGGCCTGCTGATGACGACCGATGACGTTGGCGAAACAGGCCGAGTTGTTCATGATGGCCAGGTCGTTGGGCTGGAGCTCGATCGCCCGGTGATAATGGTGCGCAGCCGTGACATAGTCATGATCGTAAGACCACGCGATCCAAGCACGGTGTCCATGTATCGCAGCACTGTCCGGATCCAGGCTCAAGGCCTTCTCGCCGGCTTCGCGGGCCACCGAATAGCCTTCTTTCCAGGGCTCGAAGCCCATGTCGGCCATGATAATGTAGGTTTTGGCGAGCATAAGCCACGCGGGCGCGTACTCAGGATCGTAGTCGATCGCCTTCCGGAAGTATTCGATCGCCTTCCGGAAACCAGCCTCCGTCCGCCTGTTGAAGAAATGCACCCCCTGGAGATAGAGATCATGGACCTCGGAGCCGGTGACCGGCGCCGTCGGTGCACTGCCGACCAGCGTCAGTTTCAGCGCCGAGCTCACTGATGCTGCGATCTCGTCCTGGACCGCGAATATGTCTTCCAGCGTCCGGTCGAAGGTCTCCGACCAGACATGCGTGTCGGCCCGTGCGTCGATCAGCTGGGCCGTGATCCGGACGCGGTTACCAGCCTTGCGCACCGAGCCTTCCAATACGTGGGCCACGTTGAGCTTGGTGGCGACGTCAGGCACGTGGATCTCCTTGCCCTTCCAGGCGAACGCGGAGGAGCGTGAGACGACGCGCAGCTCAGGGATCTTGGCCAGCAGGTTGAGGATCTCCTCGGTGATGCCGTCGGAGAAATACTCGTTGGCTGCATCCTCACTCATATTGTCAAAGGGCAGCACGGCGATCGACGCCTCGATCGGCGACGCCTCCGGCGACACCGGGTCGCCGGCAGGCTTCGTCACCTCAATGCCCCGGGGGGTCACGTCCAGGGTCCAGGCGAGGACCACGGCGATGGGGAAGCCCAGGGCGATCAGCCAGATAACCAGGGTCCCGGCCCAGTCCGGCAGGTATAGTGGCTCCAGGGTGGCGTCAGCGACCTGGATCAGGCCCCAGCCAACCAGGATATAGGCAAGCACGACCCGCACCACCTTGCGGCGCTTGATCTCTTCCCACAGTCCGGCGGCGCCGACCGCTTTGTCTGTCATCTCAAATCATCCGCTGTTGGGCCCAGCCCCGGCGAGACCGATCATGACGCAACAGGCCTAGTCCGACAACGCCACGTCGAACTCGATCTCACTCACCTGCGAGTCGGCGAGGCCTACCCGCGTCAGCGTCTCCTCCCAGCGCGGGTCGTCGTAGAGATTGCGGAACAACGGTTCTGTCTTTAGCGCGTCGATGTTCTGGTTCTCGTCTATGGCGCGATCCAGCCACTCGAATGCCTGGTCATTGTCAGGCCGCCATGCGTATACCATGGCGATGTAGTACGCACGGGTATCTGCGTAATCGGCGATCAGCGTCTCGAGTTCCCGATTCGATTCGTCGACTTGGCCCAGGTCGTACCGCGCGATGGCGCGGATCAGACGAGCGAACGATTCCCGCTGAATGCCCTCGGCCCGTTGCAGCGCCTGTTCCGGATCGCCCCGGAATAAGCTGACACTGGCCAGCTCAACGGGTGCGGAATAGATGTGGGGATTGAGCTCAAGCGCTTTCATGGCCGCGGCCTCCGCCTCATCCAGCATGCCGAGACTCGTATACCGGGAAGCCAGGTTCACGTAAGGGATCGGATCTGTCGGCGACAGCTTGATGGCGCGCTCCAGGAAGGTAATGCTGTCCTCCCGGCGACCGATGATCTGCGTCAGCACAGCCGCATTGTTCAGAGCACCGACGCTATTTGGCTGCAGTTCCAGGGCGCGACGGCAGTGTCGGGCGGCGCCGACGTAGTCGTGCTCGTACATCATGGCGATCCAGCATCGGATCGCGTGCGGGGAGTCCGGATCCCGTTTCGCCGCCTCGTCGACGGCTTCGATTGACAGGCCGTAGCCCTCGTCATAGGGCATGAACTCGCTGTTGGCCAGGATGGCGTAGGTCGAACTCAACGTGATCCATGCCGGCACGTAGTCGGGATCCTCTGCGAGGGTCTTCTCCAGATACTCGAGCGCTTTCTTGTAGTCCGCGCTGCTCCGCCGGTTATAGAAATATACGGCCTGCAGGTAATACTCGTGGGCCTGGGTATCGGTTACCGCCGCGGACGGGGGACCGTCGACCAGTTCCAGCTTGAGCGCCTCACTCACGGCCGCCGCGATCTCGTCCTGGACCGCGAAGACATCCTCCAGCGTCCGGTCATAGGTCTCCGACCAGAGGTGCGTATCGGACCGGGCGTCGATGAGCTGGGCGGTGATCCGTACCCGGTTGCCGGCCTTGCGCACCGATCCCTCCAGAATATTGGCCACATTGAGCGTGGCGGCGACCTCCGGCACGTGGATCTCCTTGTCCTTGTAGGCGAACGCGGACGAGCGGGACACGACCCGCAGCTCCGGGATCTTGGCCAGCAGGTTGAGGATCTCCTCGGTAATGCCATCGGAGAAGTACTCGTTGGACGGGTCGTCGCTGATATTGTCGAAGGGCAGAACGGCGATCGACGCGTCGCCGAAGGATTCGACCAGGGCCTCGCTGCGGCCAACCCGACGCGCCGTCTCGGCGATAGACGCTTCCCGGGATGCGGACAGCACGAACTTGTCGAAGGCGAAGTAGGCCAGCCCCAGGGCCAGCATCACCATGATAATGCGATCCAGCTTCCGACCGGCCTCGGGCGTGACAGACCGGCTGCGGTCTACATCCTGTTCCCGCTTGAGGCCGTCCGGGGTGAGCTCGAAGGCCCAGGCAAAGACCAGCACCGGCAGGAAGCCGATGGCCAGCACGATGACCGCGATACGCACGGCGGCATCGCTGAAACCGAAAGCGGGGAAGACGGTTTCGACCACCTGAACAATCAGCCAGCTCGCCACGATGTAGGCGGCGGCTACGCGCAGGACATTGCGTCGCTTGAGCTCGTTGAATAAGGACACCAGCGGCTCACCCGTGGCGGTCAGATGGGACCAAGGGTACTCGTTAGCCGCACGGGCGCCAAAGAAATCCGAGTCGGAGGCGGCGATTTCTGGACCAGGAAAGACACGTATCCAGGCGCGGTAGCAGATGATCAGGTAATCTCGGTGACGTCGAACGTTCCAGAGATTGCCCCAAGTGAAAAAAATTCTCGCCGCCATCGGCGTGATCATGATCGCCCTGGCATCGGGGTTTGCCGGAGTCGTGTGGTGGATGCTGCAGCCCCATCCGGATCCCCAGCCGCTGCCCGCCGAACTGGTGTCGCTTGAAACCGCCGAAGGCCGGGCGCTTCTCGAACAGGCAGAGGCCCGGTCGGATTACGACCGGCTTTCCGGGACTTTCGTGAGCCAGGATCTTGTCAGTTACTGCGGCGTGGCGAGCAGCGTGAGCGTTCTCAACGCGCTGGGCCTGGATACCGATCAGGACGAATTTTTCACGCCCCAGGCCAGCCGCGTTCGGTCCCGTTACCGCGTGACTTTCGGCGGCATGTCGCTGATCGACCTGGGCGGGTTGCTGGCAGCCCACGGCGTCAACGCCGAGGTGGAGCATGCGGACGACGGAAGCGTCGACGGATTCCGGGAGGTGGTTCAGCGCAACCTGGCCGACCCGGATGATTTTTTGCTGGTGAACTACGAGCGGGGCGTGCTGGGTCAGGGGTCGGTGGGTCACATATCGCCGCTGGCTGCCTACGACCTGGAGACGGATCGAGTACTGATCATGGATACGGCGAGCTACAAGTACCCGCCGACCTGGGTGCCGTTACCCATGCTATACGAGGCTATGAAGACCACGGATACCGCGACAGGCAGGCTGAGGGGCTATGTGGCGGTCTCGGCCGACTGAGCTCTTCACGGAATATGCGGACCTGAAGACAGGCTTCCCGCCGGCCTCGACGAGAATCCATAGTATCCCTGGCGATCGAACACCAGGGCCATCATTGCGCTCCCCGGATGGCCAAGCGAAACTGGCGCCCAATATGAAACTGTCACCAACAGCCATTGCAACGACTGTGCTCCTCGGGATCGCTGCGATCCCGACCGCGTCCCGTGCAGCGCCCGTCGGCGTCGAGCGGTCTGCGCAGCGGCCGGTCGTTCAGATCATCCAGGTCAGCGGCACAGTCACTTCGCCGCAGTCGGCGGTATTGTCGACATCGGTGGGTGGTCTGATCGAACGCATCGATGTCGATGCGGGTGACCAGGTCGAGGCCGGCGCCATCCTGGTGGCGCTGGATCGTGAGCTTGGGAATCTGGACCTGGAGCGGGTGCGGGCGGAAGAGGCTCAGGCCCGTTCCGAGCTGGAGGATTCACGGCGGCGCCTGAGGGAGGCGGAAAGGATCGGTCCGGAGCGCGGTATTCCCGAGAGCCAGATCAAGTCTTTACGCGCCGAAGTTGTCCGCGACGAGGCCGCACTGGCGGCCGCTACCGCGGCGGCCCGGCAGCAGGCGGCCGTGGTCCGGCGCCACGACGTGCGCGCACCGTTTTCCGGCGTCATCAGCGAGCGCTTCGCCGACGTCGGTGAGTGGGTCGACCCGGGCGACGGACTGGTCGAGCTCGTCGCCACCGACAAGCTGCGCTTCGACTTCCGTGTCCCGCAGACCCATTACACCCGCATCGACATGAGCACCGTGGTGGAGCTGTCGCTCGATGCTTTACCCGAAAGCACCCTATCCGGCCGGATCCAGGCGATCGTGCCGGTGAAGGACCCGGGCGCGAGGACTTTCCTGCTGCGGGTGGTGGCCAATGCGGACACTCCGGTCATGGTCACTCCCGGGATGTCGGCCCGGGCGAAGATCCGTGTCGATACCGGCCGTGAGGCCGTCGTCGTCCCGCGCGACGCACTGCTGCTTTACCCGGACGGACGCAAGACCGTATGGATAGCGGATCAGGGCGCGGGCGAGACCACTGTCCACGAGCAACGGGTGGAGACGGGTCTGGAGTTCGACGGACTGGTCGAGATCCGCGAAGGCCTGGAGGCCGGCGTGGTGGTGGTCACCCGCGGCAACGAAGCGCTGCAGAACGGCCAGGTCGTGCAGGTCCGCTGAAGCGGGCCGCGAGGGGAAACGCTCCATGTTCGAGGGCATCATCAGAAACGGGCTGCTGATGACCGTAGCCGCACTGATCCTGACAGTGCTGGGTGTGCTCGCCGCCTCGCGTATCCCGGTGCAGATGATCCCGGATCTCGAGGTCCGCACGGTCACCGTGCAGACATCCTGGCCGGGGGCGACGCCACAGGATATCGAGAAGGAGATCCTGATCGAGCAGGAGGAGTACCTGCGGACGGTGCCCAACCTGCAGCGACTCGAGGCATCGGCCTCCAGCGGCCGCGCGACCATCGAGCTCGATTTCCCTTTCGGCATCGACATCACCGAAACCCTGATCCGGGTGAACAACGCGCTGACCCAGGTGCCTTCCTATCCGATCAATGTCGACGAGCCGCGTGTTTACGCGAGCTCGTTTTCCGCCAACTCCTTCATGTTCTTCAACGTCTCGCCGCTGCCGGACAACCCGCGCGGGCTCGACATGGACATGATGCGCGACTTCATCGAGGACAACGTTCGCACCCGCATGTCCAACGTGCCTGGCGTATCCGACGTCCAGGTGTGGGGCGGCGCCGAACGGCAGATCCGGGTGATCCTCGATCCGATCCGCCTGGCCGACCGCGGCATCTCCATCACCGATGTTCGCGACGCTATTCGCCGGCGTAATCAGGATGTCTCGGGCGGCGAGATCGACACCGGTAAGCGACGCTACCTGCTGCGCACCGTCGGTCGTTTCGACGACGTGCAGCAACTGGAGAATTTGATCGTCGACCGGCGCGGCGACACTCTGATCCGGCTCGCCGACATCGCCGAGGTGGAGTTCGACCACTTCGAGATCCGAGGCCTGAACTTCGTCGACGGCGACCCGGTCATCAACCTGGCGGTACGCCGCGAGACCGGCTCCAACGTCATCGACATAAAATACGCAATGCTCGACGCGGTTGATCGCATCGGTCGCGAAGTGCTCGAGCCGGCCGGCATGGAGATCAAGCTGATCGCCGAGGACGTCGGCTACGTCGAGGCGTCGGTGCGCAATGTCTGGACCAATCTCGCGCTCGGTGCGCTGCTCGCGACACTGGTCATGTACCTCTTTCTGCGCTCTGCCCGGGCGACGGCGGTGGGCGTCATCGGCATCCCCATCTGTACCATCGCCGCCTTCATCGGACTGCTGGCTACCGGTCGCACGATCAACGTTATCTCGCTGGCCGGCGTCGCGTTCTCGATCGGCATGACGTTGGACAACAGCATTGTGGTGATTGAGAGCATCGAGCTGGCGCGTCGCCGGGGGCTTGACCGTTTTCGTTCGGCGGTAGAGGGCGTCCGCAACGTGTGGCCGGCGGTGCTCGCGTCGACGCTGACCACGATCCTTGTGTTCGCGCCGGTGCTGTTCATCAAGGAGGAGGCCGGGCAGCTCTATTCGGATATCGCCATCGCCATTTCCGCCGCCATCCTTGCCTCGATGCTGGTGGCGATCACCCTCATCCCTACCGCCGCTGCCCGCCTCGCGTTCGGCACAGAAGCCCGTCACGGTCCCACAGCCGACGCCGGCGGACCGCTCATGAACATGGTGGACTGGCTGATCGGCGATCCCCGACGTCGCCTCGTCACCATCGTCTCGACGATCGCACTGAGCGTCGGGATCATCCTGATGCTGACGCCCGCGGCCGAGTATCTGCCGGAAGGCGAGGAACCCAAGACCTTCGCGTCCCTGAACGCGCCGCCCGGTTACAACCTGGAGACCATGGCCGAGATCGGTCTGGAGATCCAGGAGCACTTCCTGCAGTTCGTCGGCGACGATCCGGCCCGATTTGAGCGTGGCGAGACCGACGTGCCGGCGATCAAGTACCTGAACGTGCGCATCACTCCGGACGGCATGCGCATTATCTCCGAGGCCGTCGATCCCGCCCGCATCAACGATCTCATGGATGCCATCACGCGCAAGTATCGGGAGTACCCGGGCATGCGGGCGTTCGCTGCGCGCGGCTCGATCATCACCAGCAACGACGGCGGCACGCGCAGTATCAACCTGGACCTCTCGGGATCGGACTTGGCGGTCATCTACGACGCCGCGCTCGCTGTGTACCGGCGGGCGCAGGAGGTTTTCGACAATCCTCGCATCCAGTCACAGCCTTCGTCCCTGTCCCTGGCGCAGCCACTGGTCGAGGTGCGTCCGGATTGGGACCGCGCCGCCGAACTTGGCATGGATGCTGGCAGCGTCGGCTACACTGTGGCGGCGCTGACCGATGGCGCCTACGTCGACGAGTTCTTCCTCGCCGACGACAAGATCGATATCTACCTATATGGGAGCGACAACGGCCAGTCGAATCTGGATACGCTCGGTCAGCTGCCGGTCTTCACACCTCAGGGTACTGTCCTGCCGCTTTCGGCCATCGCGACCATCACCGAGACTGTCGACACCAGCACTGTCCGCCGGATCAACGGCCAGCGGACCGTGACTCTGAATGTCATCCCGCCGCCAAACATCCCCCTGGAGACAGGTGTGGAAACCGTGCGCGAGCAAATTATCGCGGCACTACGCGCCAGTGGCGAGATACCGGCCGAGGTTGCCGTCGACATCTCCGGCGCCAGCGACCAGCTGGACGCCACCAAGGCGGCACTGGCCGCCAACTATCCCGTGGCGTTAATCATCGTTTACCTGTTGCTGGTGGCGATCTTCAAGCACTGGGGCTATCCGCTGCTGATCATGACCACCATCCCGCTGGGTATCGCCGGCGGCATCGTCGGGCTCGCACTGATGAATGTCATCGGCGCAGCGCTGCCGCTGATAGGGCTCAACGGCCTCCATCAGCCCTTCGACATGATCTCCATGCTGGGTTTCCTGATCCTGATGGGCACCGTCGTCAACAACCCGATCCTGATTGTCGATCGGGCCATGCGGCTGATGAGTGAGGGCGCGGTCAGCGCGCAGGACGCAGTCCGCGAGGCGGTGCACGTGCGATTCCGGCCGATCGCCATGTCCACGTTGACCACGATCTGCGGTCTGTCGCCACTGGTGTTCATCCCCGGTGCCGGCACCGAACTCTACCGGGGCGTCGGCGCCATCGTGCTGTTCGGTATCCTCGGCGCGGCCGTCGTGTCGCTGACTATGCTGCCGGCGTTGACCGTCACGGCGCTGGAGTGGGGCAAGGCCGGACCGCGCTCGGGCGACGCGCCCGATGCCGGGTTGGGCGCCGGGAAGTTGCCGGTGGATACCGGAAAATACTAGCGCTGCCGTCGACCGTTCCGAATCCGGCATAAGGATGTCATCTGTTTGGGCACCTGTTCGACGGTGGCTTCAATAAACACCTGAATACTGCGCTGCCCGGCAACACGTCACCACCCGCAGGCCTCGATCTGGGCCGCATCCCGGGCCGGAAGCCGTTGGAGAATCCGCCATTGCCTTCCTAAGTGACTGAATATGCTGCATTTTTAATGATAGCGTAGGCCTATCGTAATCATAGAAATAATTTGCTTTAACTATGATCGCCTATCGCGAACAATAGACACCTGATCCTTAACCATCACCCCAGGGGAACGACTGACATGGCACTGATTGGCAAGCACATTCCTGAATTCAAGGCGGAGGCCTTCCACAACAACGAGTTCAAGACGATTACGACGGAGGACGTCAAGGGCAAGTGGGCGATCTTCCTGTTCTACCCGGCTGACTTCACCTTTGTCTGCCCGACCGAACTGGAGGACATGGCGGCTCACTATCCCGAGCTGCAGGAGCTGGGCGTCGAGGTGTACGCCGTCTCCACCGACACGCACTTCGTTCACAAGGCGTGGCACGAAAGCAGCGAAGCGATCGGCAAGGTCACTTACCCGATGATCGGCGACCCGACCGGCGCGATTACGCGTGGCTTCGACATCATGATCGAAGAGGTAGGCCAGGCGCTCCGTGGCACGTTCCTGGTCGATCCGGACGGCATCATCCAGGTCTACGAGGTCCACACCCTCGGCGTGGGTCGTTCTGCCAAGGACATGGTGCGCAAAGTGAAGGCCGCCCAGTACGTGCGCGACAACGACGGCGAGGTCTGCCCGGCTGCCTGGGAAAGGGGCCAGCAGACGCTGACGCCTTCACTCGACCTGGTCGGCAAGATCTGATCGCTGCAAGCCAGACCGTAACACTGCAAGCGGGGCGGCCCGGCCGCCCCGCTTAACACCGAGAGGAACACGCTCATGCTGAACCCGGAACTGCTGACCGCGGTAAAAGACTACACTGCAAATCTGACCCGCGACATCACTTTCGTGGTGCAGGCCGGGGAGCATGAGCAGCGCGCCGAACTCCTCGAGTTCCTAAACGCCTTCGCAAGCGTGTCCGAGCGTCTGCATGTCGAGGAGCGTGATATCCGCCCGTCGCTGAGGGGTGGTTTGAGTTTCCTGCTCGAGGCCGACGGTGAGCCCACTGGCATCGTGTTTTCCGGTATCCCGGGTGGACACGAATTCAGCTCACTGATGCTGGCCGTGTTGAACAACGCGGGTACCCCAATCAAACTCGACAACTCGCTGAAGGCGATAGTCGAGCAGGTCGATGAAGAGCTGCGTTTCGAGACGGTGGTTAGCCTGAGCTGCCATAACTGTCCCGACGTGGTGCAGACGCTGAACCAGTTCGCCACCATCAACAGCAACATCTCCGCCGAGATGATCGACGGGGGTGCCTATACCGAGGTGGCAGACTCACGGAACGTCCAGGGCGTGCCTGCCGTGTTCCTGAACGGTGAGCCGTTCGCCAACGGCAAGATCGATACAGCGACGATCATCGAGAAATTGCTCGCCAGATATCCCGGTTTGGCGAAAACGGCAGCCCCGTCGGATCCTGCGCTGCCGCTGCAGGACGTGGCCATCATCGGCGGCGGTCCGGCCGGTGTGTCGGCAGCGATCTACGCCGCGCGCAAGGGATTCTCGGTGACGCTGATCGCCGAGCGCTTCGGCGGGCAGGTCAAGGACACGATGGGCATCGAGAACCTGGTGTCCGTGCCGTCAACCACCGGACCCGAGGTCGTCAACGGCCTGGGAACGCATCTTAGAAACTACGACATCACCCTGAAGGAGCATTTGCGCGTTGAGTCTGTCGAGTCGGGCCACATCAAGACGCTGACCTTGTCCTCCGGCGAGGTCATCAGGGCCCGGGCCCTGATCGTCGCTACGGGCGCCTACTGGCGTGAGCTTGGCATCCCCGGTGAAAAGGAAAACATCGGCAACGGCGTCGCCTACTGCCCTCACTGCGACGGGCCTTTCTTCAAAGGCAAGGACGTGGCGGTGGTCGGTGGCGGCAATTCCGGCATCGAAGCGGCGCTGGACCTGTCTGGTATCGTCCGGCATGTCACCGTCCTCGAGTTCCTGCCGGAACTCAAGGCGGACAAGGTGCTCGTCGAGAAAGCTCTGGAGCGTGACAACATCACCATCGTCACCAACGCGGCTTCGCAGGAGATCAGGGCCGCCGACGGCAAGGTCACGAGCCTCGTATACGAGGACCGCGTCACCGGCGAGATGCAGGCGCTCGACCTGTCGGCCGTGTTCGTGCAGATCGGCCTGGTGCCGAACAGCAGCTTCCTGAAAGGCGTCGTCGACCTGACCGAATATGGAGAGGTGATCATCAATGACAGGGCGGAGACCAGCGAGCCGGGCATCTTCGCCTGCGGCGACGTCACCACCGTGCCCTACAAGCAGATCGTCGTCGCGCTCGGCGAGGGATCGAAGGCCGCCCTGACGGCGTTCGAGTACCTGATCATGCACGCACCTGAGATCGATCGGCCGGAATCGAAGGCCGCCTGACGCCAAGTCGGATCCGTATCACCGTCAGACCGCACGCGGCGTCGAGCGCTACCGAACGACCACGTCTCCGAGGGTGGTGTCGATGGCCTGTAGCGTGTCATCGCTCAGACGGACCCCCGATGCGCCGACATTGTCGTCGAGCTGACCCGGCCGCGTCGCGCCGACGATGGCGCAGGCAACATTCTGCTGCCGCAGGACCCACGCCAGCGCCAGCTGCGCCATCGACAGACCGGCCTCCGCGGCCACGGACTGTAACCGCGCCACCGCTTCCAGAACCGGCCGGGCGAGAACCCTGTCCATGAAACCGTTCATAACGTCGCTGCTGGCCCGTGAGTCGGCCGGCAACGGCGCGTCGGGTGGGTACTTCCCGGTGAGGACGCCCTGGGCCAGCGGCGACCAGACGATCTGTCCTATTCCGTTGGCCTCGCAGAGCGGGAGCACCGCCGGCTCTATCGTCCGCCACAGCATGGAGTACTGGGGCTGGCTCGACACGAAACGGACGACATCCGGAATCTCGAGCGCGGCCCGGATCTGCTCATCCGTCCATTCACTGAAACCGACGTAGCGGACTTTGCCCGACTCTACGGCCCGGGTCAGCCCATCCATGGTTTCTTCCAGCGGCGTGTCGGGATCGTAGCGGTGGCACTGGTACAGATCGACATAGTCTGTCCTTAAACGTCGCAAGGAATCATCGAGTTGCTTTTCGATCTGTTTCCGGGACAGTCCCCGGTCGGCCGCCGTCATTGGAAAGAAAAGTTTCGTGGCCAGCACATAGCTGTCCCGGGGCCTGCCCTCGAGAACCTCTCCGAGAAAGGTCTCGGCGCCGCCGCGATTGTAGATGTTGGCCGTGTCTATAAAGTTGATGCCAAGCTCGAACGCATGGTTGATGCAGGCCGCGGCCGCATCGCGCTCCACGCCCATGCCGTATGTCAGCCAAGATCCCAGCGAAATCTCCGAGATCCGTAGGTCGCTGTCCCCCAACCGGCGATAGTTCATGCGTTGCCCTGCTTTTGCGTTGAAGTAGAACGGGCGGATTATTCCACAGTCAAAGGGTAAAAAGCTGTCGGGCAGCGCTCGGTCACTTGCCCATACCCCCCGGCCTCGGGGTCAGTGTGACGACTCGAGGGCGGCCAGAGGGGGGCGATTATTGTTCGGTGCCCGATTCCTCGTGTTTGAGGCGGTTTATCACCTCGCGGAAGCGGGGCAGGGCATGCAGCGACTGCAGGTCCGAATCGTTCTCCGCCCACTCGGCAATGGCCATGCCGTGCATGCTGGCGCGCTCCAGGCACTCCAGCGATCTCTCCGGCTCCCCAATCAGCGCAAAACCACAGGCGACGTTGTAAAGGGTGTCAGGGTTCTCGCCGTCGATCGCCAGTGAGCGTTCGGCGAATTGAATGGTTTTCTGCGTGTCGCCGAGTGCGGCGAAGCCGCCCAGGCCGAGATTCAGTGCCCGCGTGTCGTCCGGGTTGAGCTCGAGACTCCGTTCGGCCCGCTCGACACCCCGACGGGCAGCCTCGATCGCGTCTTCATGCCGCCCCTGGCTGCGATAAATCTGGCGCAGCAAGATCGGGGCCTGGTAATCATCCTCGTCGATTTTTTCAGCCTTCTCGAATAACTCGGCTGCGCGCTCCAATTCACCCTGCTGGAACCGCACCCGGCCATAGAAATAGTAGGCGTCAAACAGGGTCGGATCGAGGCGCAGCGCGGTCTCGAACTCCGCGATCGCCTCGGCGCTCTGACGGCGGGCAAAGTGGCTGAGACCCCTGGATACGCGAGCCTCCGCCAGGCCGGGCATCAACTCAACGGCTCTTGCGCTCGCGCGCTCGGCGGCCTCGAGGTTCTCCTCACTGGCGTTCCAGTACATACAGATCATTGCGTAACTGTCGGCCAGGGCGGCCCAGGCTCGCGCATACCCGGGGTCCGTCGCCACGGCTTTCTCGAACATCTGGACGGCGAACGACATGTTCCTCGTGCCCCAACGATGGAAGTAGTGCTGACCTTTCAGGTAGTACTCGTATGCCTTGGCATTGGATGTGGTGCAGCACTCGTTCTCGGGCCGGGTACCCAGTTTCACTTCCAGGGCATTGGCCACATGCGTAGCAATCTCGGTCTCGATCTCGAAGATATGTTCGAGCTCCCGATCATAGCTGCTCGACCAGAGGTGGAAGTCGTCCCTGACGTTGATCAGCTGGGTGGTGATACGCAGGTGATTGCCGGCCTTCCGGACGCTGCCCTCGAGCACCGCCGCGACGTTGAGCTCCCTGCCGATCGCGCCGGCCCCGACCGGTACGCCCCTGAACCGGAACGATGAGGTGCGCGAGGCCACACGCAGGTTGTCGATCTGAGCCAGCCGGTTCAGTATCTCTTCGGCGATCCCGTCACACAGATACGCCTGGTCGTGTTCCGGACTCATATCCTCGAAGGGGAGTACCGCGATGGAGGGCGCAGCAGGGACGCTGGTGGAGGTCGCATCTTCCGGCGCTTCATCGGTGACCTGGGCCTGGTCATCGCCTGTGTCTTTCCTGAAGCCCTTGAGCGTCAGGTCGAAGAACCAGGACACGGCCATGGCGACCGGGAAGCATGCGATGACCAGCACGATAAGCACCGTCAGACCCCAGCCGGGGATGCCCAGCGGTTCGAAGGTCACCTCGGCGACCTGCAGCAGTACCCAGGCCACGACCGCATAGCCGGTCGCGGCCTGAAGCACTTTGCGTCGCTTCAGCTCTTCGAAAAAACCACCCATTCTGGATCGCGGACTGGCCAAATGCCCGATCCTCCGGTGACAGGCAACGGTGCCGTAGACAGGTTATAGCTGATTCGCGCCGATGGCCCCGCCCCGGGGCATCCAGGCAAACCGGCTCGAACCATGTCAACTTATTGAACTGCATTGAGAATACTACCTCAACGCCGGGCCCCTGGGTCGCCAGCATCCGTCGTCGCCAGGGGCGCTTCACAACGCTTGAAACCAGGCTCGTCGCGTTGCCGCTCCGGATATTCGATCCCCATCATGGCAGTGATCACGTCTGCCTGATTCCAGGGGGCTCGGCATCGACCCTGGCGAATGCGGAACCGTCTCGACAAGGCGACAAGAAATCGCGGTCAGGGCGCATGCACCGGGTCACCCAGCGGTTCCGGCATCCGTATACTTTTCCCATGCAACGATATCCTCGTTCACGCTGCGCCCACGCCCGGGCCACACCCCGGCCATGGCATTCCCGTCACAGACAAGATCGACAACACCCCATGAAAACGCATCCACGGATGGCTGATGCCACAAGTTTTCGCCTGCAGACCGCCGTTTTTATCGCGGCGGTCTTTGCCGGGGCTGCGGTGGCCGCGCCGTCGGCGGATTCAGCGGCCGCCGGCGAGCGGATGTTTGTACGGGTGGACGCTCCGCCGCTGACGACTGACCGGGCGAGTACCGGTGGCGTCTCGTTTATCGACTATGACCGGGACGGCGACGCGGATCTCCTGGTGACCAACGGCTATGACGTTTCGTCCGAGGAACCCGCTCCGCAGGAAAATGTTTTCTACGAAAACGCCGGCGGCCGCTTTGAGACCCGGGAGATCGGCGGCCTGACCGACCTGGACGGGTTTTCATCGGGGAGCGCGTGGGCCGACTTCGACAACGATGGTGACCTCGACACCTTCATTGCCAACCAGCGAGACCAGGAGAATTTCCTGCTGCTGCAGGAGACCTCGGAAGAGGGGGCCAGGCGCTTTCGCCGTCACGGGGACGGACCCGTTGCCGGGGATCACGGCTGGTCTTACTCCGTGTCCGCGGCGGATGCCGACAATGACGGATTTGTGGATCTATATGTCTCAAACGGCGGTCTGTCACACAGTGGTGTCAACTTCCTTTATCGCAATGTGGACGGCACCCGGTTCGAGTCGGTGACGGACATCGGACCCGTGACCGACGACCAGGCCAGCGGCGGGGCATCGTGGGCAGATTTCGATGGCGACGGGGACCAGGACCTCGTGGTCGCCAACCGCTCGGCCCCGGAGTCCGGCGGATACAAGCTCGCGCTCTACCGCAATGACGGCGGCATGCAATTCACTCGCATGGACGCCGCGGCCCTGCCGGAGGACGCGGCGTATCCCATGTCAGTCGCCTGGGGCGATGTGGACAACGACGGCGACCCGGATCTTTATGCAGCCAGCCTGTATGGGCTCGCGAATGAACTCTATGAGAACCTGGGGGACGGCACGTTCCGCAAGCGTGACGGCGGCCGGGCCACGACGGACGCCGGTTCCAGCTACGCCGCCACCTTCGGTGACCTGGACAATGACGGTGACCTGGACCTGGTCGTTGCCAACTGGGGCGGGTCGAGCGAAATCTACCTGAACGACGGCGCCGGCTATTTCGATCAGGTCGGCTCCGGCGCCTTCCGTCGGACGATCCATTATGGATCGAGCCTGGCGCTGGGCGACTACGATCTTGATGGCGATCTCGACGTGCTGATCGGGAACTGGCCCAACAGGCCGGGCAAGGGGCTGGAGGAGAACGTGCTGCTGGAGAATCGCTACGCCGAGGGTAACTGGTTGCGGGTATCGCTGGAAGGCGTGGCCTCCAACCGGTCCGCTGTCGGCGCAAAAATTGAGCTGTACCTCCGGCAGGACGGGCAGGTGAAACGCCAGGTAAGGGAGGTCAGCACTCACGCGGGCTGGCGTAGCCAGGGAGAACTCGCCCAGCATTTCGGTCTCGGTGATGCGACCGGGGTTGAGAAGCTGGTGGTCCACTGGCCTTCCGGGGCCGAGCAGACCGTCTCCGTCGGGTCCGTCAATCAGACTCTCTCGATCCGGGAAGAGAACTGACCGGCATCCACCGGGCGGTGTCCTCCGGAGATCGATTTCCTCCTCGGGGGTTCTGAGTCAACGGCTCACGCGCCGCCGCATGAGATCATAATGTACCTCCTGGGCAGCCCACGCGGATTCATCGATACCGTGGACCTCTCCTAGTTGACGCCGACACGACTTTGTTGCCCCGTCTGCACCGCCCACAGCGCTGCATAAATTCCGCCGCGTTCCAGCAGCTCCCCGTGCCTGCCGCTCTCGACGATGCATCCCTTGTCCATGACATAGATGCGATCGGCATTGACGATGGTTGACAAGCGGTGGGCGATGACCAGCGTCGTGCAGGAATGGGAGATCCGCTCCAGTGATCTCTGAATAGCGGCCTCGGTGTCATTGTCGACCGCCGATGTAGCCTCGTCGAGTATCAGGATCGGCGGGTTCTTCATGAGGGCCCGGGCGATGGACAGGCGCTGGCGCTGGCCGCCGGAGAGTTTCTGGCCGCGCTCGCCGACGACGGTCTCATAGCGCTTCGGCAGACGGTCGATGAACTCGGTGGCCTCCGCCGCCTCGGCCACGGCCCTGACCTTTTCCGGCGTTGCATCGGGGCTGCCGTAGGCGATGTTCTCGGCGATGGTGCCCTGAAACAGAAACACGTCCTGGCTGACGAGCCCGATCTTGCGGCGCAGGCTGTCGAGGCTGACCCCGTCGATCGGCTGAGCGTCGATCAGGATCCGGCCTGAATCCGGCGTATAGAAGCGCAGCAAAAGCTTGATCAGCGTGCTCTTGCCGGACCCGGTCTGACCGACGAAGGCAATGGTGCTGCCGGCCTCGACGGTCACGTTGATGTCGTGCAGGACCCGTTCGCCGTCACCGTAGGCGAAATTCACGTGCTGGAATTCGATCCTGCCGCGGACCTGGTTCAACGGCCGGGCGTCGGCGGTATCCCGGATCGAGACCGGTGTCTCGATGAGGTCGAGGATACGTCTCGAGGAAGCCATCGCGCGCTCGTAGAGATCCACTGTTTCGGCGATCCGGGTCAGCGGCCACAGGAGGCGCTGGGTGAGAAACACCAGTACGCCGTAGGCACCCACGTTGAGCGTGCCCTCCAGGGTCATCCAGCCGCCGAGCAGGAAGGTCGCGACGAAGCCTGCCAGTATGGCCATGCGGATGATGGGGATAAAGGCCGAGCTGATGGCGATAGCCTTGCGATTCGCATCCACATAGGACGCGCTGTCCTGGCGGATCCTTTCCGCCTCGAAACGCTCCGTAGCGAAACTCTTGATGGTAGTGATGCCGGACACGTTGGCCGCCAGCCTCGCCCCCAGGTTGCCGACACGCTCGCGGACGTCGGCATAGAGCGGCTGGGCGCGGCGCTGGAAGTAGAATGCGCCGAGCACAATCAGGGGGATGGGTGTAAAGGCGATTCCCGCGATGAGGGGGGAGATGGCGAAGAAGACGGCGCCGACTGCGATCACCGTGGTGGCCACCTGGATCAGGTCGTTGGCCCCGCCGTTGAGGAACCGTTCGAGCTGGTTCACGTCGTCGTTGAGGATGGTGACCAGGTTGCCCGTGCTCCGGTCCTCGAAATAGGCCAGGTCGAGCCTCTGGATGTGTTCATAGGCATCCAGGCGCATGGCATGCTGCAGGTCCTGAGCCAGATTGCGCCACAGGACCAGGTGCAGGTACTCGAACAGAGATTCGAACATCCAGACCAGCAGCGTCAGCCCACCCAGGAAGCCGAGCTGCCATTTCGGATCCGCGATACCCAGAGCGGCTACGAAGGAATCCTGCCGGCGCACGACCACGTCGATGGCGATGCCGATCAGGATCTCCGGCATCACGTCGAACAGCTTGTTCATGACCGAGCAGATGGATGCCAGGACGATCCGCCGCCGGAAGCCGCGAGCGTAGCGCAGCAGCCGGCGCAGGGCGACAAAGGAGGTCTGGGCAGCGGTCGTCATCGTGTGTCCGGGATTCGATGCCGAGGCGAACTCGGTGCCAACTATGTGTTTATGTATATCTGATTACCACGGCTTAGTCGCCTACTGGGCCGCCATGGCCTCCTCCAGCATCTTGGTCAGCTCCTCGAGACTGTAGCTATAGGGCTGGTCGGCGTTGAGTTGGGCCACCCGCGTCAGCACGGTGCGAATGGTCTCCTTAGCCTCCTCCTGGTTGGGCGCCACCATGTAGCGTGGCCTGGGCTTGTCGGCAAACAACGCGTGCAGGGTGGCCTCGGCCACTTCGTCGGGCTCCTTGAGGGCGGTGTTGTATTCCCTGGCGCGCTCCAGCCGCGCTTTCTCCTCCGCCGTCAGGTCGCTGACGGTGTCAGGCGTCCTGCCCATGGCGTGCAGGACCACCTTCTCCCGGATCTCCGACTTGAAGCCGCCGGGCTCGATCACGCTGACGTGAACGCCGGCCTCGGCCATCTCCTCGGCCAGGGCATCAGTGTAGGCCTCGACGGCGAACTTGCTCATGCTGTAGGTCCCGCTCCGCGCCCCCGAGATGAAGCCGGAGATCGAGCCGATAATGGTGGTACGGCCCTTGTTCGCGATGAGCAGCGGGGCGAAGGCCTTGTTGATCCGGTAGGGACCGTAGACATTGACGTCGAAAACGAAGTCGATGTCCTTCTCCGGCGTCTCGTTCATGGGCGTGAACACGGCGACGCCGGCGTTGTTGACGACGCCGTGCAGGCCCCGGCCGGCCTCGGTGATATGGACGACGGCGGCGTCGATGTCTTCCTGCACGGTCACGTCGAGACGGATGGCTTCGACATTGTCGATGGCGTTGAGCTCGGCAAGGTCTTTGTCTTTGCGGGCGCCGGCGTAGACGAAATAGCCCTTCTCAGCCAGCACCTCCGCGATCTTGCGACCGATGCCGGTGCTCGCGCCGGTGACGAGGACGGCCTTCTGGCCGTGTGCCTGTTCAGCCGCGACGGCGTCCGGGACCGCGGCGAACGAACCGACGAAGACGCCTATGAGAATCATGATCTGGAGGAGCTTGTGCATGAGTCAGTCCTTAAATCTTGAAAATCAGCCTGGAAACGGGAGAACAGTTTACTTGTCCGTACGCCTGTCGGGGGTACGGCAGTTTGGCAATTTTGCCCCCAAGGGGCATAGTCGGATGGCAATAACGGAGGAGGGGCAGTATGAAAATTGGATCTCTGGGGCATGTGGTCCTCAAGGTGACGGACCTGGAGCGGGCAGAGCAGTTCTACACCGGGACACTCGGAATGCCGGTGTGCGCGCGGTTCGATGAGCAAGGCATGAAGATGACATTTTTCAGCCTTGGCAACCATCACGACCTGGCATTGATGGAAGTGTCCGGCGGAGACGCTGCCGGCGGGGACCAGGCGATCGGTCTGCATCATGTGGCTTTCTGTATCGGCACCTCCCTGGATCAACTGAAGGAAGCCAAAAGTCACCTGGAGGCGGCCGGCATCGCGATGGATCCGAATCCGGACGGCAACCTCATCGAGGTGTATGTCGACGTGTCGGATGCCTGGCGCACCGATCCGCAGCGGATCGCCACGGTGAAGCCGCTGGCGCTGTGAAGGGAATCGGGGCCCTGCCCCGGTTTATTCGGGCAACGGCGCGAGTTGGCCGGTTGCTTCCATGACCCGGACGCGCTCGAGCTGGGCGGCCCACTTCGCCTCGACCTCGGCCATGATGGCCTGGTACTCGGCTTGGTCGTGCAGCGGTGCGAGATCCACGTCCCAGGGGAACACCAGAATCCAGCCCTCATCCACTGCCTGGCGTAGCGCGGCCAGGGCCTGATCAGTCTTGCCCTGCATGGCGTAGATCTTCACATCAGTGATTCCGTATCCGCCATTTCCCAGCCGATTCCAACCTTCGATCTGCTTCAGACTGCGTTCGAGTAATACATCGGCCCGGTCGGTATCGCCGGCCGCCCGCAGAAGATAGGCTAGATTGACCGCGATGCCGGAATTCGCGGCATTCACGACCTGGCCTGTCTTGCCGGACAGGGCCGGATACGCGGCTTCGTAACGTTCCACGGCCTGTTGGGCATGGCCCGCACGCAGATCATCCAGACCCAGGATCCACAAACCGATTGGATCTGTCGGGACCCCTTCGTGGACAGTCCTCGCCGCGACAACGGCAGCGTCGGGATCTCCACGAAGGCTGCTGAGGACCATGTCCGCAAATGCGGTCCACCAGCTCGAGGAATGCATGGCCCGGAGCCGCCCGAGGGCCCGGTCGGACTCGGATCGGCCGCCAAGCATTTCCCACATGACGGCAAGAAAGGTCGGATACTGTGGATTGCCGGGGTCCAGTGCCGCCGCCCGGCGAAACTGGACGATTGCATCATCCATGTGACCGCTTAAAGTATCCAGTGAACCCAGCGAAGAATAGGCGACGGCGAACCCCGGATCGATCTGAAGCACGGCTTCGTATTGTTGCCGGGCGTCCTCCAACCGCCCCACGTTTTCGAGAGCACTCCCAAGATTGATCCTGGCGATGCCCGACAAAGGGTCGAGGCGCACCGCTTCCTCCAGCTGTCCAAGGGCCTCTGTATTCCGTCCCTGGGCCCGGAGGGAATTGCCGTACCACTGGTGCCCGGTGACGTAGCCGGGCGCCAGCTCGATCCCTTTCCTGAAGAGCTTCTCCGCGGTCACGGGGTCGATGTCGTCCGTCATGGAGGCCATGGAGATATACGCCTCACCCAGGCGGTCGTTGATCGCCAGCGCCCGGGTGATCAGCGGTTTCGCGAGGGCTTCTTGCTCGCTTCTCGACCGGCCGCTGTAGATGGCCTGCAGAACGTAGGTGTCCGCCAGACCTATGTTGGCCAGGGCGTAGTCCGGGTCCAGCGTGATGGCCTGCTTGAAATGTTTTTCCGCTTCGGCCAGTGAGGCACTGGTGCGCTTTGCCAGTGCTTGGCGACCGAGGAAATACGCCTCCAGGGCCGCCATGTTTCCGGTCTGGGCGCTGCCGAGCCGTTCTTTCTCCTCGGGCGACAGGGTCGCTCGCAGCGCCTGGGCGATGGCGGTCGAGATCTCGCTCTGGATGTCGAATATGTTGGCCGTGGTCAGCTCGCGGTCGTAGGTTTCGGCCCAGAGATGGTCATCCGTGTCCACGTCGATCAGCTGCACGTTGATGCGGACCCGATCCCCGGCCCGCTGGACGCCGCCCTCGAGGATGTTCTTCACCCCCAGTACGGCACCGATCTCCTTCATGCTTTGTGACGTCTCGCGGAATTTCTCTACCGAGGTTCTTGAGATCACCGTGAGCGAACCGATTCGTGCCAGCTGCGTGAGGATGTCGTCGTGGATGCCGTCAACGAAGTAAACATCTTCCTCCCGTGCGCTGCGGTTGGCGAACGGCAGGACAGCAATGGAGCGGTCCGGTGCCGGTGCGAACTTCTCTGCGGCGAGCTCGGCCGGGGCAGGCGCGTCGGGTTGCTCTTTCTCGGTGACAGTCTCTGACACAGGAGTTTTTGTGGCCTCGGGCAGCAGCCGGTCGACGGCCACTGTCGCGATGGCCACCACCAGCAGCACCACGATGAGGATGTTGATCTTGTGGCCGGTCTGCGGCGTGATGGACTGGCTGCGGTCTACATCTTTCTCACGCTTGATCCCCTCCGGCGTTACTTCGTAGACCCATGAGATCACCAGTGCGACCGGAAAGCCGAGGATCAGGACGGCAAGGACCCCACGGGCCCAGGCGGACGGCAGTTCCAATGCGTCGAACAGGACGTCGGCGACTTGCAGGATGACCCAGGAGGCCACGAGATACAGCATCGCCATCCTGATGACGTTGCGGCGCTTGAGTTCCTCGAAGAACGACATTGGTGCGGTGCCCCCGGCGATCGTGCGGCTGATGATGGAGGAAAGTGGGAAAGTTGTCGATTAACCGGGGGCGCGGTGGCGCGCCGGGGCGGCCGCAGCACGCGCTGTTTGGAGGGCGATCCGGGCTTCCACTGAAGCCGCGGTCAGCTGCAGTTCGAGGCCGTCATGGACAGGCGGCAGGGCAACGCGCCGGCCAGCGCGTCCATGGCAGGTGACATCAGGCACTTGCGAGGCGGCCCTATGACGAGGGCTTCACGTGTATGACCGCGTTCAGTCGTCTCGAGGCGGACAGTGAGTTCGTCACCAGGCAAGTTGCCTCGGCTTTCTCCAGGATGCGATGGGCCTTCTGCTCGTGGGTGTCGGGCGGCACGTGGAGCGTGGCGTTCACCGTGAACTCGGTGAACCTCATCGTGCCTTCTATCCGTTCGAGCTTGCCTTCGGCGTGACACTCGACGGAGGTCCATGGCAGCCTGGAGGCCCTGGCGATCGCTCGAAAGCTGAGGATGAAACAATTTGCCACGGCCGCGACCAGCAGGGTCTCCGGGGACCACTGGCCCCCGGGTCCACCGAACTCCACCGGTGGACCGGAAATGATCACGTCCACGTCATCGGCCAGGACATGAACGTCCCCCTCCGGCGCTCCTTTGGCCGCAACCCGGTAATGATGAGGAAGGTCTTGCATAGCGAGTCTCCACAAACCTGCCACTGCGATGTCCGGCAAACTGGGGTGTTCCGGCGCGTCGCGGGAGCAGGCTCAGAATGTCTATTTTCCCTGTCTGGTGATGGCGCTTGATCCGGCCGGGCCATTTCAAATTGACATTATTTTAGCAATTTCTAATAATCATGTCCGGTTTGCAGGAGCCGTTTCCGGTCAACCGACCCGCTCGAACCTGGCCTGGAAGAAACGCAACTGCGCCGGCTCGTAGACGAAGCGCAGTCCCCTGATCTCATCTCTTCGCCGGTAGAGCCGGATGATGCCCTCCGCCACGCCCTTCATGTGGTCGTTGGTGTAGACGCGTCTGGGGATCGTCAGGCGTACCAGCTCCAGGGCGGGGCGGTAGTTCTCGCCGGTCGCCGGGTTCCGGCCCTTCGACACGTTGCCCCGCTCCATGGTCCGGACGCCGGTCTCCACGTAGATCTCGGCGGCGAGGGTCTGGGACGGGAATTCGTCCTGGTCGATGTGGGGCAGGAAGCGCTTGGCATCCAGGAAAATGGCGTGGCCACCGGGCGGTCTCACGATCGGCACGCCGCCGTCGATCAGCATCTGGCCCAGGGCCCTGGTCTGGGCGACCCGGGAGCGGATGTAGCGGTCGTTGAGCATTTCTTCCACGCCGCGGGCCATGGCGGCCACGTCGGCGGTGGCCAGCCCGCCGTCAGTGACGTTGCCCTCGTACAGTCTGAGCAGGTGGCGGGCACGATCGGCCCACTCCGCGTTGTCCCTGAAGGCCTGGATGCCGCCGATGTTGATCAGGAAGTCCTTCTTGCCGCTCACGGTGCAGCCGTCGCCGTAGAGCATCATCTCCCGCAGGATGTCGCGGATCTTCACGTCGCGATAACGGGGATCGCGGCTCTGGATCATGCGGGCGTTCTCGACACATCGGGTGGCGTCGAAGATCACCGGGATGCCCTGGCCCTGGCACCAAGCGTAGACGGCCTTCATGTTGTCCATGCTGGCCGGCTGGCCGCCGGCCATGTTGACGCAGTGCTCGAAGGACACGTAGGCGATTTTCTCGACGCCGTGCTTGTCCACCAGGGCCTGGAGTTTCTTGAGGTCGATATTGCCCTTCCAGGGGAAGTCGTCCTCCGGATCGTGGGCTTGGTCGACAATGACGTCGGCGAACACGCCGCCGGCCAGCTCCTGGTGCAGCTTGGTGGTGGTGAAGTACATGTTGCCGGGCACGAACTGGCCGGGCTTGATCAGGATGCTGCTCAAGACATGTTCGGCGGCCCGGCCCTGGTGGGTCGGGATGATGTGCTCGTAGCCGGTGATGTCTTGCAGATTCGCCACCAGTTTCTGGTAGGCGGCGCTGTTACCGGTGGTGGCCCGAGTGGCGTCATAGGCGGCCCACTGGTCGGTGCTCATGGCCGAGGTGCCGGAATCCGTCAGCAGGTCGATGGCCACGTCGGCGGAGCGCAGCAGGAAAGTGTTGTAGCCGGCGGCCCGGATGGCCTGTTCCCGTGCTCTGCGATCCAGGTTACCGATGCGCTCGATGGTGTGGATCTCGTAGGGGAAGGTGTCGAATTCGAAACACTGCAGGTCCGGGAACACCCCGTGGTATGCCATCTGGTCCCGGAAATCACCGTGGGCGTGAAGCCGCATGGGCTGGATCTTGTCGCGCTGTTTGAAAAGGCTGATGATGGCGTCGGCCACCTGGTCGAGCTGCTCGTTGGTCATCGCCAGCCGTGGGATCTGCACAGGCACATAGTCGTCCCGGCCCACACGTCCGTGGGCGATCGCCCGGACGCCGGCGGCCTGGTAGAGGGCGGCGGAGAAGGTGTCCTGGGCGTTGGCGTCGATATGGGGCAGGAACCGCCAGGTCTCGATATAGGCGCCGTCACAGCCGCGCTCCAGCGGCACGCCGCCGTCGCGCAGACGGTGCGTAAAGCGCTCCGTCTGCTGCATAACCCAGTGGACCTCGTCCTCGTGGCACATCTCGGTGAGACCCCGGGCCAGCATTTCCATCGTGCGCCCGGCCATGCCGCCGTAGGTGTGCAGGCCCTCGTAGACCACCACCTCGTTCATCAGCTTCTCGTAGTCGTCCGGGTCGTCGGTGGTGAGGACGCCGCCGGTGTTGCACTTGGGGTCCTGGGCGCCGTCCACCATGAAGACACTGCAGGTCTTGGCGATTTGCATGACGATCTCGGCGATCGACCGGGTGGCCCAGCCCGGCTCGTGTTTCTGGATGTACCAGGCGTTCTCGATGACCCGGGAGCCGTTGCAGACCAGCCGGACCCCATGGCGGCGAGTGATCTCCCGAACGGATTTCAGGTTGGCCAGGCTGAAAGGATGCTGGCCGTCGGCGAAGGCCTGCAGGTCGACAATGGCGACCTTGCCTTCTTTCAGGATGTCTTCGAGCAGCACGATGTCCACGTCACCCGTGAAGACCTGGGCCGCGTGGTAACGCACGTCCCTGGCTTCCGTGCCGCCGGCCTCCAGCACGTCTACCCAGGTGCGGTGGTTGGCGGGGATGACCGATCCGGGCGCGACCAGCGTCGCCAGCACGAGCTTGATGGCGCCCAACACGTTGTGGGTCGGGCACACGTAGGAGTGACCGAAGACGTCGGCCACGGCCGCCTGCAGATGCTCGAAGTTACGGGCCCCCGCGTAGGCTTCGTCGCCCAAGAACTGGGCCGAGAGTTGCTCCTGGCTCACCGCGTTCATGGCGTTGGAGCACATGTCGAAGGTGACCTGGGAGGGCAGCAGGTTGAAGACGTTGAATTTCGCTTCGGCGAGGTATTTCTTGCGTTCTTCTAGGGTGGGGAAGGGCAGCAGGCGAACGGTCTTGATCTTGTGGGGTTCGTGGATCTGAGGATGGCTGTTCATGACGCTTCTTGTGGCAGATTATCGGGTGTCCAAAGGAAGGGTAGACCATGGTGCCAGCGCGGGTCCGGCAGCGGACGCGGGGTAAGGCCCGCGATGTCTCCCGGTTCAGGTCGATCTGTGATCTGACGCCGCGGCCTGGTCCGGCGCCTGGAGTTCGAGCTCCAGGGTTTCCGCGTCGATTGCCGAGATCCCGAGGGTATCGCGCAACCGGTTGAGGAGTGCACGCTCCTTGTCCGAGATGCCGCCGGGCATTGCATCGACGAGGGCCGCCTCGTAGACCTGCAACTTGCGGAACGCGGCGTATTCCGGCGTGTTGCGTGTGTTCGGCATGGCCGCGCTGGCGACGCGCTCTGCGAACCGCTGCAGGGGCGCCAGGAAGAACACCACGACGGCAGCGGCCGCCACGCCGGCGACGCTGCCGAGTTCGGATGACAACAGTCGATCCGCACTCTCGGAAACGGCATAGACGATGGCCACGATCACCCCGGCGAGGGTCGACTGCTTGATGGTCCAGCGGATGCGCAGGTCGATGTCGAACAGTTGTGTGCGCAGGATGCCGTAGGCGATGAGTGGGACAGCCAGCAGGGTACCGAGTGCATAGATCACGTAGATCGGACTCGAGGCGTTCGGATCCACGACATGATATTCCCCGATCCAGATCATCCAGATGGCTGTCCCGTAGGCCAGGCCCCAGCAGATATCCCGGACTCCGAAGGCGATGGCGAAGGCGCGAGCGCGGGCGCGGGCGGCGGCGGTCGCCACCTGCCATGCATGAACAGACGCCACCAGCGCAAACCAGAAAACCAGCGCGAGACCGAGATACAGCAGCGTGGCCCCGATCTTCAGCGGGGTCGACAGGACAAGAACGAACAGCACCGCCGAGGCGCTGGCCATTCCGATGCGAATGCGCTTTCGCGCGAACGGGCGGGTCAGGTTCGTCTGCAAGGCGGAGGCGAGGAAGGTCGGGTAGAGGGCGAGCATGGCGCAGTCGCCGAGTGTGTGGATGATCTCCTCGATCCACACCATTCCCGGGTAAAAAGGATGCGTACGGGCCGCCGGCGTCAGGAACAGATCCAGGTAACCCGTCGAGATCAGCGTCAGGCCCTCGACCACCATCAGGAGCGCGAGCTTTCGGGCCGCGGATCCGGGCATGCCCACCCGGAAGAGCACGATCGACAGGGACCAGCACATGGCGACGGCGACAAGTGCGAGGATCGCAACCGGGTTGACCTGAAACATGCGTGGATCCTGTCGACGCCCTCGGCGGTTGGAAAATTCTACCCTGTCGGCGAGTCCGGCATGATGCAGCCCGTCGCAATGTCTAGCCCCGCCGCGTTAACATCGCTTCCCCACGTCACGAAAAAGAACAACAACGATGGCAACCAGGCTCATCCTCGCCGACAGCCCGCGGGCGCGTTATGCCACCGGGTCAATCATGTACTTTGCCCAGGGCGTCCCGGCCGGCCTCCTGCATATTGCGATACCGGCCTGGCTCGCCAGCCAGGGTATCGGCGCCGGGCAGATTGCGTCCTATCTGGCCGTCATCGTCCTGCCTTGGGCGTTCAAGCTGCTCTCCGGTCCGCTGATGGACAGCTACGAGTTCCTGCCCATGGGCCGGCGCCGACCCTGGGTGTTGGGCGCGCAACTGGGACTGACACTGTCGTTTTTCGGCCTGTTATTCGTCGAGCAACCGGCCGAGCAGATCGGGTTACTGATGCTGCTCGGTGTCCTCATCAACACCTTCGCCGCCACCCAGGATGTCGCGGTCGACGGCATGTCGATCGATCTCACGCCGGTGGAGGAGCAGGGCCGGCTGAATGCCTTCATGGCCTTCGGCAAGGCCGTCGGCTGGGGAATATCGTCCGCGGTCTCGGGTGTGTTGCTGGTGACCGTCGGCCTGGGCGTGACCGCCATGATCGCGGCCGCGATCTCGGGGGTCGTGTTCCTGGCTTTCGCGCTGGTGCTGGAGCGCGATGGTGAGCGCAGGCTCCCCTGGAGCGCCGGCAGGGCGACACTGGAGCCTCGGCCCGGCAGGTCGTTTACCGGGTTGTTCAAGGGTCTCAACCAGGTTCTGTGGACCCGGGTCAGCGTCGTCCTGATGTTGGTGATGTTCTTCGATGGCTTGGTGGGCGGCTACGGTCACGCGCTGATGCCGATTGCCGCGGTCAATCTTTTCGGGTTCACGACGCCGCAATGGTCCCAGCTGGTCGCGGTCATGGGGCTGGCCGGCGCGGCGGTAGCCCTGGCGCTCGGTCCTTTGATCGACCGGTTCGGCGCAAAACGGATGCTGTTCCTGACGATCTCACTGGTCGCCCTGCATGCGTTCCTGCTTGCGGAAACGCAGTATCTCTGGAAGGACGCGCTGTACGTGAAGGTCATGCTGTCGATCTGGATCCTGCTGGGGCCGGTAACCATGGTCTGTATGATCGCGCTGGCCATGGCCATCTGTTCCAGCGTCAATTCGGCAACCCAGTTCGCGATCTACATGTCGCTGGCCAATCTCGGTTCCTCCGTCGGCTCGAAAATCTACGGGACGGTGGCCGACCAGACCTCCTACCACGAGGCGTACATCCTGCTCGGTCTGATGACGCTCGCCCTTATGACGGCAGTGATGTTCTACCGGCATCGCCATGCCCACGAACGCCGACCGGCACAGAAAACCGCCCCGGCGTACACGGTGGGGATGGCAACCAGCGGAGCCGGCATGTACTGGTCCGGTGCCATGCGCTGCCCCAAGTGCCGGTCCGACATGGAGTCGCTCGACATCGACGGGATCGAGATCGATCGCTGCACCGAATGCCATGGGCTCTGGTTCGATCCGGGTGAGATGGAGATGTTGCGGAACAGGAAGGCCGCCACCGCGATTGATATCGGGGATCCCGGGCGGGGAAAAGTACAGAACACCATCGATCGTTACCGGTGTCCCCGTTGCGGTGGCTCGATGGCAAGGATGGTCGACCCGACCCAGACGCATATCTGGTACGAGCAATGCGGGTCCTGTCACGGGTCGTATTTCGATGCCGGTGAATTCTCCGACCTCGCTACCGTGTCGATCTCGGACATTTTCAAGCGGTTCACCACCCCGGAGCGCCGGTAACCGGGCGGCCCGGGACGGTGTCTGACAGTCCGTCGGTCTGCGGCCAAGCTGTCAGTCGAAGCCGAGACCAGCTCGGGATCAGAACCGACAGACCAGTCTGATCACGATTTCCGGCGCCGCTTGATCTTGCTGCGGTTTCCTTCATCATCAGTCCTGCCGGGGTTCGATGCCGGAGCGGGTACATCCAGATGGCAGAGAGAGAGTCCGGGTCTGCCGGGCTGTGGGAGGAGATCAAGCGCCGCAAGGTGGTGCGGGTCGTGCTCGCCTATGTCATCGTCGGGTGGGGACTGATCCAGGTTGCCGACGCGACCCTGGAGCCGCTGCATCTGCCGGAGTGGGCCGGCACGCTGGTGGTGTGGCTGGTGGGCCTGGGCTTCCCGATTGCCGTGATCCTGGCGTGGACGCTGGACATCACGCCCCGAGGCATCGAGGTGACCCCGGCGGCCGACGAGGACGTTCCGCCGTCGCCGCCTACCGAGGCGTCTATCGCCGTGCTGCCTTTCGTCAATATCGGCGGCAGTCCCGATGACGAGTATTTCAGTGACGGTCTCTCCGAGGAGCTGATCAATCTGCTGGTGCGCCTGCAGTCCCTGAGGGTCTGCTCACGCACGTCGTCCTTCGCACTAAAGGGCAAGGACATCGATATGCCGACTATCGCGAGGCAGCTGGGCGTGCGGCACGTCTTGGAGGGCAGCGTCCGTCGCTCCGGTGACCGGGTCCGAATCACCGCCCAGCTGGTCGACGCCGCCGAGGACCGCCATCTGTGGTCGAAGACCTTCGACCGGGAGCTGCAGGATATCTTTGGGGTCCAGGACGAGATCGCGGCCAGCCTGTTTGCCGAACTCAGGCTGACGCTGAGCGCCGATGAGCGGCAGGCGATCCAGTCGACCACCGACAGCGTTGCGGCACTGGACTGCTATCTGCGCGGCCGCGAGCTCTATCATCGACCCGGTCACCTGGAACCGGCGGGCGAGAAGTTCAAGGAAGCGATCCGCATCGATCCGAATTACGCCTTGGCCTGGGCTGGTCTGACCTACGTGTGCGTCGATACCTACTGGTACAAGGACAAGGATCCAGTGTGGATCGAGCGTGCCGACGAGGCCAGCCGCAAGGCCGTGGAGCTGGCGCCGCATCTGGCCGAACCCCACGCTGCCCGCGGACTTCTCCTGCGGGCGGCGGAGAAGTTCGACGAGGCCGATGGGGAGTTCGACCGGGCCATCGCCATTAATCCGCGTCTGTTCGAACCGATCCACTTCCAGGCGCAGATGGCGCGCGGTCTGGGCCAGTACAAACGCGCTGCCGAACTGTTCGAGCGCGCGGCTCAGGTACGGCCCGAGGATTACCAGGCCCTGGCGCTGGCCGCAAATATGCACGAGTTCCTTGGTGACGTAAATCGCGCGCGGGCGCTGGCTCCGGAGGTACTCGACCGGGCCAAAAGGGCCCTGGAGCTCAATCCGAAGGATGCACGCGCGCTGGTCCTCGGTTCGGGCGTCCTCTATCTGCTTGGAAGAACTGAAGAGGCCCTCGAATGGGTCGAAAGGGCCCAGGTCATTTCACCGAAGTCGAACGGGGTGATGTACAACTCGGCCTGCCTCTATGCGCGTCTGGGCCAGACCGAGCGCGCGCTGGATTTTGTCGAAAGGGCAGTGGCGCTGGGCAGTCGCAACAAGCGCAATTTCGACAGCGACAAGGACCTCGACTCCCTCCGAGATCATCCGCGCTTCAAGGCGCTGATGGACAGCCTCTAGCAGCGATCGCGGCCTGCTCCCGGCACGGCTGGGATCGATACACTCGATCGTAATCCCGATGGCAACAACACTGAACCGCTGTTGATCTGTCGGATGCGCGGCGCAGTTCGCCGCAACCGACCGTGCGTGTGAAGCATTCGGAACGCTGCGCGCAGCCCTGGACTGGACCGGGAAGACGGCGTCAGAAACGGTTGTCCCCAACGTGCGAAGGCTCCACCGCCAGATGTGCCCGCTGCCAGCGTGGCGCCCGCCACACCAGGTAGCCGCCCCAGAGCCAGATCACGGCGCCCCCGACGAGCAGGCGCACTACGGTTTCGGGCGTATCCGCCAGGACCTCGCCGATGCTGCCGCTCGCTGCCGGCCCCTTCGCCGGCACGCACCGAAGCTTCATTGTCAACGTGGACAAGATCGAAGAGATGCGGATCGTGGATGGCAGGCAGCGCATCTTCCTGAGGAGTGGTGCAGACGTTCCGCTGAGCCGCGGTTATCGGGACCAGTTCACTGCGGCAATGTCCGGCCAGACGCAGGGGCCGGAAATAGGGTCATCCTGACAAAATGCTTGGTGCACGACGTCCTTTTTCGCTACGGTGCCAGTCACTGAGCGGGAGGGACTGGTTATGGAATTAGGCGCATTTTCCGTCAGCCTGAGCGTCAAAGACCTTCAGGCGTCGCGAGACTTCTACGCCAAGCTCGGTTTCGAACCGAATATTCTGACCTTCAATCCCGGGTGGGATCAGCACGGCAACGTGACGGAGAGGTACACGGACGTTCGTGATATCCAGCGAGAACTCAGGAATCAGGGCATATCGTTTGCCAGCGAGGCTGACGAAAATATGGATGGCCCTGCCAGTTTCGTCGTCATCGATCCCGACGGCAATCCCATACTCATCGATCAGCATCGATAGAGACGGAAGGTCAGAACCCCATGGCTGTCGTGTCAGCAGGCATTCGCCTATGACGCTCACTTGCGCCACTCGAAAACTTCCGTGACGGTGCCATCGTCGTTGTTCCTGATGGCCCCGGGATGCATTCCCGCTTTCATGAGCACCCGGCGGGACGCCCGGTTCTCGGGGGCCACGGTAGCGATGACGTAGTCGATGCCCAGGGTATCCGCAGCATAGGCAATAAGAGCGGCGGCGGCCTCGGTGGCCAGTCCCTGGCCCCAGAATGACCGGTGAAGAGCGTACTTAATCTCGGCCTCGGCCTGGCCGTCGGGATGAACGAGCCCGCAGAAGCCGACGACGTCGCCCGAGCCGCGATCGAGCAGCACGAACATGCCATAACCCCGCGTTCTGTAATTGTTGAGCGTGACCTCGATCCAGCGGTCGCACTCGGTCCGGGTGATGGGCTGGCCATCGCCCACCCAGCGCATGGCGTCCGCATCACCGTAGACCGCATGCAGGGCGCCGGTATCCGTGGCCCTGATACACCGGGCGAAAAGCCTTGCTGTTTGAAAGACAACCTGGGACATGATCGCTGCCGATCGGGGAACGGCGCACAGTTTACCTGTTCGGACCTGTCATCGAGCGCGATCGGGGCCTGTGGCCCGGGGGTATTGGCGCCCCCGGATCGGTATCTTCGAGCCGGTGCTCGAAGGCCAGGAGGCCGCGGACCCGATAACCGGGTTCGAGGGCGGGATCTCGTGGCATATGGAGAATGGGCCTCTGACCCCGATTTGCTCCGTGCTAGCATGCCCGCCCATGCCAGCCGCCTCACTCCAACCCGCTTCGGATCGGTCTGCCGCCGGGCGCGAGGCTCGTGCCAGGGCCGATTTCCGGCAGCTGGCGACAGCCTTTCTGTGCCTCATGCCTCTGCTGGCCGGCCCGGCCATGGCCGTGGCGCCGACAGAGATGGCGGAGGGCCAGGCACCGCCCGAAGGGGCGGCACAGATTGCCGCCGACACGCCCGAGCCGTCGGCACTGGAGGACAGCGACGACATCGATTCCGAGGGCGTGATCGAGGCGCCCAGCACACTGGAGCGGATGGTGGTGGTGATGCATGGCGGCATCTCCGCCGGCGTGGAGAAATCCGCCAAATTTGTCGATTCATTTTTCGCCGACGACCGGTTTTACGCTGACGCCACGGAGACCTATGCCCGACTCAGCCTGCAATCCACCTGGGAGAGCGGCGAGGACACGCAGTCGGACGCCCGGCTGCGCGTTCGCCTCGATCTGCCAGGTACCGAAGAGCGGATACGGTTGTTCATCGAGGGCGGTGATCCGGACGAGGCGAACGAGCCCGGGTCGGATTCCGTGACCCAGGCGATCGAGGACAACGACTACAACATCGGCCTGGAAGGCCAGCTCAGGAACACCGGCCAGTGGGACATCCGCCCGGCGCTGGGAGTCAAGGCCGCCGGGCCGCCGGATCCCTTCGTTCGAGCACGTGCTATCCGTTATGAGCAGCTCGGTCGCTGGCTGATGCGCTTTTCTGCCGGCGCCGCAGAGTACCTGGACGACGGCACGGAGGTGCAGACCCGGCTGGATTTCGACCGGCGACTGGACGAGGACTGGCTCTTCCGGACCACGAGCCGGGCCCGCTACCTGGACAGCAAGGACCGGATCGATCTGTTGCAGCAGTTCTCCCTGTTCCAGAAGTACAACGACCGGGTTGGCTTCGGTTACGACCTGGGTGTAAGGGTCGACGACGATCCGGATTGGGATGCCGATCAGTACTTCGCCCAGTTCCGGGCCCGCTTCCGAGCTTACAAGAAATGGCTGTTCGTTGAGCTCAAGCCCGAACTCCTGTTCCGCGAGGAAGACGACTACTCCGCCAGCTTCCGATTCTCGCTCCGGGCCGACATCGTTTTCGGCGAACGCTACCGCGAGTGACCGGCGGCCCAATGTCACGGCCGCCGCGTATTCGTTGGCCCGTTCCCGGCCGCGGGGCGCCGGTCGTCATGCCGATTGTCAACGACAGTTCAGCGGTTGCCGGACGGTGTGCCTGACGCGGAGTTATGGCCCTAAATACAACACAATAATCAGTTAGTTAAGAGATACACCTCATGTGTTTAGTGGCATGCGTCATGACATTCCCCGACACCGATTCGAGGGTCCCCTCCGACCCGGCCGTCGTCTGGTGGGAATCAATCGTAACGTGATGAGTGAGACTCATGTTCTCTATGCCGGCGCCAACTTCATAACATCTTCGATTGTCTTTACTTCCGGCGTGCGCAGATGCAGGTCGCGTTGCGGATAGGGGATCTCGATGCCGTTCCGGGTTGACACGGATACGTAACGAGCCCCGAGGGACTCGACGCTGCCGTAGCTCTCGCCGATGACAATCAGTTCGCCCAGTCTGATGGACTTGTCCATCGGCAGGATCAGCCCGCTGATCAGGTTCCCCACGATTTTCTGCAGGCCGAAGCCATCGCTCCGTCTTCAATCGCCACAAACACGCCAGTGGCAGGCGACACTTTACAACTTGTCGAAGGTTCGTATTCGGGCAGCATCATGAGCGGCTAGGACAGCCGGCCCGAGCGCGACGCCGGACGTGCATCCGGCAACCGGTGCAATCAATTATGACGTTCTGCCCGGCGCCGGCCAGGGCGGCACGGGCCCGGGCGTGCCGACTCAAATCTTGCTGGTCGGCAGCTTCTCGACGAGTTCGATGAAGTGCGGATGATCGCGGATATTGTCGAAATCCGTGTCTTGGTCGACCCACTCGCGGTAGATGGTCCCGGTGGCCCGCATGCGTCGTTCGAAGGTCTCGATGGCCTTCTCCACTTCCCCGATATTGGAGTAATAGCACGCGGCGTTATGCAGAACGCCCCCGTCGTCCGGCGCGAGCGCCAGGGCCCGCTCGATCATGACACGGCCGTCTTCGGGACGACCGCCGTGATGGGCCAGGCTTGCGCCCAGCATCAGGGCTCGCAGATCGTCCGGGTTCAGGGCCAGGCGTCGGTCCACCGCCTCCAGGGCGATGCGGTTCCATTCCCGGGTCTCCTCTTTCCTGCCCAGCCCGTGAAGCGCCTGCGTACGTAGCGCTGCGGCCTGGAACTCGTCCGGACGGGCCTCGTGGGCACGACGCCAAAGTTCGGCGGCGTGCTCCCGTTTGCCCTCGGCAAAACGCGAGCGACCATAGATATAGAGGCAGTCGTAGTTCATCGGATCCAGGGCGAGTGCTTTTTCGAACTCCTCGGCGGCCCGCCCGAATTCGCCCTTGGCGGACAACACGTAGCCGTGTGCGGAGTGGGCCTCGGCCAGGTCCGGCGCCAGCTCAAGGGCCTTGCGGCTGGCGGCGTCCGCGGCCTCCAGACGTTCCGGGGACGGGTCGATCCACTGGGCGACGATGCTCTCCGTGTCGGCCAGGCCGGCGTAGGCACGGGCGAATGCCGGGTCGATCTCGATGGCTTTCTGGAACATCTGCCGGGCGAAAGTCAGGTCCTTGGTGGTCACCTGGTGGAAGTACTGGCGGCCGCGCAGGTAGTAGTCGTAGGCCTTGATGTCGCTCGTGTTTCCGCCGCACTCCACGCAGGTCTCCGGATCCAGGTTCATCGCATCGACAATACGTCTGGCGATGTCGGTCTGAACCGCGAAGATGTCCTCCAGCTCCCGGTCGTAGCTGTCCGACCAAAGGTGGGCGTCGTTGGCGGCGTCGATGAGCTGCGCGACGATGCGTACCCGGTTGCCGGCCCGCCGCACGCTGCCCTCCAGCACGATGTCCACGCCCAGCTTGTCGGCAATGGCCGGGACATCCAGGGTCGTGTTCTTGAACGAAAAAGACGACGTGCGGGAGACCACTCTGAGGTCGGGTTGTTTTGCCAGCAGGTTGAGGATCTCCTCCGTAATACCGTCGCTGAAAAACTCGTTCTCCGGGTCGCCGCTCATGTTGGTCAACGGCAGAACGGCAATCGCGCGACGCACGTCGGAGCGCGTCTTCGGGAGATGGAGTGCGGTGTGTTCGCCGGTGGCCTGAATGGTTGACGATGTGGCCGGCCCCTCGGGATGCCGCTTGTCCCGCTGCAGCCCATCGGGGGAGAGCTCGAACGCCCAGGCGAGCACCAGGGCCAGCGGGAATCCCAGGGCGGCCAGCACGATCACCAGCGTCAGGGACCAATCGGGAAGCTTCAGCGGTTCGAAGATGACTTCGGCGATCTGGATCAGCAGCCAGGCGACGACGACGTACACGATCGCCGCCTTGACGACCTTTCTTCGCCTGAGTTCGCTCCAGAAGGTTTTCAGGCCGGACTCCGCCACCGATCACTGCCCCCGCGTGATGCGCCAACCGGCATGATAGCAACGGTTGGGGTGACGGACCCTTATTTCAACGACATGGCCGGCGTTGGCAGTCAATGTCCGTTTTCAAGCGGGGAGGCCCGCGAGCATTTTCTCGGCCATCTCTCGATGCCGCGGCATGCCGCAACGGGTATACACCGTGACAGCCTCCGTCAACAATCGGCGGGCGTGCGCCTTATCTCCAGGTGCGCTGCGGGTTAGCAGCATCTGTGCATACCATCGCCTGACCTCGCCCTGTTCGGTCACGTAGGGCAGTTCGTCGGCCAGCGTCAGCGCCGTCTTGAAATGGGTCTCTGCGGCCTCCAGTTCGCAGGCTGCGGTTGCACCGATACCGGCGGTCTTCTCGACCAGTCCCGTATGGAATTGCTGGACGAACAGCCCCCGATCGGCGATCTCCCGCACGCGTGGGTACAGGTGCGCGGCGTCGCCCATCCGCCCCATGATCGCCAGGCTCTCGACCGCGGCCAGCAAGGCCTGGATTCGGCCAGCGGGCAGGTCGACGGTCATTTCCGGGATGACATGCCGGAGCCGTTCCCAGATGGCATCGAACCGGGATGGCTCGATGACCGCCATGCCCAGAAGCGAGTAGGACAGGTCACCATGATCCCAGCAGGTGCCTGATACGACAGTTGCCTGTGACTTGGCATAGGTTGCGAGGGCGCTGTCCCATTCTCCGGCGCGCATCTGAAAGTCAGCCAGCACCCCATAGAAGTGGCCGCCCCAGGGGAGGCCCTGGACGTCATTGATCTCGACCGAATGCTTCGCGTTCTCGATGGCGCTCTGGAGATCGCCCGCCGCCGCGTGATGCATGCCCAGGGTGAGTCCGCACATCATCTGGCTCTGGCTGTCGCCATCCCTGATCGACAGCTCCAGTGTCTCGTTCACGACCGGCCAGCCCTCGTCGAAGCGCCCCATCAGAGTCAGCCCGAGTACGTAGTAGGCGAGACTGCTTTTCAGCTCCCAGGCCCGGTACCCGGATCGGTTGAGTTCTACCGCCCGCCCGCCTGCGCGGATCATCTCGGACGCGTTTAGAGATTGCCAGTAAGAAATCGCTCGATTGGCCAGTACCTCGGCAAGCAGCTCCGGGCTTTCCAGGGTCTCGGCCATCTCCTGGGCCTCGTCGTGCCATCGCGTCGAGTTGGTGACATCGGCCGCGAGCGCGTAGGCCAGGCCCAATGCGGACAGGATGGAACATCGGGCCCTGGAGGCATCTTGGCCGACGACGGTCAGCCCCTCCTTGCACAGGGCCAGACCCTCTTCCACATGGCCCTCGTAGGTAAAATGGAAGCACAGTCGCACGATGATCTGGGCGATCTCCTCGCTGCGCTTGTGTTTACGAAAAACGTCCAGCGCTGAACGCAGCTCCCGATCGGCCCGGGCCACCTCGGCGCTGCTTCGCAAGAGGCCGCAGCGGAGCAGCATCGCCGCGCGTTCGAGCTCGCTCTCCGCCGGGACCAGGGTCAGCGCCTTCTCAAGGTGCTCCACGGCTTCGTTGCTGGCGGCGGCCTCGACCGCGCGATCGGTGGCGAGCATCAGGTAATGGACCGTCTTCTCCGCGTCGGCGGCATCGCCGGACAGATACAGGTGGCGGGCGATGTCCGCCGCCTGGTCACTGCGTTCGCCGAAGATCTGCTCCATGGCCTCGGCAACGGTCAGGTGCAGTCGATCCCGGCGCAGGGGCGAAAGAGCCTCCAGCAAGGCCTGCCGTACCAGCGCGTGGGTGAACTCGTAGCGATTCTCCCGCTGGCCCACGGTCGGAAGGATCAAATTCGCGGCTTCCGCCTGTTCGATGGACTCGATGACCTCGTCCTGAGACTTCCCGCTGGCGACCTCAAGGATCTTGGGATCGAAGCGCAGACCCATAATCGCCGACAGGTTCAGGCAGGCGCGCGTCGTCTCGCTCATGCGCTCGAGGCGCCGATCGATGACCAGCCGTACGCTGTCCGGCACGGCCAGTGTGTCGGCATCGATATCGGTTAGCCAGTGCCCGTTGTCGTCGAACAGGCGGCCCTCCTCGGCCAGGTGCTGGTAGACCGACTGGACGAAGAAGGCATTACCCTCGGTTTCGTCGAAGATCACTTCGACGATCTCGGCCGGCGGCGCAGTGCCGCCCAGACTGGTCAGGAGCTCGGTCACGTCTGCCCGGCTCAGATCCCTCAGCGGGATGCGCGTGACGAAGGGCAGGCGGCCGAGCTTGGACAGGGCACGACGGAAGGGCTCATCCATGTCGGCTGCCACGTCACGGTAGGTCACCACCATGAGCAGTGGTAACCGGGGTAGGTGGGGCATCAGGTGCTCGAGCAGCAGAGTACTGGACTCGTCCGCCCAGTGCAGATCATCGAGCAGCATGATCACCGGACCGCAGCGGGTCAGTCGGGTGGTGAACTCCAGCATGGCGTTGAAGAGATACCGTTGCTGTTGTTCCGGCGGCAGCTCCATCGGCGCCGGAATGGCGGGGAAACGGCGGCGCAGGTCGGGCAGGAGGCGGGCGATCTCGGGCGCGGTGTCGCCGAGAACATTTCTCAGGGCGTCGGTCGGCAGGGTTCGTGAGACTTCCTCCAGGATTTCCGACGCGATAATGAACGGTGCGCCGTGTTCCTCGTATGCGTGGCCGACGAAGGGCAACATGCCCAGATCCCGGCCCATCTCCAGGGCTTCCTCCCCCAGACGGGTTTTGCCCACACCCGGTTCGCCGCCGATCAGGACAACGCCGCCCCGGCCGGCCACCGCCTCGTCCAGCCGCTGACGTAAGACCGCGCACTCATCCCGGCGGCCGATGAGCGCCGTGAGCCGCGGCCGCACCAGTTCCAGGTCGGCGGCGTCCACCGGGCCCGGTTCGGAGAATGTGAAATCGATCGGTGTTGCAGGTGCCTGTCCCGCGTCGGTGACCAGTCCCTCCGGGGAAATGTCGAACATCCACGCCAGGACCAGCGCGACGGGCAGGCCGATGATGACCACCGCCACCAGCGCCCTGCCGACCCATTCGGGCAGGTTCAGGAGGCTCAGGACGGTATCGCCGAACTGCAGCACGACCCAGGCGAGGACGCCGTAGCCGACGGCGACCCGGACGACCTTGCGGCGTTTGAGTTCGCTCCAGAAGAGTTTGGCCCCGGACCCTGCCATCGACCATCATTTCCCTTGCCAATGCGCCCGATAATAGCAACGTACGAGCAAAAAGCATTTATTTTTCAGGGATATTGGGTGGACAGTTTAGGTGAATTCCTAAACAAAGGGCCAGCGAGACAGACGGAGGCAACGATCGATTATGTCTGTCTCAGAAAAAGCCGCTCGTTGCCCCGGATTCCGCATGGACGACCGGTAGCGGATTTTTCCGATCCCCAGGCGGACGGTTATTTCAATGGCAGCCTGTCTTCCACGAGCGCGGCCACCGCCCGGTGGGTGTCGCACTCCAGGGCCCGGGCGATCTGGCGCTCGTCCCACTGGGGGGCAAACGCCTCGACGAACTCGTACATCCAGCGCCGCCAGGCCAGGTCGCGGGTGAACCCCAGCCAGGTGGTGCAGCGAGGAAACAGGCCGGCCGCGTCCAGGGCCACCAGGTCGCCGTTCTCGCATTCTGAAGCCATGCTGGCCACCACGCCCACGCCGAGGCCCATGCGCACATAGGTCTTGATCACATCGGCATCACGGGCGGTGAAGGCGATGGTCGGCTCCAGTCCGGCCTCGCGGAAAGCCTTCAGGAGTGACGACTCGTGGCGGGAGCTGAAGACATAGGTCACGAGCGGGTACTCGGCGAGGGCCTCGAGAGTCAGTGGCCCGGGAGCGTCTGCCAGGGGATGGTCCCGGGGGACGATCACGTTCCTGTCCCAGCGGTAGCAGGGTAGCAGCACCCAGTCCGGGAACAGGCTCTCGGAGCCGGTGGCAATCGCGAAGTCCACCTCGTGGTCCGCCGCCATGCTGGCGATCTGCTCGGTGGTGCCCTGGTGCATATCCAGGCGGACGTCCGGATGACGCTCGCGGAAACGGCCAACCACTTCCGGCAGCACGTAGCGCGCCTGGGTGTGGGTGGTCGCGATGGTGAGGGTTCCGGCCTCTTCCTGGTAAAGCTGCCGGGACATGCCCTGGATAGCCGCCACCTCGGACATGATCGTCCTGGCCCGCTTGATGACTTCCTCGCCCTCCGGTGTGATGCCTTCCAGGCTTTTACCCTTGCGCAGGAAGATCTTGAGCCCCAGCTCTTCCTCCAGCAGCTTGAGCTGTTTGCTGACGCCGGGCTGCGACGTGTACAGCTTCTCCGAGGCGGCCGTGATGTTGAGACCGTTCTCGACGATGGCGAGCAGAATCTTGAGCTGACGCAGGCGCATTGGACGATCGAGCTTACCGCGGATCCGTGACTGTCTGTTGACCGGCCGATCCTGCACCGGGTTCCGCCGAGCGTCAAACGGGACGGGAGGTCAGCCAGCCTGCAGTTCGCGCAGCCGGCTTATATCCGACCGTAATGGATGGAGTCCCAGACGTTATTTCCCTGGTCAGCCCCGGCCGCTTAGCGTATTAAACTGTCGCGGTCTGTCGGCCGTGAGGCTGTCTGCTGTCCCCACAACCCGGTTGGATTGGCTATGCTTTGCAACCAGGCCGGGCCTTGCAAAGTCTCGACGGCGGACCGCGACAGCGATTTGATTAACGAGGAGGGTCCCCATGATCTACCAAAGCATTCTCGACACCATCGGCAGGACGCCGATCATCCGGTTGCATCGCACCGGGCCGGACCATGTGGAACTTTATGTGAAGGTCGAATCTTTCAATCCGATGGCCTCCGTCAAAGACCGGCTCGCCTATGCCATCGTCCGCGACGCCGAGGACACGGGCCGGCTGAAGCCGGGCCAGACGGTGATCGAGGCCACTTCGGGCAACACCGGTATCGCGTTGGCGATGGTGTGCGCGGCCAGGGGTTATCCCTTCGTGTCGGTGATGGCGGAATCTTTCTCCATCGAGCGTCGCAAGATCATGAAGGCCCTGGGTGCCAAGGTCATCCTGACGCCGGCGGCAGAGCGGGCCACCGGCATGGTGAGGCTGGCCGAGGAGCTGGCCGAGCGCCACGGATGGTTCCTGGCCCAGCAGTTCGAGAACCCGGCCAACCCGGCCTATCACCGCAGCACGACCGGGCCGGAGATCCTCCAGGATTTCGCCGCCCGGCGGCTGGACTACTGGGTGACCGGCTACGGCACCGGTGGCACCATGACCGGCGCCGGCGAGATGATCAAGCTGGCCCGACCGGACGTGAAAATTATTGCCACTGAGCCGGCAGGGGCCGCCCTGCTCAAGGGGGATGACTGGCATCCGCACAAGATCCAGGGCTGGACACCGGACTTCATTCCCGACGTGCTGAACCACGATGTGTACGATGACATCGTGCCCGTCACCGACGAGGAGTCCCGCGATACCGCCCTCGCGCTGGCGCGCAACGAGGGTATCTTCGTGGGAATCTCCGCCGGCGGCACGCTGGCGGCGGCCCTGAAGGTCGCGGAGAACGCGCCGAAAGGTGCGGTCATCCTGGCTATGCTGCCGGACACCGGTGAGCGCTACCTGTCCACGTTCCTGTTCGAGAGCATCGACGAGGCGTCGGATATCGACTGGCTGAAGAGCCTGGAGAAGGCCGACTGAGACGAACCCCCTCGACCGGCGGCGGGAATCCGGACAGCATGGGCATGCGAACACTTGTAGCGTCCCCAGGGAAATTTGGCTAACGACCATGCTGCACACGCTCGATACCCAGATCCGGGTGCCCCGGCCGAGGGAGGATGTCTTCCCGTTCTTCTGCGACGCCTTCAACCTGGAACGGATCACGCCGCCGGAGCTGCGCTTTGCCATCCTCACGCCGAAGCCTGTCGAGATGAGGGCGGGCGCGCGTATCCGCTACCGACTGTCTCTGTGGGGAGTGCCTTTCCAGTGGGAGACCCTGATCAGCTGTTGGGAGCCGCCCTACCGCTTTGTCGACGAGCAGATCTCCGGCCCCTACCGGCGCTGGGTTCATCGTCACGAACTGGTGGAGACCCCGGGGGGGACCCTGGTCTACGACCACGTGGATTACGAGCTGCCCCTGGCGCCTTTTGGGGACCTGTTCCATCCTCTGCTGCGAAAACAGCTGGCGCGAATTTTTCGCTACCGCCATGAAGTGCTGCACACGATATTCGACAGTGACGACTTTCGCAGGGCACCCCTCCTGATCGACGCGGCTCCAGCCCTGGTGCCCGCCCCGGTGACGGATCGCGACACGGATCCGGCGAATGCTGCGCGGGCGCGGCCGGCCGGCGAGAACTGGCAGGTGAAACTCCTGTACGACGGTGCCTGCCCCTTCTGCATGGCGGAGGTGCGTTTCCTGGCGCGCCGCAATGACGGAAACTCGCTCGCCATGGAGGACATCGCAGCGCCGGGATTCGATGCCGGTCGCTTCGATCTGGATCAGGAGTCCGTGGAAGGAAAGATCCACGCCATCCTGCCGGACGGATCGGTCGTTACCGGCATGGAGGTGTTCCGGCGCATCTATTCGGCGGTGGGTCTGGGCTGGCTAATGGCCCCCACCGGCTGGCCGGTGCTCAGGCCGATCTTCGACTGGGGCTACAAGTGGTTTGCCCGGCACCGGGTCCGTCTCGGCAACCTGGCCGGCCGTCCGGCATGCACCGAGACACGCTGCCAGACCCGGACGTAACCTTCTCAGACGGCCGAGAGTCGATCACTCATGACCAGCCTTGACCGGTTTTCCTCTCTTCGCAGCCGCCGGTGACAGCCAGTCCGGCGTCGCCCCCTGGGGCCCATCTATACTTAGATATTCGCTCAGCCGTCATTCCGCGCGAAAGGCACTATGAAGACCGTCCGACCGCCCCTGGCCTGCGCCCGTTTCTCGGTGGGCGACGTCGTGCATCACCGGCTGTTCGATTATCGCGGCGTGGTGGTGGACGTGGACGCCGAGTTCTCGCTGACCGAGGAGTGGTATCGGACCGTAGCCCGTTCACGACCACCCAAAGACGAGCCCTGGTATCACGTTCTGGTGGACAGGGCCGATCACATGACCTACGTGGCCGAACGCAATCTGGAAGCCGACGTCAGCGGCGAACCGGTGCAGCATCCGCTGATCGATGATCTGTTCTCCGGTATCGTTGACGGCCGTTACGTCCGGGACGTCCCCAGCAACTGAAGAATCCGGGGCACGGCGTGACGCATCGGGCCGGCTGGGCGCATAATCAGGGCGACCCTTGAGAACGACAACGCGAATCCGGGAACACGGCGGGGCTTTCCATGAGCACGAGACAAGCTTCCTGCAGCTGCGGACAACTCAGCGTTACGACGCATGGTGATCCTGTGCGGGTCTCCATCTGCCACTGCCTTGCCTGCCAGAAACGCACCGGCAGCACCTACGGTGCCCAGGCCCGGTTCCCTGCAGACAAGGTTGAGGTCTGCGGGAACAGCACGGAGTATGTGCGGACGGCCGACAGCGGCCGCACCATCCGTTTCAACTTCTGCCCGGCCTGTGGGAGCACCGTCTTTTACCAGATCGACGATGCACCGGACGTGATCGCCGTGCCGATTGGAGGATTTGCGGATCCGGATTTTCCGCCACCCCGTGTATCGGTGTACGAGTCCCGACGACATGAATGGGTGCACGTTCCGCAGGAACTGGAACACTACGACTAGGATCGCCGCCTCGAAGACGGAACGAGGCCCGATTTGCGGAGGAAGACGCCATGACAGCCCTGAGAGCCATGAGCGAAGAGGCGTTCGCCCGGTACGCAAAACATTCCAGCCCCAATTATGCGCGCGAGAAGGTGGCGTCGGGAGAGTGGGAGGAAGAGACCGCCTTGGAACAGGCCCGCCAACTGTTCGACGAGATGTTGCCCAAAGGGCTGAATACGCCGGACCATTATTTTTACGAGATCGTCGACGAGTGGGACGATAAGACCGTAGGCATGCTGTGGTTCACGGTGCGTGAGCGGGCGGGCAAGAAGTCCGCCTATGTGGTGGATATCATCATCGACGACGAACACCAGCGGAAGGGACATGCATCCCGGGCCTTCCGGGCACTGGAAGAGAAGGTGCGGGCCCTGGGTCTCACGGGGATCGGGCTCAACGTGTTCGGCAACAACGTCAGCGCACAGCGCCTGTACGCCAGGCTCGGATACGAGCCGGTGAACATTTCCATGTTCAAACATCTCGAGGACAGCATCTGAAGCTGAAGGACGCGGTTTTCTACCTGGGGCTCGGCGTCCTGTTCACCCACGAGCTGGATGCACTGCCCAATCACGAGTGGCGGGTGTTGCCGCTAGTTCGGTCGCTCCCCGATGACGTCGGCATGGCCGTATTTGTCGCCCTGCACGTTCCGTTGTTTGCGGTCCTCGTCGCGCTGGTGGCCAGCGCCCGTCCGAGGGTGCGCCGACTTTCCAGGATTGGCATCGCCACGTTCCTGATTGTTCATGCGCTGATGCATCGTCTGTTTACCGATCACCCGTCTTACGAATTCTCATCGCGGCTGTCGGAATGGCTGATTTTCGGGGGCGCGGCTCTGGGTGCCGCTTACCTGGCTATGGAATTATTCGATCGCCGCACGCCAGCCAGATGATGAAGACAGGCAGCCGCGGACATCACGTTGGCCGTTCAGGCGGTGATCAACACGCTACCACCGGGATGTGCGCGCCGCACAGGTCGTCAAAATTCGTATACTGACCGCCGGATCACCGCAGCTGAGATAGGCCGGATGGGAAACAGGACGGCGTCACAATCAAGCTCGAGAGACCAGAGTCGTATCCTGTGGATGGCGATTTCGCTGATGATCGCCGTCTCCATCTTCGTTTTGAGCATCACACTCTGGGTGCTGTACCGCGAGAACTTCGACCAACGCGTTCAGGATCTGCGTGCCATGATCCTGGGGCAGGTCAGCCTGATTGAGGCCGTTGCGCGATTCGACCAGCAGAACGCCGGCCTCCAGTTCCGAGGGGGATCCTCCCAGGCCACACTTGGCCAGGTGATCGACGGGTTCACACAATTGGGCGGCTTTTCCGAAACCGGCGAGTTCGTGGTCGGTCGCCGCAAGGGTAACCAGATCGAATTCCTCACGAATTTCCGCTTCCCGGGAGACGGCGTGCGCCGGACCGTGCCGCTGGACACTCAGCGCGCTGCGCCCATGCGCCGCGCCCTAAACAACGAATCCGGCTGGATGATCGGGCTGGATTATCGGGGACAGGAAGTCCTGGCAGCCTATGAGCCTATCGGGGACCTGGACGTGGGGCTTGTCGCCAAAGTCGATATGCGCGAGGTTCGGGCACCCTTCTTCCGAGCGGCCGGGGCCGCGTTAGGGATCGCTGCCCTGGCGATCATCATTGGCGGATTCCTGATGCTGCGCATGGCGCGACCCGTGCTTCAGAGGATCGAGGAAGTGCAGCGCCGCTTCCGCAAGCTGCTGGAGTCGGCGCCGGACGCCATGGTGGTGATCGATAAGACCGGCGAGATCGTCATGGTGAACCACCAGGCGCAGCTGATGTTCGGGTGCTCCAGGGATGAGCTTATCGGCAGCCCGATCGAGGAGCTCATCCCGAAGCGCTACCGAGGAGATCATCCCGCCAAGGTGCGATCCTATTTCCTCAATCCGTCCACTCGGCCAATGGGCGCCGGCCTCGAGCTTCACGGACTGACGCGGGACGGCAGAGAGTTCCCCGTGGAGATCAGCCTGAGCCCGATCGAGACGGGGGAAGGGATGCTGGTGGCCAGTTCCCTCAGGGACGTGACCGAGCGTAAGGAGGCGGAAGCCGCGCTCAAGGCGCTGAAGGAAGACGCCGAGCGGCAACGGCGCATCGAAATGGCGCTCAACGAGCTGTCCGACGTCCTGAGAGGCCAGCAGGAGATGTCCGGTCTCGCCAACGTGATTGTTCATCAGCTCGCCAGTCACCTTGGCCTGCAATATGCCGGCGTGTTTGCTCTGCGGGACGACGGTGTCTTTGTCCGCGAAGCCGCCTACGGTTATTCGAAAGAGAGTGGTGTGCGGCGCTTCGAGATCGGCGACGGCCTGCTGGGCCAGGCTGCCCTGGACGGCCGGCCGGTTACCGTGGATCAGGTGCCCGAATACGCCCAGCTTGCGCTGGGCCTGGGAAAGATTCCCCTGGCCCACCTGCTCATCTATCCCCTCATTCACGATGGCGTGGTCGTGGGTGTCCTCGAACTCGGCGGCCTCAATCCCCTGGACGAAGATCGGCAGAACTGGCTGGAGAAGGCCCGGGAAGGGCTGGCCATGACCATCCGCCTGGTGCTCGACCTGGAGGAGCGCAACCGGGTGGCGCAGGAACTGGCCCGGGCGAAGGAGGCGGCCGAGCACGCCAATGCGGCCAAGTCCTCGTTCCTGGCAAACATGAGCCACGAACTCCGTACACCCATGAACGCCATCCTGGGCTACAGCGAAATGCTGATGGAAGAGGCGGAGGACATTGGCCAGGACGATTTCATCCCGGACCTGAAGAAGATCAACCAGGCGGGCAGTCACCTGCTGGCGCTGATCAACGACGTGCTGGACCTGTCGAAAATCGAGTCCGGGCGCATGGAGGCTTTTGCCGAGAACATTGTCGTCGATTCACTGATCGACCAGGTCGTTGGGACCACCCAGCCATTGATGGCCAAGAATAAGAACCAGCTGACCATTGAGCGGGTCGGTGAGCTGGGCAGTGTGCGCCAGGACATGACCAAGCTTCGCCAGGCGCTGCTGAACCTATTATCGAATGCCGCCAAGTTCACCCACGAGGGCACCGTCACCCTGCGGGCGGAACGTGCGCAAGTCGGCGGCCGGGAGTGGCTTGTTCTGGCCGTGAGCGATACCGGGATCGGCATACCGGAGGACAAGCTGGAGCACGTCTTCGAGGAATTCAGCCAGGCAGACGCGTCGACGACCCGTGAATATGGCGGCACCGGACTGGGGCTGACCATCTCGCGACGTTTCTGTCAGATGCTCGGCGGAGACCTGACCGTCGCCAGTCGTGCCGGGGAGGGGTCGACCTTCACGATCCGCGTGCCCGTGCAGCTCGAGGGTGCCGATGCCGAGGCCCCGGTGGAAGTGGCGCCGGTCACCACCGAGGCCCAGCTCGAGGCCATCGCTGTCACCGGGGCCGGCCGTACCGTGCTGGTGATCGATGACGATCCGGAGTCACGGGAGATCGTCGAGCACTTTCTGCGGAAGGACGGCTTCGAGGTCGCCACGGCCGGCGGTGGAGAGGAGGGCTTGCGGCTCGCCCATAAGCTGCGGCCCGCCGCCATCACCCTGGACGTGATGATGCCGGACATGGATGGCTGGTCGGTATTGCGAGCACTGAAGGCCGATCCGGTCTTGCGGGATGTGCCGGTGGTGATGCTGACCATGGTGGATGACAGGGGCAAGGGCTACTCCCTGGGGGCCACCGACTACCTGACCAAGCCGGTGGATCGTGCCCAGCTGCACGCCGCTCTGGCGCGTTACCACATCTCGGGCGAGCCGGGCCGGGTGTTGCTGGTGGAAGACGACCGGCCGACCCGGGAGATGGTGGCGCGAGCCTTGTCGAAGGCGGGTTGGCAGGTCAGTCAGGCCGGCAACGGCCGCGAGGCGCTGGACCGGATGGCGCAGGAGAAACCCGGACTGATTCTGCTCGATCTGATGATGCCGGTCATGGACGGTTTCGACTTCCTCCTGGAGATGCGGGCCCAGCCCGAGTGGCAGGACATCCCGGTCATCGTGCTGACGGCCAAGGACCTGACCGATGAAGATCGGCGCATCCTGAGCGGCCGGGTAGAGCAGATTGTGGCGAAGGGAGCCGGCAGCAACAAGCAGGTCGTGAAGATGATCCATCAAGTGCTGGATCACGGGGCACCCCGCACCGGTAAAACCCCGGGGGCCGCAATTTGATTGCCTGTCCCGGGTCTCGGGAAATGGAGCTATTAAATATCTATATCAAACAGTCAGTTGAGGTTTATATCTAATTCAGTTTATGGGAGATTTCCTCGGCACGTTCCGCCCGATGGAGCGGGTGGGACATCGCCGATGCGCCGGAAGGTCCCACGCGCCAGACGTTTACGCCAGCATCTTGGCGATCAGATTCTCGCAGGTGCGCTGGTCCATGTACCTTGGCACCGCGTAGGTGTAGTGGGCTTCCTTCAGGGCCTTCCTGGCAATGGCCGGGATATCCGATTTCTTTAACGCTTCCAACCTGTCGGGGATATCGAAGTCCCGGTTCATGGACCGGATATGGTCGATGAACTTGTTGGCCAGGGCCTGGGGGCGGTCGCCTTTTTCTCTGAGACCCGAGACCTCGGCGAGCGTGGCCAGCCGTTTGACGCAGCTGCGCTTGGAGAATTCCAGCACGTAGGGCAGAACGATGGCGTTACCCAGCCCGTGGGGTGTGTGGTAGTAGGCGCCGAAGTTGTGGGAGATGGCGTGCACGTAACCCACACCGGCCCGGGTGAAAGCCAGTGCCGCGTAGTAGGAGGCGAAGGACATGGCCTGACGGGCCTCCACATCCTTGCCGTTGGCCACGGCTGTCGGCAGGTTATTCATGATCAGACGGGTGGCGGCGAGGGCATAGCCGTCGGTCTCCGGGAGGGCGTTGGCCGAGAGGTAGGCCTCAACCGCGTGGGTAAGGGCATCCATCCCGGTGGCCGCTGTCACGTGGGGTGGCAGCCCCGTCATCAACGCGCCGTCCAGGGCCGCCATCATCGGTACCAGCTTCGGGTCCATGATGGGTGATTTCTTTTTCTTCTTGGGGTCGGAAACGACGGCGGCGATGGTTACCTCGGAGCCCGTGCCGGCGGTAGTGGGAATCACGTAAAGCGGCATCGGTGCGGAGAACACCTTGAACATGCCTTCCATTTTCGACACGGGCTTGTTGTTGGTGGCCCGCGCCGCGATTACCTTGGCGGCGTCGATCGGCGAGCCCCCGCCCACCGCCAGGATGGCCTGGCAGCGCTCCCGCCTGAGGATTTTGAGTCCACCCTCGATCTGGTCGATGGTGGGGTCCGGCAGGATGCCGTCGTAAATCACATACCTGACGCCCAGTTTTTCCAGCCGGGCCTCCAGGCCTTTAAGCAGACCGATCTTGACCAGCATGGCATCGGTGACGATCAGCAATTTGCGCACGCCCATCAGGGCAATGGCATCGCAAAGCTCCAGCGAGGCGCCGGGCCCGGTAAAAAGCGTGGGCTTCGGGAAGGGCAGCGTTTTGATGACGCCCTTGAGGGTTTTCATCAGGCTTTGGTAGCCGGCAACCTGGATGCCAAATGGGATCATGCCATCGCCTCTCGTATTGTTGTTGGCCCGACATGCGCCGGGTGCTATGAAGACTACCAAGTATAGGGAATCCGATCCCGGTTGTGCCTTCGAGCCCGGCGGTATGTAATTAAGGGTTCCGGGCCGCCGGTATCTTTTGCGTCCTCAGGCGGAACATGAGTGCCTTCGGCTCGGGGCGCGTCGCCGGGGGGGCGGCGCCACGCGGTCATGTCGAACTGGAGTCTTCCCATGAAGAAAGTCGTCAGCGTATCCCTCGGGTCCTCGTCCAAGGACTACGAGTTCCAAACCCGGTTCCTCGGCGAGAACTTTCAGGTCCGGCGCGTCGGGGCCGACGAGGACGAAGGCAAGGCCTGGGAACTCCTGCGCCGTTACCAGGCCGAGGCCGACGCCATCGGTCTGGGCATGATTCGGGACCACTACGACATCGGTTCCCGACGGCACGTGCACAAGGACACCGAGCGTCTGCTCAAGGTGGTCACCCGGGTACCGGCCACCACGGGGGCCGATCTGCGCCGGCTGTTGCAGGTTCGTGCCGTGCGCCATGTGCAGAGGAAGCTGGGTAACTATTTCAATAACAACCTGGTGCTGTTTCTCTCGGGAATAATTAACTACGACATGGCCCTGGCGATGTCGGACTACACCCCCAATTTGAAGTTCGCCGACGCCGTGCTGGACACCGGCGCGCCGGCCATCCTGACTTCCCTGGATCAGCTCGAGGTCTACGCGCGCGGCGCGCAGCTGGCATCGTCTGTGCTGCCCACCGAGCGCTTGTCGCGGCTGCCGGGCCTGAGCGCCCTGAGAAAGGAGACGCTGACCCGGGAGATGGCCAAGTGTCACGTGATCGTCGGGACATTTGACGACATCGCCGTGTTTGGCACGCCGGAGAACCTGGAAGGCAAGACCCTGATCACGTCGGCCATCGACGAAGATCGGCTGGAGTTCTTCAAGGACTGCAACGTGAATCTGGTGGTGGACGTCTCACCCATGCTGTTTGATCGGGTGGTGGGTCTGAACACCATCCAGGCGATGATTCTTGCGGCCCTGGAGACCAGCGCGGAGGAGCTGTCCGACCATGATCTGGAAGAGATCGTAGAGGAACTGAAGATCGAGCCCAGGCTGCTGCACCCGACAGGCGAGTTCCGCAATATCCGCCGCTTCGCCTTCGTGGTCCACCCCCTGAGTCAGGAGTACATCCGCAAGGGTTTTCCGGTGCCCAAGGGCACGCCCCAGTTCGTCATGGACCAGGTCGAGAAGGTCGCCGCGCACATGCCGCCAATGGTCTACTGCAAGATGGATAACATCGTGTCCCCCACCGGCGCCGAGGCAGAGGGCTGGCTGATCTCGGTGGGCGGCACGCCCAAGGAAATGCTGACCCGAAGCCCCGAATTTACCTACCGGCGGCTGCTGGCGGCGGCCAAGATGGCCGAAAAAATGGGCGCCCAGATCCTGGGGCTCGGAGCGTTCACCAAGGTCGTGGGCGATGCGGGGATCACGGTGGCGCGTCGGGCCACCATCCCGGTGACCACCGGCAACAGTTATTCAGCCTCCGGCGCCCTGTGGGCCGCCGCCGACGCCATGCGGCGGATGAACCTGGTTAAGGTCGACAAGGACGGCAAGGTCCAGGCCAAGACCATGGTCATCGGTGCCTCGGGTTCCATCGGTTCGGTCAGCGCCCGGCTCCTGGCCATGGCTTTCGACGAGGTCTACCTGGCCGGCCGTACCCTGAGCAAGCTCGAGGCCCTGAAGAAATCCATCCTCAAGGAAACACCCAACGCCAAGGTCGTGGCCACCGTCGACTACGAGCAGTACCTGGGCGATATGGACATGATCGTCACCTCCACCTCGGGGGCTGGCAAGAAGATTCTCGACATCACCAAGGTAAAGCCCGGCTGCGTGATCACCGACGTGGCCCGGCCCCTGGACCTGCCGCCGGAGGAAGTGGCCAAACGACCGGATGTTCTGGTTATCGAATCCGGCGAGATCGAGCTGCCGAGCGACGTCAACATGAAGGACATCGGCTTGCCGCGGAATGTGATCTACGCCTGTCTGGCCGAGACCATCGTGCTCGCGCTGGAGGGCCGCTTCGAGGTCTTCACGATCGGCCGCGATACCGAGTGGCAGAAAGTTAAGGAAATCTACAAGCTCGGGCTCAAACACGGCATGAAGCTGGCGGCCATCTCAGGCGTCAACGGCGTATTCAGTGACGAGGACATCGCCGAAGTGGTCAAGCTGGCCCGCCGGGCGCGCAAGACCTGGAAGCCCGGCGATGTCAGATCAGGTCGACCTTCACGAAAAACTTCGCCCGGGAAGAGGACGGCCAAGAAGAAGCCGGCGACGAAAAAGGCCGCGACCAGGCAGGCGCCAAAGAAGAAGGCAGCAGCGAAGAAGACGGCGGTCAAGAAAAAGGCAGTCCGGCGGAAGGCGGCCTCCAGGAAGGGAGTGAGCCGAAAGTCCGCTGTGAAGAAAAAGGCCGCGAAAAAGTAGAAACGCGCTGTTCGCTTCGAGCCCGGTCTTCGGGCGAACGCCCAATGACTAGAGAGAGTCCACGACGCGCTGGATGATCGGCGCGGTGTGGCGCTCCGTGAAGTTGGAGAACATCAGGTTGAAGCTCGCCGTGTAGCGGTCCTCGCTGCTCGGATTCGACGGCACCGCGTGTTCGAACCAGGACATCCAGAGCATCAGGTCCCCTTCCTGTACCGGCAGGGTGATCTTGCCGCTGTTGTGCTTGTTCAGCCTCTCCGGTTGCGGCATCACGATACCCATCTGGGTCCTTGGTTCGACGAATTGGATACCACCGGTTCCTTCAGGTAATCGCGCGTAGTAGGTGCCGCTAAAGAAGTTGTTGGGGTGCCGGTGGGCGGTGTGGACAGCACCGGGACGGCCGATGTTGACCCACAGACCGGTGATCTCGATGGGATGCCTGCCCAACGCCAGGAAGTTGAGTACCTCGTCGGCCCCCGCCTGGATGACCGTCGCGAGGGGCTGCATGTCGGGGTCCAGATGCAGTTTCTGGTGGCTCTGCATGAAATTGGCCGGATTCTCATCCCGCAGGTGTCCCATCAAGTCGTCCGCTTTGCGAACCACCGCCTCGTTGAGGCCCCGGGCCGTATCAGGATCGACGCGCAGCCGCCAGACCAGGGTGGGGAAAAGAGGCAGGACTTCCGTCGTTTCGAATTTAAAAGCTGTGCTGCTCAATGATCGCTCCGGGTGCTCTTGGAACCGGTGGGCGCCAATGATGCCAGCGATGCGCCCGGCATGCATGGGGCGCGACCGGTCCCGATATTGGGCGGCACGCGCCCGTCAGGGATCGCGGGGCTCAAAGGCCTGGGGTCAGAAAACAATGACCGGACCAGCTGGCCATGCCGTCGGGGCGCCCATTACGGCACACTGTCGGGCAAGCGAGGCGCTAATATGCGCCCATGCGGTGGCGACAGCGTGCGAGACAGCAGGAGACAACCATGACCGACAAGATCGCGGTGGTGACAGGCACCAGTTCCGGCATCGGCGCTGCCCTGGCCCGGCGTCTGCTGGAAGACGGCTGGACGGTGGCGGGCTTGTCGCGGCGAGACGTCAAACTGGATCACCCGGGCTACCAGCACATGGTTCTCGATCTGGGCAATCTGCACGCGCTCCAGACGCTGGTGGAGAAGCGGCTGGCCGCGCTCTTGAGGGATTCGCGATGGCGGCGGGTCGGCCTGGTGAATAACGCGGCCCTGGGCGGCACCCAGCGTGGCATCGAGGAGACCGACCCAGAGGGACTTGCCTGGCTGCTGGCCGTCAACACCATCGCCCCCATCTACCTGATGGGCTTCGCGGCACGGACGGTGCCCGAGGCGACCCCGCTGCGTATTGTCAATGTGTCCTCCGGCGCTGCGTTGCGGGCATTTCCCGGCCTGGGTGACTACTGCGCCAGCAAGGCCGCGCTACGCATGGCCGGGATGGCGCTGGCGGCGGAGTTGGCATCGGATGACCGACCGGGTGGCGCCCGTCAGAACGCGGCTGTCCTGAGTTACGAGCCGGGCGTGGTGGATACGCCCATGCAGACCAAGGCGCGCTCCGGGCACGGGGACGAATCTCCCTGGAACAGGCCGTTCAAGGACTTCGCCGAGCAGGGACTTCTGGAACGGCCCGAGGACGTGATTGGCGAGATCGTGGATTTCCTTGGCGGAGAGAGCGACGCCACGTTCGTGGAGAAACGCTTCGGTGGCTGAACGGGGTTCGTAACGATGCAGTCCGGAACAGGCTCCCGGGATCTGTGGCGACAGTATCTCGCCTCCCTGTCCGATCCGGCGGACGCAGAAGGACGTTTCTATGAGGCATTCCGAATCGGTGACAGCGAACAGAGTGCCGACGCCGGGGCGGCATTGATTCGAAACGGCACCAAGACGGCCACCAGCGCGCTGCTTTGGCAATACCAGGCAGACGACCAGTCGCCGCCCCGGGAGGGTTCCCTGAGCATCGTCGAGAATGGCCGCGGCGAGCAGGTCTGCATCGTGGAGACCACCCAGGTGGAGATCCGGCGGTTCGCTGACGTGGATGCCGGATTTGCGCGGGACTACGGCGAGTGGGACGGAACGCTCGAGACCTGGCGGAGGAAGTGCTGGGCGTATTATTCGGCCTGCTGCCGCGAGCTTGATCGCGAACCTTCCCAAGACATGCTGCTGGTGTGCGAGCGCTTCAGAGTGGTCTATCCATAGCCGCCGCCGGTCTCGGCGTGCACCATGACTGCCCGGTACTGCCTCACCGTCAGGCCCGGGTCCCGGTCACTCAGCCCGCAGTCTGTTCACAAGCGTTTCCCATCGGGGATCGGCGCGCAATGGATCCGCCGCCGGGTCCACGGCCAGGTAGAACAGGTTGTACGGCTGCTCGTCGATGGCCCGGTTCATGTACTCGAAAGCCTTGTCCAGCTCGTCGAGTTCGCCATACACCAGGCCGATCTCTACCAGCGGCCATTTCTGCGCGTCCTCGCTCGCCAGCATCTCCCGGGCGCGATCGCCATCCCCGCTCCTGGCGTACTGATACGCCACGGCGGTCCTGAGGTAGGGGTTCTCGGGATCCAATTCGACCGCCTTCATGGCTGCCGGGAAAACGGTGTCAAAGTGACCCTTCCAGGATTCCGCGAAGGCGATCCAGTACCAGGCTTCGGCTGCGTCCGGTTCCATCTCCAGCAATTCTCGGGCCTCCGCCAGCACAGCGTCCCACTCCCGTGCAAAGTACAGATTCTGCAGCAAAGACACCCGGATTCTTTCCATGCGCGGATCGAGCTCGATCGCTCGCCGGGACTCACGGAGCGACTCCTCGAGGCGGCCCGCATCCCTGAGCACGTCTCCGTAACGGGAGTGTCCGTCGGCGCTCCCGGGACTCAGGGCCAGGCCACGCCGAAAGGCTGCCTCGGCCTCACTGAACTTGCGCTCCATGCGAAGCAGGTCGCCACGGGAAAAATGGCCCTGGGCCAGGGCTGAATCGAGCTCGACGGCCTTGTCGGCAGCATTCCAGGCCTCTGGAATATTGTCTGCTGACCAGTAGGACCAGCTCACCAGTTCGCCTATGGCCTGGGCGAGGCCGGCCCAGGCCAGCGCATACCCGGGGTCCTGCGCGATGGCCTGGCGGAAGAGATCCACTGCCCCCTCCAGGTTTCGCTGGTTTGGCTCCTTGTCCAACAAGTAGCGGCCGCGCAGTTCCAAATCCCACGCCTCGAGGCTGTCGGTAGGCTGACGATGGATGCGCGCGTGGACCTCCGGCGTCAATTCGGCCTTCAGGGCGCCCGCGATGGCGGTGGCCAGCCGGCTCTGAATCACGAAAATGTTGGAGACGTTGAGTTGCTCGTCGTAGGACTCAGCCCACAGGTGCTCGTCGGTGCGGGCGTCGATGAGCTGGGCATTCACCCGGATGCGGTCTCCGGCCCGTTGCACGCCGCCCTCCAGCACCGTGGCGACGCCCAGCTCAGTGGCGATCTGCCGTATGGTCTTGGTGGTGCCCGCGTATTGCATGACGGAAGTGCGGGAAATCACCTTCAGACCGTCAATCTTGGCGAGCTGGGTCAGCAGGTCGTCGTGGATGCCTTCAGAGAAGTAGGTGTCCTGCTTGTCGTCGCTGCGGGTTACGAAAGGCAGCACGGCGACGGAAGGTTCCAGGCCGTCGAGGAACTTGGCCGCCACCAGCGTCTGCGAATCTTTGTTCCCCTCGGCTGTGGCCGGCTCATCCGCGATTGGGTGCTCGGCCGCAGGCCCGGTCTCGGGGATCAGCCGATCCAGGACCAGTCCGCCGATTGCCAGTACGAGCAGCACCGCGATCAGGATATTCATGCGGCGCCCGAACCGCTCGCTGTGCTCTCTCGAAGACTCGGCGTCCTTATCTCTTTGCAGTCCCTCGGGGGTGACTTCGTAGGCCCACGAGAAGATGAGCACCGGGATGAAGAACAGGATCAGCAGGCCCACCACCAGCTTGAAGGCCCAGTCCGGCGCGCCCAGATTGGGGAACAGCACGTCGGCGACCTGAAGGATCAGCCAGGAGGCGACGATGTAAAGCAGCGCCATCTTGAAGACATGGCGCCGCTTGAGCTCGGCGAAAAACGACATGTCAGTTGCCAGTCCGACCGATGTTGGCCAGATCATGACCGAACCCGGCCGATTGTCAATTTTCGTACAGCGAATGTGAACAAGGTCTCGTTTTGGCCGCTCATCTGCTGGACCTGGCGGTCGGAATCGCTTTAACTTAGGTCGCCCCCCGCAACAGGAGACAAGTTATGCGCCGGCTATCTTTCCTTCGTAGTGTCGTGGCCATCGTCAGTCTCGCCGTGACATCGCTCGGTTTTGTCCAGGCCGCCCATGCAGGGATCATCGGAACGCATCAGGCGGTGCAGGGCGTCGAGCACGCTGCCACGGTCGAGAAGCTGCAGACGCTGATTGCGTCCGAGGAGGTCAGTGCGCAGCTGGTCGCCCTTGGCGTGGATCCCGCCTGGGCCGCTGAGCGAGTTGCCTCCCTCACGCCTGAAGAGCTGGCCAGTCTCGACGGACAGCTCGAACAACTGCCGGCCGGTGGAAGCCTGCTCGCCGTCATAGGCATCGTCTTTGTCGTTTTGCTGATCCTTGAAATAACGGGCGTTATCGATATCTTCAAGAAGGTATAAGACCCACCGGGCGTTTGTCTGTCTGACCCTGGGCCTGTTTCTCGGGGGATGCGCAACATCGCCGGTGCAGATTGCCGATAGCCCGGCGCTCGCTGGCGTGGTGGCGCCGGTAGAACTGGACGCGACGCCGTTCTTCCCCCAGGAAGCGTTGCAGTGTGGACCGGCAGCCCTGGCCACCGTTCTGGGTGCTGCCGGTGTTCCGGCATTACCCGCAGACCTGGTCCCCGAGGTCTTTACGCCCGGTCTCGAAGGCAGCCTGCAGCCGGAGCTGCTGGGCGCCGTCCGCCGGCGGGGACTGCTGCCCTACGAAGTCTCGGGCGACCTCAAGAGCCTTGTCGCACAGGTCGTCGCAGGGAGTCCGGTTCTGATCCTCCAGAACCTTGGTCTGGAGAGTTTCCCGATCTGGCATTACGCCGTGGTCGTGGGCCTGGACCCGGCCGCCAACCGGATCATCTTGCGGTCCGGGGGCGAGGCACGTCTGATCATGTCCGCCCGAAAATTTCTCAGGACATGGGAGAGGGCTGATCGATGGGGGTTCGTGGTGGTCAGACCGGGCGAGTTGCCGGCGGCCATCGAGCCGGCCGCCTACAGCAGGGCGGTGATCGGCCTGGAGAGCGTGGGCCGGTTCGCCGAGGCCGCCAGGGCCTGGGAGGCGGGTCTGAAGATCACGCCCGGTCAGCCTGTCTATCTGTTCGGCCTGGGGAATGCCCGCTATGCCCTCGATGACCTGGCGGGTGCCCGTGCGGCATGGGAGCACTACGTCGCGCTGCGGCCCGAGGATCCTTCGGGACTGAATAATCTCGCTGTTGCGCTCGGCGAGTTGGGATGCCGCGAACGGGGAATGTCACTCGCCGAGCGGGCCCTCGACAATCTGCCCGAGGCGGATCCGGCGCGGACCGAAATCAGCCGCTCGCTGCAGACGCTGCGGGCCATGCCCCCGGGCAGGGACGCCGGGAATTGCCAAGCCCCGAGGCCGTAATCGGTCTGAAACCCTGTCTGGCGGTGATCCGAGCGCGGCGCACAACGTATAATGGTTCGCTGTTTTCACCAATCCGAGGACCAATATGTCCAACGCAAGAATTATCGGCGGATTCGTCGGGGGCGCCCTGGTGGGCGCAGCAGTAATGTCCGCAGTCATGCAGCCAAAGGCGCCTGAAACCGCCGCTCAGGCCGCCGTCGTCCTGGATACCCAGGCCCAGAGATCGAGTTACGTGATCGGTACGGACATCGGCGGACGCCTGAGCGCCGAGGGATTCGAAATCGATCGAACGGCCCTGGTCGCTGGTCTGGATGACGCCCTGAGCGGAGCCGATCAGCGGCTCAGCGAAGAGGAAGCCCATGCCGCGATCACAGCGGTGATCGAGGAGCGGCAGGCGAAGGCCGAAGAACGGATGCAGGCCGCCGAGGCCGAGCGGGCCGTTGCGGCAGAGAAGAACAGGGCCGAGGGCGAGGCGTTCCTGGCCGCAAACAAGGAAAAGGAAGGTGTAATCACGACTGAAAGCGGCTTGCAGTACAAGGTGATCGTTGAAGGCAGCGGCGAAAATCCGACGCCCGAAGACACCGTCCAGGTGCACTACCGTGGCACCCTGATCGACGGGACGGAGTTCGACAGCTCCTACGCCCGGGGCGAACCCGCTGAATTTCAGGTCAACCGCGTGATCGCCGGATGGACCGAGGCCCTCCAGCTGATGAGCGAGGGCGCGAAGTGGGAACTCTACATCCCCTCCGAACTCGCCTACGGGCCGCGCGGCGCCGGCGCCGACATCGGTCCCGACGCGGTGCTGATTTTTGAGGTCGAGCTGCTGAAGGCAAAGACCTGACAGCGGAACGGCTGACATCGAGCCGGCGCCGCCTGAATCGGGCGGCGTAGGTTCACGTCGGAATTCACGGGCGGTCGCTGTCAGCGACTGCCCGTGTTTTTTTGCCATCGCGCGGCCCCCATGAAGGTGACCTCATCGCCACGTCCTGACCGGGCATCGCGATACGGCGCCCGTGTCTTCGCTGGCACCCGGCGGTGTTTTTTGACAGGATCATCGGCCGCCAAACAATTGCGGGGGAGGGTCCCGGCATGAACTTCGAAGAAATAATGCCCAAGCTGATCGATTACGGCATCCAGTATGGGCTGGTCTTTCTCAAGGCCATCGCCATTTTTGTCATCGGTCGCATCGCGGCCGGTGTGATCACGAATATTCTCAACCGGGTGATGAAACGCTCCGGCATGGACGACATGCTGCGCAAGTTCATCCGCAACATCACCTTCGCCGCGTTGATGGTGTTCGTGGTCATCGCGACCATCAGCTCCCTGGGTATCCAGACCGCGTCCCTGGTGGCTATCCTCGGCGCCGCCGGCCTGGCCGTCGGCCTGGCCTTGCAGGGATCGCTGGCCAATTTTGCCGCCGGGGTACTGATGATCCTGTTCCGTCCCTACAAGCTGGGCGACCTGGTGGAAGTGGCCGGCACCACGGGTTTTGTCGAAGAAGTGGACGTTCTGACCACGACCCTGCGCATGCCGGACAAGACCAAGATCGTGATTCCCAACGGCCAGATCATGGACGCCAAGATCATCAACTACATGGACTCGCCGGTACGCCGGCTGGACCTGGTTGCGGGGATCAGCTACGGCGACGATATCGACAAGGCCAAGTCGGTCTTGATGGAAGCCATCTCGGCCAGCGAGTATGTCCTGGACGATCCCAAACCCACGGTGTCAGTCGCCAGCCTGGGCGACAGCAGCGTCAACCTGGCGGTGCGCCCCTGGATCAAGTCGGCGGACTACGCGCCCGCCTCTCACGAGGTGACGGAGCGCATCAAGAAGGCACTGGACGCCAACGGTATCAGCATCCCGTTCCCCCAGCGGGACGTGCACATTTACCGTCACGGGGACGACAATTAAACGCATCCGGCTTGCCGCTCCGATTTTCAGACGGGCGCCATACGCTGCGAACATTCCGGGCTGGAACGGGGGACAGCAGACGTCCGGCCGGATACGTATTTGCCACCATTACTGTCTGTCCCGGGAGACCTAGGCTCCGGTGTAGGAGGGCGCTGATCATCATTCAGCGAGGGCCCGCAGAGGTGCGCCGTGAACAGCAGTGTGCTGAAGGGTGTGGTGTTCGTATCCGCCGCCATCCTGGTCGGATCATGCGGCGGTGGCGGCTGGGACTGGGATATCGACCTCGGTTACCTGACCGTCCGGCTCGCCGACAGCGCAGTCGACGATGCTATGGCCGTCGTGGTGCAGGTCGAGGCGGTGGACGCCAGAGTGTCGGGTGCCCAAAACCCCAGTTATGACTACGACCGTTTCAAGATCCAGCCCGTAGAGCAGATCGACCTGCTGGCGCTGTCCGACGGCCGAAGTGAGTTGTTGCTCAAAGGGGTCGTCTTGTCAGCCGACCGATGGGATTGGATCCGTCTGGTGATCCGCGCCGGCATCAACGGCGAAGATTCCTGGGTCGAAACCGCCACCGGTCGTCATGCCCTTTTCCTGCCTGACTCCAATGAGCGCGATTTGCTTATCCCTACGTCCTTTGTCGTTCCCAAGAATGGCACCGCGGACCTGACCATCGACTTCGACCTGAGACAATCGATCATCCCGCCGCAAAATCCCGGTGGGCTGTACCTGCTCGACCCGGTGTTGCGGCTGGTCCAAACGGAACTGGCGGGCCAGATTGATGGCACCGTAGACCCGCTGTGGATCGACAACGGATGCACGCCGGTCGTTTATGGGTTCGCCGGCGGCAACGTGACGCCAGACGACATCGACCGGTTGGCTCCCGAGCCCGTCACAGAGGGTACCGTCCGGCTCGATGGCCAGTCCGGTGACTATCGGTACGTGCTGGCCTGGCTGCCCGCTGGCGAATACACGGTGGCATTGACCTGCCAGGGTGATCTGGATCGTCCGGATCGGGACGACACGCCGTTGGTGGCTTTCCTGAAAATCGCGGGCGCGACGGTCGCGGTCGGGCAGTCGATCCGGATCGACCTCTAGACCGCGCTGTATCGGGCAGGCTCCGCGCATGTGCCGGTGCCCGACAACCGGACCTGAGGCGGTTTGTCCGTCGACGCCGGATTTCAGGCGACCAGGCGGTTGACACCGAACGCCGGGTCGAGGAGTTCGTCGCCGAAGCGACTCACATCAACCTTCCGAAGCATCAGGGAGCGATACACGCCGGCGGCCCGGAGGTCCCCGGCCAGTCTGAAGCCGACGACTCGGTCCCGATCCAGAACGATCTTGCGAAGGGCACCATGATGACTGGCGCGCAGCTCCCGGTCGCCGTTCACCGCCCCCGCGGCGATCAGCGGGAGGCCCAGATGCTTGAGGCTGTTCATGATCTCGGCGCCGGGATATTGCACGTCGTAGCCCAGGATGCGCTCGGCGACTAACTTGCCCTGCGCGACGGCGTTCGGCCAGATGGCGTGAACATATCGGTCGCCGGTGACCCGGTCGGCTGTCTCCGCCACGTCCCCGGCCGCCCAAACGTTGGGCAGGTTAGTTTGCAGCGTGGCATCCACCGGCACACCCCATCCCAGCTCCAGCCCGGAATCCTCGAGGAAAGCCACGTTGGGCTTGATGCCCGTGGCCGCGATGTAAACGCTCGCCTTGAGGATGTCGCCACTGTCCAGCACCACCCCGATGGCTCGATCTTCCAGGTCTGAAAACGACAGGGCGGTCGTATGCAGGCGTACCTCGATGCCGCGGGCGACCAGGGTTCGTCGAACGATCTCCGCGGTCTCTTCGTCGAGCATTTTGGGCATCACCGTGTGCTGCTCGATCACCATCACGTTCAAGCCGAGTTCGTTCAGGAGCAGCGCAACTTCAACGCCGATGAATCCTGCGCCGACCACGATGGCGCTGGTCACCTGTCCAAGTTCCACGCGCTCCACCAGCCGCTCGGCGGCAGACAGGGACTTGAAGTTGTAGATACCCTCCAGGTCGTGGCCGGGCAGCGGCGCCCAGGGCTGGCTGCCGGTGGCGATAACCAGGCGGTCATAGGTCTCCGAGCTCTGGTCGTCAAAAGTGACGCTCCGGCGGTCCGGCTGCAGGGCTGTAGCGGTCAGGCCGGAACGATAGTGCACCCGCAGGCGGTCGCAGGCGTCTTCTCCCTTCCAGAAAAGGCGCGCTTTCTCGCCTGTCAGGAAATGATCGGCCATGGCGGGCGGTGAATAAGGTGGATACGGCTCGGCCGAGATCATGGTGATATCGAAATTGTCGTCATGGACCGGCTCCAGCTCACGGAGCCGCTCGGCGACGGTGAGGCCGGCGGGCCCGGCACCCAGGATCAGGATACGCATGGCAGTTTGTCCCCCCATTCTTCGGCAATCTGGCGGATCACCGGATCGAAGGCGTGATCGGACTCCGGCAGGGCAATATCATTGCCAGTGAGGGTGGCCAGCAGCCCGGTGACGGCACGCATCAGAGGCGACCCCATGTCGGACAGGACAGGTTCCACCGAAGGCTCGCAGACGCGCAGTCGATCGTCATAAGGCACCTGATGGATGCTGCCGAACGGGAAGTGGCCTTCCTTTTCCAGTCTTCTCATGGCCTGGTCAAAGTCGCCGTGATCGCGCACGCCGTTGACCACCAGGTGTACGGCGCCGATGTCCAGGTCGCGGGCGAGCCGGGCCGCGTGCAAGGCGGCCTGGACGCCGTTGAACGTGGGATCGGTGACCACGACGGCGTGAAGGAAGCCGCGGGCCAACGCCCGACCGAAGTGCTCGAAGCCCGCCTGGGTGTCCATGAGGATGGCTTCATCCTGTCTGAGGGCGATGGCATTGACCACCGCCGCCAGCAGGGCGTTCTCCGGGCAGAGGCAGCCCGCGGCCGGCTGCACGGTGTTGCCCATGACGAGCAGACGCACCGCGTCCGGCGCCACGACGCCGAACCGCTCGACCACGTCGTCCACGTCCGGGTTCAGGCGGAAGAACAATCCCCAGCCTTCACCGGGACGCGCACCGGTCTTCTCCTCCACGTAGTCCGCGTTCTCGCTCAGGGGGACAAGCGCGCGGGCCTCCCCGGCGGGGAGGCCGAGGGCGTAGGGGAGATTCATTTGCGGATCAGCATCCAACGCCAGCACCCGCCAGGACTGGCGGGCCAGCAACCGGGACAGCAGGGCGGCGAGGCTGGTCTTGCCGACGCCACCCTTGCCGGTAATCACCACCCGGAAGTCCTCCGGGCGGGCATTTTTAGCGAGCACCGGGCCGTGGTGATGGCCCGGGTGCTCGTTTTCATGCGTTGCATCACACATAACGACTCCTGTCGTCGAGGGATCGCACTCAGGCGGCTTCCGCCCCCATGGCTTCAGCCTCCACAAAGGGCAGGCCCAGGCCTTCGCGCTTACTCTCGATATGCCGGCGGATCAGCAGTGCAGCCTTCTCCGGGTCCGGCTCGACGGCAAAGCGGGCGCCGACCACGCCGTCCAGGCCTTCGGCGAGCAGCTTGACCACGTTGGGGCTGCCGAAGATTGCCGGTTGGACGCCCAGCACGGTGTAGATCCCGCTGGCAACCACATAGGCGCCGATGGAAACCGCTTTCTCCGAGTACCATTCGGGCGCGGCGCCGGCCAACGGCAGCTGGTCGATGTCGGTGCCCAGGAATTTCGCCAGGGCAGCGGCCAGGACCAGGATGCGGGTGTTGTCCACGCACGAGCCAAGGTGCAGTACCGGCGGAATGCCAAGGGCCTTGCAGATCTCCTTCAGTCCCGGGCCCGCCATCTCGGCAGCCTCGGGCATCATCAGGCCGGCCTTGCCGTTCGCCACTGCGGAGCAACCAGTCACCAGCACCAGGATATCGTTTTCGATCAGGCGTTTCGTCAGCGTCACGTGACCGCTGTCCTGTTTCACCTTGGGATTGTTGCAGCCGACCACGCCAACAGCGCCGCGGATCTTGCCGGCCTTGATGGCCTCCACCAGCGGCTCGGGCGTGCCGCCCAGTGCACCCAGTATGGCCTCCACGGAGAACCCCGCCATCATCTGGACGGTGCCCTCCGGGATCCGCACCCGTTCCGGATTGCGGTTGACGTAGGCCTCGATGCCCTTGCGGACGATTTCCTTACCGATCTCCAGCCCGTGGTGGGGATCAAAGGAGATGTGGGTGGCGCCGGTGAACTTGGCTTTGTCGGCCGTGGAGATGACTTCCGTGTGGAAGCATTTCGCCACGTCGGTGACCGCCGGCATGATGCACTGATAATCGACTACCATGGCGTCCAGGGCGCCGGTGAGGATCACCAGTTCCTGCATCAGGTGATTGCCGGCCATCGGGATGCCCTTGCGCATCTGCAGCTCGTTGCCGGTGCAGCACAGGCCGACCAGGTTGATGCCCTCTGCGCCTTTTTCTTTCGCCAGGGAGACCAATTCCGGATCGTCCGCCGCCTGCATGATGACGTCCGATAACAGCGGGTTGTGCCCGTGCAGAGCGATATTCACACATTCCGGACGCAAGGCGCCCAGGTTGACCGAAGAGACCACCGGCTTGGGCGTGCCGAACATCACGTCGGAGAGTTCAGTCGCCACCATGGAGCCGCCCCAGCCGTCGGAAAGGCTGGTCCGCAGCCCGTGGAGCAGGGTATTCACGTAATCGTTGTCCACCCCCATATGGGTCCGGTGGAGCATTTCCACGTTCTCCCGGTCGATGCCGCGGGGCATGATGCCGAGCTTGGCCCACAGGTCGAGCCGCTGCTCCGGCACCCGCTCCGAGAATCCCAACCGGGTCTTGCGGGACCCGAAGTCTTCCATCATGGCCTCGGCCAGGTCGCGGGCGATTTCGCCGGGCTCACGATCTTCGGAATCGATGCCCCATTCTTCCGCCAGGGCCCGGAGCTTGGTTTCGTCCCTGAGTTCGTATCCGGAGGTTGTGCCCTCGGCCAGTTCGGCGAACACCTCCAGGATGTCGCGACCGTGGTCCGAATGGGCCGCTGCGCCGGCGGCGATGGTGCGCCCCAGGTTACGGGCCACGATGATGTCGGCGTCTGCGCCGCAGACGCCTTTCTGGGGGCCCTCCCCGAATGGATCGACTCGGCACGGCCCCATGGCGCAGTTGCGACAGCTCACTCCCAGAGAACAATACCCGCACTGGGGCTCCTGGGCAGCGAGCCGGTCCCAGACCGTCTCGATACCTTCTTCTCTCGCGCGGACGATCATCGCCCGGGCGTCGTTACAGCTGGACAGCTGTTTCACGTTCTCAGTGCCGGTCATGATGTACCCCCTCGTTCAGTTCGACGGCGGCCTCGCCCCACGCCCGCCAACCGGAGATGTTCTCCGGCGGGCGGGTGGACAGCGCCCCGCTGTGAGCGGCGGTGGCCAGCAGCGCGCTGCCTTCGCTGGCACGACCCGCCGCGATCAATTCGTTCAGTTCTCCGTAGACCAGTGCGCCTGTCTTGCAGGCTTCTGCGCAGGCTGGGATCTTCCCGGCCATCACCCTCTCCACGCAGCCGTCACACTTGAGGGCAGCGAGCTTGATCGGCATGCCGTTGCCCTGTTCGTGGAAAGTGACGGCATCGAAGGGACAGACGATGGCGCACATGGCGCAGGCGATGCACTTTTCCGCGTCCATCAACACCAGATCGTGTTCTGCGTCGCGGGCGATGGCCCCGGTCGGGCAGACCTGGTGACACGGTGCGGGATTGCAGTGTCTGCAGCGGTTAGGGAAGGACGTGTTAAAGGCACGTCCGGGTGAAACGTGGATCCTCGGACGGGGCAGGGGCCTTTCGAACACCGCCCGCGACGGATCGCCGGTCTGGGAGTGTTCGACCGCGCAGGCAAACTCGCACTGGCGGCAGCCGATGCACCGCTCGGGGTTCACGAAGACAGTCTTCATCGGACACCCCCGAGTCAGCCGGGGAACGGGTTCGTCCCCCGTGTACCCATCCCTCAGCCACGGCGCTGAGGGGTCTACACCAAGACTGGTCGACGGTTCTTGGATTGCCATCGGGATAAGTACCTACGGACGGGACGGATTCCGCCGTGCTACGTCAGGCGGCGTGGTAAGGCGCCGGCAAGGAATCCCGACGCGTCCGCGTGTCCGAATCGCCACCGGACCTGGCCGCTCGGTCGTTTCTCGAGAAGATATATAAGTAATTCTTATGAAAAAAATAAAGAATATTGATTCGACTTTATGTAAGAGCCCGCTAATTTGGGGACGGCGGCGATCGCGGGCGCAGGGACAGTGCCGGGTGGCCGGCCCGCGAATGGGTCTCCGCTCGCGGAGAAAGGGACTATACCTATAAGGCATAAATCTGGAGGCCAGCCATGTCAGCATTGCACCCGGTCGTCGCCGTGACCGGCTCGTCAGGAGCCGGGACAACCACTGTAAAAACCGCGTTCGAGCACATCTTTCGCCGCCTGGAGCTGACCGCCGCGGTCATCGAGGGTGACAGCTTTCACAAGTATGACCGGGCCGCCATGCGGGAAGCGGTCCGTCAGGCGGAATTATCCGGCACCCAGGTCAGCCACTTCGGCCCCGAGGCCAACCTCCTCAAGGAGCTGGAGCAGTTATTCGAGCACTATGGCCGCACCGGTCGAGGTCAGCGCCGGTTCTACATCCACGACGTGGAGGAGGGCGAAAAATTCGGACAGGAGCCCGGTACTTTTACGCCGTGGGAAGACGTGCCCGATGGCACGGACCTGCTGTTCTATGAGGGCCTGCACGGCGCCATGGTGAATCCGGAGGTGGACATCGCCGCCCAGGCCGATCTGAAGATCGGCGTAGTGCCGGTGGTGAACCTGGAGTGGATCCAGAAAATTCACCGGGATACTTCACACCGGGGTTATTGCGATCGTGACGTGACCCACACCATCCTGCGGCGCATGCCCGATTACGTGGAGCACATTACACCGCAGTTTTCCCGAACCGACATCAACTTCCAACGGGTGCCGACGGTAGACACTTCGAATCCATTTATTGCACGCGATGTCCCGACCCCGGACGAGAGTTTCGCCGTTATTCGTTTCAGCGACCCGAAGAAATTCGACATCAAGTTTCCCTATCTGCTGTCGATGCTCCACGGCTCATTCATGTCGCGGCGAAACACAATCGTGGTGCCCGGGGGAAAGATGGGGCTGGCGATCGAGGTCATCGTCATGCCGATCCTCGAGGAAATGATGGCCAAACGGGACAGGCTCAGGGCCGGAGAATCACAGGAGGTGGCCTGAGGGCCGTGTCAGAACTTCACTTTGCCCGAGACGATGAAGTCCGAGAAGGCCCGGGCGGCGGCGGAATAACGCCGGGTCGTCGGGCGCACGATGAACCATTGCCTGACCAGCGGGAAGCCACGCACCGGCAACTCGCACAATCGTCCGGTCTTGAGTTCAAGCGCGATGGTATGCCGGGAGACGATGGCCAGCCCCAGACCGGCTTCCACGGCGTGCTTGATGGCCTCGTTACCGGACATGAAAAGGGTCGTCGACAAGGTCACCCCCTTGTCGCGCAGATAACGTTCGATGGCCTGGCGAGTGCCCGATCCTGGCTCCCGCAGAAGAAAGGTCTCGCCGGCAATTTCCGTGAGCTTGATGGTCTTGCGGCCGGCCAGCCGATGGTCGGGTGCGGCGATGACCACCAGCGGGTTGTCCATGAACGGGACCGCTTCGAGCTGCCGTTTTTTTGGCGGAAAACCCATGAGGACGATATCGGCCTCATGGGCCTCGAGCTGGTTCAAGAGCGACTTGCGGTTGGTGACGTCCAGGCTGACCCGGATCCCGGGATACAGCTTGTGGAAGCCTGCCACGGCCTGGATCGCGTACTGGCTCACGGTCGTGGCGACGGCGATATTGAGGGCGCCGCGCTTGAGGCCCCGAATCTCGTCCATCACCTGGCCGATCTCGTCTACCTTGGCGTTGATTTCGCGGCTGTAACGCTCCAGCTCGCGGCCGGCCTCGGTGAGCCGCAGGCCCTTACCCACCCGATCGAACAACGGCATGCCGACGGCATCCTCGAGCTGCTTGATCTGCATCGAGACGGCGGGTTGACTGAGGTGCAGGTGTTCCGCCGCCCGGGTGAGACTGGAGTGCCGGGCAGCCTGGGCAAAGATTTCCAGCTGACGGAGTGTCAGGTGCATTGTGACCACCGACCAAGATATAAGAAAAATTGATGATAATGATAAATAGTTATGAGTTCCACTTATATATGGCGGCGCCTATAGTCACTGGCATCGCCAGAAATCGCGCGAGGATGGAAAAATGAGCAGCAAGACCTACAAAGCCGGCGTCAAGGAATATCGGGAAACCTACTGGGAACCGGATTACACGCCAAACGACACGGATATCCTCGCTTGTTTCAAGGTGACGCCCCAGCCAGGCGTGCCGCGTGAGGAGGCGGCGGCAGCGGTGGCGGCCGAATCCTCCACCGGCACCTGGACCACGGTCTGGACCGACCTGTTGACTGATCTGGACTACTACAAGGGCAGGGCCTATCGCATCGAGGACGTCCCCGGAGACGAGGAATGTTTCTACGCATTTATCGCGTACCCCATCGATCTTTTCGAGGAAGGCTCGGTCGTCAACGTGCTGACCTCACTGGCTGGCAACGTGTTTGGCTTCAAGGCGATCCGGGCCTTGCGGCTGGAGGACATCCGTTTTCCGCTCGCTTATGTCATGACCTGCGGCGGCCCGCCGAATGGTATTCAGGTGGAGCGTGACCGGCTCAACAAATATGGCCGCCCGTTGCTCGGCTGCACCATCAAGCCAAAGCTGGGGCTGTCCGCTAAGAATTACGGACGGGCGGTCTACGAGTGCCTGCGCGGCGGTCTGGACTTCACCAAGGACGACGAGAACATCAACTCCCAGCCGTTCATGCGTTGGCGGCATCGGTTCGAATTCGTCATGGAGGCCGTGAAGAAGGCGGAAGCGGAAACCGGTGAACGCAAGGGGCACTACCTGAACGTCACTGCGCCCACGCCCGAGGAGATGTACAAGCGCGCCGAGTTCGCGAAGTCGCTGGGTTCACGGATCATCATGCATGACTTCCTGACCGGCGGATTCTGCGCCAACACGGGCCTCGCCAACTGGTGCCGTGAGAACGGCATGCTGCTGCACATCCATCGGGCGCTGCACGCAGTGCTGGATCGGCACCCGCGTCACGGCATCCACTTCCGGGTGCTGCTCAAGTGCCTGCGTCTGTCCGGAGGCGATCACCTGCACACGGGTACGGTGGTCGGCAAGCTGGAAGGCGACCGGGAAGCGACTCTGGGCTGGATCGACCTGTTGCGCGAGCCTTACGTGAAGGAGAACCGCGGCCGCGGCATTTTCTTCGACCAGGACTGGGGCGCCATGCCTGGTGCCCTGGCCGTGGCCTCGGGCGGGATCCACGTCTGGCACATGCCGGCGCTGGTCAATATCTTCGGCGACGAGGCGGTCATGCAATTCGGCGGCGGGACCCTGGGCCACCCCTGGGGCAATGCGGCCGGCGCCACCGCCAACCGTGTGGCACTGGAAGCCTGCGTGGAAGCGCGTAACCAGGGGCGCCAGGTGGAGCGAGAGGGCAAGGAGATCCTCACCGCGGCCGCGGCCCACAGCCCGGAGCTCAAGATCGCCATGGAGACATGGAAAGAGATCAAGTTCGAGTTCGATACCGTCGACAAGCTCGACGTGGCCTGAAGCGCTCGATCCGAAACAGAGGAAAACGACATGTCCAATATCAGCGAATTTCCGGCCAAGCGTGACAGTTTGAAGGGCCGCAAGTACGAAACATTCTCCTATCTCCCGCCGATGGATGCTAAGCGCATCCGCAAGCAGGTGCAGTACCTGATTGACCAGGGGTGGAACCCGGCGGTGGAGCACAGCGAACCCGATCAGTCGGAAAGCGACTTCTGGTACCTGTGGAAGCTGCCCATGTTCGGCGAGAAGGACGTGGACACGATACTGGCCGAGCTGGAGGCTTGCCACGGCGCCTTCCCAAAACACCACGTGCGCCTGATCGGCTATGACAACATGCGCCAGACTCAGGGCTCCGCCATGGTGATCTATCGCGCCGCTTGAGCCGTCGGCTCATCGGCACCGCCGGGCGAGGCCGAAAGCCTCTCCCGGCGGTGCCGGTGGCGGCGGCCGCCGCCCGCCTGAGGGGGCGGATAGCAGCGCCTGTCAGTCGGCCGGCTTCTCGAACTTCAACAGAAAACGGTCCGATTCCCCGATCGCAAGGTATTTTTCCCGGTCCTTGTCGCCGAGGGCCAGGGTCGGCGGCAGGGTCCACACCCCCTGCGGATGTTCATGGCTGTCCCTCGGATTCGCGAGAATGTCCGACTCGCCCACCAACCTGAATCCCGCCGCTTCCGCCAGCGAGACGGTCAGCTCCCTGGAAATGTAGCCGTTGGCGTGGTCCGGATCCTCGGTCGCGGGATCCGGCCAGCGGTGATCGACGATGCCCAGCACGCCGCCAGGCTTGAGAACGTCGTACAGGGCCGTGAAGCCGATGTCGGCATAACGGCCGCTGCCGTAATTCCGGCCGACCCAGTTGTGGACGTTGCGGAATGTCAGGACCATGTCGGCTGAACCGGGCGGGGCGATCTCCAGCTGATACGGCAGGGACAGATGGGTCACCTTCACCTGCCGGTAGAGATCCGGCTTCTCTCCGAGCATGGTCAGGAAGGTGCCAAAGTAGCGCCGCTGGTATCCGAAGCGCGGGTTGACGCTGTACTGGGCGGCATAAAACGTGCCGCGCTCTTTCAGAGCCGGCGCCAGGATCCGGGTATACCAACCCGTGCCGGGCCAGACCTCGACGACGGTCATGTCGGAACGGAATCCCAGAAAGTCCAGCACCTCCTTCGGCTTGCGGTACACGTCGCGGACCTTGTCCTCGGCGGACCGGTGCTCTCCGCCGATGGCCGCGTCCACGGCGGCCTCCGTGGCAGGATCGAAGGCCCGTGCCGGGAGGGCGGCGGCCAACAGCAGCATCAGAGCGAGGCTCGAAACAGTCCCGGATCGGGACAGGTTAAAGTGTTCAGGCATGGTGTGACCTCCCTGGAGATGAGGATCGTCACGGCTGACGCCGGGACGAAATTCGAATCCGGATTTTACACGTGGCAGGATGCCTTCGGGCTGCGGATCGCACCCACTTGTCCGCCTGGGCGCGGGCTGCGTCATCCTCGATCATTGCCGCGCGACGTATTCCATGACCGGGTCCCGACCGGCTGCATAGTCTGCGAACGACAGCGACACAGGCACGTCCGGCTCGAGGGTGCCCACCCCCACGTCGGTCAGCATGGTAGGTATGAAGCACAGCCACCAGTCGTCGCAGCCGGATTCCCAGTCCTCCAGGGCCTTCCAGACGTGGATCGGAATGCCTGAATTGGGCAGTACCATCGCATCTCCGCCGTCGGCCCAGAAGACCAGATGGTCACCGACAGGCTCGCCAATCACCACCGCCCGGTCGCCGCCGAAATGCTTGAAATAAGCTGCCTCGGTAATGCCGCCGGAGAAAGTCTGCGGCGAGGTCACGATGAAGATCCGACCATCGGCAGGGACCCGCGCGCTCACTGCACGAGAGAAGCCGGCGTCCACTGTGCCGCCGCCGTTGTGACGGAGGTCGATGACGACGAATTGCACCGGCCGGCGGTCAAGCTCTGCCAGAACCCGCTCGTGAAATTCCGACAGACTGAAGCCGCCGACATCCATGGTCATCTCGAGGCGCATATACAGGCCCTCGCCGCTGGCGGACTCGATACGGGCATAGAAAAACGGCTGTTCGGGCTGGGACAGGTACAAGGGCGGGGACTGGTCCTGCATGACATGGGACCAGTCGTCCGCACCGGACGCCGGGACCATGTATTCCATCAACTGGCCGCCGAAACGACGCGCGGATCGGTCGGTAAAAGGCGGTATGGCATCGATCGAACGGGACGTCTCCGTTCCATCGGCCAGGGTGAAGCGGATCTCGACCCGGTCAGAGTTTGGAACCAGCCCCGCAGCCCACAGCAGTTCGGGAGATTCCATGTTCAGCGAACTGATCCAGGCGGATCTACCGCGGTGCCCGCCGAAATAGGGTTGGAATGCTTCCGTGATCTCGTCTGGCGTCCAGTCGCCAATGGTTTCGATTCGCGCGCCGAGCAGATCGGCGTGATCGTTGCGTGCGAGCACGACGAACAGACCGTCGTCGAACCGGACGAACCGCAGGGGCAGGCCGTTGACGCGCCCTCGGCGGCTGATAGGTGAGACATTGGTGTGCGCATTGTTCGCCTGGGCCACCGCTCGGGCGACCCCCAGTTCGAACTGGGCAGGGGTCAGTGTTTCAGCATCCCGTTCCAATTCGTCAACAATGGCGTGGAACGACGCTTTCTCCTGATCGTCGAAAGACCAGTCGTAATCCGGATAGCGCTGCAGGTAGTCCAGGTCCTGCCGCCAAGCCTCGGCCTGACCTGCCGGCTGCGGGTAATCAGGGGCCGAGGGGACTTGCATATAGCGCAGATAGAACACGCCCGCCAGAAGTGCGAGCAGTCCCAGGACCACACCGGCGGCGCCCAAAACGCGTTTCAACCACCTGGGGACCTGCATGGTGCCTTCTCCCTTCCCGGTCTTTCTGCGATGACCCCGACCCTTGGTAACGGACATCGAGCGTAGATTCTAACCGCACTCCGACGTTGGACGCGGAGAAACGAGCGCCGGTTTAACGGCGCCCGGCCCGCCGGCTATCGGCCGGGTCGGCGCGCCCATGAATGAGTGCGCCGCCTGATACGCTGCGCCGGATGACCGGTCCCGTGACCATGTGGGTGGGCAATCTCGGGTGCGGCGCGTCCCCGTATGATTAAATCCGCTTACACGAACCGAGCGAGATTTCACCATGGGCGCAAACTTCCGCAGCGACAACGAAGCACCGGTAGCGCCGGAGATCATGGCGGCCTTATCCGAGGCCAACCGAGGCACGGCCCATGCTTACGGCGAAGATGTCATAACCGCGCGTTTGAAGGACATGTTCCGGGATCTGTTCCAGACGGACGTATCCGTTTTCCCCCTGATCTCCGGGACGGCGGCCAACGCGTTGGCCGTGGCCCAGACGACGCCGCCGTTCGGCGCCGTGATCTGTCACCAGGACTCGCACATGCACACCGACGAATGCGGGGCGCCCGAATTCTACACGGGGGGCGCCAAGCTGTTGGCGCTGCCTGGCGAGGACGGCAAGCTCGAAGCGGGCGCGGTCTGCTGGAAAATCGCCAATGCCGGGCACGCCGGCGACCACGCCAGCAAGCCGACCCTCCTGAGCATCACCCAGGCCACCGAGTTCGGTACCGTGTACAGCCTGGAGGAAATTCGCGACCTGGCCGCGGTGGCACACGAGGCGGGCATGCACGTGCATATGGACGGCGCACGATTTGCCAATGCGCTTTGCTGTCTAGGGTGTTCGCCGGCAGCAATGACCTGGCAGGCCGGGGTGGACATGGTGTCCTTTGGTGCGACCAAGAACGGCGCGATGATGGCCGAGGCCCTGCTTGTTTTCGATGACGCCGATGCGGAGCAACTCGGACGGCGGCGCAAACAGGCGGGTCACCTGCTCAGCAAAATGCGTTACGTCTCCGCCCAGTTGGAGGCGTATCTCGCCGACGACCTGTGGCTCCGACTGGCCGCCCATGCCAATCGTATGGCCCGGCGCATGGTGGAAGGTCTGGAGGAGGTGGCGGGGATCGAGTTGCTTTATCCCGTTCAATCCAACGAGATCTTTGTCCGTATGGACGCGGACCTGGCCGAGGGGCTTGGCGAGGCCGGGTTCCAGTTGTACGGCTGGCCGGGTCGACCGGCCGTCTATCGACTGGTGACCAGCCACTGCACCGAGGAAGAGGAGGTCGAAAGCTTCCTCGCTGCCGTCCGTTCACTGTCTCCCGGTTGAACGCGGAATCCCGTGGCGTCCATGGATCAGGATTCACCGGCCCGATGCCCGGCATGCCGGGCGGAATTGACTCACGCCACGCATCAGGCGATCCGCGTGGATCGATCGCCCTGGGGAGACGAGTATGCGGACGAGCTGCATCAATGCGCCCGGTGTGGTGCCGGGGTCGTGGTGACCTCCGTGGATCGCTTCGCGGGGCCGGGCGAGACGCGCATCGACGGACCCCTGTCTCCGGAAGAGGTGGAGGAATGGCGTCAGTTGATGAAGGAATAAGCCGGTGCATGGCCGGGGCCGCTCCGCCGTGCCGACGCTGACATATATTCATGATCCGATGTGCAGCTGGTGCTGGGGGTTCTCGCCGTGCCTGGACCGGCT
>Ga0111153_1011_pt1 | contig 103682 bp, 95 predicted proteins | sample DeeMarSeWOR28_12_FD_80255 | JGI IMG/M metagenome (GOLD analysis project Ga0111153, IMG submission 80255) | Gammaproteobacteria bacterium SG8_31 | reverse complement strand
GTAACTCAGGCGGAAATGTATGCCGTCATCCTGAATATCGTCGCCCTCTTCGTCGAAGTCCTTGAGCGCGTATCCCCAGTAGATCTCCCCGTGCCTTCCCGGCTTTGCGTCTCAGAAGACACCCACTCTGGAAGCCCATATGGATGCCGGTCCAGGCAGGGTGCCGATCCGACGACCCGCCTGTCCGTCTTGTCTTGACGGGGCCGGATCCGCCGAGTAGAGGAGTATTCATGACGAGGCTCACCAGACTATTTTCAGCGACCGCTGCTCTGTTGGCGCTGGCTTTTTCCGCGGCATGCACCTCACCTGACGCGACCAGTGAACCCGCGGCGCTACCAGAGGACATATCGCCCCTTGCCGGCACGGCTTGGCAACTCGTCAGAATAATGTCCATGGATGACCAGGTGTTCACGCCCGACGAACCCGATCGCTACACGCTGCAGTTTGAGCCCGACGGCGGCCTCAAGTTGCGAGCGGACTGCAATCGCGGCCAGGGCCGCTGGACCCTTACCGATCCCAGCGGGCTCAGGCTGGAAGCGCTGGCCACCACCCGCGCCATGTGTTCACCGGAATCCTTGCATGACCGCTATTTCAGCGACCTGGGCTATGTCCGCTCCTTCGTCATGGATGGTGGACATCTTTTCCTGGCGACCCTGGCGGACGGGGCAATCCTCGAATTCGAGCCCATGACGCCCTAGAGGTCATGCTCGCGGCTCGAACACAACCCGCGGGTCGGATGCCGGTTTGCTGTCGACGGGATCCGGCCAATTAAGGCGAACACGCGTCTGGGGCACCGCGCATGGCCATAGAACCCCTATGCCTGACCGACCTGTTGACCTGCAGCCGCCGACAGGTCCTCGAGATTCAGGTGGGCGCGTCAGCCTTCCACAGCGGGCTGGCCATGCGCTCACCGAAATCGGGAAACATCAGATTGAATGCGACGCTGACGCGCGTGACCTCGCTCATGTTCGGCGGCACCGAATGTTGCAGCCAGGCCGGGAACATGACGAGCATGCCCTCCCGGACGTCGAGAGTGACGCGATCGGAATTCGCCCGGTCCTGGTTGCGCGCCGGCGGCACCATGAATCCCGCCTGGGGGCGCGGGTCATAGAACTCGATGGCATCGGCGCCTGCGGCGGTCCTCACGTAGTAGGCACCGCTCAGAAAATTGTTGGGATGAATATGTTGTCGGTGCGGGTAGCCATGGCTGCTCACATTCGCCCAGCAGCCGGTGATCCGGATGTCGCCGTACTCGATGGTCAGGGAGTCGCAGATCCCGCGCGCCGTCGCCAGAATTACGTTTCTGAGAGCAGTCAGTTCGGGATGCCGGTGCAGATCGTGTTCTGTCTGCCACTGACCCGCCTTGTCCAGCTGGGGGTTCTGCTTCCGAATCGCATCCAGGCGGTTGAGGATGTCGCGATTGATAGGTTCATAGGTTGCGGGGCCCAGCTGGGTGGCCCAGAGGTAAGTGGGGAACAGCTTCAGGACGCCGGATTTCTCTATCTGCATGGTCTCTACAATCAGGGACCACGAATGTCCCGAATGAATCGTTGACGAAGATGTTAGCGGCGAACACGGGTACGCGCCACCAAGCTTTCAGACAAATCTTCCGACGGTGAACACGGTCGGGAACCCGGCCGGGAGCGCCTGTGCTATACATAGTTCAACCCGGGCCGATGGCAGAGAGTCGCGCTGCGCCGCCGCGTGCAGCGGGCAACGGCCGGGACTGTTGACGTCAATCTGACGGGAGGGAGAGTCACTATGTCCAAGAGCAGAGAACAGTTTATTGCCGCGATGAAGACCCAACTCGACGAGACCAATGCAATGCTCGATGACCTCGAAAAGAAGGCTGCCAAGGCCTCGGCCGACGCCCAGGCGAAATACGAAGAGCAGATTGCGAAAATCCAGGAGCAATCGAAGGAAGCCCAGGCCAAATTGAGCGAGCTTGCCAAAGCCGGCGAGGAAAACTGGAAGGAAATGGTGGCGGAAGCGGAAAAGCTGCGCGACGCGTTTCTTCACTCGATCAACTATTTTCGGTCGCAACTGTAAGAAGCATCGAGCCTCTTTCCCCGGCGGTCGCCAACGCCCATCGCCGGCTCGGCCGTCCTGCCGCATTCCGTCAGGGCTCGGTGGCATAATCAGAACCCTTCACAGATCAGAGGAATCCCGCTATGCCCCAAGTCCGAGCTTATGCCGCTCAGTCCGAAACCTCCGGGATGGCGCCGTTCTCAATCGAACGTCGCCATCCGCGCGCCGATGACGTGGTCATCGAGATCGATTATTGCGGTATCTGTCACACAGACATTCACTTTGTCCGTAACGACTGGGGCATGACCGTATACCCGGTCGTCCCGGGGCACGAGATCATCGGCCGGGTGACCGCTGTCGGTGACGCTGTGGAGCGTTTCAGGCCCGGCGACCGGGTAGGCGTCGGCTGCCTGGTGGATTCTTGTCGGAAGTGCGATCCCTGCGAAGAAGGACTGGAGCAGTACTGTGAGCAGGGCTGGGTACTCACCTACAACAGCGAGGATCGCCACGATGGCCAGCCCACGTACGGCGGTTATTCTGAGCGCATCGTGGTCAGCGACCGCTTCGTGCTGCAGATACCCGAAGAACTTGACCCGCCCGCGGCCGCACCCCTGTTGTGTGCCGGTATCACGACTTACTCCCCGCTGAAGTATTTCGGGGTCGGGCCGGGGCACCGGATCGGAATCATCGGCATGGGCGGGCTGGGACACATGGGCGTGAAGTTTGCCCGGGCCCTCGGTGCCGAGGTCACGCTCTTCACCCGGTCCCAATCGAAGGTGGCGGAGGCGAAAAAACAGGGGGCCCATCATGTCGTGATTTCCACGGACCCGGATGAGATGAGCGCCATCGCCGGTACCTTTGACTTTATGCTGGACACGGTGCCCGTCGCCCATGACATCAACCCCTACCTGGCGGGACTCAGGCACGACGGCACCCACATTCTGGTCGGCATGCCGGAACCTGTTAATCCACCGGTGGACGGCGGCACACTGATCTTCGGCCGTCGAAAGCTCGCCGGATCCCTGATCGGCGGACTGCCGGAAACCCAGGAGATGCTCGATTTCTGTGGTCAACACGGGATCGTCTGCGATATCGAAATGATCGACATCCGCAACATCGATGAAGCCTATGAGCGCATGCAGCGCGGTGACGTTCGCTACCGCTTCGTGATCGACCTGGCCACGCTCCGGTCCTGATCGCCGCGTCATCAGAAAGAAACAGGGCGAAACGCCGTCAATTCATTGGGGGTCTGTGCCCCTGGATGGCACGTGCACCGCATTGATCGGGTGGCGGACAATCAGCCGATACAGAAACGCCCTGTGTGCGCGAGCCGACAGGGCGTTCTGGGGCCCGTTCCGGACGGGCTGTAGTTACCTGAGATATTACGTAATAATATCACCGTAACTTCATGAATTTGGAGCGGGAAACGAGACTCGAACTCGCGACCCCAACCTTGGCAAGGTTGTGCTCTACCAACTGAGCTATTCCCGCTGAGAGGGCGGTTATTCTAAGCGGTCACCCGGACCTGTCAAGCGGCTCTTCCGCGGCGGCCTCGGCCTCTCTAGCCTCCCGCTCCATTTCCTCGAGGCTCCCCCAGGCCGCCTTGAGGTAAAGGAACATGGACCACAGGGTCAGGGCCGCCGCCAGCACTAACAGAATGGAGCCGAGCGGGTACATCGGCAGGACCCAGAGGTCGAGCTTGAAGATCATCATGATCAGGGCTGTGATCTGGAAGATGGTTTTGTATTTGGCGACCTTGCTGACCGCCACGTGATGTCGCCGGCCCAGTTCCGCCATCCACTCCCGAAGCGCGGAGATGGCGATCTCGCGGCCGATGATAACGGCCGCCGACAGGCTGATGACGAGGCGATGATCGGTCTGCACGATCAGAACGAGGGCCACGGCCACCATCAGCTTGTCTGCCACCGGATCAAGGAAAGCGCCGAAAGAAGAGGTCAGGCCAAGTTTGCGGGCATAGTAACCGTCCAGCCAGTCCGTGATGCCTGCCAGCGAGAAGATGATAGCCGCCGCCGGTCGCGCCCACCAGAACGGCAGAAAGAAAACCACGACGAACAGCGGGATCAGCGCAATGCGGATCAACGTCAGTATGGTCGGAAGATTTAACTCGGGTTTCAAAATTAATCCGCGGGATGCAGGGTGTCGTAAATCTTTTCCGCCAGCAGTCGGCTGATGCCCTTAACGCGGGCGAGATCCTCGACGCTGGCCTGGTCCACTCCGTGGAGCCCTCCGAATTCACGGAGCAGCAGACTCCGTCGCTTTGGTCCAAGGCCCGGCACGTCCTCGAGAACGGATCGCCGGCGGCTTTTCCCGCGCCGCTGCCGGTGGCCGGCTATGGCGAAACGATGCGCTTCGTCACGGATCTGCTGAATCAACCGAAGCGCAGGTGAGTCCGGCGGCAGTATAAAGGGGCGCCTGCGACCTGCCAAGAAGACCTGCTCCTGACCAGGACGACGACTGCGTCCTTTTGCGACGGCCCCGACATGGACGCCCTCGATCTGCAGTTCGTCCAACACGCGGACCGCTTCCCCGAGCTGGCCCTTGCCGCCGTCCACCAGCAGCAGATCCGGGAGCGCCGCCTCTCCCCGCTTGATCCGGGTATAACGGCGCATGAGCGCCTGCCGCAGCGCGCCATAGTCGTCTCCGGCCTGAACCTCGGTGATATTGAAGCGCCGGTAATCCGCCTTGATCGCTCCTTCCCTACCAAAAACGACGCAGGAAGCCACCGTTGACTCACCACCGGTGTGGCTCACATCGAAGCACTCGATTCTCTGCGGCGTTTCGCCCAGTCCCAGCGCGTCTCCCAGGGAACCGAGCTGGGCCAACATCCCGGCCTTGCTGGCGATATGAAGATCGAGCCCATGACGAGCATTCTGTGCCGCCTGCTCCAGCCAGCGCGCCCGCTCGCCCCGGACCCGGTGACGGATGCTTACCTTTCGACCCGCTCTTTCCGACAGCGCAGACGCCAACAAGACCGCGTCGTCGAAATCCCGATCCACGACGATCTCGTGGGGGATGGGGCGACCGTTGTAGAACTGGGCGATGAATGCCCCCACCACCTCCTCCGCCGCCGTGGCCGGATGGGCCTTGGGTATCCAGGTACGGCTACCGAGATTGCGGCCACCGCGAATGAACACGACGGAGACGCAATAGATACCGGCCTGCTCGCTGGTGGCGATCACGTCCAGGTTGCCACGGTCCCGGTGAGCGGTGGCGAAGTGCTGCTGGACATGGCGAAGCCGCCCGATCTGGTCCCGCAGCCGGGCCGCCTCTTCGAACTCCAGCTGTTTCGAAGCAGCCTCCATTTTCTTCACCAGTTCGTCCACGACCTCGTCGCTGCGTCCTTCGAGAAAGCGGATCGCCCGGCCCAGTTCGTCCTGGTAGTCCTCGCTGCCGATCAATCCCACGCAGGGGCCCGAGCAGCGCTGGATCTGGTACTGGAGGCAGGGCCGACTGCGATGAGAGAAGAAACTGTCTTCGCATGACCGGATCCGAAACAGCTTCTGCAGCAGGCTGAGTGTCTCCCTCACCGCGCCTGCCGAGGGATAAGGGCCGAAGAGGCGGCCTTCGACCTTGCGTGTGCCCCGATAGAAAGACAATCGCGGAAAGGCCTGTTGCGAGGTCAGATGAATGAACGGGTAGCTCTTGTCGTCTCGCAGCAGGACGTTGAAGCGGGGACGATGCGCCTTGATGAGCTCGTTTTCCAGGATCAGGGCCTCGCCCTCGCTGCCCGTGACCGTCACCTCGATATCTGCGACCTTTCGGACCAGCTGTTCGGTCTTGCCGCCGGGGATCCCGGCTCGGAAGTACGCCTGAACCCGCTTGCGAAGATCCCGCGCCTTGCCGACGTAGAGGATCCTGCCGGCCTCGTCGAGAAACCGGTACACGCCCGGGCGGTGTGGCAGGCGTGTCAGGACCGGCTTCGGGTCGAAGCCGGCCACTGTTGCATTCGCAGGCTCATCGCTCATTGCCGGCGTCCACCAGTCCGGCAAGCCCGGCAGCTTCCCTGACCACCGCCTCGAACATGGCGGCGGTCAGACGGCGTGTCTGGGTGTTGTACCGGCTGCAGTGATAGGAATCCACGAGTCGCAGCCCGCTCGGTAGGGCATGTAACGCTCCGTGGGCGAATCGCCAGGCGCCGAGCCTCTCACCTTGGGCCCGCACTACGGCATCGTGTGCGATCCGTCCCAGAGCGAGCACGACACTGTCTTCATCGAGGGAATCGAGTTCCGCTTCCAGGTAAGTATTGCAGTTTCGTACCTCACCCCCCAGCGGCTTGTTGGCCGGTGGCAGGCATTTCACCGCGTTGGTAATCCGGCACCCCTTGAGGACCAGCGGGTCATTGGCAGCCAATGATTCGGGCTGGCTCGCCAGACCCAGGGCGTGCAGCGTCTCGTAAAGCAGAATGCCCGCATAGTCCCCGGTAAACGGCCGGCCGGTTCGATTGGCCCCGTGCATTCCCGGGGCCAATCCGACGATGAGCAGGCTCGGTGCCACGTCCCCAAAGGCTGGCACCGGACGGGCGTGATAATCCGGGTGCTCGGCCCGCACGCCATCGAGGAAGGCGGACAGCCGCGGGCACCGACGGCATTGCACGTCGAACTTCCTGCGTCCATCATCAACAATCCGTGGCACGTCAGTCCTCCCTCTACCGACCCCCCTCCCCGATTCCGAAAGCTGCGGCCCGTGCAGCCACTGCCACAACTCGCGCCGCCTCGCCGTGTCCGCCGCACCGGACACGCGGGCTCTCGATAGTCCGGACGATCGGGCCGCGCTTCCGGGGCACGTCGATCGTCTGATAATTCATGTGTTCGTCCTTTTGTCGGACGGCCGCCCCCGCAAGAAACCGGGGATTATCCCGCGGGTGCAAGCCGCTCTCAATGCGCGGCGACGATCACCCCGAAAAACAGAAGACCCCGACGGCATGCGCCGTCGGGGCCTGTCTGGATGAATCCAGGATCCAGCGTCAACCAGTCTTGTCGAATTGAGCCTCTTCCGTGGATCCGCTCAGCGCCGACAGCGAAGAGGTGCCCGCCGTAACGGCCTGAGTGACCGCGTCGAAATAGCCGGCGCCGACCTCGCGCTGATGCTTGGAAGCCGTATAGCCGTCCTGCTCGGCTGCGAACTCCGCTTCCTGGAGTTCCACATAGGCCGACATCTGGCGCTCCTTGTAGCTCTTGGCCAGCTTGAACATGTTGTAGTTCAGGCTATGGAAACCGGCCAAGGTGATGAACTGGTACTTGTAGCCCATCGCGCCCAACTCACGCTGGAACTTGGCGATCGTGGCGTCGTCCAGATTCTTCTTCCAGTTGAACGAAGGTGAGCAATTGTAGGCAAACAGCTGGTCCGGGTATTCCTTGCGGATCGCCTCGGCAAACTTCTTCGCGTCCTCGAGATTCGGTACCGAGGTCTCGCACCAGATCATGTCCGCCAGGGGGGCATACGCCAGCCCGCGGGCAATGGCCTGATCCAGCCCGGCTCTCACCTGGAAGAAGCCCTCGGAGGTGCGCTCGCCGGGGATGATGAATTCGCGGTCCCGCTCATCCACATCGGAGGTCAGCAGGTTGGCGGACTCCGCATCGGTGCGCGCAACCAGGATGGTCGGCACCCCGCACACGTCCGCAGCCATGCGCGCCGCCGCGAGCTTGTTGACGCCCTCCTGGATCGGTACCAGTACCTTGCCGCCCATGTGGCCGCACTTCTTGGCGGAAGAGAGCTGATCCTCGAAATGGACGCCCGCTGCACCCGCCTCGATCATCTGCTTCATGAGTTCGAAGGCATTGAGCACGCCACCGAAGCCCGCTTCCGCATCTGCAACAACGGGCTTGAACCAGTCGATGCTGTCGTCGCCTTCCGCGTGAGTGATCTGGTCAGCTCTCTGCAGGCAACGATTCACGCGAGCCACCACGGCCGGCACGGAATTCGCCGGGTACAGCGACTGGTCCGGGTACATCTCGCCGGACAGATTGGCGTCACCGGCAACCTGCCAGCCGGACAGGTAAATCGCATCCAGGCCGGCGCGAACCTGCTGCATGGCCTGGTTACCCGTAAGTGCGCCGAGCGCATTCACGAAAGGCTTTTCGTGTACGTAGGTCCAGAGCTTCTCGGCACCGAGTCGGGCCAGGGTGTACTCGATCTCGACGGATCCGCTGAGTCGGACCACGTCCTCCGCGGAATACGGGCGTTGGATGCCCTTCCAGCGCGGTGATTCCGCCCATTCCTTTCGGAGAATGTCGGCGCTCTTGGTCATTGTCATCTACCTCTGCAACGGGGGGCTTCAAAAATCATTGTGTACGGGGGTCAGTCGATAGCCTCGTAGGCGACCAGCGTCAGGAATTCGACAAATTCATCGTTCAGCGTGATCTTGTCCAGCAACGCCGCGGCCTGGCGATAATTCCCGGCATCGAACTCGGCATCGCCCACGTCGGCCCGAATCTTGTCGAGTTCCTCATCGCGGACCTGCTGATAGAGTTCGCCGGTGACGCGTCGCCCGTCTTCCAGAATGCCAGCCGGGTGCCTGATCCACTGCCAGATCTGCGCCCGGGAGATTTCCGCCGTGGCGGCATCCTCCATCAGGTTGAAGATCGGCACGCAGCCGTTGCCGGAGAGCCAGGCCGCGAGGTAGCGGATACCCACGTTAATGTTGAGTCGAAGACCCGCGTCCGTGATGGTCCCATCCGGCAGCTTGAGTAGATCCGCGGCAGTCACCTCCACGTCCCGCCGCATTCGATCCAGCTGGTTCGGGCCGGGCATATGCCGGTCAAAAACCTCCTTGGCCACGGGCACCAGGCCCGGGTGGGCAACCCATGTCCCGTCATGACCATCACCCGCCTCGCGTTCCTTGTCCTGAACGACCTTGCCGATCGCCACTTCGTTGGCCTCCGGATCACCCTTGATCGGGATCTGCGCAGCCATGCCGCCGATCGCCAGCGCGCCGCGCCGGTGACAGGTCTTGATCGACAGCTGAGAGTAGGAACGAAGAAAGTGCGTCGCCATAGTGACCTGACCGCGATCAGGCAGCACACAGTCGGAATATTTCTGGAACTTCTTGATGAAGCTGAAAATGTAATCCCATCGACCACAATTGAGGCCGACAATGTAATCACGCAAGACGTACAGGATCTCGTCCATCTCGAAGGCGGCGAGTATGGTTTCGATCAGCACGGTGCACTTGATGGTGCCGTGGCCCAGCCCCAGCCGGTTCTCGGCGTACTCGAAGACCTCCGTCCAGAGACGGGCTTCAAGGTGATTCTCCAGCTTGGGCAGATAGAAGTACGGGCCGGTACCGTTCTCCAGCAACGTGTCGGCGTTATGGAAAAGGTAAAGACCGAAATCCACCAGGCCGCCCGGTGCCCTCTTGCCGTCGATCAGAATGTGCTTCTCATAGAGATGCCAGCCCCGCGGCCGGACCAGGAGCACCGCGGTCTTATCACCCAATCGGTACTCTTTCCCCTCCGGACTTCTGAATTCGATACTGCGGTCCGCAGCATCCCGCAAGTTGATCTGTCCCTGGACGATGTTGTCCCAGGTCGGGGTCAGCGAGTCCTCGCAGTCGGCCATGAAAACGCTGGCACCCGAATTCAGGGCGTTGATCACCATTTTCCGGTCCGTGGGGCCGGTAATTTCAACTCGCCGGTCGGTCAGATCCGGCGGGATTCCCGCGATAGTCCAGTCGGACTCACGGATCTGGCGAGTCTCGGGCAGGAAATCCGGCATGGCCCCGTCATCGATGGCCTGCTGTCGTGTCCTGCGATTTTCAAGCAACTCTTCTACCCGGGGTCCGAAGCGTTGCGCCAGTTCAGCGACGAATGTCATCGCCTCCGGTGTGAGGATTTCGTCGAAGCCTTCCCGTATCGGACCGGTAATCTCGTACGCAGGGGCGCTCGACGCTGCGGAATCTCCGCTCATCGTCTGGTCTCCCGAATATTAAAAATCAGTAACTTGTATATAAAACTACAAGTAAAACATCATTTTCGGTAACGATGTTTTCTGCGGTGCACAATATAGTGCTTTCCGGCAGGCAATGCAAAATCGTACCGGGTGCCCATGGACGGCGCCACGGGGCCACCGAAAAAAAAGACGGGGCCCCGCAGGGCCCCGTCGCTCGTACACTCATCGTCGGTCGGTAATCAGCCTCGACGGCGAAGATAGCCGGCCAGACCACCGAGCATGACGAACAGGCCGCCGGCGAGCCCGATCAGGGGCAGCGGACTGGCGGTGGTGGGCATCACCACCGTCTCTTCCACCACGACCACTTCCTCGACCGGCTCCTCGACCACGACCGCCTCGACGATCACGTCTTCTTCGAAGCTCACCAGGGTGAAGCGACCCTCCGGAACGTAGAGACGAATGTCCTTGCCGCTCGGGATCTTGGAGAAGGGCAATGGCTCACCGTCAACGTCGGCGCGGAAATCGGCCGGCGGACGGAAGGTGTCGACGTTCCAGCTGCCATCCGGCGCATGGATCCGCAGCTTGACGTCACCATTGTTGAAATACCGCTCCATGGTGGCGTTGAACTTGGCGTACAGCACGCCGTTCTTCTCCACGACGCCGGCACAGGAAGTCTGCACGTAAGGCCGCTCCGCGACCCAGTCGCCCCACTGAAGATCGGCGCAGGTCGGCTCCTGGGCCGACACAGCGCCGCTAGTGGCCAGCCAGCCGACAGCGCAAATAACAGCAAATACGATCTTCTTCATCAAAACCTCCCCGGGTTTCATTTCCTGTTGGTCTTTTTACGACGCCGGAACCGGCGCTGCGACAGAAACATAGCATCCGTGCGGTCGAAAATCATCAATAAAAAATCGAGCTAGGTATTATCCCGTATCGCACATCGGCCTTTTGGAAGGCGGGATGATCATCCTTTTGAACAAACCTTTTCGGGTGCTGTGCCAGTTTACCGACCCTGCTGGCCGGTCGACCCTGGCGGATTACGTTCCCGTACCCGGCGTCTATCCGGCCGGGCGGCTGGATTTCGACAGCGAAGGCCTGGTGGTCCTGACGGACGATGGATCCTTGCAGGCACGGATTGCCAGCCCGCGGTTCGGGTTGGAGAAGACTTACTGGGTACAGGTGGAAGGCATCCCGGACGAGGCGGCTCTCGATGCCCTCCGCCGGGGCGTGGAAGTATCGGGGAAATGCACTCGCCCCGCCCAAGCCGCCCGTATCGATCCGCCGGACAGCCTGTGGCCAAGAGACCCGCCGGTGCGTTACCGGAAGTCCGTCCCGGACAGCTGGCTCTGCATGACGCTCAAGGAGGGTCGTAATCGACAGGTCCGCCGCATGACGGCGGCCGTCGGTCACCCGACCCTTCGATTGATACGGTTCCGGGTCGGGGAATGGGCGCTGGCGGATCTTGCGCCGGGAGAGTGGCGCGAGACACCGGGAACGTCGGAAGGGTTTCGCAGCAGATCGATCTAATCAGCTGCGGCCGTTGCGGATGTCCCCGATGATCATGGCCAGCTCGAGTGCCTGCTCGTAATTGAGCCGCGGATCGACCTGTGAGCGATAGGCCCGCGCGAGGTCGCCATCGTTAAGACCGCGTGCACCCCCGGTGCATTCCGTCACGTCGTCCCCAGTGAGTTCGAAATGGACACCTCCCAGATGGCTGCCCATGTCCTGGTGTATCTCGAAGGCCAGCTGAAGCTCGCGAAGGATTCGGTCGAAGCGCCGCGTTTTCAGCCCGCTGGCGGTGGATTCCGTGTTGCCATGCATGGGGTCGCAGCTCCAGAGCACGGTGCTCCCGGTGGCCCGAACCGCTTCGATCAGCGAGGGCAATCGTTGCTCGATGTCGTTGACCCCGAACCGGTGAATCAGCGTCAGCCGGCCGGGCTCGTTCCGCGGGTTCAGGCGGGCGATCAGTTCCTGCAGCCATTCGCCCGTCATCGCCGGACCCACCTTGATGGCCAGGGGATTCGATACGCCGCGGAAAAACTCCACGTGGGCCCCGTCCACATCCGCAGTGCGCATGCCGATCCACGGGAAATGGGTAGACAGGTTGTACCAACGCTTGCGGCGCTCGATGAACCGGGTCTGGGCCTGTTCGTAGAGCAGGTGCAGGCCCTCGTGACTGCTGTAGAAGTCGATCCGCCGCGTGTGATGGACCGGCCCCCCGGAAATTGATTCGAAGAAGTCGAGGGAGTCCGCGATCGATTTCACAATCCGGCGATACTCCTTCTCCATCGGTGAATGGCTGAAGAACGCCAGGTCCCAGTACTCCGGATGGTGAAGATCGGCGAAACCGCCATCCACCAGCGCCCGCACGAAATTCAGCGTCAACGCAGCCCTTTCGTAACCGCGCAGCATCAATTCCGGATCCGGCACCCGGTCGCCCGAGGTGAAGCCTGAGCGGTTGACCAGATCGCCCCGATAACTGGGAAGGGTCGTTCCCTCCCGGGTCTCCGTGTCCGCAGAACGGGGCTTGGCGTACTGACCCGCCATGCGGCCGACCCGGATTACCGGTTTCTTCAGTCCATGCAGCAGTATGACGCTCATCTGCAGCAGGATCTTCAGCTTGGCGGCAATCCGGTCGGAGCTGCACTCGTCAAAGCTTTCCGCGCAATCTCCGCCCTGCAGGAGAAAACGACGTCCCTGCTGGGCCTCGGCCAGCTGTTTCTTGAGTTCCTCGACCTCGCCGGATACCACCAGCGGCGGCAGAGCACTCAAAGTGCCCAGTACGCGTTCGACCTCCGCAGCGTCCGGATAGGAGGGCTGCTGAACGGTCTTGCGGGTCCGCCAGCTGGCCGGATGCCACTCGATCTGTTCGGGCGTGCGTGTCATGGCCGTGCAATCCTACCGCGCAATGACGCAATGCAAAAGAGCCTGCTATGGCGGGCGCGGCCGCGAATTGGCAAAATGCCCGCCTCTCCCGGCCTGCCGCGTCCACCCATTGACCCGGCGCGGCCCACGGAAACGTGCTTTTAAAGGCGAAAAAATGCATCGAGTACTCGTACTTGGGGCCGGTAAAATCGGAGCCCTCATTGCCGGCCTGCTCGGCGAATCGGAAGACTACAAGGTTTTTCTGGCCGACGTGGACGGCGAGCACGCCCGCAGCGTGGTGGATGCCCACGGGCTGGCAAACATCGAGTCCTGCGCGCTAGACGCTGCCGACACAGACGCCTTGCGGGCATTCATGACCAGTCAGCCTGTAGATGCGGTCATTTCCGGTCTGCCCTACTTCCTCAACGAAGGCGTGGCAGCGGTCGCTGCCGAGCAGGACACCCACTACCTCGATCTGACGGAGGACGTGGCGGTGACCCGTGCGGTCCGGGCGCTCGCCGAGGGCGCCGGGCGGGCGTTTGCGCCCCAGTGCGGCCTGGCGCCCGGATTCGTCAGCATCGCAGCCAATGAACTGATGAGCCACTTCGACTCGGTGCGCTCCGTCAAGCTACGGGTCGGCGCCCTGCCGCAACACCCAAACAACGTGCTCAAGTATTCACTGACCTGGTCGACCGACGGGCTGATCAATGAATACGGGAATATGTGCCAGGCCGTCATCAACGGCCGCAGCCTAGACGTGATGCCCCTGGAGGGACTGGAGGAGATCGAGATCGACGGCACTCTCTATGAGGCGTTCAACACCTCCGGCGGCCTCGGTTCCCTCGGCGAGACCCACGAGGGACGGGTTCGCAACATGAACTACAAGACCATGCGCTATCCCGGTCACTGCCAGCAGATGCGCCTGCTGATGAACGGTCTGAAACTCAACGAGGACAGGCAGACGCTCAAGCGGATTCTGGAAAACTCGGTCCCGCGTACATTACAGGACGTCGTCGTGATCTACGTGTCGGTTACCGGGATGCAGGACGGCGAGTTCAGGGAAGAGAATTACGTCAACAAGATTTATCCCCAGGTCATCGTCAACCGACTGTGGTCGGCCATCCAGGTCACCACGGCCGCCGGTGTCTGCGCGATCCTCGACATCGTGCTGATGAACCCGGACGACCATTCGGGTTTTGTGGCCCAGGAAGATTTTCGACTCAAGGACATATTGGACAACCGCTTTGGACGTTTTTACGCCCACGGCGGCAGTAAGGAAATTTCCGCGCACCTGGTGGCCACCGGCGAAACCGGCCATCAGCGGGCCAAAGGAGAATGATTATGAAGAACATCCTGGACCGACTCGGGATCGATCAGGAAAACCCGGGTGCCTGGGTAGGCGGTCGACCGCTTGCCTGCGACGGCGGCGAACTCCTGGAATCGCTGAATCCGGCCTCCGGTGAAGTGATTGCCCGGGTGCGAACCGCCACCCGCGACGAATACGAGCAGGTCATTGCCGGCGCCCGGGAGGCCTTTTATTCCTGGCGTACCACACCGGCGCCGCGGCGGGGGGAAGCGATCCGCCTGATCGGCGATGCGCTGCGACGACATAAGGATGACCTGGGCAGCCTGGTCACCATGGAAATGGGCAAAATAAAGGCGGAGGGCGACGGCGAAGTCCAGGAGATGATAGACATTGCCGATTTCGCCGTGGGCCAATCCCGGATGCTTTACGGCAATACCATGCACTCGGAACGGCCCGGTCACCGCATGTACGAGCAGTGGCATCCCCTGGGACTGGTCGGCATCATCAGCGCCTTTAACTTTCCGGTGGCGGTGTGGTCGTGGAATGCCTTCATCGCTGCCGTCTGCGGGGACACCTGTGTCTGGAAACCCTCTCCCAAGGCGCCGCTGACCGCCATCGCGGTACAGAAGATTTGCAATGAAGCGCTCGAGGGCCACGATTTCCCCGCCGTCTTCAACCTTTTCATCGAGAACGACGTGGCGCTGGCAGAGCGTTTCGTAGACGACACCCGCGTGGACCTGGTGTCGTTCACCGGCTCCTGCGCTGTCGGCCGCAAGGTCGGCCACCGGGTCGCTGCCCGCATGGGCAAGAGTCTGTTGGAACTGGGCGGAAACAACGCCATCATCGTCGCCGAGGACGCCAACCTGGATCTGGCGATCCCGGCCATTGTCTTCGGCGCCGTGGGGACGGCAGGCCAGCGCTGCACCACCACCCGACGCGTGCTGGTCCACGAGAGCGTATTCGAGATGCTCGCCCACCGGCTGACCCGGGCCTATGAGCAGGTAAAGATCGGCGATCCCATGGAGCCGGCGACCCTGATGGGACCGCTCATCGACGCGTCATCCGTGATCCGCTACGAAGCCGCCCTCGAGAAGGTGCTGGCGAGCGGCGGAATCATTCTTCACGGGGGGCACGTGCTCGAGCGCCCCGGCAATTTCGTTCAGCCCACGCTCGTCAAGGCCATGAACGACTGGCAGATAGTCCAGGAAGAGACTTTCGCTCCGATCCTTTATCTGATCCCGTTTCACAACCTGGATGAAGCGATCGCAATGCAGAATTCAGTCAGACAGGGGCTGTCTTCGGCGATCTTTACCGACAACCTGCAGAACGCCGAGAAATTCCTGTCGGCCGCCGGCAGCGACTGCGGTATCGCCAATGTGAACATCGGCACGTCGGGAGCCGAGATCGGTGGGGCGTTCGGTGGCGAGAAGGACACGGGTGGCGGCCGCGAGGCCGGTTCCGACAGCTGGAAAGCCTACATGCGGCGCCAGACAAATACGATCAATTACTCCACAGCCCTGCCCCTGGCCCAGGGCATCAGTTTTGACGTAGGCGGCTGAACCCGGTCGGGTCGCACTTCCGCTCCGGGATCCCGGAGCGGAGGGCGTGGGGCCTTCTACAGTTCGCCGGTCAAGTCGCCGTAAACGAGGCGCACGAAGTGCTCGGGCGTCATGAAGTTCTGACCCCAGACCGGATCCCACTCCGTCGTGGGCCTGGCAGCCTGCACTTCATCCAGCGTCCGACCCTCATCGATGAGCACCTGGATTCGATCGGTCACGGCCTGGAGCATGTCCCGGTAAGCGGTCAGGCCCGCCCGGTCACTGACGGTGCTGCCGTGCCCGGGGATAACGACCGTGTCCTCGTCTATCAGCGGTAACACCATGTCCACAGCGGCAATCGTTCCGCGAACCGACCCCCCGGCGCTGACGTCGATGTACGGGTACCACTGGTGGAAGAAAATGTCTCCCAGGTGGATGACGTTTGCTTCGGGGAAATGGACCACGGCATCGCCATCGGTGTGGGCCCCCGAGACGTGGAAAGCCCGGATGGTCAGACCGTTCATATGAAAGGTCAGAGTGTCGCTGAACGTAACTACGGGCAGTGCCGCCGGCGACGACGGATCTGTGGTCCTTTGCCAGAAGGTGGAGAACTGTTCCTCCGACATCCGGGCCCGCACGTTGTCATGGGCCACGACCACCGTGCCCCGGGCGCCGAGGTTCTCGTTACCGCCGGTGTGGTCCGCATGCCAGTGGGTATTCAGTACGAACTTCACCGGCTGATCGGTGATCTGAGCGATCACCTGCCGAATTGCGTCCGTCAGGGGAGCGTACTGGTCGTCCACCAGGAAAACGCCGTCTTCGCCAACGGAGAGGCCCATATTGCCGCCGGCGCCGCTCAGGAAGAATATGCCGGGCGCTATCTCCTCCGCCCTGACCGTGACTTCCCTTTCGCCAACTTGCGCGGTTGTCGAGATCTCATCGCCGCTCACGGTTTGTTCGCCGGCGGCCCCCAGCGCCGCTGACGCAATCGCCAGACCGGCAAGGCTGACAAGGATGCGCATAACGGACTCCTTTTTTGTATCAGTTCCGTTCTATGGGTTCGAAGCGATTGGCCGCGCGGTTTTTCCGGACTCCGCGGGCGTCGAAAATCTTGCCGTTCATGGCAATATAGAGACCCGGCTCCAGACACTGGACCGCAGCCACCGCCAGGCCGATATTGAAATCGGCATCCGAAGACTGGAAGCGGGCCGGACTCAGGGACCCGGTCAGGACCACGACCTTGTTCTCCACGCCCTCCAGCGCTTTCGCCGTCTCGACCATGGTGTCGGTGCCATGGGTGATGACGACGCGGGGACCTTCGACGGCCTCCACCGCTTCCCGAATACGGAGACGGTCCTGGTCTGTTAGATCCAGGCTGTCCTTGCGCATCAAGGGCAGCACGCGATACTCGAATCCGACCTCGCCCTGCCGCAGTACATGCTCGAGCACCGACTCGCCGACCTCGAACGCGCTCTTTGCGTCGAAGTAAACCTTGTCGATGGTGCCGCCCGTGGTGATGAAATTGATCAGCATCGTCGAGGTTCCGGCCGGGATAAGTGCCGGCGAGTATATCCGACAGCCAACGGCACAAGGGTACCCGGCGGTGGCGGTCACCCCCCACGGGGGCTAACATCAAGGAAGAGACTTTCCATGCGCTTGCGACATCTGACAATCCCGCTTACGGCCGTTCTGGCAGGCGTGGTCATGTTGAACGGGTGGCCGGCATTCAGTCAGGAGCGCGTGGGCATCACCCTGCAGATCTCGGGCCCGATCGGGCCGGCGACCAGCGACTACGTGACGGATGGGCTGAATGCCGCCGCCGCCCGTGGGGCCAAGCTGGTGATCCTGGAGATGGACACGCCGGGCGGACTGGATACGGCGATGCGGGAGATCATCAAGGCGATCCTGGCCTCACCGGTCCCGGTGGCCACCTATGTGTCTCCGCCGGGTTCTCGCGCGGCCAGCGCCGGCACCTACATACTCTATGCGAGCCATATCGCAGCCATGGCGCCAGCGACCAATCTGGGCGCGGCGACACCAATACCCGTGGGCGGCACATCCCCCATGCCGGGCGGTGACAGAAAACCCGCAGGCGATAAGGAAAAGAAGGACCAGGACGAGAGTGAATCAACGGATTCAGGACGACCATCAGCGGGCAGCCCGGACGCCGCCAGCGCAAAGGCCATTAACGATGCCGTGGCCTATATCCGCAGCCTCGCAGAACGCCGGGGTCGCAACGCAGAGTGGGCGGAAAAGGCCGTCCGAGAGGCCGCCAGCCTGAGTGCTGAAAAGGCGGCGGAGATGGGTGTCATCGACCTGGTGGCATCAGACATGGACGATCTGCTCCGACAGATCCATGGGCGTACCCTCGAGGTCGCGGGCAAGAACGTGACCCTCGACACCGAGGGCCTGGCGCTCGAGGCGATAGAACCAAACTGGCGCACGCGACTGCTCGCCACGATCACAAATCCGACGGTGGCTTACCTGCTGCTGCTGATCGGCATTTACGGGCTGCTATTCGAGGGCTACAACCCGGGGGCGATCTTGCCGGGCGTTGCCGGCGCCATCTGCCTGTTGATGGCCGCCTACGCGTTTCAGATCCTGCCGGTGAACTACGCTGGCCTGGGACTGATCGCCCTCGGCGTTATCCTGATGATCTCGGAGATCTTCGTGCCGAGCTTTGGCGCGCTGGGAATCGGTGGCATCATCGCCTTCGTCGTTGGATCGATCATCCTCATGGACACCGACGTGCCCGGCTTCGGCATTCCCCGCGGGCTGATCGCCAGTATCGGGCTTCTCGGGGGGGGGATGGTCATGGCCATTGTCTGGCTGGCCGTCCGTGCCCGGCGACGGCCGATCGTCAGCGGCATCGAGGAAATGGTCGGATCGGTCGGCGAGGCCGTGGCCGACTTCTCCGATACGGGACACATCCTCGTGCATGGCGAACTCTGGAAGGCACGTACCTCCAAGCCAGTGCACAAGGGACAGAAACTGCGCGTCTCGGCGGTGGACGGCCTGCAGCTGTCCGTTATTCCGCTGGACAACGAGGAGACCTGAAAATGCTCGATCAAGTCACGATGTTTCTCGTTGGATTCGTCGTCCTCTTTCTCTTCAGCTCCATCAAGATTCTGAAAGAGTACGAGCGCGGCGTGATATTCCTGCTCGGGCGATTTCAGAAAGTGAAAGGCCCGGGAATCATCATCGTCATCCCCGGGATCCAACAGATGGTGAAACGGGACCTGCGGGTCATCGTCATGGACGTGCCCACACAGGACGTCATCTCCCGGGACAACGTCTCGGTGAAGGTCAACGCGGTCGTCTACTTCCGCATCGTCGACCCCGAAAAAGCCGTCATCCAGGTCGAGAATGTGTTCGAGGCGACCAGTCAGCTGGCCCAGACCACTCTGCGTTCTGTTCTCGGTCAGCACGAACTGGACGAAATGCTGTCGGAGCGGGACAAATTGAATGCCGACATCCAGGTAATCCTCGATCGCCACACCGACATCTGGGGCATCAAGGTCTCAAACGTGGAGATCAAGCATGTCGACCTGGACGAGAGCATGATCCGCGCCATCGCCCGGCAGGCCGAGGCGGAGCGCTCTAGGCGGGCCAAGGTCATTCATGCGGAGGGCGAATTGCAGGCTTCGAAGCACCTGAGAGAGGCCGCGGAAGAACTCTCGAATCAACCGCAGGCGCTGCAGCTTCGGTATCTGCAAACGCTGACCGAGATCAGCACGGACAAAACCAACACCGTAATCTTCCCGCTGCCCCTGGATCTGATTGAACCGTTGCTGGGCAAGCTTAGAGCCGGCGGGAAGGAATAGGCGATCAGTCCAGGATGTAGGCCATCGCGAAAGCCCCCGGGCCCACGTTGACCGCCATCGTGGCGCTCATTACCGACAGGTGCAGGCGGCATTTGTGGACCGCGGCAAAGGCCTCGAACTCCTGATAAGCAGTCATTTCGCGAATCAGCCGGGGGTCGCCACCAAAGCTCATGGCCACGACGGGCCGCAGATGCCCTTTGGACATGGTGTCCCGGGCCGCCTCGAGCACCCGACTCACCGCCCGCTCGAAGCCCTTGCTCCTGGCCACGACCCGGGATTCGCCCTGACGCATTTCCAGAATCGGCTTGATATCCAGCACGCGCCCGAGGCGGTACAGGCCTAGACTCATGCTGTTTTCGCCCTTGCTGCGGGCACGGGTCTGGAGATACCACAGGTCGTTGGGTACGGTCAGGCAGACGACCCGGCGGGCCAGATCCTTGACCGTCCGTCGCAGCTTCTCGAAGGGGGGCGATTCCTCCTCGATCATTCTCACCGCCTCATGGGCCAGGACGGCCTCGCCGGGCCCCACGCTGCCCGTATCCAGGACACGGAGGGCGAATTGTCCCTCGCGACCCGCCTGCTGCCGACGATCTCGATAACCCTGCAGGATTGCGTAGGAAGCCTCGGTGGCATGGCTGAATACTCGACCACGGGTGCCGCTCACACAGAGAACCAGGACCCGGTCGTAGCGAAGCACCAGATCGTCGAGAAACAGATCCCTGATCCGTTCCACGTCCAGCGCCCGGCTGCGCGCCACGGCAGATTTGTCGGCGATGTATCGCCGGTAGATGGCCAGCGTCTCGGCGGGATCGCGGACGTCGACGATCTCCTTGTCGTCGAACTCCAGCAAACCTGGCAGAACGGTCAGTTCATGTTCGTCGATATAAGACCGGGGAAGATCGCAGCTGGCGTCGATGACTACGCCTATTTTCATGTGATTCCCCCGTGAGCCCGTGGAACCCGGGTGAACATGTCGGCCCAGGGCGATTCGTCATGCGGACAGAGCAGTCGATTGTCGTTAAGCATCTGATCAGCGTCAATCGGGCGGATTCAGGAAGCCATGCTGTCGAGAGCGCGGGCAATCCGATCCCATTCCCGGTCCAGACGTTCCGGAGACACCTTTACGGCCGTTCCGAGACGCTGGTGAAAAAGGGACACGCGGTATTCCTCCACCATCCACCGGTAGGCGGCGATTTTCGGGTCGCTCAACGCCCCGCCCGCGGCGACCCATCCGCGCAACCTGGTCATATGGGGCACCAACGAAGCCGCCTTTGCCAGGTTTCTCCCGTCACCGGAGCGCATTTTTTCCAGACGGGCCCCGACAGCCTTCAGGTAACGCGGGAACGCCCGTAGCTGGTGTACCGGAGTGGCCCGCAGCCACCCGGGAAACACCAGGCCGTCGAGCTGTTCAGCAAGATCCTCGCCGGCGACCACACTCGCGGGACTCGCCAGGGCTTCCCGAACGGCAACACGGTGTTCTCTCCACAGTGTCGCAATGTCCTCCACCAGTCCGGCGAGCTCAACGCCGGTCGCAACGACCCGGCCCCTTCCCTCCTCCAGTCTTGCGGTGAACTCCGCCGGGCCCAGAATCGGCCGCCCTTCGTCGGGCAGAAAAGTCTCGAGGAACGCCAGCCGCACCAGGTCTTCCACGGGATCTCCACCTTGATGACCCAGTCCGGCGAGAAGCGGGCCCAACCTGGATTTGCGAAACTCCCTGGCCAGGTACGCGTCTGCCTGGCGGCAGCCGATGCGCATGAGCCGGAGAGTTCCTTCTCTGTGTGCGCGGGCAGCCTCGTCCCGGGATGCGTAATAAGCCAGTGATACCGAGTCACCGTCGTCATGCAGCGCAGGGAAAAGGTGCTGCCTGCCCGAACCCTCCCCCACCGCGACGGTCCGGGGCAGATCACCTGTCTGCCAATCGGTCATACCCCGATATCTGCGGCCCGCACGGGGTGTCTCTACCGGTCCTCCGTCACCGAACTGCCGCTGAAGATCCGTCAGCGCGCGTCCCTCCGCCAGAACCGCGCCCCCGTCGTCCACGATACGGAAGTTGAATGACAGATGGGCCGGCATGACGGCACCGACCCAGACCTCCGGCCCGATCGGTACGCCCGCCTCCCTCGTGAGCTCGCTAGCGAGCGCTTCGCGCAGATCCATGCTCCGATCCAGACGATCCAGGCAACGCCGGGCCACGTCAGGCGCGGGCACCAGCCTGCGTCGGAGCGGCTTGGGCAGGGCCCGGATCAGCGCCGTGACCTTCTCCTCCAGGTATCCTGGCACCAGCCAGTCCAGGCGACGGTGATCGAGCATAGGCAGCAATGTCCGGGGCGTGATCAGCGTGATCCCGTCACTGTCGTCACCGGGCTCGAACCGATACTCGAGCCGCAGCTCGTTTCCCTCGACGGTCAGAGAATCCGGGTAGGCCCCGGCATCGACCCCTGTCGCCTCACCGGCCAGCGCGTCTTGCAGGGTCATGAACAGCGCCCGGGAATCATGCTTCTCCGCGGTGCGCCGCCAGCGCTCGAAACTGCGGCGGCTACAGATCGACTCGGGCAGGCGCCGATCATAAAACCGGGCCAGAGAAGCGCTGTCCGCCGCCAGATCGCGGCGACGCAATCGCGCCTCCAACTCGCCGACGGACTGCAGCAATCGGCGATTGTGCTGGACAAAGGGCGCTTTAACGCCGAGCCGGTCGCCCGCAAGCGCCTCCCGTATGAACAGCTCCCGGGCGGCGGCCCGATCCACGCGTCCATAGTCCACCCGGCGGTTTGCGGCCAGCACCAGACCGTAGAGCATGACCCGTTCACGGGCCCCCACGTGTCCCCGCTTTTCGTCCCAGCGGGGATCCTCGTAGCTCCGGGTGACAAGGTGATCCGCCGCGGCTTCGATCCACTCCGGCTGGATTCGGGCCACGGTGTGGCCGAACACCCGACTGGTCTGAATCAGGCTGGCGGCGACAATCCAGCGCGCACCGGTGCCCCGCAACGCGGATCCGGGCGAGACGACAAATCGGCCGCCCCGGGCGCCCGTGTACTCCCCTTCGTCGAGCATCCCGATGTGTCCCAGCATTCCTGTGAGGAAAGCCCGATGAACCGTCTCCGCCCCGGCCGCCTCCGGGTTGACGCGGGCACCCGAGTCTTTGAGCTGCGCCAGCAGCTGTTGGTGCACCGAGTGCCACTCCCGCATACGAATAAACGACAGGAAATTGTCGCGGCACCAGCCGCGCTGCTTGTTGACCGACAGATGCCGACGGTGCTCCAGATACTGCTCCCACAACGTGACGATGCCGAGAAGGTCGGAGCCCTCCACCTGCCACTGCCGATGGCGTTCGTCCGCCCGCTCACGGGCATCCAGGGGGCGCTCCCTGGGATCCTGGATGCTCAGCAGGGAAACGATCGGCAGGATTTCTCGAAGGCATCCACTGTCTGCTGCGGCAACCAGAATACGACCGAGACGGGGATCCAAGGGGAACCGTGCAATTCTCCGTCCCAGCGCAGTGATCCGCCCATCCGTGTCCACCGCCGCCAGTTCCCGCAGAAGGCGGTATCCGTCATTGACGAAGCGTGGGTCCGGCGGATCGACAAATGGGAAATCCTCGATTCGCCCCAGCCGGGCGCACTCCATCTGCAATATGACACTGGCCAGGTTGGTCCGCCGGATCTCCGGATCCGTGTATTCCGGGCGAGCAAGATAGTCCTCTTCACTGTAGAGCCGGATGCAGACACCGTCCCGCTGACGTCCGCAGCGCCCTCTCCGCTGATCGGCACTGGCTTTTGAAACCGGCTCCACCATCAGCCTCTGGATCTTCGTTCGGTAACTGTAACGACTGATCCTGGCGAACCCCGGATCGATCACATAGCGAATACGCGGCACGGTCAGGGAGGTCTCGGCGATGTTGGTGGCGAGAACGATCCGTCTCCTTCCCGAGGGCCGGAACACTCTGTCCTGCTCCGCCGTCGACAGCCGCGCAAAAAGGGGCAGGATTTCGACCCGCTCCGGATGCCGCTTCCTGAGCGCCTCCGCCGTTTCGCGGATTTCCCGCTCACCGGCCAGGAACACGAGGATATCGCCGGAGCCATCGTCCCCGTCCGCCAGTTCCTCGACGGCGGCCAGGATCCCTTCCACCTGGGGGAGGGTCTCCTCTCCCTCGTCGGGCGGACGGTAGCGATCCTCGACGGGAAAGCTTCGTCCCGAGACCTCGATGACCGGGGCACCGCGGAAGTGCCTGGAGAACCGCTCCGGATCAATGGTCGCGGACGTGATCACGACTCTCAGGTCCGGGCGCTTCGATGCAAGACGCTTCAGGTAGCCCAGCAGAAAATCGATATTGAGACTTCTCTCGTGGGCCTCGTCGATAACCAGGGCGTCGTACTGGCTGAGCCAGCGGTCCTGATGAGTTTCCGCCAACAGGATGCCATCGGTCATCAGCTTGACGCGACACCCGGGGCCCGTCCGGTCGTTGAAGCGAATCTTGTACCCCACGACCTGACCCAGGGACTGCCCCAGCTCTTCAGCAACCCGTGCTGCAATCGACCGGGCGGCCAGCCGGCGGGGCTGGGTATGCCCGATCATCCCCCGCGTTCCGAAGCCGGCCTGCATGCAGATCTTGGGCAGCTGCGTCGTCTTGCCCGATCCGGTCTCACCACAGACGATAACAACGGGGTTGGTCGTGATTGCCTCGGCGATTTCGTCGGTCCGTTCAGCGATAGGCAGGGCATGTGGGTAGACGATTTGCGGAACGGTCCGGCGGCGCTGGGCTACCCAATCCGCGGAGGCGTTCACGTCTCGGGCGAGCCGCTCCGCGGCGCGGTGGGCCTGCGCCCCCGACAGCCGGCGAATCTCCCGAAGTCGGCGCTTGATCGCTCCGAGGTCGGACAGCCGCACGTCGCCGAGTCGCTCGGCGAGCTGTTCCGGGGTCGGCGGCTCACGGGACGGCATGTGTACGTCGGGAACGGATCAGTCCGTCTCCTCGTTCCCCTTCACGGACTCCCAGAGACCCTCGAGCGCTGCCGGGTCGAGTTCTTCCAGGGTCCGGTTCCGGGCCGACAGTATTGTTTCCAGCGCCCGAAAGCGCCGCTCGAACTTGGCGTTCGCCGATCGCAACGCGCCCTCCGCATCGATGCCCTCGTGCCGGCATAGGTTGACGATGGTGAACAGCAGGTCACCGATTTCCTCGGCGACAACGCCGTCGCCCCTGCGCGCCGCCTGAAGTTCATGCAACTCCTCGTCGAGCTTCTCCATGACGCCGCCGCCGTCCTCCCAATCGAAGCCGACCCCGGCTGCCCGGCGCCCGAGCTTCTGCGCCCGGGCAAGGGCCGGCATGCCTCTGGGTAATCCGTCCACCGCGCTCTCCCGCCGAACGCCGCGCATCGCGCGCTCGGCGTCTTTGTGGGCCTCCCAGGCACGAGTCTGCTGCCGGGCGTCAGACACCTCCACGTCACCGAAAACGTGTGGATGACGGCGGATCATCTTTTCGCAGATACCGGCCGCCACGTCCTCGAAATCGAACGCGCCGCTCTCCCGGGCCATCTGGGCGTGGTACACGACCTGGAACAGCAGATCCCCCAGTTCATCCCGCAAATCGTCCATGTCCTCCCGTGCGATAGCGTCGGCGACCTCGAATGCCTCTTCCACCGTGTAGGGCGCGATGCTGTGGAAGTCCTGCTCCAGGTCCCATGGGCAACCACACTCCGGATCCCGGAGGCGCGCCATGATCGCCAGTAGCCTGTCCAGGTCAGACATCAGCATCCTCTCCGGTCAAGGCCATTCTGAGGCTCACCAGCATCCCGGCGGTCGCCCCCCAGATGTTGTAATGCAGGTAAGGGATCTCGAAATAGGCCACCTTGACACCGAACAATCGCTTTTCGCGGCGCCGAACCCTGGCGGGATCGAGCACGTATTCCAGGGGCACTTCGAACGCTTCGGCGACCTCCGTCGTGTCCAGCCGAAGATCGAAATCGGGCCGCACCAGGCCGATGACCGGAGTTACGCTGTAGCCGGTGATGGTGATGTAGTTGTCCAGATAGCCGACGATCTCCACGTGGCTGCGGGGCAGGCCGATCTCCTCCTCCGACTCCCGCAGGGCGGCGTCAGCTGCCCCCGTGTCGGACGCCTCCAACCGGCCTCCCGGAAAACTTATCTGACCGGCATGATGGGCCAGATGATCGGCCCTGCGGGTGAGTAGCAGCGACAAACCGTCGGGCCGTTCCAGCAGCGGAACGAGCACCGCTGCCGGGATCACACGACCGAATCGAATACGCCGCAACAGGCGCGGCAAATCGCCCGGCACGCCCGGCATACGGATCCGCTCCGGTCCGGGTGGACGGGTCCGGGACAGTCGCTCCCGGATCAGGATTCCGAGGTTGCCGGTCGGAGTTTCGGGCACGGTTTACTTGCGAATGCCCCCCCGGGTGAGCGCCGTCGGATCCAGCAGGCGGGCGAGCTCTTCATCGGACAGGTCCGTCGTCTCCCGCGCCACCTCTCGTATCGGACGCCCCTCGGCGTAGGCTTTCTTCGCGGTCGCGGCCCCGTTCTCGTAGCCGATCACGGGATTCAGGGCCGTTACCAGGATCGGATTACGCTCCAGAGCCTGCTCGAGGCGGTCTTCATTGATCCGGAATCCGGCAATGGCCTTGTCGGCCAGCAGGCGGCAGACGGCCGCCAGGATGCCGATGCTCTGCAACAGGTTGTTGGCAATCAGGGGCAACATGACGTTCAACTGAAAATTCCCCGACTGACCGCCCATCGTGATGGCCATGTCGTTGCCGATCACCTGGGCAGCCACCATGGCAGCCGACTCCGGGATCACCGGGTTGACCTTGCCCGGCATGATGCTGCTGCCGGGCTGGAGGGCGGGCAGCGCGATCTCGCCCAGCCCGGCCAGAGGGCCGCTGTTCATCCACCTGAGGTCGTTGGCGATTTTCATGACGCTCACGGCGACGGTCTTGAGCTGGCCCGACAACTCGACGGCCGCGTCCTGGGAACTCAGACTCTCGAAATAGTCGCTATTGGGTGAAAAATCGACGCCTGTCCGGCTGGAGAGCGCCTCGGCCACCCTGATTCCGAATTCGGGGTGGGCGTTGATGCCCGTTCCAACGGCGGTCCCGCCCTGGGCCAGGCACGTCAGCCGCGTCATGGCGCCTTTGACCCGCTCGATGCCGCTTCGGATCTGGGCGGCCCAACCGCCCATCTCCTGGCCGAAGGTGACGGGCATGGCGTCCATCAGATGGGTGCGTCCCGTCTTTACGATGTGACCGCATTCCTGGATCTTGATCTCGATGGTGCCCGCCAGGTGCTCCAGCGCCGGCACGAGCTCCTCCGCCACACCGAGAGACGCACCGACGTGGATCGCCGTCGGGATGACGTCGTTGCTGCTCTGCCCCATGTTGACGTGATCGTTGGGATGGACTGGCCGACCGAGGCGATCCGACGCGAGATGGGCGATGACCTCGTTGGCATTCATGTTGGTGCTGGTGCCTGAACCCGTCTGGAAAACATCGATGGGGAAATGCTCGTCATAGTCGCCCTCGGCCACCGCCGTGGCCGCGCCGCAAATGGCATCCGCCACATCGGGTTCGAGCAAACCCATGTCCTGATTGGCCTTCGCCGCGGCCCATTTGACAAGGCCGACAGCCCGGATAAAACCCCGTGGCATGCGCAGGCCGCTGACCGGGAAGTTCTCCACTGCCCGCTGGGTCTGTGCGCCCCACAGGGCGTCGGCGGGGACTTGCAGTTCGCCCATGCTGTCGCGTTCTATGCGGAATGATTTTTCGGTCATCTCAGGCTCCCGATCCTGTCCGGTCACCGGCCCGTCCACTTGACCGGATTCGACGGATTTCAAAAGTAAAAACTCGGCCGTCGGGCAGGGTCGCCACAGCGCTCCGGAGCCCTGCCCTGAGGCATCTGATGTATGATCCATCATGCTATCACCAACGGATCCCTGCCGGTATGAAGCTAAGCACTCTGACCGCTCTTTCTCCAGCCGATGGACGCTACGCCGGCCGCTGCGACAGCCTGCGGACGATCTTCAGCGAGTACGGTCTGATCAGGTTCAGGGTGAGAGTCGAGGTTGAGTGGCTGTTCGCCCTGTCGCGGGAAGGAGAAATTGCGGAACTCGGCCAGATCGAGGGCGAACCGGCAGCCTGCCTGCGAAGGCTCGCCGGCGACTTTGACGAGGCCCATGCCGTCCGGATCAAGGAGATCGAGGCCGGCACGAATCACGACGTCAAGGCGGTGGAATACTTTATCAAGGAACAGCTGACGGAAGCCGGCGCTGACGACAGCCTGAAGGAGTTCACCCATTTCGCCTGCACCTCCGAGGACATCAACAACCTGGCCTACGGGCTCATGCTGGAAGAAGCCCGCAGACTGGTGCTGCTGCCGCTGCAGGAGGCACTGTTTGCACGGCTGGCGACGATGGCGAGGAATTATGCGGATACCCCCATGCTGGCCAGGACCCACGGGCAGCCCGCCTCGCCGACGACCCTCGGCAAGGAGCTTGCCAACCTGGCGTGGCGCTGCCGGCGACAGAGCGAGCAGCTGTCAGAGATCAGGATCATGGGCAAGATGAATGGTGCGGTGGGCAACTTCAATGCGCACGCCGTTGCCTTTCCGCAGGTGGACTGGCCGGAACTCAGTCGCAGGTTCATCGAGTCCCTGGGGTTGAACGCCAACCCCTTGACGACCCAGATTGAACCCCATGACTGGATCGCGGAATTCTGTCACGCACTGGCCAGATTCAACACCGTGCTCATCGATTTCTGCCGCGACGTCTGGGGCTATATCTCGATCGGTTATTTCCGGCAGAAAATGGTCGAAGGCGAAATCGGCTCGTCCACGATGCCCCATAAGGTGAACCCGATCGATTTCGAGAACGCCGAGGGCAACCTTGGCGTGGCCAACAGCCTGCTGTCGCATTTCGCCGGCAAACTGCCGATCTCACGGTGGCAGCGTGACCTGACGGATTCCACGGTTCTGCGCAATCTCGGCGTATCCATCGCCCATGCGGTGATTGCATACGAATCGACACTGAAAGGCCTCGATAAACTGGAGCCCGATCTGGTCCGTCTGGCGGAGGACCTGGACCACAACTGGGAGGTCCTGGCCGAACCGATCCAGACGGTGATGCGCCGCCACGGGATTGACAGCCCGTACGAAAAGCTCAAAGCATTTACCCGGGGCCGGCGGGTTGGGCGCGATGCCATTCGGGAATTCATTGACAGCCTCGAAATACCCGAGGAAGCACGCCGGCAGCTTCTGGAATTGACCCCGGCCGGCTACACGGGCCTCGCAGCCCGGCTGGTGGACGAACTCCCGCCGGAGTCATGATCCGCTGGCCGTCGGGCTTCGAACCGGACCGGTTCCTCCGGGAACACTGGCAGAAGACGCCGTTGCTCCTGCCCGGCGCCTTGCCTGATCTCCGGTGTCTGCCCTCCCCAGAGGAACTCGCCGGACTGGCCTGTGAGCCCGAAGTGGAGTCCCGGCTGGTCATGGGCGACCCGGAATCCGGCTGGCGGGTACGGCATGGCCCCTTCGAAGAGGCCGATTTTCTGGCACTGCCAGGGTCCCGATGGACGCTCCTGGTCCAGGACGTCGAAAAACATCTGCCCGCGGTGGCCGCCCTGCTGGACGCCTTCGACTTCATACCCCGCTGGCGACTGGACGATCTAATGATCAGCTATGCCGCGCCGGGAGGCAGCGTGGGGCCCCACGTGGATGCCTATGACGTCTTCCTCGTCCAGGTGGAGGGTCGGCGAACATGGGAACTCGGCCGGTCGGTCACGCAGCCTCACCACCGGGAAGACAGCGACCTGAAGGTACTGTCCGAATTCGAGCCCACGACCCGGCTCCGGGTGGAACCGGGAGACGTGCTTTACGTGCCCCCGGGCGTGGCGCACTTCGGCCACTCCGATCAACCCTCCACGACCTGCTCGGTGGGGTTCCGGGCGCCGTCCGCCGGCGAGCTCCTGGTGGCCGCGGCCCGCCTGCTCGACAGACATACGGATCCCATGTATGCAGACCCGGACCTGACCCGAAACGAGGTGGAGGGCTCCGGGATCTCGAACCGCGCCCTGGAGCGGGCGCGGCGACTCATGCAATCGGCGGTGCTCGAATCGGCGTCGGCCATGGAGGAATTGCTGGGCGAACTGGCCACCGAGGGCAAGCCCTGGCTGTTACCGGATCCCGTGCCCGAGACGATCGATATGGGACGGGTACTGGAACGCCTGTCCGCGGGAGGACGGCTGGAACGACATCCCGGCTCACGATTCGCCTGGTTCGAGGGAGAAGACCGTTGCTGGCTGTTTGCAAACGGAAACGGCTGGCGGCTTCCTCGCCGTGCCGCCGCGTTTTGCCGGCGGACGGCTGACGGACCGCCGATAGATGCGGGGCAGGCTGATATCAGGGACCCGGAGGTGAGCCGGGTCCTCTCCGATCTGATGGCCGCAGGCTGTCTTACCTGGACAACCGAAGAACCGGCGGAGGACATGTGATCGACAGATTCGTCATTCGGCCCGCACACTGGCCGCAGGACCGCCTCATGATTCGGCGCATCCGCGAGGAAGTCTTCGTGATCGAGCAGTCCGTTCCGGCAGATCTGGAGTGGGACGGACGGGACCACGAGGCGGCCCACGTGCTGGCGGAAACACGAAATCGTGACGTAATCGGCACCGGGCGGCTGCAGCCTTCTGGCAAGATCGAGCGCATGGCGGTTTTGAGCCCATGGAGGGGCAAAGGGGTCGGTTCTGCCATCCTCCGACGCCTGATCAGGACGGCGGCAGATCGTGGGATCGACGAGGTATACCTCCACGCCCAGTGCCGGGCCGTTTCTTTTTATGCCCGGTTCGGTTTCGAAGCCGAGGGCGAGGAATTCATGGAAGCCGACATACCGCATCGATTGATGAGGCGCAGTGTGCGAATAGACCGATGACAAGCAATGCATCCAAGATTGCCCAGAATGTAACCGGCACGCGGCGGGTCCTGTCGGATCGAGAGGAGTTCCGGGAGGCGATGGTCGCGGTGGCCAAGGTCGCCGTGCGCAGCCTGGCCATCATGACCCCGGACCTGGAGACCGGCATCTACGACGACCGGCACTTCCTCGATGCGGTCAAGCACCTGTGCCTTTCAAGGAGCTATGCCCGGATCCGTGTGCTGGTGACCAACCCGAACCGGACGCTGCGGGACGGAAACCGTTTTGTCTACCTGGGACGCCGACTGAGTACCTTCGTCGAGTTCCGCCACGTAGGCGAAGAACACCGTAGCCGCAATGACGCATTCATGATCGCCGACGAGACGGCCCTTGTGTTCCGCGCCGACGCGGACCGATGGGAGGGCATCGCGGATACCAGCGAACCCACGATCGCCCGTCGGTATCTCAACACCTTCGATGAAATCTGGACGCACAGTAACCCGGCCCACGAGTTCCGTCAGCTCCACATATCGTAATTTAATAATTTTATTTCAATGAATTAAGCGTTTTATCTCACGTTGATTGTAAGTCGAGAGTCGCCCATATTGCCCTTTAAACCGGACGTCACCGTCGCTTCCATCGTGGAGCGGGATGGGCGCTTCCTCATGGTTGAGGAGCACGCCGCCGGACGGCGTGTCTTCAATCAGCCGGCCGGCCACCTCGAGGATAACGAATCCCTGGTGCAGGCTGCCGTTCGCGAGACCCTGGAAGAGACGGCATGGCGAATCTCCGTCGATTACGTCGTAGGCGTCTATCTGTGGCAGAACCCCCTTGACCGGCGCACTTTTCTTCGCGTCGCGTTCGCCGGCCAGTGTCATACCCACGAGCCATGGCGAGGACTGGACGACGGTATCTGCAGAGCCGTCTGGCTAAACCGCGCCGAGATCCGCGGACTCGGGACAAAACTGCGCAGCCCCATGGTGTTGCGCTGTCTGGACGACTACCTGGCGGGTGCTCGCTATCCCGTCCAGCTCCTGTCACACGTCCTGCCCGTCGCCGATGACCTGCAGGCCGAGGCATCCGGCTGACAGTCCGCTGGCCCGGCCCGGGCCGAAAACAATAAAATGCCTCCCCATGGCAATCAGACCTGACAACCGGGTGGTCGTCGGCATGTCCGGGGGCGTCGATTCTTCCGTGGCCGCACTCCTGCTGAAACAGCAGGGGTACCAGGTCCACGGCCTGTATATGTTCAACTGGGATGAGGACGAGGAAGGCTACTGCACCAGCGCGCGGGACTATCACGATGCGCAGTCGGTAGCTGACCAACTCGACATTCCCTTGCACCGCGTGAATTTTGCCGGCCAGTATCGGGAGCGTGTTTTCGCCCACTTTCTTCGAGAATACCAGGCCGGCAGGACGCCCAACCCGGACGTGCTGTGTAATCGGGAAATCAAGTTCGGCCTCTGCTTCGACTACGCCAAGCGCCTGGGCGCCAGCCGGGTCGCCACCGGCCACTATGCCCGGTCACCGGGGGACGGGCGACTCCTGATGTCCCGTGACACGGGCAAGGATCAGACCTATTTCCTGCACGCAGTGGATGCTGACCGACTCAAGGACACCTTGTTCCCCCTCGGCGAATTCACCAAGACGGAAGTTCGGCGCATTGCCGACGAGAACGGCCTGCCCAACCATGACAAGCCCGACAGCACGGGGATCTGTTTCATCGGTGAGAGGCCCTTCCGGGAGTTTCTGGGTCGTTACCTGCCCGCCCGGCCCGGGGAAATCCAGGATCAGGACGGACACGTCCTGGGGCGGCATTCAGGGCTGATGTACTACACCATCGGACAGCGTCAGGGGCTGGGAATCGGCGGACAGTCGCTGCACGCGGATGCCCCCTGGTACGTGGCGAACAAGGACCTAGACCGCAACGTTCTGGTCGTCGTGCAGGGCCATGAGCACCCCAGCCTGATGAGTCGAGCGCTGGTTGCCACGGATTGGCACTGGGTATCCGGATCACCGCCCGACCTGCCGCTGACATGTCAGGCACGTATCCGTCATCGGCAGGCATTGCAGTCCTGCACGGTAAGTCCCGGTGGCGTCGGCCTGCACGTTGAATTTCGGCAGCGACAGCGGGCTGTCGCCCCCGGCCAATTCGTTGTTTTGTACCAGGGTGAGCGCTGTCTCGGCGGAGGCGTCATTCAGTCCGCCCTTGCCCAGGAGGGGCCTGGTATCCCCACGCCGGCGCGCCGAGCGGCCTCGGCCTGAGTCCTGGCCCCGCTTCGAATATAATGGGCGTTTCCAACCCGGCCTGCGCACACTTCCCCGCGGAGGAATCATGACCGAAAAGAACAATGCCGCCACCGTACTCAAGGTCGGTGATCGCGAATACGAGATTTTCAGCCTGGACACTCTGAAAGGAACCAAGGTGCACCGGCTGCCCTATTCTCTAAAGATCCTCCTGGAGAACCTCCTCCGCCACGAAGACGGCGTCAACGTCACCCGTGACGACATCATGGCTCTGGCCAACTGGGACCCGACGGCGAAACCGAGCCAGGAGATCGCGTTCACGCCGGCGCGCGTGATACTCCAGGACTTCACCGGGGTACCCGCCGTCGTCGATCTGGCCGCCATGCGTGACGCCGTCGTCAAGCTGGGCGGCAGCGCGGAAGCCATCAATCCCCTGTCACCTGCCGAGCTGGTAATCGACCACTCGGTGCAAGTTGACGAATACGGCACACCGGACGCGCTGGCGAAGAACAACGAAATCGAGTTCCAGCGTAACCGGGAGCGTTACGAGTTCCTGCGATGGGGCCAGAATGCCTTTGACAATTTCCGCGTCGTGCCGCCCAACACCGGCATCGTGCACCAGGTCAATCTGGAGTATCTGGGCCGTGTCGTGTTCGACGCTGAACGCGGCGACCGCCGGTGCGCGTACCCGGATACGCTTGTCGGCACCGACTCCCACACGACGATGATCAACGGGCTCGGCGTTCTCGGCTGGGGCGTCGGCGGTATCGAGGCCGAAGCCGCCATGCTGGGCCAGCCCATCACTATGCTGATCCCCGAAGTCATCGGCTTCCGGATAAAAGGAAGCCTACGGGAGGGCGCCACCGCCACCGACCTGGTCCTGACGGTTACCGAAATACTGCGCAGCAAAGGCGTGGTGGGCAAGTTCGTCGAGTTCTTCGGCGACGGCCTTGCCCATCTTCCGCTGGCGGACCGCGCCACGCTGGGCAATATGTCGCCGGAATTCGGCAGCACCTGCGCAATCTTCCCGATCGACGAAGAAACCATCCGATACCTGAAACTCTCGGGCCGGGACGCGTCCCATATCGAGCTCGTCGAGGCCTATGCCAAGGCTCAGAAGCTGTGGCGTACGGGGGGCGATCCGGAGGCGGAATACTCCGACATCCTTGAACTGGACATGGGGGACGTGGAGCCCAGCATTGCCGGTCCCCGCCGCCCCCAGGACAGGATTCCGCTCGCCGAAGCGGGAACAGTCTTTCACCGGGAAATGGAGCCCATCGACTCCAAGCGAAGCAGCGGCGGCTCGGCGAAAGTGGAAAGCGGCGGGCGCAGCTTCGATCTGAAGGACGGCGCCGTTTTGATTGCCGCCATCACCAGTTGCACAAACACCTCCAATCCGGCGGTGATGATGGGGGCCGGTCTGCTGGCGCGTAACGCCCGTAAGCGGGGACTGCGCGTCAAGCCCTGGGTGAAAACCAGTCTCGCGCCGGGCTCCCGGGTCGTCACCGAGTATCTGAGCCGGGCAGGTCTGCTCAAGGACCTCGAGGCCCTGGGCTTCGATGTAGTCGGATACGGCTGCACGACGTGCATCGGCAATTCCGGCCCGCTGAAACCGGAGATCGCGGAAGCGGTCACCAGCAATGACATCGTGGGCTGCGCAGTGCTGTCCGGCAATCGGAACTTCGAGGGTCGCATTCATCCTCTGGTGCGGATGAATTTCCTCGCCTCCCCGGGCCTTGTCGTGGCCTATGCCCTCGCCGGGACCCTGGACGTAGACATCACGAATGCCTCTCTCGGCAAGGACAACAGCGCCGCCGACGTCTATCTCCATGAAATCTGGCCGAGCGCACACGATGTGCAGGACGCCGTACTTCAGAACATCGACTCGAGCATGTTCCGCAGCAGCTACGACAGCGTGTTCCGAGGCGATGAAAACTGGCGCTCCCTGCCCGTTCCGGAGGGCGAAATCTATACATGGAACCCGGACTCGACCTACGTTCGCAACCCGCCCTATTTCGAAGGCATGTCGCTGGAGCCGGAGTCCATCGGAGATATCGACGGCGCCCGTGTGCTGGCCCTGCTGGGTGATTCGGTGACGACCGATCATATCTCCCCCGCGGGCAGTATCGCCGCGGACAGCCCCGCGGGCCGGTACCTTGTCGAGCAGGGCGTCGCACCGGCTGACTTCAATTCCTACGGATCACGCCGCGGTAATCACGAAGTGATGATGCGCGGAACATTCGCCAACATCCGGCTGCGGAACCGGCTGGCACCGGGAACCGAAGGCGGCTGGACCCGCCATCTGCCGGGCGGCGAACAAATGTCCATCTACGACGCAGCCGTCAAGTACCGATCGGAGGGTACGCCCCTGATCATCATCGCTGGCAAGGAATACGGATCGGGATCCTCCCGCGACTGGGCCGCCAAGGGCACCAACCTGCTCGGCGTCAAGGCCGTGCTGGCGGAGAGTTTCGAACGTATCCACCGTTCAAATCTGGTGGGGATGGGCGTACTGCCGCTGCAGTTCCAGGACGGGCAGAACGCCGAGTCCCTCGGACTGACCGGAGAGGAGCAATTTGCGATCCACGGGATCGACAATGCAGAAGCAAGCGAGGTGGATGTGACTGCCACGCCGGCCGCGGGCGAAGCCATCCGCTTCACGGCCAGGGTTCGCATCGACACCCCGAAGGAGCGCGATTACTTCCGCAACGGCGGCATCCTGCATTATGTGCTGCGGCAGCTCGCCGTGGCAGCCGGCTGAGCCGACCCTCGTCGTCGTGGGCCGCTCGGGGGATCCTGGGTCCGACGAATCAGGATCGCCCCCGGAGGCATCGCTGGTCGATCGTCTGCGCCGGGCGCGGGCTACAGTGATGCTGACGGGTGCGGGCGCCTCTGCCGAAAGCGGCATTCCCACATTCCGCGACGCCATGACCGGTCTGTGGTCCCGCTACAGTCCGGAAAAGTTGGCCAGCCCGGAAGGCTTCGCGGATGATCCGTCGCTGGTCTGGCGCTGGTACGAGTGGCGACGCGATCTCGTGGGGGGCGCACGGCCCAACGCCGGCCACCTGGCCGTCACCGAATTGCAGTCTCTGATAAAGAACTTCACTTTGGTGACCCAGAACGTGGACGGTCTTCATCAGCGAGCCGGCAGTCGGACGGTCCTCGAATTGCATGGCAATCTGTTCGCAAACCTCTGTTCGCGGGATGGCCTGTCGGTCGAGGCCACAGCCTGGATCGAGGGTAGCCCGCCACGCTGCCCGCGTTGCGGCTCCGCCGTCAGACCCGGGGTCGTGTGGTTCGGGGAAATGCTGCCGCAGGCGGTGCTGGTGCAGGCCCAGGCCGCGGCGGCGGCATGCGAGATTTTTTTCTCCGTGGGCACTTCGGCGCTGGTTTACCCCGCGGCTGAACTGGCGGAGATCGCCCTGAGATCCGGCGCCATCGTCATCGAAATTAACCCGGAGCCCACCCCGCTGACCCATCTGGCCGACTATGTCATCGCCGAACCCAGCGCCCGCGCGCTGCCGCGCTTGTGCGCGGCCCTCAGGAAATCGCAAAAGGAGCCCTAAAGTGACCGACAACCTGGCTGGCAAATCTGTCTTCGTGACCGGCGCGAGCCGCGGCATCGGCCGCGCCATTGCTCTGCGCGCAGCCCGTGATGGCGCCTCTGTCATCGTTGCGGCAAAAACCGCGAAACCCCACCGGGTGCTGGAAGGCACCATCCACACCGTGGCCGAAGAAATCGAGGCAGCCGGAGGCCAGGCGCTGCCGATTCAACTGGACATTCGGGACGAGGAGCAGATTCGCCAGGCGGTGGACCGGGCGGTAAATCACTTCGGCGGCATCGATATCCTGGTCAACAATGCCAGCGCCATCAATCTGACCGGAACGCTGGAGACGCCCATGCGACGATTTGACCTGATGTTCTCGGTCAACGTGCGCGGGACTTTCGCCACCTCCCAGGCCTGCCTGCCTGCGCTGCTCGCATCGGACAATCCACACATTCTGAACCTCTCGCCGCCGCTGAACCTGGATCCGAAGTGGTTCAGGGATCACACCGCCTACACCATGTCCAAGTACGGCATGAGCATGTGCGTCATCGGTATGGCGGCAGAATTCGCAGACGACGGCGTAGCCGTCAACGGGTTGTGGCCCAGGACGGTGATCGATACCGCCGCGCTCAGGATGCTGGGCGACACGGTGGATCCGGCCTGCTGCCGGAGATCCGACATCATGGCGGACGCCGCTCACTACATTCTGACCCGGGACAGCCGGGAGTACACTGGCCAGCTGCTTATCGACGAAGATGTATTGCGGCAGGCCGGCATCGCGGATTTCGATGGGTATGCCGTCGATCCTTCCCGCGAACTTGCAACGGATCTCTTTCTGGACTGAAGCATGTCCCTGGGCATTGCTTTCGAAGGCTGCGCGGGCCGCTCGGCCTTTTCCGCCGGTGTCGCCATGCAGTTGCGTGACATGAGTGTCATGCCCGGCCTCATCAGCGGCGCGAGTTCGGGAGCGATCGTTGCCGCGTTTGCGGCAGCGAGAAAGACTGAGTATCTGGAAGACGCCTGGCTGAGCGCTGCCGGACGCCCGGTGTTCCAGCCGCAGGCCATGTTGGAATTGAAATGGCCATTCCGGATGAGCGAAATGCTGAGGGGGGCACTGCGGGAGGTCTTCGGTTCTCAACGGCTGGATGAGCTGCCGCAACCGGTGGCTATGCCGGTCACCCTCGTGGGCATCTCCGGCCGCGTCAAGCGAGTACTCACCCGCTCGGACCCGATACCGGTCGTCGATGCGGTGCTGGCCTCCTGCTTCATTCCCGGTCCTTACAGCGAAGTCGTGCGGATCGATCACCGGGTGGCCTTCGACGGTGCCTGGCAGGCGCGAATACCGCTGGATGACGTTCGGGCCCTGGGCGCCCGGCAGATCATCGCGGTGAGCGGTCATCCACGGGACACCCTCGCCCGCGGCTACCCCTTCGTGCACCACTCCCCCCTGCCCGGCCATTGCCGGATCATCCGGCCCGGGTCAGCCCTGGCCCTGGGCGGCTACGACACAGATGCCGGGAGAATCCGCGATGCCATGCAAGCCGGGCGACAGGCCGCCGAGGCATTTGTCGAGGGCCAGCGCGGATGGCTCGATCAGGGCCCGTAGAATACCCAGCCAGGCACCCGGTTCCAGGAATCGGCCAGTTCGTCCTCCCGGTGACGGAAATCCGGAATGAAGGATTCCACGAGAGCCCAGAATCGTCTCGAGTGATTCATGTGCCGGAGATGGCAGAGTTCGTGGACAATCAAGTAGTCGATCAAGGCGGCACTGAGAAAAAGGGCCGCGCAGTTGAGATTGATGCGGCCACCCGCTGTGCAGCTGCCCCAGCGAGTTCTCTGTCGCCGGATCGATAAGCCCGCCGGTCGCAGTCCGGTCTCTTCGGCGACCGCCTCTACCCGGCCGGCCAGGAAATATCGGGCCCTGTCGCTCAGCCACCGCCTCAACAAGTGGCGCGCTTCCGGATCCGGAACAGCTACGATCAACCTGCCTCCGTCGGGCGCTGCCTCCTCCCGTAATCGTCGCCGCCCGCCTGGCTGGCCATAACTGACTTGCCACGCTTCCCCCGGTGCCGGCAATTCGATGAGCACCGGAAGAGACAGGTCGGCCGCTGCGCCGTTGCCCACGGCACGAATGCGGGTTTTCTCAATCCAGTCCTGGCTCGCAGCAATAAAGGCGGCGACCTCGGCCGCCCGGGCACGGGATGGAACGACCACCTCGGCGTGACCGTGCGGAAAAATCCTGACCTGCAGGCGCTTGGCGCGGGCGCTTCGTCTGATCGACAGGGAGTTCGCCGAGGAATCGGCAGCGAACAGATCCAACTGTGTAGACTGCTTACTCAGCTCAGCCAGGCTCGCCGCCGGAATAACGGGTCACCTCGGCGCCGGAGACGGGACCGATTTCGGCCGTGTCGTGAACATAGAGCTCAACGGGTCTCTCGAAGACGAGTTCTCCCCGAATCCGGGATCCTGGGCCAACGACAATTCTGGGCGGCTTGCTGTGACGATCATCTCCGGCCTGTTTCACGATCAGATCGCCGGCCACTTCGCTGCCGTCCATGATCAACATGCCGCCGCTGGTGTTGGTGATATCGCCGTCGACCCTGGATTTATGCATCTCGATCAGCCCGTTCACCGTGCCCACGTTGCCCTGTACCGTGCTGCCCGGGCCGAGCCTGACGCTGCCGTTGACCAGCTGGATGTGACCTTCGATCATGGAGTTCCGCCCGACCGTGAGATCGCCGTTGACCATCCTGAGATCACCGGCCTCGCTGCGGTCGCCGATATCCATCGAGCCGTTGACGGTGGCGCAATCACTGACTCGGGCCCCGTCCTCAACGACCACATTGCCGTTGACCGTCCGGAAGCTGCTCTGCCGGGCATCGGCATCTTTTTCGACCTTGACGTTACCGTTGATGGTCGTCGCGCTGCCACTGTGGTTCGTGCCCTCTGCGACCCGGATATCTTCGTTGGCCGAGTAGTTGCAGGCCGTCAGCCAAACGACGCAGACGGCCAGCAACGGCAAGCGTGATCTTCTTTCCAGCGGCATTGATTTCCCCCTGTCGGTCAAAGTGTCGTCGCAAGCCGGGTTGCCTGGTCGATGGCGCGCTTGGCGTCCAGTTCCCGGGCCTCGCACGCACCGCCGACCAGACTGCAGTCCACGGCGGCGTCGAGCAGCCCCTGTTGCAGCTCCCGCCGGGGCTCCTGGCCCGCACATATGACGATGGTATCCACGTCCAGCACCCGCGAAACCCCCTCGACGGTGATATGCAGGCCCCGATCGTCTACGCGATCATAACTGACCCCGGCCAGTGCCTGAACGCCACGCATGCCGAGCTCCCGTCGGTGAATCCATCCTGTCGTCTTGCCGAGCCCTTTGCCGGGTTTGCTCTGTTTTCTCTGCAAAAGATAAATCTCTCTCGGTGCCAGCTCCGGCTCGGGTTCTATTCCTTTGACGCCACCCCGGGCAGAAAGGTTCGAATCAATCCCCCATTCCCGGTTGAATCGCTCTATCTGCGGCGCCCCGTTCACATGGCTGAGGAACTCTGCCACGTCGAAACCGATACCCCCGGCGCCGATAATAGCCACCCTGCTTCCGGCCTCGACCCGCCCCTTCAGGATATCCACGTAAGATACAGCTTTCGGATGATTGACGCCCTCGATCTCCGGCACCCTGGGCGTGACCCCGGTCGCGAGGATAACGTGATCGAATCCGCCGGCCACCAGGTCCTGGCAACTGACCTTCGTGTCGAGTCTTAGATCCACTTTCGCCAGTTGCAGCTGACGCGCGAAATACCGCAGGGTCTCGTAGAACTCCTCCTTGCCCGGAATGCGTTTTGCCATATTGAACTGGCCGCCGATCTCGCTGTCGGCTTCAAAGAGGACGACCTGGTGTCCACGGCTTCCCGCGATGCTGGCGGCTGCCAGCCCGGCCGGACCCGCCCCAACCACCGCAATGCGCCGAGCGGTCCCCGCAGGGTCGATGCGCAGCTCCGTCTCGTGGCACGCCCGAGGATTCACAAGGCAGGACGCGGTCCTGCCTTCAAATGCATGGTCGAGACACGCCTGATTGCAGGCAATACAGACATTGATCTCGTCCTCCCGACCCTCCTCTGTCTTTCGGACAAATGCAGGGTCTGCCAGAAACGGCCGTGCCATGCTGACCATGTCCGCGTCCCCGCGCGCGAGCACTTCCTCCGCCACCTCCGGCCGATTGATCCGGTTGGTCGTGACCAGCGGCAGGCTGACCTTGCCCATCAGCCGACGGGTAACCCAGGTGAAGCCGGCCCGCGGAACCATGGTGGCAATGGTAGGAATTCGGGCCTCGTGCCAGCCAATTCCGGTGTTGATAATGGATGCGCCCGCGGACTCAACGGCGCCCGCAAGCGTCTCGATCTCTTCCCAGCTGCAGCCATCCTCCACCAGGTCGAGCATCGACAACCGGTAGATGATGATGAAGTCCGGCCCGACGGCCTCGCGTACCCGGCGGACAATTTCTACGGGCAATCGCATCCGCACGTGGAAGTCTCCACCCCATCGATCAGTGCGCTTGTTCGTGCGTGTGACGAGGAACTGGTTGACGAAATAGCCCTCGGAGCCCATGAGTTCTACGCCGTCGTATCCGGCCTCCCGTGCCAGCGAGGCACATCGCACAAACGCGCGAACCTGCTTCTCGACGCCTGCGGTGGACAGTTTCCTGGGCTTGAACGGCGTGATCGGCGACTTGATCGGCGATGGCGCCACGATCAGCGGGTGATAACCGTAACGTCCTGCGTGGAGGATCTGCATGCAGATGCGCCCCCCCTCGGCGTGAACGGCCTTCGTGACCAGCCTGTGACGGGCCAACTCCCGTCGGGCGGCCAGCTTGCCAGCGAACGGCGCCACCCAGCCTGCCCGGTTGGGCGCGATACCGCCCGTGACAATGAGACCGACGCCCCCCCGCGCGCGCTCGGCGAAATATTCCGCAAGCCGGGGATAATTCCGCGCCCGGTCCTCCAGTCCGGTATGCATGGATCCCATCAGGACCCGATTGGGCAACGAGGTGAATCCCAGGTCGAGCGGTGCAAGCAGATGAGGGTAACGGCCGTGGTTCACTGTGCGTTCTCCAGAGGTTCTCCACGGGAATCTTAGGCAAGGTGTCGCGCCGCAACAAACTTTCCCGTCGTCGGGGGAGCAGTATCGATCGACGGAGGTGGCCTATAATCATCCATCCACGCGGAAAATCCGCAGCCCCGGCGCGGTCCGCGCAGTGCAACGATTCCGGATTGAGCGATGCCGAGCCTGTCCATTTACGACTACGCGTTCTTGGTGACGGAGACTGCGGACAGCCCCAAGCACGTGGCGGGACTGCAGATATTCAGGCCACCGGCCGATTATTCCGGCGACTTCGTCACCGACCTGATCGAGGCCATGCGGCTGCGGCCGGCAGGCCCGCCCTTTAATTTCAAACTGAAGGGCTCGCTTCTGGCAAAACCGGAATGGGTGGTAGACCAGAACTTCGATCTGGATTACCACTTGCGCCGGGCGAGGCTCCCCAGGCCCGGAACGCGAAAACAGCTGATGGAGGTCGTCGGACGCCTGCACTCGATCCTGCTGGATCGTCAGCGGCCCCTGTGGGAACTGCACGTCATCGAAGGTCTTGAGGACGGATGCTTTGCGGTGTACGTGAAGATTCATCACTCCTACTGTGATGGCGCCACTCTGGTCCGGCTTCTCATCGAAACGCTCAACACATCGCCCGAGGATCGCCGGCTACGAGCCAACTGGGAGGCCACTCACGCCGCGAGCTTCCGGGAGCGATCCGGCAATTCCCTGCTGTCCCGCATCGGTCAAGGCGTGGGCCTGGTGAGCGCGGCGCTGACCACGGCCAAAGACATCAGCGCTATGGCCGGCCGCATGACTCTTCAGCGCCTCGGACTCCAGCCCGGTCATCTCCCGGTCCCATTCACGGCGCCGCGAACCCGGCTCAACTCCGTCGTGACCCGGGCCCGCCGAGCCGCCATCGGCGAGCTCCCAATGGACGAGCTCAAGGCCATATCGAAATCGACGGACACCACGCTTAATGACGTGGTTGTGACGATCTGCGACATTGCGCTGAGCCGTTATCTTCGCCGCCATCACCAGGCGCCGACCGCACCCCTCGTCGCGCAGATGCCAGTCTCGCTCAGGCGGGACGACAACGATGAAATGGGCAATCAGCTGGCCATCCTGCCGGTGACGCTGGGCCGCGCCGGCCAGGATCCAGTCCGCCGCCTGAAGAACATCAGTCGATCCTGCGCCGAGGTGAAACAGGACGCAGCAGCGATGTCGCCGACGGCCGTTTCGGTCTACACCCTGGCCATGCAGGGCGTGGCGCAGGCCAGCGAGATGATGGGTATCGCGGAAAGCCTGCCGCCCCTGGGCAATATCCTGATCTCGAATGTACCAGGCCCCCGGGTCCCGCTGTACCTTTGGGGCGCGAGGATGATGAACGCCTACCCCATGTCGGCCATTCCGCCCGGGTTGTCGATGAACATCACCGTCTTCAGTTACGACGGCAAGCTGGATATCGGGATTGTCGCCGGCTATGACGCAGTCCCGGACGTCGTGGTACTGCCGGAATACCTGGAGGAAGCCTTCCGGGCCCTCAAGGCGGCAGCCCACCGTCACGCCGTCCGTTCGCAAAAGACGCGGGCCCGAGTTAAGAAGAGGTCTGCCCCCGCAGCAAAATCCAGGGCCCGATCGGCGGCAAAAAAAGCCGCCGGAAAGAAAGCCGGAGCGAAATCCGTGCGCCCCGTAAAGGGGAAGAAAGTCGCGGCCGGCCCGAAATCCGCCGGGCGAGAGAAAACGGCAACTCAAAAGAAAGCGGGCCGGGCTGTCGACGGCCCAGGCCCGCCCGCGGGCTGAAGGCTACGGCAAGCGAGATCGGCGACCCGCACGAAGCACACTATGACTGAGAAGAGGTCCAGGACGACCCTGGTCGATATCGGCGCCAACCTGGCCCACGACAGTTTCGACCCGGATCGGAACGAGGTGTTGGCACGGGCAGCGGCTGCCGGTGTACGGATCATCATCGTCACCGGAAGCAGCCGGGAATCCAGCCACCGCGCATCGACGCTGGCCGAGGTCCATCCCGGGCGGCTATTCGCAACGGCCGGGGTGCACCCGCACCACGCCAGCGAATGGCGCGATGAGGATGCGATCTGGGTCCGGCAGCTGTCAGCCAAGCCACAGGTCGTTGCGGTCGGCGAGTGCGGCCTTGATTTTTTCCGAAATTTTTCCAGCCACGCGGACCAAGAGACCTGTTTCCGAGCCCAGCTCGAGCTGGCGGTCGAGAGTCGGCTACCCGTGTTTCTGCACCAGCGGGACGCTCACGATCAGTTCGTTGCCATTCTGAAGGACTATTTGCCCGGATTGACGAAGGGCGTGGCCCACTGTTTCACCGGGAACGATGGTGAGCTCAGGGATTACCTGGAATTGGGCCTTTACATTGGCATCACCGGATGGATCTGCGACGAGCGCCGCGGACACCATTTGCGGGATCTGATCCCGGCCATCCCGCCTGAACGTCTGCTGCTGGAGACGGACGCGCCCTACCTGCTGCCCCGCGACCTGCGTCCCCGACCATCCAGCAGACGCAACGAACCCCTTCATCTCAGACATGTCGCGGAAACCGTCGCTGCCTGCGCGGGCAAGTCTGTGGAAAAACTGGCGGCGGAGACCACAGCCAACGCCCGGGATTTCTTTGGGCTCCCGTAAAAAGTTATTTATCACATTAGATTAGTTATCTAACTATTTATATTAATTAGGTATTCGGATACCTCCCCCAGATCCGTATAACACCTTGCGCCTGTCCCCTCCAGCCTTTCCTCGTCGCCCGGCCGATATTTCCCGGTACGGACCAGGGCACCCTTCAGCCCCGCCGCCACCGCCCCCAGCACGTCCGCCTCCACGTCGTCGCCCACCACGAGAACCCGCTGGGGCTCCATCCCCATATCCGCGAGTGCCACCGCATAAAAGTCGGGCGAAGGCTTGCCGACGATCACCGCCTCTGTTTCAGCGGCATACTCCAATGCTGCGACGAAGGCGCCCAGGTCCAAGCTGAGACCGTCAGCCTCTCGGAAATAGCGGTTTCTGGCCACCGCAATCAGGGGCGCACCCGTCGTCAGAATCCGAAATGCCCGGTTCAGACAGGGGTAGTCGAAGTACTCGCCGGCATCTCCAAGGAACACGGCATTCGGGTCGCGGCAGTCCATGCCCTGGAAATCAGGCATCAGATCCGGGTGGATCAGAAGGTGGGGGCGCAGTCCGCGCACCTCGAGCCACCGACGGCCCGCCAAGGGCGCCGTCACCACTTCGTCCCGTTGCACCGGCATTCTCAGCCTTTGCAGACGATCTATCACCGCGGACCGGGGACGACGGCTGGTGTTGGTCACGAAGCGCAGAGCGTAGCCAGCCTCCCGCAACCGATGCAACGCCTCGAGCGCTCCGGGCACCGGCGTGTCGCCCACGTGCAGAACGCCCGAAATATCGATCAACAGCCCGCCGATCACGCGTACATGTCCTCTCCTGCTCCTGACGATAGAATAGCCGTTACAGGCAAGTTGATCCGGGGACGGGACATGGACCACGATCGCGCACGCAGGCTTATCGATGCCACCTGGGATGACAGCATCATTCCAAACCTCTGCGAGTACGTAAAAATCCCCAACAAGTCGCCCCTGTTTGACCCTGACTGGGCCGAAAAAGGCCACATGGACGCGGCCGTCGCTCTCATGGAAACGTGGTGCCGGGAACAACCCGTGGACGGCATGACCGTGGAGGTCGTGCGCATCGAAGGTCGGACGCCGGTCCTGCTGGTGGAGGTACAGGGTCACGGCGACGATACGGTGCTTCTCTACGGACACCTGGACAAGCAGCCCGAGTTCTCCGGATGGACGGACGGCCTCTCTCCCTGGCAACCGGTTATCCGGGACGGAAAGCTATACGGACGCGGCGGAGCGGACGACGGGTACGCCGTGTTCGGGTCGCTGACGGCCATCCGAGCTCTCCAGGAGCAGGGCGTGCCCCACGCCCGGTGCGTCATTCTGATCGAGGCCTGCGAGGAATCCGGGAGTTTCGACCTGCCCCACTACGTGCAGCAGCTGGAGGATCGCGTCGGGAAACCGACGCTGGTCGTCTGTCTGGATGCCGAGTGCGGGAATTACGACCAGCTCTGGTGCACCACCTCGCTCCGCGGCAATCTCACGGGTACCCTGCGTGTCAACGTTCTCCGGGAGGGCGTGCACTCGGGGGGCGCGAGCGGGATTGCGCCCTCGAGCTTTCGCATAGCACGGGCCCTGCTCAGCCGTCTGGAAGATGAGCTGACCGGCCAGATTCTGCCGGAGAGTCTCTATGTTGAGATTCCCGAGGCCAGAGTGGACCAGGCGCGGGCCGCAGCCTCGGTACTGGGGGACGGAATTTATTCCCGCTTCAACTGGGCAGGAGGCACCCGACCGGTGGTGTCGGATCTCACCGAGCTGTTGCTCAACAACACCTGGCGCCCCACCCTCTGCGTGACAGGGGCCGGGGGGCTTCCCGCCCTCGTGGACGCGGGTAACACACTGAGACCGCTCACGGAACTGAAGCTTTCTCTGCGCCTGGCGCCAACCACTGATCCGGTGGCGGCGGCCGAAGTCGTTCGGAGAACACTGGAGCGCGACCCGCCCCATGGCGCGGAAGTCGAATTCGATATCGAGCAAAGCCTGGGAGGCTGGAACGCACCGCCGCTGGATTCATGGCTGGAGGCATCGATGCACTCCGCGTCCCGCGCCTTCTTCGGTGCTGAAGCCATGTACCTGGGTACCGGTGGAAGTATCCCGTTCATCGGCATGCTGGGCGAAAAGTTTCCCGGGGTGCAGTTTCTGGCCACGGGCGTGCTGGGCCCGAAATCGAACGCCCATGGTCCCAACGAGTTCCTGCATATCGCGACGGGCAAGAAGATCACGGCCTGCGTGGCACAGGTTCTCGCGGATCACCTCGTACGCGATCGCGCCCGGGTCGCCGCGTAAGACGACCCTTTCAGTCCGAGGCCTGCCTGATCGCTTCCCTGATCCGCTTCCAGGCTTCCATGTAGTCGTCGGACAGGGTGGTCGCCTCGGCCGTTTTCCGTTTCGTATTGAATTCTTCGGCAACCTCGGCCAGCGTCGCTACCGAGCGGGGACAGCCGCCGGCGAAAGTCACCTCGCCCACGATTGCGACCCGCCCAAGAACCGGCACCGTTCCTGCCAACGTCTCCACGGCGTGAACTCGCGCTTCGAGACCGGGCAATGGATTTCTGAACGAATAGCGACGCGCTCTATCAATGACGCGCCATTCGTCGAGATTCTCACCGGCGAAAACGGCCCCGGAGGCGTTGCGAAGCTCCAGCACAAGGATGCCCCGGGTCGTCAGGAACAGGTGATCCACATGGATCTCGCCGTCCATTCCGTCCGGAAGCACCAGGTCCGAAAGCCGGTGACGACCGAGACGGCCGAGCACCATCCGGGTCGAGTGATACACCTTCCGCCACAGTACGACGGCCAGGTATCCGAGCACACCGGCGAGCGAGATCGCAAGGATCAGCGTAATGACGGCAGGCGTAGTCAACGTCGGCATCGTTGAGGAGTGCCCCGGGATCCATTCCAGGTAAACGTGGATTCTACTCTGCCGGGCCGGCGCCGTCAGTTGCCCGGGCGGGTTGTCGAAGCCGTTCCACCCTGCGGGATCGGATGACGCTGTCCAATGTCGACAGGATCAGGCCTGACCAGATGCATCCGAAGGTCACCGCATGGACCCGGGTGAACGCTTCACCGAACAGGAAGACTGCCAGCAGGAAACTCAAGGTTGGTCCGATGTACTGGAACAGACCGACCACGTTCAACGGAAGACGGCGGGCGGCCTGGGTGAACCAAAGGAGCGGCAGCATTGTGATCGGCCCGGCGGCAACCAGCAGCAGGCCGATTCCCACGCCCTGAAACGGGACCGCTGCCCGCCCATCCATTGCCAGCCAGATCAGCAGGCCGAGGGCCGGCGGAAGAAGGTAGCCCGTCTCGACCACCAGGGCGCCGACGACCGGCACCTGGAGCTGTTTGCGCAGCAAACCGTAAAAACCAAAGCTGAACGCCAGACAGAGCGCTATCCACGGCGCACCCTGGTGACTGGCTGCCAGAGTCACGGTGCCGACGGTCGCCAGGGCGACTGCAGCCACCCTGGCGGGACTCATCCGCTCACCCAGGAAGACGATGCCGAGCAGGACATTGACCAGGGGATTGATGTAGTACCCCAGACTGGCGTCCAGCACTCGATCGGTCTGGACCGCATAGATGAAGATCAGCCAGTTGGTGGAGACCAGCAAGGAACTGGCAAGCAGTGTGACCATGGTCCGACGCGATCTCAGCGCGGGAACGAGTCGTCCCCAGCCCCCGCGAATCTGTACGACGAGGCAGCCCATGACGACGGTCCAGAGAATCCGGTGAGCGAGGACCTCTAGGGAGCCCACCGAATCGAGCAGTTTGTAGTACAGCGGCGCGAAGCCCCAGAAGGTGAATGCCGCCACCGCGAAAACGGCCCCGCGGCGGATTTCACGATGCGGCATGGGGAGGTGGCTCAGTTCGCCTGTTCTATGCGGGCGCCTGGGGCATCGATCGGCGACACCCAGGATTCGCAGTCGACAGCGGACTGCGAGAAGGCGGCCGTCATGACCTCCCGCACGGCCCCCGCACGGTTCTCCCGGCACCAGGCGAAGACGCTGGGACCACTGCCCGACAGCGACGCCCCCAGGGCACCCGCCCGGGCGGCCGCCTCCTTGACCCGACTGAACCCCGGGACGAGCGTCTCGCGCTGCGGTTCGATGACAAAATCCCTGAGACAACGTCCGATCATTTCCACGTCGCCTCGATAGCATCCAGCAATGAAACCGGCGATCGCCATGGTCTGCCGCACGTGGTCCGCCAGGGACACGGTAGACGCGAGCATATGGCGGGCGTCGCGGGTCCTGATCTCCAGGTGCGGATGGACGAGCACGCAGACAATACCCTCGGGGACCGGGATACGCGTCGCGACGGGCGCTTCCCCGGCCTCGCAGAGAACGAGACCACCGAACAGGCTGGGCGCCACATTGTCCGCATGCAGCGATCCGCTTGCCACCGCCTCACCCTGCAACGCGTAGTGCAGCCGCTGTGAATCGGACAGGTCGAGAGCCCAGAATTCAGCCGCGGCCGTGACGGCCGCGGCGGCGGACGCCGCCGATCCACCCATCCCGGACCCCAGGGGGATGCCCTTGTCAATTCGCACACGGGCGCCGCTAGGGAGGTCGAAATCTTGCTGGATGGCCACCAGCGACTGCAGGGCCGTGTTGGCCGAGGGATCGCCCGGTAGCTCCGGAACCACCCCGGAAACACCTTCCAGACGGATTTCCCGATTCATCGCCGGCTGGAGAGTGACCCGGTCCCCAACCGCGTTCAGCGCGTGTCCCAGCACGTCGAACCCGACCGCCACGTTGCCCACCGAGGCCGGTGCGAATGCAGTAACGGATCTGCCCTCAACTGTCATTCAGAGTTTTCCAAAAAAAACCCGCCCATCGGGCGGGATCAACGTGGCGATCCGCATTTCTTGCATTGTTCTTCTGCCAGGGACCACCGAATGTCTGTCGGCTGACGATGCGCCACATCCACGGCCACACCGTAAGTCCCGGTCACGATAGCGATTATCATTGCGTCGCGCAAGCCTGCCGAGTTGCCCGCAGCGAGACGGCACGACAAGACCCGGTATTACAGAATGTGCTAATTTTATGGGTCCCGAATCCAGCGGAAGCGCCCGATGACGACGAACAGCACGGAGACCCGCCTCAGGTCCGCGGAAGTTGCCGAATCCATTGATCTCGAGGACGGACACTTCGACCTCGACTCGCCGGAGTGGTACCTGAATCGGGAGCTTACCTGGCTGGAATTCAACCGGCGCGTCCTGCACGAGGCCGCCGACGAGCGCAACCCGCTTCTCGAGCGCCTCAAGTTCCTTGCTATCCTGAGTTCGAATCTGGACGAGTTTTTCATGAAGCGTATCGGCGGCCTCAAGCAGCAGGTATGCGCCGGCGTCCACGAACTCTCGGTTGACGGACGAACGCCCGCTGAACAAATTGACGCCTGTCACGCGATGGTCCGGGACATCAAGGAGGACCAGCGGCGCCTCAGCATGGAACTGAAGAAGCTGCTGCATGAGGAAGGCATCCGAATCTGCGGGTTCGCCGATCTGGACGAAGCGCAGCAGGCCGCCATCCGGCAGCACTACAAGGAAAATATCTTCCCGCTGGTGACGCCGATGGTCATGGATCCGGCTCACCCCTTCCCCTTCATCTCCAATCTGTCCCTCAACCTGCTGGTGACCATCCAGCGGCCGGATGGCAAGGGCAACGCCCTGGCCCGCATCAAGGTACCGACCGGCGCCGGGGTCCCACGGTTTCTGCAGGTCGGGGACGCCACTGTCTTCGTGCCGCTGGAGGACGTGATCGCCCACAACCTCGAGAGTCTCTTTCCGGGCATCGTCATCGAGGGCTGGGACCTGTTCCGTGTCACTCGCAACGCCATCACCGAACGGGCAGAAGAACAGGCGAATGACCTGCTCGAGCTGATCGAGTCCGAACTCAGGGACCGGAAGTTCGCCCCTATCGTTCGCCTCGAGGTGTCACGCGGTATGCCAGCGGTCCACCGCGGCATGCTGGCCGCAGAGCTGGGACTGGACGAGGCCCGCGACGTCTTCGAGGTCGAGGGCCTGATGCAGAAGCGGGATCTCTTCCAGATTGCGGGTATTGATCGCCCCGACCTGCACGATTCCCCCCATCACCCGGTGGACAACGCCAAGATTGTCGGTGCGCCCAACCTGTTTCATCTGATCCGACGCCAGGGCCCGATACTCCTGCAGCACCCGTACGAGTCTTTTGCCACTACCGTGGAGCGATTCGTCCGCGAGGCGGCGCGGGACCCCAAGGTCCTTGCTATCAAGATGACCCTTTACCGGACAGCGGAAAAATCGCGCATTGTGGATTACCTCATGGAGGCTGCCCACAACGGAAAACAGGTCATGGTGGCCGTCGAACTCAAGGCGCGCTTCGACGAATCGGCGAATATCCGCTGGGCCAACCAGATGGAAGAGAACGGGATCCATGTGTCTTATGGCGTGGTTGGCCTGAAGACACACAGCAAGGTTGTATTCGTGCTGCGAAATGACTACGACGGTCTGCGTCGTTACGCTCACTTCGGTACCGGCAATTACCACTCCGGTACGGCGCGAATCTACAGCGACCTGGGTATGCTCACCTCGGACCCGGCCCTGGGCGAGGACCTCACCGAGCTGTTCAACTTCCTGACCACCGGTTTCGTGCCGGACCGTCATTACAAGAAGCTGCTGCCGGCTCCCAAGCACCTGAAAAAGGGCCTGCTCGAGAGAATTCGCCGGGAGATCGAGCAGCACTCACCGGACAACCCGGGCCTTATCCAGTTCAAAATGAACGCGCTCGAAGACAAGGACGTGACGCGGGCCCTGTACGAGGCCTCGATAGCCGGCGTGAAAGTGGACCTCATCGTGCGCGACACCTGTCGCCTGCGGCCCGGAATCCCCGGGCTGTCAGACAAAGCCTCGGTCATCAGCATCGTCGGCCGTTTCCTAGAGCATTCCCGGATCTTCTATTTCCGCAATGGCGGCAAAGAGGAATATCTAATCGGATCCGCGGATTGCATGCGGCGCAACCTGGAGTCTCGGGTGGAGACGGTGGTTCCGGTGGAAGCACCGGAACTGCGAAAATCGCTTCGTGCGATTCTTGAAGTCCAGCTCGATGACCACCGGGCTGCCTGGGACATGCAGGCCGATGGCAGCTACATACAGCGCCAGCCCGGTAAGCGGCGGGACAAGAGAAGTTCCCAGCAGAAACTCATCGCCCTTGCGGAAAAGCGCCTCAAGGCTGCAACACGCCTGGGCAAGAAAATAAAAAGAACCGCCAAATCGCGTTAGCCCGCATCACGCGGACGGCGGCCAGGACCGGAGCTGACAACCGCTGGGATCTGGTTCTGGCGGAGGCGCACAAAGGGCCGTCGCTCTCATGGGCCGGGCCGCAAGTTCCGTCCTGACAGTCGCGTCAGGCACTCCCCGCCCCGCCGACGTCGGCGCTCAGTCCTCCTGTTCCCGGCTCATGTCCTCGAAGGCGCGGAGAACGTCGCGCAGCATGATGCGGCCCACCACCCGACTCTCCTTCATCACCGGGAAGGAACGGTAGTAGTAATCCTTCATGTTCAGCAGCATCTTGGCAATGTGCATGATGCTGTGATCCACGTCCACGGTCATGAAGTCCATCCTCATGACTTCCTTCACCCGACCGCCGCCTGATGCGTGGTATCCGCCCTGGGCGGCCGCCCGCAGGCAATCGATTTCGGAGATGACGCCCACCAGGTTTCCGGTTCGATCCACCACCGGCCCGCCCGAAATGCCGTGGCGTACCATCAGGTCCGTTGCCTCCAGCACGTCCATGTCCGGCGAGAAAGTCACGAACTTTCGCGACATGTAGTCGCGCGCTGTATACGCCATGGATCCCCTCCTTTTTACGCCGCTTCGCCGGCGGCTTTTTGCCGGGCCCGTCGACGCTCGCACGGTCGCTTGCACGCGCCGCCACAGTCGGATTCGATGCCCGGAATGTTATTCAGCCCGCCGCAGCTGCCTTCGATTCGGCGTCCGCTCAGCAAGAGCCCGGCCGCCATGCCCGCCACGGCGGCGGTGAAGATCGCGAATGCGAGAATGAAGGTCGCCAAACCGACTACTCCGTTCGCCGCTAGCCGCCAAAGTCGTCGAGCAGGATATTCTCCTTCTCGACGCCCAGGTCATGGAGCATTTGAAGTACGGCCTTGGTCATCATCGGCGGACCGCATATGTAGTACTCGCAGTCCTCGGGGGCGGGGTGATCCTGTAGATAGTTCTCGAACAGGACCTCGTGGATGAATCCCGTGTAGCCCTCCCACTGGTCCTCCGGCAACGGATCCGAAAGTGCCACGTGCCACTCGAAATTGTCGTTTTCCGCCGCCAGCATGTCGAAGTCTTCCGTGTAAAACATCTCCCGCTTGCTGCGGGCGCCATACCAGTACGTCATCTTGCGCTTGCTGTGCAGCCGCTTCAACTGATCGAAAATATGGGCCCGCATGGGCGCCATGCCCGCGCCGCCTCCGATGAAGACCATCTCGGCATCGGTGTCCTTGGCGAAAAATTCTCCGAAGGGCCCAGAGATCCACACTTTGTCGCCGGGCTTGAGGCCGTAAATGAAACTCGACATGATGCCCGGTGGCGCTTCCGGCATCTGCGGCGGAGGGGTGGCGATACGCACGTTGAGCATCACGATGCTCTTTTCCTCCGGATAATTGGCCATGGAATAGGCCCGGATCACCGTCTCGTCGCATTTAGATACGTAGCGGAAAAGGTCGTAGCGTTCCCAGTCATCCCGGAACCGCTCCGGGATATCGTAATCCGCGTACTTGACGGTATGGGGCGGACACTCGATCTGGATATAGCCGCCGGCCCGGAAATTCAGATCCTCGCCCTCCGGCAACTCCAGCACCAGTTCCTTGATGAAAGTCGCCACGCTGCGGTTGGAGCGGACCGTGCACTCCATGCGCTTGACCCCGAAGACCTCCCGGGGCACCTCGATCTTCATGTTGTCCTTGACGACCACCTGGCAGGAGAGCCGATCGCCGCGGGCCGCCTCCCGCTTGTTGATGAGCGAGGTCTCCGTGGGCAGGATGGTGCCGCCCCCCTCGAGCACACGAACGCGACACTGGCCGCAGGTGCCGCCGCCGCCGCAGGCCGAGGCGACGAAGAGTTTGGCTTCAGCCAGGGCACCAAGCAGCTTGGAGCCGACCTTGGCATTGATGGTGCGTTCTTCGTTGACAAGGATGTCGACGCTACCGGTGGCCACCAGCCGTGATCGGGCCGCAAGAATGATGAATACCAGCGCCAGCACGATGCCGGTGAACATGACGACGCCGAGGATGATTGTCAGCATGAGTCCCTGTCCTGTTCCTGCGTGCAGCCCGCTACAGCTGGATCCCCGAGAACGCCATGAACGCCAGGGACATCAGTCCCACGGTGATAAACGTGATCCCCAGGCCCTGCAGTCCGTCGGGCACATCGCTGTACTTCATCTTCTCGCGGATACCTGCCAGCGCCACGATGGCCAGCGCCCAGCCGATCCCGCTGCCGATGCCGAACACCACACTCTGGCTGAAGGTATAGCTCCGCTCGACCATGAATAGGGAGCCACCGAGAATGGCGCAATTGACCGTAATCAGGGGAAGAAAGATGCCCAACGCGTGATAGAGCGCCGGAAAGTACTTGTCCAGCGTCATCTCGAGGATCTGCACCATGGCCGCGATCACGCCGATATAGGTGAGCAAACCCAGAAAACTCAGATCCACCTCGGGCAGCCCGGCCCAGGCCAGGGCGCCTTCCCTGAGCAGGAAGTGATAGATGAGGTTATTGGCCGGTACCGTGATTGCCTGGACCACCACCACCGCCAGGCCCAGCCCCAGTGCAGTCTCGACTTTCTTGGACACCGCCAGGAAGGTGCACATGCCCAGGAAGAATGACAGGGCCAGGTTCTCTATAAAGATCGACCGGACAAAAAGGCTGACGTAGGCTTCCATCAGATCGCCTCCGTCCGGTGGACGACCTTGATCTGGTACTCACGCTTCTCGACCTGGGCGGGCTTCCAGGCCCGAATGGCCCAAATAATCAGACCGATCAGGAAGAAAGCGCTTGGGGCCAGCAGCATCAGACCGTTCGGGTTGTACCACCCTCCCTCCGTGACCAGCGGCAGCACCTCGTGGCCGAACAGCTTGCCCGATCCGAACAGTTCCCGCACCACGGCAACCGACAGCAGGATGGCGCTGTAGCCCAGCCCATGCCCGATCCCGTCCAGCAGGCTCGGCCAGGGCTTGTTGGAGGAGGCAAACGCCTCGGTCCGCCCCATCACGATGCAATTCGTGATGATCAGGCCGACGAAAACCGAAAGCTTCTTGCTGATGTCGTACGCATAGGCCTTCAGCACCTGGTCGACGACGATGACCAGCGACGCGATGATGACCATCTGTACGATCATCCGGATGTTGGTCGGCATGTGATTCCGGATCACGCTGACCGACAGGTTAGCGACGGCCAGCACCGCGATCACTGCCACGCACATCACGACCGATGTGGAGAGCTGAGTCGTGACCGCGAGGGCGGAACAGATGCCGAGGACCTGTAGGGTAATCGGGTTATTATCGATGACCGGCTCGAAGAGGACCTTGCGATTACTGTTACTCACGACATGTCTCCCCCGTCCCGCAGCCAGGCCAGGAAAGGCCCGAACCCCTCCTCGCCCATCCAGTATCTGATGGTGAAGTTCACCCCATTGGCGGTCAGCGTCGCGCCGGAAAGCCCGTCGACCTGGTAGATCGCCTCCGGTGATCCGGCACTCGGCGTACCCTTGATGACCTGCAGGCGTTCCGTCCCGGATTCGTCATAGACCGTCTTGCCTTCCCAGTGGGCCTGCCAGCGTGGATTGTTGATCTCGCCGCCCAGCCCCGGTGTTTCACCGTCCTCATAGAACGTGATGCCCTTGACGGTTCGAGCGTCGCCCTCCAGGGCAAGAAATCCGTACATCGTCGACCACAGTCCATAGCCGTGAATGGGCACGATGATTGTCTGGATCTCGCCGTTGTCCCTGACCAGGTAGACCGGCGCATAACGGGCGCGGCGTTGGATGCTGGCGATATCCTCCTCCGGCGGCACGCGGATGCTCGTGGCCGGATCTTTCGAGGCCTTGCGTTGGTCGTAGGTCTCCGGATCTACTGCGTCGGTGAAACGGTCCGAATCGAAATCGATGATGCGTGTTTCGACCTGGGCAAACAGCGTGTCCACGTCGCCCCCCTGCTCCATCAGTCCGGCCACCTTGAGGATCTGGATTTTGCGGGCCAGGGTCGCATTCCGCTCCTGCAGGGGCTTCAGCGCCACCGCGGTTGCGGAGACAATCACCGAACACACCAGGCAGAGTCCTATCGCGACCACCAGCGTCTTGGCGACGCTGTCATTGGGCAGCGACGCCAGCCAGCCTTTGCGACCGCTTTCCTCAGGCATTGCGTTTTATCCTTCTTCGCACGTTCGCCTGGACGACGAAGTAATCGATGACGGGCGCGAACACATTGGCAAAAAGGATCGCCAGCATCATCCCTTCGGGATACGCGGGATTGACCACGCGGACCAGCACGCAAACGACCCCGATTAACGCGCCGTACCAGAGTTTCCCGGTGGAGGTCATCGATGCAGAGACGGGATCCGTGGCCATGTACACCATGCCAAAGGCAAATCCGCCCAGGACCAGATGCCAGTACCACGGCATGGCGAACATCGGGTTGGTATCGCTGCCGATGGCGTTAAAAAGCGACGACAGGGCGAACATGCCCAGGAAGACACCCAGCATGATTCGCCAGGAGGCCACCCGCGTGTAGATAAGGAAAAGCGCGCCTACGAGGCACATCAGCGTGGATTCCGCGCCGATGGTGCCCTGGATGGTCCCGAGGAATGCATCCATCCAGGTGATGCCCTCCGTCACCACCGCCTGGGTACCACCCTCGGCCGCCACGGCCAGTGGCGTCGCGCCGGTGAAACCATCGACGGCCGTCCAGACGGCGTTACCCGAATTCTGAGCGGGATAGGCGAAAAAGAGGAAGGCGCGCCCGACCAGCGCCGGATTCAGGAAATTCTTGCCTGTGCCGCCGAAGACTTCCTTACCGATGACGACCGCGAAACTGATGCCCAGGGCCACCTGCCAGAGTGGGATGGTCGGCGGAAGGATCAGGGCATAAAGCAGAGAGGTCACAAAGAAACCCTCGTTGACCTCGTGATTCCGGACCAGTGCGAACAGGACCTCCCAGAATCCGCCGGCGGCCAGGGTCACTACGTACACCGGCAGGAAGTACAGGAAACCATGCCAGAAACAGGCTCCGACGCTGGTGGCGTCATAGCCGATGCCGAAGCGCTCGAGCACCTCGCCACGCCATCCGCCAATGCCGCTGAGACCCATGTCTGCGAGTGCCGTATTCGCCTGAAGCCCGATGTTGTACATGCCCATGATGGCGACCGGGAGAGCCGCCAGGAACACGTAGATCATGATGCGTTTGAGGTCGATGCCGTCCCGCACGTGGGGCGCACCGCGGGTGACGTCGGCCGGCGAGTAGAAGATCGTGTCGACCATCTCGTAGATGGCTTCGAAGCGATGCAGTCTGCCGCCCTTGGAGAAGATCGGCTCAATGCTGTCGAGGGCTTTTCTTAGGCGCGACATCAGCCTTCCTTCTCGATCTGTTCCAGGTTATCCCGGAGGATCGGACCGTAATCGTACTTGCCCGGGCACACATAGGTACACAGGGCCAGGTCCTCCTCGTCCAGTTCCAGGCAGCCCAGTTTCTGGGCCATATCGGTGTCACGCACCAGGATGGCCTTGAGCAGCGGCGTCGCCAGTATGTCCAGCGGCATGACCCTTTCGTAGGAGCCAATCGGCACCATGGCGCGCGGGCTGCCATTCTGGGAGGTGTTGATGTCGAACTCCGACGGCCGTATGAGGCCGGAGAGAAACGCCTTGGTGACGGAGAACTTCTTGTGTCCCGGCCGGATCCATCCCAGGAACTCACGCTCGGTCGGTTCGTAGAGCGCCGATATCTGGTTGTGATAACGACCCAGGTAGGCTGCCCAGCCGGCGGCGCGGACGCCGGACAGGATCGATCCGGACAGCACCCTGATCTTGCCCGGTTTCAGGTGCGGCTCGATCAGCGTAGGCACGAACGCGCCCATCCGGGTCCGGACCAGATGAGGCTTCTCCACCGGGGGGCCGCCCACCGCCACGATGCGCTCCGGATTAAGCCGCCCGGTAACAAACAGCCGACCGATGGCAATGACATCCTGGAGGCCGATGTGCCAGACGGTACGCCCCGAACTCACCGGGTGAAGGAAGTGGATATGAGTACCCGCCAGCCCCGCCGGGTGTGGCCCCTCGAACTCCTCGACCTGCAGCCGCTGAACGTCCGCCGACGGAATATCGGCGCCGGGCGCCTTACACAGATAAACCGGGCCCTCGGTCAGTCCGGAGACCACCATCAGGCCGTGAACAAAGTCCTCCCGGGCCTGGGCCACGATCACCTGGGGATCGGCCGCCAGGGGATTGGTGTCGATGGCCGTGACGAAAATCGCGTCGGGATCACTGTCCGGCGTCGGCACCTTGCTGTACGGCCGGGTCCGGAATGCGGTCCAGAGTCCGGACGCCAGCAGATTACTCACCACGTCGCCCCGATTGAGGGAATACAACCTGTCGGGCGACCAGTGCCGGAAGCTCTCTTCCTGCTCTTCTGCATCCAGGTCGATGATCACCGCCTGCAGCACGCGTCTCGCGCCACGACGAATCTCGCGAACGATGCCGCCACCGGGAGACACGACCGCCACGGCGGGATTGTTTTTATCCGTGAAAAGGGGCTGCCCCAGCTTGACCCGCTCGCCTTCCTCTACTTGCAGGGTGGGTTTCAGCCCAACGTAATCCCGACCCAGAGCCGCGACCCGGGGAACGGGAGGGCCGCTTTCTATCCGCTGGTCCGGCGCACCGGACACGGGAAGATCGAGCCCCCTCCTGATCTTTACCCTCATAGACCTGTTTGTCCTCGAGAATCGTTAGCGGCGTCTTTATGGCCCCATCGGCCGCTTGCCCGAGACGGCGCCGACCGGACTCCGCCTGGGGGTACTTTGTTCATTTCAGGATGCCGAGCAAATTCTAACGGACCGACAAAAAAAATGCGCTACCAAACTTGCAGAAGCGCAATCGCTGTTTTGACAGCCGGACTTTTTACCCTGCAGCAAAACGGCACCGTCGTGATTGATCTCGATCAAGGAAACCCGCTGACTGATGTGTTAATTAATCATCTCGCACTCACAATAAGAACAAAAATATTGGGAGCGACGAAACCCGCCTTCTTCGGCGGGTTTCGTTTAAGCCGACCCCGAAGACTGCCAGTCCGTTCCAGGGCGGTGCTAACATTCGGCGTATGCCAGGCACAAATCCGGAGCAGCGATGACCATCGCAATTTCCAGATCCGGTCCGGTCACCACAGTCTCACTGGACCGTCCCGATCAGTGCAACGCCGTAGACCCCGCGACGGCCAAAGCGCTCCACCGGGCGTTCGTGGACTTCGAACAGGACACCCATGCCCGTGTCGGCGTACTCACCGGCTCGAGCGACGCGTTTTGTTCGGGATTCGATCTGAAAGTGCTCGCCTCGGGAGCCCGCGAATGGCTGGAAGATCTGCACTTTGGTGAAACGGGGGGGCCACCGCTCGGCCCCATGGGCCCAACGCGGCTGCGTCTTTCCAAACCCGTGATCGCAGCGGTCAACGGCGCCGCGGTCGCTGGTGGCATGGAACTGGCCCTGTGGTGTGACTTCCGCGTTATGGAAGCGCAGGCTTTCATGGGGGTCTACTGCCGTCGCTGGGGCGTGCCTCTGGTGGACGGTGGAACCGTGCGCCTGCCCCGCCTGGTCGGCCCCGGGCGGGCGATGGAACTCATTCTTACGGGCCGACGAGTGGACGCGGAGGAGTGTCTCCGAATCGGCCTTTGCGAGCACGTTGTGCCCCGGGGCGAGTCACGCACTTTCGCCGAACGTCTGGCCGCAGACATCGCCCGGTTCCCCAATGTCTGCATGCTGGCCGACCGGCGTTCCACCCTGACGCAGGCAGGCGTCCCGGTGGAGGATGCGATGAGAGACGAGTTCCGTCACGGGATTGCGGCCCTCAGCGCCGAGGGCATCGCCGGCGCCGATCGGTTCGCGCGAGGTCATGGCCGGCACGGAGATTTCGACGACCTGTGAGTTTGATGCGCGACATCGGGATCCGCGTCATACACTGAAAACGGGAATCCCGGACCCGACGAACGCCGTCCCGGGCAGCCCTTATTTTTCCAGCGTCCTTCAGATCCGGCGGGTAGATAACCCGATGGATGCCGCTCGTCCGGCCTAGAGTTCCTGCTCCCAGCGGATGTAGGGTACGCGCCCGAACACGTCCGCCTGCCAATTATCCCAAAAGCCATCTGTGTCCGGCGGATCACGATCGAACACGTTGCGGGCACCTACCGTGATCATGCCATTCCAGGGCGTCGCATACGCGACCTGGACGTCCCAGGTGACCCACGAAGCCAAGTAGCAGTCTTCGTCATCGTCGGCACAAAACGGCGCGTCGTTCTGCCGGCTGGTGTAGTTGCCGACGACAGTCGCCGAGTAGTCGCCCATGTTCCAGTTCACGGCCAGTTGACCGCGATTCTTCGGATAAAAGACAGTGCCGTCCAGGTGCAGCGTCCTCGTCGGGTCATCCACGTCGGATTCCTCGTACTCGAGCACATGGGTCCAGTACAGCGTCGACTTGAGATCGCCGAAACGGCCCATGGAGAATCCGTAACTGATCTCGGCGTCCAGGCCCTCGGTCTTCTTGGTACCGATGTTGGTGAGGAGGGACGTGATCGTGTCCAGTCGGCCGCCGGCCCGTCGTGTCACGTCGCCGACGGCATCGCCGGTCGCGCCAGCCTGGCGCAGGGCGAATTCCTCGTCCAGTTTCTGCTGTGACGTGAGTTCGGCCACCTCGTCCGTGATGTCGATGTAGTAGTAGTCGACACTCAGCGTGAGATCCTGCAGGGGATTGAGAACAAAACCGGCAGTCCACTGGTCCGACTCCGTGGGCTGCAGGTCCCGGTTCCCGCCGCGGATGCCGGTGTAAATATTGCTGAAACCCGTATCGTTGCAGGGATGCCCGGCGGGCAGGTCCTCCACGGGCACGTTGGCCCGGCCGTCGCCGTCCGTGTCCTCCGGGGTCAGCGAGCACTGCCAGGTGTCGATGACGTTCGCGCCCACATCGGAAGTCTGTATGGAGTACAGGTCGCGCAGGTCCGGCGCCTGGAAGCCTTTGCCGTAGGTTGCCCGCAGAAGCAGCACGTCCAGGGGCCGGAAAGCGACACTGGCCTTGGGATTGATCGTGGTGCCGAAGTCGTTGTAGTCGTCGTAGCGAACGGCCAGGTTGAGTTCCAGGTTGCTGACGACCGGGATTACGGTCTCGGCGAACAATGACTTCACCACCCGGGCCGCCGATACCGGGACCAGCTGCCCGACCGCGCCGAAGGCGTTGCCGGCCTGGGTCTGCTGGTCGAAGCTTTCGTCGAAATCCTCGTCCCGGTATTCGAATCCCAGCGCCACGGGCACCGGTCCGTTGTTCATCTGAAAGGCATCGAAGCTGACCTGCCCGTTGCCGCCCGTGATGCGGAAGTCGTACTCGCTCGACTGGGTGAAACTGATCCCCCCGGCCTGCTCCTGGATGCTGGCCAGCGACGTGTCCTGGACCCCAAAGACATCCAGCTCGCCGTTCTCGATGGCGGTATTCAGGCTTCGTGCCAGGACGAACCCCTGTCCCCTGTCCGTGGTGGACTGACGGCTCCAGTTGGCCCCCAGCTGCCAGTCCATTCCGCCGAGCCAGTCGATGGTGCCCTCCACGCCCGCCACGTAGTCCACCAGGGTATCCTCGAACGTGCTGTCCCGGGGACCGGTCGGCACATTCCGGTAAAGCAGCGAAAGATCAAAGGGCCCCTCCACCTGGAAGTCGTTGACCCCGTCACCGTCGGTGTCGAACTCGAACTGCTGGCCGGGGAAAGGCTGTCCGTCCGCATTGGTCGGATTGGCCGGGTTGGTCGGGTTGTTCGGAGTGTCCTGCGACCAGTTGACACCGAAGATGGGAGACGGCGCATAACGGCCGACGGACTCGTTGTGGCTGAACAGTCCCTGGGCGTAAAAGGCCGTGCGCTCCGTTATCTCGTAATCCGCGTTGACGAAGAAACTCTTGGTGTCATTGTCCGCGATCGTCGCGGAGGTCGATGCAAACGTATACCGACAGATGCCCTCGCCGCCGGGGAACGCATCCTCGAAGGAGTTGGGATAGTCCGGATCCGAACCCACCTCCTCCGGGCAACGCGGATCGGCGAATATGCCAAGCGGCAGGAATCCGCCGGTAGGATTCCGGGGATCGTCGGTGGCAAGGTACGCGAAATAGGAAGACGGATATCCGAGGGCGCTGGCTCCCTCGGACGTGAAACTGCGATCCGCGTCGTACACCAGGTCGCGCTGCTGGGAGTCGAAGGCAAAAGTAACATTGCCCTTCGCCCCGCTGAACCCTCGTAGTCCTTTCGGGTGATGATGTTGACCACGCCTCCGATGGCATCGGTCCCGTAGATCGCCGAGGCCCCGTCCCTCAGCACCTCGATCCGCTCCACCGCGGCCAGCGGGATCAAGGTCAGGTTCTGGACCGTACCCTGCTCGGCGGGATAGCCGGCCAGGCGACGACCGTTGATCAAGACCAGGGTCTTGTCCGCCCCGACACCTCGCAGGTTTACGGAATTGAGGGATTGCGACGTGTTGCCGCTCTGCTGGCTTTGGGAGCCGAACGTGTTGTAGGTGGTCTGCCGGAGGACGTCGGCTACGTTGAGGTCACCGGAGCGGTCGATGTCCTCTCTGCTGATGACGGTCAACGGCTGGGGTCCTTCTACGTCCACCCGCTTGATGCGGCTGCCGGTGACGGTGACCTTCTCCTGGACCGCCACCTCGTCCTGGGCGATTGCTGTGCCCGCGGTTCCGATCGCCACGCCGGAGAGGGCCGCCAGGGCTGCGCGAACGGCCCCTCTCACCCCGCTGCTCTTGTCCAAACCAACCTCCCCTGCCGCTCCCTGCGGCGCCGGTTTCAGAACACGATTCCCGGAGCCGTAGCCACGACCCCGGTGCCCGGTAAATCGCCGGGGAGACATTACCTTACGAGGCATTTCTCGTCATGCTGCCCTGCAGCATCGTCGTCAGGCCGCCGACGGCTGAACAGCGGCCCCGCATACCGGCTCTCCCGGGGTGGCCAGCCGACCTCCGAACCGCCTTAGACAAAGGCGCAGGAATGCAGAGCGATGGCGGTGATATGGTGCCGGATGGGATACCCGGTAAGTGAACAGTGATAAGGGCATGATGTCCAATATCCGAGGCAGTTCGGGGGTCGCCGATTTGGCGGCGTTCCGGGGCTCGCCGATAATGAACGCCGCATGCCTCCACCCGGCCAACACCTGGGAGCGAACAACCCCATGAGACAGATCCTGATCCTGCTGGGCCTGACGAGCGGCCTCGCCTTCGCGGATGAGGGGATGTGGACGCCGGACAACTTCCCCTCTGCGACCGTGAAGGAAAAGTACGGCGTCGACATCGACCAGGACTGGCTCGACCGGGCCCGCCTCGCTACCGTACGGCTAAGCACACCCAGCGGCGGATGCACGGGATCCCTTGTTTCATCGAATGGCCTTGTGCTCACGAATCGCCACTGCGTGGACGCCTGCGTGGCGGAGCACACCAGCGAGGAGTCCAACGTCTGGGAAACGGGTTTCTACGCCAGGCATCCCGGCGAGGAGGCGACCTGCTCCGCCACCAACCTGGAATTCCTCGACGGCCTGGAAGAGATCACCTCCATCGTCCGCGAGGCCGTCGCCGGACTAGACGAGGTAACGGCAAACAATATCCGGAAACAGACCCTGACACGCCTTGAACAAGCCTGCGAGGAGGCATCCGAGGGAGCGCTGAAGTGCGAAACCGTGGCCCTCTACAATGGCGGCCAGTACTTCCTGTACAAGTACCGGCGCTTCGACGATATCCGCCTGGTGTTCGCTCCGGACATCAAGATCGGGGAGTTTGGCGGCGACCCGGATAACTTCAACTTTCCTCGATGGACGCTGGATATGGCCTTTCTCCGCGCCTATCGCGGCGACCAGCCCATCGCCAGCCCGGCGTACCTCAAGTGGCGACCTGAGGGAGCCGACGCCGGCGACCCCGTCTTCGTGACCGGGCATCCCGGCGGAACCGATCGCCTGCTGACCACCGCCGAGTACGAGTTCATGCGGCAGGTGACCATCCCGTTCTGGCTCATGAGATACGTTGAGCTTCGTGGACGCTACCGACAATTCGCCGCCCAGGACGAGGAAGCATTCCGGATCGTCCAGGAAGATCTGAAGCTCCTGGAGAACAGCGTCAAGATTCGCCGTAACGAGCTGCAGGCACTCCTGGATCCCCGATTCCTGGAGACAAAACGCCGAGAGGAGGCGCGGTTTCGAACCGCCGTCGCGGAGAATCCGGAGTTGGCCTCCACCGTGTACGCGTGGCACCAGATCGCCCGGGCACAGGACGCATATCTTTCATTTTATGAGCCCTTTGTTCTGATAGAGGGTCGTGGCGCCCTGCAGGGTGATCTCCTCGCCTACGCGCGCATCCTGGTCCGGGCCGCCGCTGAACGGGAAAAGCCGAACCAGGCGCGCCTGCGGGGATATACGGATGCCAGTCTCACCAGCCTGGCGCAGTTCGTGCTGTCCCAGGCGCCCGTGCACAAGCGACTGGAAGAGCTGGAGATCGCTTTTGGCCTTGAGAAGCTGCAGGAACTACTGGGGCACGATCACCGGCTGGTCCGAAAGATCCTCGGCAACGAGTCGCCACGTTCCATGGCTGCCCGTCTAGCCAGCGGGACGACGCTGGACGACCCGGAGGTGCGCCGGAAACTTTGGGGAGGCGGAGCCAGGGCCATCGAGCGGTCGAAAGACCCGATTATTCGCCTGATGCGCGCGCTGGAAGAAGACTCCCGTTTCCTGTTAAAGCGTTACCAGGACGAATACGAGGCACCGATCGCAGAGGCCCACGAGCGGCTCGCAAAGGCCCGGTTTGCCATCTTCGGCACCGAGGTTTATCCCGACGCCACATTCACGTTCCGCATCTCCTACGGCGACGTTCGCGGCTGGGAGGAACGCGGGCAGGAGATTCCGCCGTTCACCTACCTGGAGCAGGCCTATGCCCGAGCCACAGGCGAGAAACCCTTCGCTTTATCGGAGGCATGGCTTGAGCCCCAGTCGAAGCTCGACATGGCGACGCCGTTCAACTTCGTGTCGACGCTGGATCTCACGGGCGGAAACTCCGGCAGCCCGGTCATCGACGCCGAGGGCAATATCGTCGGGCTGGCGTTCGACGGCAATCGTCATTCCATCGCCGGCAGCTTCTGGTACGACATCGAGACAAACCGCGCGATCGCCGTCCATCCGGCGATCATGCTGGAGGCTCTGGAGAAGGTTTACGGCGCCGACCGCATCCTGGCCGAAATGGAGTTCGCGACCGCCAGGCACTGACATCTCCGCGATACACCCATGATGGGTGGTCGGCCACGTGCAGTGGGGCGCGAGAGGATGACACTTGCGGCGGATGGTGGGCCGTGAAGGACTCGAACCTTCAACCAACGGGTTAAAAGCCCGCTGCTCTACCATTGAGCTAACGGCCCGACCGCGGGAAGCCGCGCATTTTACAGCAAGCCCGTTGGCTCAGAAACCCACACTGCCCGTCGCGGCCCCGTTATCCCATAATAGCGTCACCGAGTGTCTGAATGATGGGAGTATTGCTCCATGTGCCGATGGATAGCTTACACGGGTCCGGACATCCCCATGAGCATCGCACTGATCGACGCGAAACACTCGCTGCTCGTCCAGAGCGAGCGATCGAAGCTCGGCGCGGAGCCGATGAACGGAGACGGTTTCGGCGTGGGCTGGTATTCCCGCCATATGGCGACGCCGGGGGTCTACCGGGACGTGCGCCCTGCATGGAACGACGAAAACTTTCGGGACGTGACCGCCCACATTCGTTCGCGGATGTTCCTGGCCCACATCCGGGCGACAACGGGCACAGCCGTTCAGCGCAGCAATTGTCACCCGTTCAGGCATGGCCGGTGGCTTTTCCAGCACAACGGCTTGATACCCGGCTTTCATCTCCTGCGCCGAGAACTGATGTTCGAGGTGCACACCGATTACTTCGACAGCATCCAGGGGACCACCGACTCGGAGGTGATCTTCCACCTGGCGCTCACCTATGGGCTCGAGAGCGACGCGCCTCGCGCGCTGGCCCGCACAGTGGCGACGGTCGAGGAACACATGAGACACCACGGCATCAGCGACGAGTTCCAGTTCTCCGCGGCTGCCGCCGACGGGGAATCCATCTATGCCGTACGGTATGCCGATCACGGCACACCGCGAACACTGTTTTATGCGACCGAGCTTGACGTATTGATGGAACTGGATCCGGAGCTGAAGGCCATTCCGGAAGGCAGCATCGTAGTGGTATCGGAGCCGCTGGGCGAAACGGTTCACTGGGAAGAAGTCCCGCCGGGCACCATCATCCGGGCCGGTCCCGGCAGCGTCCACATCGAGCCGTTCGGGCCGGTCTGAAGCAGCTCTGCCCCGTCAGGGCTCGTCGTGACAGACAGACGCCACGAAGTCCTCGAATCGCTGCCCCTGGATCTTGACGTGCCCCTTGGTGCATGCCTCGGCCCGGGATTCATCGCCGGCCAGGATGGCTTGCACAATGTCACGATGCTCTTCCAGTGATCGCCTGACCCGGTTCCGGACCTTGAGTTGCAGCCGCCGGTACGGCTGCAGACGGGTCTTCAGCTGACGGGTCTGTTCCTCCAGGAAACGATTCTGGCTCGCCCGGTAAATGCAGGCGTGAAAGCGCTCGTTTTCGTAATAGTAGGCGTCCGAGTCGCCGACTTCGGCGGCTTTCTCACACTTCGCCAGAGATTCCTTGAGTGCTTCCGTTTCCTGCGGGGTGATGCGCCGCGCGGCCAGCCGAGCGCACATACCCTCGAGCTCGGCCATCACCTCGAACATTTCCACGAGTTCCGGAAGCCCGATGCGCGTGACGAATGCACCCCGCTTGGGAATCATTTCGACCAGCCGGACAGCGGCCAGCTGCTGAAGCGCCTCTCGGACGGGGGTCCGTGAAACCCCGAACCGCTCCGTGAGACTGGACTCGTCCAGACGCTGACCCGGTGCGAACTCGCCCTGGACGATGGCATCCTCCAGGGCATCCCGGAGGATCTGGGCTCTGGACTGGTCCGGTTTACTCATTGCCTCTCCCGAAGGTTGTTTCCGGCGCGCCGCCCACGTCGGCGGCGTTCTGCGGACAGACGATTGTCATCCCCCTACGTTTCCCGTCCGAACACCAAAGTATTGACAGGCACAGCAATCGTCCCTAGCGTTTGTATACGAAAAAAAATATTTCGTATACAAACTAGGAGGAGCGGGCATGAGATTGCAAGTATCGAAAGTGGCCCTGTTCGCCATTCTGGCGACGGTGTGCGCAGGGTCTGCGAGTGCTGAAACCGTACTGAAGGCATCCCACCAGTGGCCGGGAGGCAAGGGAGACGTACGCGACGAGATGGTCCAGTTGATTGCCCGCGAAGTCGCCGCGGCCGACGTCGGGCTGACGATCCGGGTGTATCCGGGAAAATCTCTGTTCAAGCCCAAGGAGCAGTGGTCAGCCATCACCAAGGGGCAGCTGGACATCACTGCGCTGCCGCTCGACTACGCCAGTGGTCGGCATCCCCAGTTCAGCGCGACCCTGATGCCCGGACTGGTCAAGAACCACGACCACGCGAAGCGCCTGAACTCCTCCCCCTATATGGATGAGATCAAGAAGATCATCAACGACGCCGGCGCGATGGTCCTGGCGGATGCCTGGCTCGCCGGTGGATTCGGCTCGACCAAGAACTGCATCCTGGAGCCCGAAAGCGCCAAGGGACAGGTATTTCGTGCCGCCGGGCCGGCTTTCGAACAAATGCTGGCGGGCGCGGGGGCCTCTATTGCGTCCATGCCAAGCTCGGAGATCTACACGGCCATGCAGACCGGCGTGCTGGACGCGGCCAACACCAGCTCCGGCAGCTTCGTGTCCTACCGGATCTACGAACAGGTCAAGTGCCTCACAGCACCGGGTGATCATGCCCTGTGGTTCATGTACGAGCCGGTGCTGATGTCCAGGGCCAGTTGGGACAAGTTGACACCCGAGCAGCAGGCCGCCCTGAAGGCGGCGGGCCAGAAGGCCGAGGATTATTTCTTCGAGGAGGCCAAGGGCCTGGACTCCAAGATGGAACAGGTGTTCCGCGATGCCGGCGTCGAGGTCGTCCACATGACCAAGGAACAGGCGGATGCCTGGATCGCAATCGCCAAGGAAACCTCCTATAAAAACTTCGCGGAGAACGTTCCCGGTGGCGCTGAAATCATAGAGAAGGCGCTGGCCGTCCAGTAACGGGGCCACGGTCGACGCGTCGGCAGGCGCGAACTGCAACTGCCCCGCGTCGACCAGCCACGTTCCCACGCTCACCCCGGGGGCACCTGCGATGAACGCTTTCGTGCGCGGCGTCACGCTGCTGTCTCAGGCCTGCGGAGTCATTGCCGCGCTGTGCCTGGCAGCGGCCTGCCTGGTCGTATGTCAGATGGTGGTCCTGCGTTATGGGCTGGGCGCCTCGACCATTTGGCAGACAGAGTTCGTTACTTACGCCGTGGTTGCCTCCACATTGATCGGCAGTCCGTACGTGCTACTTGCCCGCGGGCACGTGAACGTCGACCTCCTGCCCCACTACCTCGGGCATACAGGGCGGATGATCCTGGCGCTGATCGCTTCCGTGCTCGGTCTGGCATTCTGCCTGGTCCTTGGCTGGTCCGGCTGGCTCTACTTTCACGAGGCCTGGGTAGAGGGCTGGGTCACGGAAACCGTCTGGGCCCCACCGCTGTGGATCGTGTTGTTCCCCCTGCCCGTCGGCATAGGCATCCTGACGCTGCAGTACGTGACCGACATCGTGTGCCTCGTTACGGGTAGAGATCTCCCCTTCGGAATGAAACCGGCCGATAGACCATTGCACCCGGAGGAACTCGAATGACGCCGCTCGAGGTCGCCGGGGTTGTAGGAATCGTGACTATTCTGCTGCTGGCGACAGGGATTCCCATCGCTTTCGGACTGGGAATCGTCTCAATCATGTTTCTGGTGATCTTCGAGGGTCCTGGGAGTCTGAACTTCCTCGGCGAGATCTTCTTTGCCGGCCTATCCGAATTTACGCTCGTCTCGATACCCATGTTTATCGTGATGGGCGCGGCCATCGCCGCGTCTCCCGCGGGTCGCGACCTCTATGAAGCGCTCGATCGCTGGCTCTACCGCGTGCCCGGCGGGCTGGTCATGTCGAATCTCGGTGCCTGCTCGATCTTCGCCGCCCTGAGCGGCTCCTCGCCTGCCACCTGTGCCGCGATCGGCAAAATGGGAATCCCTGAAATGCGGCAGCGGGGTTACCCGGACGCGCTCGCCACGGGTGCCATTGCCGCGGGCGGTACGCTGGGCATCCTGATACCCCCCAGCGTCACAATGATCGTCTATGGCGTGGCGACCGAAACGTCCATCGGGCGACTTTTCATCGCCGGCCTGGTGCCCGGATTCATGCTCACTGCAATGTTCATGGCATGGGCGATCTTTTATGCCTGGCGCAAGGGCTACAGTTTCGAAATGTCGTCCGTCGGCTTCAGCCTGCGCGAAAAACTGATTCTGCTGCCACGGGTCCTGCCATTTCTCGCGATCATCGTGGGAATCCTGTACGTCCTCTACGGCGGCGTGGCGACGCCCTCGGAAGCCGCCGGCGTCGGCGCCATGTTCTGTTTGTTGCTCGTCATCGTCATCTACAAGATGTGGCAGCCCCAGAATATCTGGGGCGTATTCAGTTCCAGCATGCGCGAGAGCGTCATGATCATGATGATCATCGCCGCCTCCGAGCTTTTCAGCTACATGCTGTCGACCCTGTTCGTTACTCAGTCGATCGCCGAGTGGATCGCCGCGCTCGAGGTCAACCGCTGGGTACTGATGGGCGTCATCAACGTTTTCCTTCTGGTCGCCGGATTTTTCCTTCCGCCAGTCGCGGTCATCCTGATGACTGCGCCGATCCTGCTGCCAATCATTACAAGCGTGGGTTTCGACCCTTACTGGTTCGCCGTAATTCTGACCATCAACATGGAAATCGGGCTGATCACGCCACCCGTCGGCCTGAACCTTTACGTCATCAACGGCATCGTACCGGACGTCAGATTGCCGACCGTGCTTTGGGGCGCCCTGCCGTTCATGCTGCTGATGATTCTCGGCATCGTCATCCTGTCTGTGTTCCCGGGCATCGTCACCTGGCTCCCGGACCTCCTCATGGGACCCTCGATGTGACCGCCCCGGGCGGTGGAGATTGTGGCTGCGAAGTGAATTCGGATGACTGAGCGCAACTGGAACACCCACGGCGCGAATCGAAATGCGCGCCTCGAAAGAGCCAGTTCACTGGCCCATGGCAAACAGGTCGAGCCATCCGACATCGGCAGGCTCCTAGAGGCAGTCATCGAACCCGGTGACCGAGTGTGCCTGGAGGGCAACAATCAGAAACAGGCGGATTTCCTCGCCAAGGCTCTGGCATCGGTCGATCCCGGCAAGGTATATGACCTGCACATGGTGCAGTCGGTACTGGCCCTGCCCGAGCATCTGGACGTTTTCGAGCGTGGCATCGCCGCCAGGCTCGACTTTTCCTTTTCCGGCCCCCAGAGCGGACGGCTAGCGAAGCTGGCCGGCGAAGGCCGGCTGAACATAGGCGCCATCCACACGTATCTCGAACTCTTCGGCCGCTATTTCGTCGACCTTACGCCGCGGGTGAGCCTGATAGCGGCACAAGCGGCGGACGCAGCGGGCAACCTGTATACGGGACCGAACACCGAGGACACCCCGGCGATTGTCGAGGCGACTGCATTCAAGAGCGGTATCGTCATCGCCCAGGTGAATGAGGTCCTGGATCAGCTGCCCCGGGTCGATGTGCCCGCAGACTGGATTGACTTCGTGGTGCAGAGCCCGACGCCCCATTACATCGAGCCGCTGTTTACACGTGATCCGGCAAGAATCTCCGAGATCCAGGTCCTGATGGCCATGATGGCCATCAAGGGCATCTATGCCGAATACGGCATCGACCGGCTGAATCATGGAATCGGCTTTGATACGGCTGCAATCGAGCTATTGCTACCGACCTATGCGGCCGACCTGGGTCTCAAGGGCAAGATCTGCCGGCACTGGGCCTTGAACCCGCACCCGACGATGATTCCCGCCATCGAGGCCGGCTTCGTCGAGACAGTCCACTCGTTCGGTTCTGAGCTCGGCATGGAGGCCTATGTGGCCGCGCGCCCGGATGTTTTCTTCACCGGTCCGGATGGCAGCATGAGATCGAACCGGGCCTTTTGTCAGGCCGCGGGTCACTATGCCTGCGACATGTTTATCGGATCGACGCTTCAGATCGATCTTGGCGGAAACAGTTCCACGGCAACTCTGGGCCGCATTGCGGGCTTTGGCGGCGCCCCGAACATGGGCGCGGATGCCCGGGGCCGGCGCCACGCCAGTCCGGCTTGGCTCAGGGCAGGCAAGGAAGCCACTGTCGACAGCACGGCCCTCCCGCGGGGAAAGAAACTTGTGGTCCAGATCGTCCCGACCTTCCGGGGTCAGATGCGACCGGCCTTCGTCGAGCGACTCGATGCCTGGGCGCTGGCCGAAAGCGCAAACATGGCCCTGCCGCCAGTGATGATCTATGGAGACGACGTCAGCCACATATTGACGGAGGAAGGAATTGCAAATCTCCTGCTGTGCCGTGACGAGGCGGAACGCGAACAGGCCATACGCGGCATCGCCGGCTATACGGAAGTCGGTCTCGGACGCGACAAGCGCATGGTCGAGAACCTGCGTGATCGCGGCGTGATTCGCCGCCCCGAAGACCTCGGCATCGACAAACATCTTGCAACTCGCGACCTTCTGGCGGCGCGATCCATCAAGGACCTGGTGCGTGCCTCGGGCGGGCTCTACGACCCCCCGAAGCGATTCCGAAACTGGTGAGTCATTCACCATCATGGAGCCTTGCGATGGAAAAACTTCAGTTTGAGTTCAGCGGCGGGCGTCCCCCGGCTGCCGGGTCGCCGGCCAGCCTGGTGGGTGTCGTGGCTTCCGGAAATCTCGAGGTGCTGGTGGAAAGCGTGCCCCTGGGCGGGGCATGTCGAATCGATGTGAGTACGCCCGTCACCGGTTTCACGCATGTCTGGGAGGCGGTTCTCGAAGACTTCTTTGCGCGACACCCGGTGGCCGACGTCAGAGTGTCTATCAACGATATGGGGGCCGCGCCGGCGGTCGTCAGCCTGAGGCTCGACCAGGCGGTCGAAGAGTTCCTGGGCACCCGGCCGTGAGTCGAAGTTTTTTTGAAGCGACGGCCAGACGCCGTGTCCTCGGTCTGCTGGACCCCGATTCCTTCGAGGAATTGTTGCCGCCGACGGAGCGAATCACCAGTCCCCATCTGCCGGAACTGGGCGTTCCCTGTGCGTTTGACGACGGTATCGTCATCGGCCGCGGCCGCCTGGATTCGCAATCCGTATTGATCGCGGCCCAGGAAGGCGGCTTCATGGGCGGCGCGGTTGGCGAAATACATGGCGCGAAGCTCACCGGGCTCCTCGAACGGGCCCTGGACGAACGCCCGGCTGCCGTCTTACTCCTGATCGATTCAGGTGGTGTGCGTCTGCATGAGGCCAATGCCGGCCTGATCGCCATTTCGGAGATCATGCGCGCCCTGTTTGAAGTGCGCGCCCTCAGGGTCCCGGTGATTTCTCTCGTCGGTGGCCAGACGGGCTGCTTCGGGGGCATGGGTATCGTCGCCTGCTGCTGCGACACCGTGGTGATGAGTGAGGAAGGACGGCTTGGACTCTCCGGGCCGGAGGTGATCGAGACCGCCCTCGGCGTCGAGGAGTTCGACTCCCAGGACCGGGCCCTAGTCTGGCGTACCGTTGGCGGTAAACATCGTTATGTAATGGGCGACGCTGATTGTCTGGTGAAGGATGACATCGCCGCCTTCAGGCAGGCCTGCCTGGCGTCCGTGGCCAAGCGGACAGACTTCTCTCTCGCAGTGCTCGTCGACGAGCATGAGCGCTTGAGAAGCCGCCTCGAACGATTCCGCGGGTGCGCCGATGCACTGGACATCTGGGATCGCTGCGGCATTGCCAACCCGGAGCGATTGCCGCTGCTGGATAACGAGGCGTTCCTGGCAGCCGTGAATCGAGGGGCCGACTGAGATGGACGTCGGCGCTCTGCTCGATGCGCTCTTTCCTGCCGGCCACGCGGTCAAACGCGAAGAGCTCTTGCTTTGCGGCACTGGCCAAGCGGGAGATCAGACGGTTTCCGTTGTCGGGACCGTGGAAGCCAGTCCCATCGGTGTCGAGCTCGCGCTGCAGCTTGCCGGCGAAGTTTTGAAGATCGTTCAGGCGCATCGGGGTCGGCCGATTCTTCTGCTTGTCGATACCATCGGCCAGCGGCTCAGCCGTCGCGATGAGTTAATGGGAATCAACCGATATCTCGCCCACCTGGCGAAGTGCATCGAGACCGCCCGTCTGCACGGCCATCGCATCGTCAGCCTCGTCTACGCCCAGGGTGTCAGCGGCGGCTATCTCTCTTCCGGAATGCTCGCAGACGCTTGCTTCGCGTTGCCGGATGCGGAAATCCGTGTCATGAGCCTGCCCGCCATGGCCCGTGTCACCAAAATCCCGCAGGACCAGCTGGCGACGCTCAGCCGGTCTTCCCCGGTTTTCGCGCCGGGCGTGACCAACTATCTGAAGATGGGAGCGCTCGACGCCCTGTGGGAAGGGAAGCTTGCCGACTGTCTCCTGGCTGCCCTGAAAGGCCCGACCACCGGAGACCTGCGTCGCGAGTTCGGCGAACAGCGGAGTGGTCGGAAACAAGCAAGGTCCATTTCGCAGCGAGCCCGCAGGGATGAGATCGCCTGAAGTCCTGAAACGCCACGACCTGGTTTGGTTCGACGCGGCGGGGCAGGACGCGGGGATCAGCACCACAAACCGTGTCGACGCAGACATCGTGCACCAGTGGATCGCCCGGGAACGGCCCCTGATCGCAGCCCGACGCCCGGCCGACACACCTGTCGACCGTTGCGCTCTCGGACTGCCTTTGCCGCCCCACAGGGGCAAACGTCGGATCGCACTGCTGGCCCGGACTGCGACCATCCGGAAGGTCCGATCCCCGCCCACGTTGGAGTGCGTCATTGTTACGGCGCCGCCCCAATACCAGGATCCGCTGCGGACGCTGGAAAGCCGCAGCCGTGATGCCGGAATCCGCTTCCGGGTATTTGGTTCCCTGGCCTGGCAATACCTCACCGGCGAGACCTACGTCTCCCCCGGTTCCGACCTGGACCTGCTGTGGAAGCCGGCAAGCCTGACCGAAATCAGACGAGGCCTGGACGTGCTATCCGACTGGGAACGGACGTCGCCCATCAGGGCCGACGGCGAGATCGTGTTGCCCGACTGTACGGGAGTTTCCTGGCGCGAACTGGCGGCGGAACCGCGGACCGTGCTCGTGAAAGGGACCGGCGGTGTCGCCATGAGAGCCGTTACGGATCTGTGCCTGTTGTTCGCTACGGAGATGGAATGCAGAACGCACGCTATTCAGTCTGCTGGTTCTCACGACGCCCCCTAGCGCCAATCGGGCGCCTGGCGGTTCGCAGCCTCCACACCGAGCTCGCGCTTACGCCAAAGCCGGGACTGGTCAGCCCACAGGACACAGGCAGTCACACCGATATGGACGCAGGTACTTTCATGCGCAGCCTGTTCGCGCTGCGCGGCTACTTCGGTGACATTACCTCGGCGGGGGCGTCGGGCGCTGAACTCCCGGATCTGCAGGCACTGGGCGTGGCCGCAGAAAGGCGCATGTTGTCGGCCACGGACGGGATCAATACCCACCGGGGCGCGATATTCAGTCTCGGGCTGCTCGCTGCCGCCACCGGCTGGCTGATACACCGCGATCGATCCCCGTGCGGGGCCCGGATAGGCGAGACCGTGTCTCGGCTGTGGGGCTCGGCAATCCTCGCTGCCACGCCCCGTCTGAGGGTCGGCCTGAGCCACGGTCTGACGATGGCGCGCCGCTATGGGGCCGGCGGTGCACGGACAGAGGCGGCGCTGGGTTTCCCGACGCTTTTCGGGATCGGTTTGCCCACGCTCAGGCGCACGCTGGGCTCCACCGGCAGCAAACGACTTGCTCTGGTGCAGACACTTTTCAGTCTCATGGCCGTGCTCGACGACACCAACCTGCTCTATCGCGGGGGTCGGTCCGGCCTGGATCGGGTCCAGGCCTCCGCACGGGAGTTTCTGGATGCCGGCGGCATCTACCGACCGGACTGGGAGAGACACGCCCTGCAAATCCATCGTCAGGTCGTCTCGCAGAAGCTGTCGCCGGGAGGCAGCGCAGATTTGCTGGCGGCCAGCTGGTTCGTCCATCAGGTTCAGAGAGCCTACGCATGGGCCTAGGCATCCTGTGTCCCGGCCAGGGAAGCCAGCACCCGGCGATGCTGGATATGCTGGCTGGCAGCGTCGCCGCCCAAGGCATCCTGTCCGAGTCCAGTGAGGCCTTTGGCCAGGATCTGCGCGCGCTGGCGAAGACCTCTGCCGAAATCTATCGCAATCGCATTGCGCAGCCATTGCTGTGCGCTACCGAGATGGCCACCTGGGCCGCACTGAAAGACACGCTGCCCGTTCCCAGGGTGTTCGCCGGTTATAGCCTGGGCGAGCTCGCAGCGTATGGCTGCGCCGGTGCACTCTCGCCGGCGGACCTGGTCGATCTGGCAAGTCACCGGGCACGACTGATGGATGCGGCGACAGAAAAAGCCGGCGCGTTGTTCGCCGTCCGCGGCCTACCGCGCCGGCAGGTCGAAGCCCTGTGTCAAAAATTCGGCGCGGAGATCGCCATCATCAATGGTGATGATCGCTTCATCATCGGCGCAGCCGCCGATGCCGCGGCTGCGTATCGGGCGGCTGCCATCGGTTGCGGTGCGGCTGTTACGCGCTTGCCCATCGAGGTAGCGGCTCATACCCGATCGCTCACTGCTGCCAGCCAGGCGTTTAGAGCGCGTTTGAACGATTCGAATCTGGTTGCTCCTGCGGTGCCCGTGCTCGCCGGTGTAAACGGCATGCCCATACGAAATCGCCAAGAAGCTATCGAAGTGTTGTCGCGGCAGATCTCTACCACCATTGACTGGTCCGCATGCCTGCGTGCATTGCCCGAGTTCGGCTGCACAGTGCTGGTGGAACTCGGTCCAGGCAGCGCCTTGTCGCGCATGGCCCGCGAACAGTTTCCGGATCTCCCTTCCCGCTCGGTCGCCGACTTCCGCAGCCTCGAGGCCGTCATCGACTGGGTCTACAAATTCCTGCCCCGGCAGAAAAGTCAGGGTTGACCTGATCGACTCGATGCGACGCGGACGGCCGGGTCAGCGATACCGGGTCGGATCGGCCACGCCCGCCGCCTCGAAACCGGCCCTGCGCAGGCGGCAGGAATCACAGACGCCGCAAGCTCTGCCCAGCTCATCGGCTTGATAACAGGAGACGGTCAGCGAGTAATCCACGCCCAAGGCCATTCCGCACTCGATGATCTCCGCCTTGGTCAGCCCGATGATCGGCGTCTCGATGCGCACCGGCTTGCCTTCGACAGCGGCCTTTGTGGCCAGGTCGGCCATCGCCTGGAATGCAGCGATGTACTCCGGTCGGCAGTCCGGGTAACCGGAATAGTCGAGTGCATTAACGCCGATGAAGATGGCGTCCGCTGCCGCCACCTCGGCCCAGCCGAGCGCCAGGGCCAGAAACACGGTGTTACGCGCAGGCACGTAGGTCACCGGTATGCCGTTCGTCGGCGTCTCCGGTACCCGGATACCCGTATCGGTCAGTGCCGAGCCCCCGATCCCGGCAAAATCGATCTTCATCGTCCGGTGCTCGGTAGCCCCGAGGCCGCGCGCCACCGCTCGGGCTGCCTCGAGCTCGGCCCGGTGCCGCTGGCCATAGTCGAAGCTCAGTGCGCGACAGATATATCCGTCGTCGCGCGCAATGGCCAGTGCGGTGGCCGAGTCCAGCCCCCCGGATAGAAGAACGATGGCGCTGCGCTCCGAGTTGTTCATTTGCCCGGCACATCCCCCCAGATGATTTTGTGTAACTGGAGCTGGAGCCGAACCTCGAGTCGGTCTTCAAGCACCCACTCACTCAACTGACCCGGGTCCAGCTGACCCCAACTGGGCGAAAAAAATACCTGGCACCTCTCGGTCAAGCGCTCTTCCGAAAGCATGTCTCTGGCCCATTCGTAGTCGGCTCGATCACAGATGACGAACTTGACGACGTCCCGGGGGCCCAGGTAGCTCAGATTCTCCATCATGTTGCGGGCGCTTTCCCGGGAACCGGGCGTCTTCAGGTCGACTACCCGGACCACCCTGGGATCCACACCGCCCACATCCAGAGCGCCGCTGGTCTCCAGCGAAACCCGGTAGCCGGCGTCACATAGTCGCACGAGGAGAGCCGGACAGCGGCGCTGGGCCAGCGGCTCGCCGCCGGTCACGCAAACGTGGGTGACCCCGTAGTCCGCCACGGCGTCCAGAACCTCGTCCAGGGACATCCACCGCCCGCCGTGAAATGCGTAGGCGGTGTCGCAATAACCGCAGCGAAGCGGACAGCCGGTCAGCCTGACAAACACGGTGGGCCAGCCGGCGTGGGCGGCCTCCCCCTGAATGGACAGGAAAATCTCGGTGATCCTGAGCCTTTCCAGGGACTCGAGGTCGCTCTTGGCGCTCGCGGACATGGGCTCGCCGACTATCCCGCCTTAGCGGCCCTCCGCCTTCATGCGGTCGAGACGCTGCCCCGCAAGCCTGGCCGCCGTACTCTCCGGATACTGTTCCACCACGGAAGTCAGTGCCTCTCGGGCCGGACCGTACTGTCCGAGTTCGTACCTGCAGTAACCCACCTTGAGCAGGGCGTCCGGCAGCTTCCTGGACTGTGGATACTGTTGCACTGCCTTCTGGAATTCTGCCAGGGCCTCTGTGTACTTCTGGGTCACGTAGTAGGTTTCACCCAGCCAGTACTGGCTGTGCCCGGCAAGATCGCTGTTGGGGTACTCGGTCAGGAACTGCTGGAACCCGGCACGGGCCTCCGCGTAACGGCCTTCCTTCAGGAGATCGAAAGCCGATTGATAGCTTGCCCGTTCAGAGCCCCCGGATCCCGCTGGCCGGGCCGCCGCCGCACTCGCCCCGGCACTGGCGCCGACGCCGCCGACGCTCTGCCCGGCAGACCCCGCACCGCTGGCCACGGGCGCAGCGGTGCCCTCGATCATCTGCAGACGCCGGTCGATGTCCAGATACTGATCACGCTGGCGCGTTGCCGCCCCCTCGGACTCGTACCGCAAGGTCTCCACATCGCCTCGTATCTCGCGTATCTCGCGCTGTATGTCGGCAACCTGACCCGCCAGTTCCACCAGACTGTCATTGTCCGCCAGTCGCTCGACCTTCTGCAGCCGATCATCGATCTCGGTCAGCTTGATCAGCACCGGATCCTCGCTGGGGGGCGTCGTGACACAGCCGGCCACGCCGATCAGCAAGACCGCTGCGCCACTCGTAACTCGGGCTCTCATGGATATCATTATCATTCGCTGTAGGCGATCTCGACGCGGCGATTTTTCGCCCAGGCCTGCTCGTCGCTGCCCGGATCGGCCGGTCGTTCCTCGCCATAACTGACGGTGGTGATCTGCACGCTGCTCACGCCTTGCAGCATTAACGCCTGCCGGACCGCCTGGGCACGTCTTTCACCCAGACCGATGTTGTACTCCCGCGATCCGCGCTCGTCCGCGTGACCCTCGAGGCGAACGGAGATGCCCGGATTCGCTGCCAGGCGGCGGGCGTGGGCCGCGAGAATTTCGGAATATTCAGAGCGGATACGCGCCGTGTCGAAGTCGAAATAGACCACGGTTTCCGTTAGCAACGCCTCGTCGCCCGGCTCCATCCCGGGTTCCACATAAGCGCCACCGGTCCCGACGGCGCCGGTTCCCAGTCCGCTCTGGCTGGAATAATCGCCTTCGCCGGCCACGGCGGCGCCGGCCTCTGTTTCCTCGTCGGGCTTGGTACCGCCCTTTGAGCAGCCGCCCAGAACCAGCAGGCTCAGGGCCAATGAAATCAGGATTTTGCTTGACATGATGTTTTCTCGCTCGAATAAGTTGGGAGGTTCAGTTGACTCGATGGTTCGTAATGCTATCAGCCGTATCAGTTGTCTGGGTAGGGCGACCACACCGGCTCTCGGACGTCGCCGGCGGCCGACGCGATGCTTTGCTTCACCCGGCCATCGGTGGACACGGCAGCCAGCACCCCACGACCGCCCTGCCGGGTGGCAAATATGATCATGCTGCCGTTGGGGGCAAAACTGGGAGATTCGTCCTGTCGCCCGTCTGACAGAACCTGGGTCGTGTTGCGCTCCAGGTCAAGCAGCGCAATCCGGTAATTACCCCTGTCATTGTGTACCAGCGCTAGGGATTTGCCATCCGGTGCCACTCTCGGCCGGGCATTGTAGGCGCCCTCGAAGGTCACTCGTTGAGGCGAGCCCGACCCGTCAGCGGCCACGCGATAGATTTGAGGACCGCCGCTGCGATCGGAGGTAAAAAACACGTCCTTGCCATCCCTCGACCAGGCGGGTTCGGTGTCGATGGCGGAATTCGTTGTCAGCCTCCGCTTCTGTCCCGTAGCGGGATTTGATACATAGACATCCAGATTGCCGTCCTCGCCGGACAGCGTCAGGGCCAGCCAGCGTCCGTCAGGCGAAAATGCCGGCGCACCGTTGATGCCCTGATTTCGGGACACGACGCGTCGCTCACCGGTCGCGAGTTCCTGGACATAAATTCCCGATCGGCGCCCTTCGAAGGAAACGTAGGCCAGACGGCGGGCGTCCGGCGACCAGGTGGGAGACATCAAGGGCTGACTCGACTCTGCAATCACCGCCGGATTGGCGCCGTCGGCATCGGCCACCACAAGCCGGTAAAGATCGCGCTCCGTGTCCCTCATCACGCTGACGTAGGCGATTCTCGTGGAGAAAGCGCCCGGCACGCCAGTCAGCTTCTCGAAGATCATGTCTGCCGCCCGATGCGCCACCGCCCGCATATTGGCCGCCGTCGCGGGCAGCTGATAGCCCAGCAGCTGAGTTCCGCGAAAAACGTCGAAAACCTGGAATCGGAAAACGTAACGATCCAGCCCCTCTTCGACCACGCGACCGATCACCAGGAAATCGCTCTTGAGCAGCCGCCAATCGGCGAAATTGATCTCGGGAGCGGCTGTCGGCGTGCTGATCATGTCGTCGCGATCCATGGGTGCGAATCTGCCGCTGCGCTGAAGGTCACCGGCGATCAGTTCCGCCGCATCCAGGGGCACGCCACCACGGCCCTCGTAACCAAATGGGACCACGGCGATTGGCACGGCTTCGGAAACACCCTGACTGATTTCGATTCTGAGCTGCGCCAGTCCGGGCGCAGATACGAGCAGCATGCATGCTGCCAGCGCCCCGCTGGCAATCGTCTTCACATTCATTCGACCCATTCTCTCCACTTGTATCTGATCACTCCGGTTTGAACACGAACACCAGGTTTCGTTCGAAAAGGGAAGGATCCGGGGGCGGCGGAAGCGGCGAGGCCCGGAGCACCGCACTCTCGATCGACCGTCGCACCACCTCGTCTCCGTTGCAGCGACCGAATCGGACGCCGACCACCTCGCCCCCCGGGATCTGGCTGACGAAAATCTCGCACTCCAGTCCGGCCTGGGCCTCCGGGGGACGGATCCAGTTTCGCTGGACGCGCTGCTGGATAATCGCCTTGTACTGGCCCAGCAGTCCGGACTCCTCCGCCTGACGCCGACGCTCCTCTTCGGCCATCGCCAGTCGCAGCTCCTCTTCGCGCTGCGCCCTGCGCCTCGCCTCTTCGGCCTCGCGCAGGCGTTTTTCTTCTGCCTTGCGGGCTTCCTCCGCCTTGCGTTTCTCCTCCTGCACCCGCGCCAGACGCGCTTCTTCCTCCTTGCGCTTACGCTCGATCTCCGCAAGGCGTTTCGTCTCGGCCTCTTCCCGGGCCTGCCGCTCGCGCTCGGCTTTGGCCTCAGCTTCCTTGCGCTCCTTTTCCAGCCTCACACGGCGCTGTTGTTCCGCTTCTTCCCGGGCCTGCTTTTCTTGCTCGGCCTTCACCCGCTCAGCCTTCAGCTTCTCCAGCTGGGCCGCTTCCTCCTCGGCTCTGCGCCGGGCTTCCTCGGCCTCCTCCCGGCGGCGGCGTGCGGCCTCCTCGTCGGCTTTCTCCTGGTTTTCCAGCTTCTGCATTTCCTGCCTGACAAGCGACTCGTCCACGATGACTGCCTCGATGACTTTTCCAGGCGGAGGCACCGCAGGCGTGGAGTCGAAAGAGAAACTGAACACCAGAAATCCGAACAGCACTGCATGGAGGCCCACAGAGGCCCCGAGAGGTCCGAGCCCGCTTCGGGTCAGCAGCTCGCGCATGCGCTCCTACCGCTCCTCCTGCTGATCCGGGAATTCGGCCGGATCGGTCATGATACCGATCTTTTTCGCGCCGGATCCCTGCAGTAACGCCATGGCGCGGACCACCACTCCATGCGGAACGGCCTCATCGGCCCGCACCAGAACCGGCGTATTCGGGGCTCTTCGTAACACCGCGGCGGTTCTGGCCGCCGCCGTCTTGGCCTCGATCGGCTCCTCACTTTCGCCGATGTTGAGATACAGGTTACCGTCGCGATCCACGCTGAGCACCAACGGCTCGTTCTCCTGTTCCACATCCAGCGGTTCAGCATCCGCCTTAGGCAGATCCACCTCGATCCCCTGCGTCAGAAGCGGCGCCGTCACCATGAAAATGATCAGCAGCACCAGCATCACGTCGATGTAAGGGACGACATTGATTTCGCCCATCAGCCGTCGCTTCGATCTGCCTCCGGCCACGGCTCAGGCCTCCTTGACAGTGCTGCGCGCATAGCGCTGCAAGATCGTGGAGAATTCCTCCATGAAGGTGTCGTAGCGGCTCTCCAGCCTGCCCACCTCGTCTGCATAACGGTTGTAAGCGATCACGGCCGGGATCGCCGCAAACAGGCCCATCGCGGTCGCGACGAGCGCCTCGGCAATACCGGGCGCCACCATGGCAAGCGTCGCGTGCTGCACGTTACCGAGCGCCCGAAAGGCATTCATGATCCCCCAGACCGTTCCGAAAAGGCCCACGTACGGACTGGTGGAGCCGACCGTGGCCAGCATGGCCAGATTCTGCTCGAGCCGATCCACTTCACGCATCTGAGATACCCGCATAGCCCGCAGGCAGCCCTCGATGATGCCCCCCGGCGTCAGGCCTTCCTGAGAACGCAGCCGACCGAACTCGCGGAAACCTGCCTCGAAAATATTCTCCATACCGGCGGATGCAGTCTCTCGACCGCTGATGCGCCGGTAGAGTGCCGTCAGGTCGGTGCCGGACCAGAACTCGGACTCGAAGCGATCGGCCCTGCGTCGGGCGTCCCGCAGCGCGCCGCGCTTGCGGAAGATCACCGCCCACGATGCAATGGAGGCCAGCAGAAGGGCCAGCAACACCAGTTGCACAATTGGACTGGCCTCGAGTACGAGACTCCACAGTGACATATCGGTCGTCATCCGGCTTGCTCCAGTCTTTCCACAATATCCGGCGGTATCGCCCGGGGCCGAAAACGGCGCCCTTCCACGCATGCAGCATGCACGCGGCCCTCTGTCAGCAACTCCACGTCGGATCCGTCCCGGCGAATTTCCTGCACGAAACTCAGGGTCGCCCGCCGGACCGAGTCAAGCTGCACGGTCACGCCCAGCAAATCGTTAAAGCGGGCGGGCCGAATGTACCGGATCTCCGTCGAGACAATGACGAAAATCAGGCCTCTTTCGGCCAGCAGCCGGGCCTGGTCCACACCCAGATGTCTCAGCCACTCGGTGCGAGCCCGTTCCATGAACCGCAGGTAATTGGCGTAATAAACCACGCCCCCCAGGTCCGTATCTTCGTAATAGACCCTGACCGGCCAGGAAAACATTTGTCGTCCTTCAGGGGTTCCGCCCCAATGACCGGCCTATTCTGCGGGAGACGCGCCCGGGGGTCAAAAGTTCATACTTTGCAACTATTTATCGCTGAAAAGTGACATGCTTTCAGAAGTCTGCGCCACCGTCGGCACAGGCAGGCCGAAATGCAGATAGGCCAGACGGGTCGCCATTCGTCCCCGGGCCGTACGCATCAGGAATCCCTGCTGAATCAGGTAGGGCTCCAGCACATCCTCGATGGTGCCCCGTTCTTCGCCGATGGCGGCAGCCAGGCTCTCCACACCAACGGGTCCGCCGTCAAATTTCTCGATAATGGTCAGCAACAGTTTGCGATCCATCATGTCGAAGCCATGGGGATCCACGTCGAGCATGTCCATGGCGGCCTGGGCCACGGATTCGGTGACATTGCCGTCCGCCTCTACCTGGGCGTAATCCCGCACCCTGCGGAGCAGGCGATTCGCGATCCTCGGTGTCCCTCGAGACCGGGAAGCAATCTCCCTGGCACCCGACTCGTCGATGGGCAGGTCCAGGATACCGGCGGAGCGATTGACGATCCGGGCCAGTTCTTCCTCGCTGTAAAACTCGAGCCGCTGGACGATACCGAACCGGTCGCGCAGCGGCGATGTGAGCAGCCCCGCCCGGGTAGTCGCGCCGATCAGCGTAAATGGCGGCAGATCCAGCTTGATCGAGCGGGCTGCCGGTCCCTCGCCGATCATGATGTCCAGCTGGAAGTCCTCCATCGCCGGATACAGAACTTCCTCGACCACCGGGCTGAGGCGATGAATCTCGTCGACGAACAACACGTCCCTGGGCTCCAGGTTGGTCAGTATCGCGGCGAGGTCACCGGGACGCTCGAGCACCGGGCCGGAGGTGTGCCGAAGGTTCACATCCATTTCGTTGGAAACCACGTGGGCCAGCGTGGTCTTGCCCAGTCCGGGCGGTCCGAAGATCAGGACGTGATCCAGCGCCTCACCCCGTTGCCGCGCGGCCTGGATGAATACGCTCATCTGTTTCTTCACAGCCGGCTGGCCCACGTATTCGTCGAGACACCGAGGCCTGATGGCGCGCTCGATCGCCTCTTCTTCGCCCCGGACGGACGCGGATATCAAACGGTCCTGCTCGATCATGGTCTTATTGCTTCACCACGCCCTGCAAGGCCTGGCGAATGATCTCTTCTGTAGTGGCGCCCTGCTTGGGCACGGACTTGAGCATACGGACGGCTTCGGCGGGTTTGTACCCCAGGGCCACGAGCGCGTCATAGGCTTCGTCGCCTGCCGACCCCTGCCCTCCGGTATCCACCGGACCGGCGGCGCCGCCCGCCTGCTCCGGGTCAAGCCGGTCGCGCATTTCCATGATAAGCCGTTCGGCCGTCTTCTTCCCGATGCCGGGCACCTTGACCAATGTCGCGGTGTCCTCGGTCTTCACGCATCGTCTAAAGCCCTCGACGCTGATGCCCGACAGGATACCGAGTGCCATTTTTGCGCCGACCCCCGAGATTCGCAGAAGCGCCCGAAACAGTCGGCGCTCGGCCTCGCTGCCAAATGCGTACAGCACATGGGCGTCGTCACGAACAAGCAGGTGCGTCAGCAGCGTAACGTCCTCGCCCACCGCCGGCAGGTCGTAGAAGGTAGACATGGGCGCCTCCAGCTCGTAGCCGACACCGCCCACGTCCACCACAAGCAAAGGTGGGTGCTTGATCGCCAGCTTGCCCCTGAGAAAACCGATCATCTGCGCTTGCTCCCCGCGGCCTGGCCGCCCGTCAGGCGCCTGACGGTGCGCATGTGAGCATGACACAGGGCGACCGCCAGAGCATCCGCCGCATCTGACTGCAGGCGTCCCTCCAATCCCAGCAACCGCTTGACCATCATCTGCACCTGTTCCTTCTCGGCGCCACCGGCCCCGGTCACCGCCTGCTTGATCTCACGGGCGGCATATTCATGGATCGGCACCGGTTGCTCAAAGGTCGCGCAGATGGCAGCGGCCCTGGCCTGGCCCAGCTTGAGGGCGCTGTCCGCGTTCCGATGCATGAATACGCGCTCGATGGCCACTTCCTGCGGCCGGTGCTCGCTCAGCAGGACTGACATCTGGTCGAAGATTACTCGCAGGCGGTCGGCAAAAATTTTGCCGTCGGGGCGAATCACGCCGCTGGCCACGTAGACGATGCCCGATCCCTGCAGATTGACGACACCGAAGCCCGTGGCCCGGGATCCCGGATCGATTCCCATCACCGTAATGGTCTGCGGCATCCACCCTCCCCTGTCCTAGACGGACAGGCGCTCCAGGACCTCTTCCGAAAAATCAGCATTACTGTACACGTCCTGGACGTCGTCGAGCTCTTCAAGCGCCTCCAGCATCTTGAACACGGAGGCCGCCTGATCGTCGTCCAGTTCAGCAGTCGTGGTCGGTCGCATGGTGACTTCCGCGCCCTCCGACTTCAGGCCGGCCACTGTCATCGCATCCCGTACGACCTCGAATTCCGCAGGCCGGGTGATGACATCGACGGTCCCGTCCTCGTTGGTCACCACGTCCTCGGCTCCCGACTCCAGTGCCGCCTCCATGATCGCGTTCTCGTCGCACCCGGCAGCAAAGCTGAGGACACCACAGTGATCGAAGAGGAAGGCCACCGATCCATCCGAGCCCAGGTTGCCGCCATATTTTGAGAAAGCATGACGGACGTCGGCCGCAGTCCGGTTGCGATTATCCGTCAGGCAATCGACGATGACCGCGGCGCCGCCGACCCCGTAACCCTCGTAACGAATCTCCTCGTAGGCCTCCCCTTCCATGTCGCCGCTGCCACGCTTGATAGCGCGCTCGATCGTATCCTTCGGCAGATTCTCGGCCCGCGCCTTGTCGATCGCCAGCCGTAGCCGTGGATTCGACGCAGGATCCCCGCCACCCATGCCGGCGGCCACCGTGACCTCCCGGATAAGTCGGGTGAAAATCTTGCCGCGCTTCTTATCCTGGGCGCCTTTGCGGTGCTTGATATTGGCCCACTTGCTGTGACCTGCCATGAAACTCTTTCCGCAGATTTAGACCGGTTCGGAACGACAACGCGCCGGCCGTGGCCGGACCGGCGCGTTTCATTGACATAATTTTACCTGTGCGGGTCGACGAGCGTCCACGCATCCTCAAGGTCAGAATCGGACTCTCAGCCCGACATGAAAACCCGTATCGATCATCGTGTCGCCGTCGTTATCGAAATCCGTCTTGATGCGGCGCCAGCCCACATAGACTTCACCGTCACGAAGCACCGAGTAACCGGCCCAGCCCTCCAGTTCGTAAAACTCGTCGGCGTCGCCGAAGGACAGTACGCTCGGACCGTAGAACAGGGTGCCGCCCACCGCGACACGGTCCAGCTGGGGGAACTGGTAACGAACAAACCCGCCCAGCGTCAGGCTGGACCCGTCTTCCTTGGAGCCCTTGTCATACCCGGTGTAATAAAACCGCGTCCCCAGCCCCGCGGTCAGCGGTCGATTTCCGCCAGCGGCGGAGCCGGTCAAATAGCCTCCGACGCTGAGCGTCTCTCCTTTGTCAGTGTGATGTAGCCAGGAACCGTCAATAAGGATGTTGTTGCTCGGCAGCGGAAATTGCAGAGTGAGGCGGGCTGCGTCATCACTCACGTTCAGGTCCGCACCAGCGGCGAGCGCCCGGAAGGACAGGAGAATCATGCCGAGCGCTATCGGGAATCTGAAATTCATCGGGTCTCCATCAATGTTGTTACGGCAGAGGCACAGGCCACGATGCGGGTATCATAGCGGCATTGGAACGCAACGCACAGGCGATCTTGGCACAGCGACAGGAACAAACCGAAAGTCGATCCCCGGGAGACGTGTGGCGCGCCGCCCGTGCCCTGCTGGCCAGGGCGGAGGTGGAGTCCACTGATGCCCATGCGGGAGGGATCTGCAGGAATGCCCGGGACCTGCAGAAGATTCTCGCCGAGCTGAGACCGGATCCGGAGATCCGCGCCGCTGCCCTGCTCTACCTGCCTGCCGAGGCCGGGTTACTGTCGCTGGAGCTTATCGGTTCCGCATGCGGCCCTGATACGCAACGCCTGGTGACGGAGATGATCAAGCTGGGCTCCTTCGGCCTCCCCGCCCAGTGGCGACCGGATAAGCCCCTCCCGGCAGCGCAGGCAGAAACTCTAAGGAAGATGCTTCTGGCCATCGTCGCCGATGTGCGTTTGGTGACCGTTCGACTGGCCGAGCAGCTGCGTCGCATGCGGGCCGCCAAGCGCGCTCCTGAGGCGGACCGGCACCGGGTGGCCACGGAAACCCGCCTCATCTTCGCGCCGCTGGCCAACCGCCTCGGTATCTGGCACCTGAAGTGGGAGCTGGAGGACCTGGCCTTCCGGTTCCTGGATCCATCCACTTATCGCGAGCTGGCCGCCGGCCTGCGAGAGCGTCGAGCCGAGCGGGAACGCCGCATCAAGGAAGTCATCCGCTATCTGGACACGGAACTGCGGGCAGCCGAAATCGAGGCCGACATCCAGGGCCGCTCAAAACACATTTACAGCATATGGAGAAAGATGCAGCGCAAGCGGGTCGGTCTGGACCAGATTTTCGACGTCAGTGCCGTTCGCATACTGGTGGACAGCATCAAGGACTGTTATGCCGTCCTCGGCATTGTCCACGCACACTGGCCCTATGTGCCCGGCGAATTCGACGACTATATCGCCAACCCCAAAGGCAATTTCTATCGTTCCCTCCACACCGCGGTGATCGGCCCGGGCGATCAGCCCCTGGAAATCCAGATTCGCACCCGGGAGATGCACGAGCACGCAGAACTGGGCGTCGCCGCCCATTGGCGCTACAAAGAGGGCAGCGGTGCCGATCCTGCGTTCGAAAAGAAAATCGGCTGGCTTCGGCAGCTCCTGGAACCCACCGAGGAGGGCGAGACCGACCGGGATTTCATCGATCGAATCCAGGCTGAGGTCTTTGAGGACCGGGTCTACGCAGTGACACCGGACGGTGACGTCATCGATTTGCCAGCGGGGTCGACCCCCCTCGACTTCGCGTACCACGTCCACACCCAGGTTGGCCATCATTGTCGGGGCGCCCGGGTCAACGGCCGGATGGTGCCGCTCACCTGTCAGCTGAAGAACGGCGACAAGGTGGAAATCATCACCTCGGAGGGATCCCGCCCCAGCCGCGACTGGTTGATTCCGCAGCGCGGCTACCTGGCGTCCCCGCGCAGCCGCAGCAAAGTTCGCAGCTGGTTCCGCAGGCAGGATCAGGATATCAACCAGAAACAGGGCCGGGCCATGCTGGAAAAGGAATTACAGCGCCTGGCCGTGGCGCCGGACCTGGACGCGCTGGCCGGGGAATTCAACTTCCCCAGCGTCGAGCAGCTTTACCTGGCCGTGGGCGCGGGAGACGTCACGCTGGCCTCAGTGATCAGCACTATCGAGCGTACCCGCCAGCCCCAGGCCCCCGACGAATTACATGAAATCCCCGAGAGCCGCCGGCGCGCGCGACAGAAGCAAAAGAAGAATCAGAGCGGCATCGTGGTGTCCGGCGTTGGGGACCTGATGACTCATATGGCGCGCTGCTGCCGGCCGGTTCCGCCGGAACGCATCACCGGCTACATCACCGTCGGCCGGGGCGTCACTATTCACCGGCAGGACTGCCGAAATATGCTTCGTCTGCAGGACACGAATCCAGAAAGAACCATCGAGGTTGACTGGGGCCGTCCCCCGGAGACCGGATTCCCCGTGGACATCCAGGTAGAAGCTTATGATCGGCGCGGACTGCTCAGGGACATATCCACGGTGCTTACAGAGGAGCGTACCGACATCCTGGCGAGCACCACCCGGACGGACCGCGCGAAGAACGTGGCCCGCATCGAACTGACCCTGTCCGTGACGAGTCTCGAGCAGGTCAGTCGGCTGCTCCACAGGCTCAACAGCCTGGCCAACGTTTTCCGGGCGGATCGTAGCGGTTAAATGCCGATCGTCACTTGTTGATGGCGTGAATCGCCCGCTTGTCGGCTGCCAGCGCCGCCTCGTGGATTGCCTCGGACAGGGTCGGATGGGCATGGACAATCCGCTGAATGTCCTCGGCGCTGGCGGAGAACTCCATCCCCACCACCATTTCGCCGATGAGTTCGCCCGCCATGGGGCCGATGATATGCACGCCCAGAATCTCATCGTCCTCTGCCGAGGCAATCAGCTTGACCATCCCGGTGGCCTGCTCCATGCCCTTGGCCCGGCCGTTGGCCGCAAAGGAAAACGTCCCGACCTTGAAGTCGACGCCTGATTCCCTGAGTTGCTCCTCGGTCTTGCCGACCCAGGCGATTTCCGGTGCGGTATAGATGACCGATGGAATCACGTCGTAATTGACTTCGGAGACTTCCCCGGCGATCAGGTCGGCCACCATCACCCCTTCCTCGGAACCCTTGTGCGCCAGCATCGGCCCGCGGACAACGTCTCCCACCGCCCAAACGTTGGCCACGTTGGTGCGGCACTCATCGTCCACCTGGATGAACCCGCGCCCGTCGATCTCGACCCCGGCATCGTCACCGAGAAGGCCTTCCGTGTATGGCCGCCTGCCGACCGCAACCACCACCTTGTCAACCGTAACGCTCTGGGTGCCCTTCTTGTCCTCGTAGGTCAGCTCCACACCGTCCGCGCCCTTGCTGGCACCCTTGACCATCGCGCCCAGGCGGATGTCCAGACCCTGGCGCTTGAATTGCCGCTGGGCGTCCCGGGCAATCTGACGGTCCGCCATAAACAAAAAGTCGTCCATGGCTTCTAGAATCGTCACGCTGGCGCCCAGGCGACTCCAGACGCTGCCCAGCTCCAGACCGATCACGCCACCCCCGATCACTCCAAGCCGGTCCGGAACCGCGTCAAATTCGAGGGCGCCCCAGGAATCGACAATGGTCGATCCGTCGAAAGGTACCGCGGAAAGCTCCATGGGACGGGAACCGGTGGCCAGGACGACGTGTCTGCCGGTCAGCGTCTGCGTGTCGCCCTGATGGGAAGTGAACTCCACCCTTCCGCCGCCCAGGAACCGGCCGGTTCCCTGCATGGCCATCACCTTGTTGGCCTTGAAGAGTGCCGTGATTCCGCCCGTGAGCTGGCTGACGATACCGGCCTTGCGTTTTTGCATGGCGGCCACGTCGATCGCCACCTCCCCCGTGCTGATCCCGTGGACGGAAAATTCCTCCCGGGCGCGGTGATAGAGTTCCGAGCTTTCCAGCAACGCCTTGGAGGGAATACAGCCGGCATTGAGGCACGTGCCGCCGAAAGCCGTGGTGCCATCGTAATTCTTCCAATTGTCCAGGCAGGCGGTCCTCAGACCGTTCTGGGCCGCGCGGATCGCAGCCACGTAACCGGCCGGGCCGGCACCAATAACGATTACGTCGAATTCATCGCTCATTGCATTCACCAAATCCGTTGATTCCGCGACACGGCCGGGGACCGACGTCGACTGTTTCCGGCATCCGCGCCATTACACCTGGAGCAACAGCCGTGCCGGATCCTCCAGCGACTCCTTAATCTTCACCAGGAACTGGACCGCCTCGCGGCCATCGATGATGCGGTGATCGTAGGTCAGCGCGATATACATCATCGGCCGGATTCGGATCTCGCCGTCCACCACCATCGGGCGCTCCTGGATCTTGTGCATCCCGAGAATGGCACTCTGGGGCGGGTTGATGATCGGCGTGGACATCAGCGAACCAAACACGCCGCCGTTCGTGATGGTGAACGTACCTCCGGTCAGCTCCTCTATCGTGATCTGACCGTCGCGGGCCCGGGTGGCGTAGTCCATGATCGCCGACTCGATGTCCGCAAAACCCATCGACTCGGCGTTGCGCAGGACCGGCACGACCAGGCCCCGCTCGGTGGAAACGGCGATGCCGATATCGTGATAATCGTGATACACGATTTCCGAGCCTTCGACCGAGGCATTCACCACCGGGAAAGTCCGAAGGGCCTCGACCGCCGCTTTGACAAAAAAGGACATGAAGCCAATTCGCACGCCGTAAGCCTTTTCGAAGGAATCACGATACTGTTTACGCAGCCTGATGACCTCGTGCAGATCCACTTCATTGAATGATGTCAGCATGGCGGCATTGGCCTGGGCCTCGACCATTCTCTCGGCGATCCGCGACCGCAGTCGGGTCATGGCCACCCGCCGTTCGCCACGACCGCTCACTGGCACCTCGACCTGTGCCCTGGTGGGTGCGGCTTCGGGCTCGGCAGCGGGCTGAGCATCCGTCTTCTGAAGATGACTCATGACGTCGCTTTTTGTAATGCGACCCTGGCGACCCGTGCCCCGGATGGCCGAGGCGTCCAGAGCATGTTCCTCCACCAGTCGACGAACCGCCGGGCTCAGCTTGTGTGCCGCCGGCTGCTCGGTTATCCCGGGAGGCGGAGGCTCGGCGGCGGACGGCAGCTCATCCCCGGTTTTTTCGGATGAAGGTCCAGCGGCTGCCGCCGCCTCGCCTTCCTCGATCACGGCAAGCGTCTCGCCGCCGGTCACCGTCGCACCGTCCTCGATGCGGATCTCCTTCAAAACGCCTGAAGCCGGCGAAGGCACCTCCAGCATGACCTTGTCGGTTTCCAGGTCCACCAGATTCTCATCCCGGTTGACCCTATCACCCACCGCCTTGTGCCAGGTGACCAGGGTTGCGTCGGATACGGACTCCGGGAGCTGGGGGACTTTGACTTCAATACTCATGCCTTCTTCCTGATCGGTTCGGATTCTGTCTCGGCTTGATCTTGACCCAGGGCGGCCCTCACCAGGCCTTCCTGCTGCTGCACGTGCAACTGGTAATACCCCGCCGCCGGCGCCGCCGCGCCCATGCGGCCCGCATAGAACAGCGTGTCCCGGGACGACAGAGGTTCCTGCAGGCGATGCCGGATCTGGTACCAGGCACCCTGATTCTGCGGTTCCTCCTGACACCACACGATGCGCCTGGCCTTCGGATACTGGGCCAGCACGGCTGCATATTCATTGACGGGGAACGGGTAGAGTTCCTCGATGCGGATAATGGCCACGTCTTCGAGTTGCTCTGCACGGCGCGCCTCGAGCAGGTCGAAATAGACCTTGCCGCTGCAGAACACCACCCGGGACACCCGCCTGGGGTCCAGGTCGTCCGTCTCCGGAATGACCCTGTGGAACCTGTCCTCCGACAGCGCTACAAGACCGGACACAGAAAGTTTGTGCCGCAGCAGGCTCTTCGGTGTCATGACGATCAACGGCTTCCGGAAGTCCTGCATCATCTGACGCCGGATCATGTGGAACATCTGAGCCGGCGTGGACGGAATCACGACCCGCATGTTGTTCTCGGCACACAGCTGCAGGAACCGTTCGGGGCGTGCCGACGAATGCTCGGGGCCCTGACCCTCGTAGCCGTGGGGCAGAAACAGGACGAGGCCGCAGTAGCGGCCCCACTTTGTCTCGCCGGAGCTGATGAACTGGTCAATCACGACCTGGGCACCGTTGACAAAGTCGCCAAACTGGGCCTCCCAGATCACCAGAGTTTGGGGGTCGGTGGTGGCGTAACCGTACTCGAAGCCCAGCACGGCCTCCTCTGACAGGAGGGAATCGGTGACAAGGAATTTCGCCTGATCGTCGCTCAGGTGCCTGAGGGGTACAAAAGGCTCGCCGCCGTTCTGATCGTGAAGGACGGCATGCCGGTGAAAGAAAGTGCCGCGCCCGCTGTCCTGGCCGGTGAGCCGGATCCGGTGTCCCTCGGTGAGCAGGCTGGCGTACGCCATGGTCTCTGCGAAACCCCAGTCCATCGGAAGATCGCCCCCGGCCATCCGAACCCGGTCTGCCATGATCCGGGCCACGCGCGGATGCAGCCTGTGGCCCTCCGGCACCGTGGTGATCGCGCTCGCCAACGTCGCTACCCTGTCTGCGCCGATCGCCGTGGGGACGTCCTCGTCCCAGTCCACGTCGGAATAGCGGCTCCAGTCCACGGTGTACTCATTTCCCACCATTCCGAGGACGGACGGAACGACGACTTTGCCCTCGTCCAGCCCCTGTCGATAGGCGTCTACGAGGGAACGAGCCTCGTCGTCTTGTATGACTTGATCTGCGACAAGCCGCTCTGCATAAGATCGACGTACCGTCGGGTGGGAACGGATCGCGTGATACATCGCGGGCTGGGTAGCGGCCGGTTCGTCCGCCTCATTATGACCGTGGCGCCGATAACCGACGAGATCGACGACCACGTCCTTGCCGAATTGCATACGGTAATCGACCGCCAGTCGGGCGACCAGGACAACGGCCTCGGGATCGTCGGCATTGACGTGGAAAATCGGCGCCTCAACCATCTTGGCCACATCGCTGCAGTACAGGGTCGAACGGGCATCCTCCGGATCGCTGATGGTGAACCCGACCTGATTGTTACTTACCACGTGCACAGTGCCGCCGGTTCGGAAACCGCGGGTCTGCGACATCTGCAAGGTCTCCATCACCACGCCCTGACCCGCAAACGCGGCATCCCCATGCACCAGGATGGCCATGACCCTCTGCCTCGAGTCGTCGCCGCGCCGGGCCTGCCGCGCCCGCACGGAACCCTGGACGACGGGATCGACGATCTCAAGGTGGGAGGGATTGAACGCCAGCGCCAGATGCACATTACCGCCCGGCGTACGCATGTCCGATGAGAACCCCAGGTGGTACTTGACGTCCCCTGAGCGGCTTTTCAGATTGGGATCGTAGGTGCCCTCGAATTCCGAGAAGAGATCTCGCGGGGCCTTGCCCATGATATTGACCAGCACATTGATACGGCCTCGATGAGCCATGCCGATGACGGCTTCTTCGACGCCGGCCCCGCCACCTCGTTGGATAAGGTTGTAGAGCAGCGGAATGAGGCTGTCCCCGCCCTCGAGGGAAAACCGCTTTTGCCCGACATAACGGGTGTGCAGGTACCTCTCGATGCCCTCGGCAGCGGTCAACTGGAGCAGGATATTGCGGCGATCCTCCGCCGAAATATGGGGTTCGGCGACTGCCGATTCGAAGCGGGCCTGCAGCCACTGGCGTTCCTCGGCCGACGTGATATGAGCCAGTTCGGCGCCAATGCTGCCTCCGTAGATCTTCTCCAGATGTTCCAGGATGCTTCGTAACCGCATGATCCGCCGACCCTTCACGCCAGCTGTCGCGAAGCGGGTCTCCATGTCGGCCTCGCCCAGGCCGTAGCTGGCCAGGTCCAATTCGGACGGACGCGCCGGTCGTACCAGGCCGAGAGGATCCAGGTCGGCGAGCAAATGGCCACGCAGTCGATAAGCCTCCACCAGCTGGTTGACGCTGGTCTGCTTCTCGAGAATTTCCTCGGATGTCCCACCGGCCCCAGGGATCGGCCGGCGAGCCGCGGCCCTCAGGGCGTCCTCGACCGGGCCCCGGGCGATCTCGTCCGTCCGGCGATCGCTGATCGACTCGAACCAGGCGCGCAACGCTTCCGGAACGGATTCGGGATCCTCCAGGTACATTTCGTAATAGTGCTCCACGAACGGCGCATTGCCTCCGTAGAGCGGACTGGATTTGTAGCGTTCGGCGAGAGATTTGCTCATAGGAAACTTTCATCGGTCCGGGTCACGGCCGGCCGGTGCGGTCGGCGCACGCCGACAGGCCGGGCTGGGACCCCGTCAGCAGACGTCGATACTTGAAAAAAGGCCTGTACGAACGGGCTCTTCAGGCCCCAGATCCAGAATTCCCAATTCTAGCGGATGGCGGGTCATTAGAAAACGTGGCTCGCCGGTGACGAAAACGGGGAACTGTCGGACACATTCGGGCAGATATGTCGCGGGCGTACCATAATCAGTACAGGAACTCGGCACCACTTTGCCGGCCATGCACAGGCAAGGAGGGACTCTCATGACGTGGATCCTCGTACCCGTTTCAGTGGGGGAATTGCTCGACAAGATCACCGTGCTCGAGATCAAGAACGAGCGAATCTCAGACCCGATCAAGCTGAAGAACGTCCGCAAGGAGCTCCGTGAGCTCCGGCGTGCCTGGGAAGCCAGTCCGTACACGGGGGTGGATATCGACGCCTACCGCAGCGAATTGAAGAAAGTGAACGAGACGCTCTGGGAAATCGAAGACTATCTGCGCGTCAAGGAAGATGAGGGCTCGTTCAATGATCAGTTCATCGAGCTGGCCCGTTCGGAGTACCGGAACAGGGACAAGCGCACTGAGCTGATGCACCTGATAGACGAACAGGTGGGCTCGGAATTCACGGTGGAGAAGTCCTACCCGAGCTACTCGGCCATGTAACCCGCCAGCGTGTCGGGAGCCGTAGGGTCCTGCCTCCGGCTCCCTGCTCCGGGGGTCTATGGAGTGCGCTCCCCGGCAGGTGGGGCTGAAGGCGGTCAACCCGGATCTCTGGCGCATCAACTGTGGCAGCGGCGCCACGGCGCAGGCGCCAAGATGTGCGTTGCCCCTGACAGAACAACCGGTCTCTCTTCGGCCTTCCACTATTCCCATCCTCGAATCCGCTGACTAAGCTCTAAGTGAAGGATCAGGCGGGCAGTGAAAGGGCATCTGATCGATCAGTTGCGGTCCTTCGCTGCGACACGGCGGTCGGGCCGCATGAAACATGTTGCCGTTTGACGGCAAAGGAGTCATGCCATGTCAGTCGCCAGAATCACCGAAATCAGCGCGGGCTCCCACAAGAGCTTCGACGACGCAATTCGGATGGGTATCAAACGGGCGAAAGAGACCCTGCATCATCTTCAGGGTGCCTGGGTCGAGGATCAGGAGCTGATCCTGAAAGAGGGTGACATCGACGAGTACAGGGTCAAGATGAAAGTCACCTTCGTTCTTGACGAAGACAAACACTGATCCACGAACAAAGCAGGGGCGACCAGGCGGAAGGTTGCAAGGTGGTGGCGTGATCTCCGCCTGGCTGCGGGGATCCCACGGGGATCCGCCTCATGCTCTCTGGTCACAGGCAATCGGGGCGGCGACGACAGTCGATCCGCCCCCTTGCCGGAACCCGGTCGATTCCGGGGACGTCAGGCCGCTAGCGATTCCTGATCCCTCCCGTGTTCGGGTCTGTTTGCCCGCGTGCCACGCGTACCCTGTTCTGAGTACTTAATATTCATATAAAACAAGTTTATAGAAGAGTTTTTTAATTTAATCTAAGAACTCACAGCCACCGATCCGCGGATCGACGCGTTCCCCGGACCGCTCTCCGCGCGGCCCGCTGAACGCAGGGGGCCCTCTTCCGCCAGGCAGCGGATGGGCAGGCTGGCAGCTGCACCGGGCACGACACCTCTCCCAGTCACAGGATCAGCGCGAGGACCTCCCAGGCCAGCGTCAGGATGGCTGCGTAACCGGCCACGTGAGCAGCCGTTTTGATCCAGGGCACGGCGAACGCGTATACCAGGACATGAACGAGTCGCGCCCAGAAATAGAGCGCCGCGGCCAGGACGGTGGCAGCACTGCTGTGCCCCGCCGCGTGTAGGACGCCGATCAGGATGCCGAAGACGACCAGGTTATCGATGGCATCTTCATGGGCGACCCAGAGACGATGTGCCCAGGGGGACAGGGGCTCGGAATCCCGTGGGTATCGGGAGACGGCGCCGAGACCCCGTTTGGTCACCTTGTTCACCATCCACGGAATGCGCATCAGCGCGGTCAGAATGGTGACCCAGGCCAGATAGCCGAGCTCGGGCGTCATGTCACCAGGGTCCGGACACCGATCCCAGGGGCCCACCGCGTCGGCGGATCCAAATCGTGTTTGCGGATCGGCCACAGTCCGCGGGAGCGCGCCTTCGTCAACGGCGCGAAAACCGGCCTCTTGGGGCGCGTATACGCTCCATTCCAAGCTCGAGGGTTCTGAATCATATCCACGACCTTTCTAATAAGCGTCCCGATTGTATATATTCTGGCCTCACTATCTTGGCAATCATGGATCCGCTACCTTTCCGCGTGCATGATCCCGTCCCTTGCCCGTACTGGTTCTGCCACCGTCTTCCGCCTGCAACGGCACTGGAACAAGCATGACAGCTCCGTCTGATTCCGCCACGTCCCCCGATCCTGCTGCGGAACCGTGGCAGCTCGGCATGTTCAGAAAAGGGCTGAAAAAACGTCAGCGATTGAAATGTTTGCGCAAATTGCTCGGGCAGATCATGCCCTCCGAGCGTTGCCTGTTGTTGACCTGCGGGGACAACAACGGCGCCATGAATTACTTCCTCCGCGAGCTCGGCGGAACATGGTCATGGGCGGATCTCGAAGACGTATGCCTGGACGAGATGTCTGAGCTGCTCGGCGAGCCGGTGATTCAGGCCCAGGAGGACAAGCTGCCATTCGCAGATGCGACCTTCGACCGCATTGTATCCATCGATGTCCACGAACACGTCGATGATCCGCGCATCGTCAACGGAGAACTGTGCCGCATCCTGAAGCCCGGCGGCCAGCTGATCGTCACTACACCCAATGGTGACGAGACGAAACTGGCCGTGCGGCTCAAAAACGCCGTCGGCATGTCCAAGGAGGCATACGGGCACCGACGCATCGGTCTCACTTCGGGCGAAATCGAGTCCCTGATGCGAGCGGATCACGTGACCCCCGTCAGGACACTGACCTTCTCCCGTCTGATCACGGAACTGCTGGAACTGACCATCAACTTCGCCTACGTCAAGATCCTGTCAAGAAAAGACCGTCCCGACCAGGATCATGATCACGTCGAAATTGCGCCCGCAACCTCCGGACAGTTGCAGACCGTCGGCAAGAGTTACCGGCTCTACTCCCTGATCTTTCCCGTCTACTGGCTGCTCTCCAAGCTGGATGGACTGCTTTTCTTCACCGAAGGGTATTGCGTGATGGTCGACGGGCGGCGTCCCGCGTGACCTTCACGCCGCAGACGGTTCTGGTGACCGGGGCCGGGGGCTTCGTCGGAAGTCACCTTGTGGAAAACCAGCTTGCCCGCGGGCGCAAGGTGGTGGCGACGGATCTCGACCTGTCCGCCCTGTCCCATGTCACAGCCGGCGATCGGCTGCACACGTCCGAAGTCGACCTTCGATCTTTCGACGACATGAGTCGCTTACTGGACGGCGTAGACTGCGTTTACCACCTGGCCGCGGCACACCTGGACGTGCTACGCGGTCCGGAGTACTTCAACGAGATCAACGTCGAGGCCACCGCCCGACTGGCGGAAATGGCCCACCAGCGGGGTGTCGAGCGCTTCGTCCACTGCAGCAGTGTCTCGGTCTATGGCCCACTCCGCACATGGCCCGCCGACGAGGATTCTCCCTGCGCGCCGGACATTGCCTACGAACAGAGCAAGCTGGAGGGCGAACGGGCGATACGGGCCGTTGCTGGCAGAACGGGATTGAGAACAGTCATCATCAGGCCGGCCTGGGTGTACGGCCCCAGATGTCCGCGAACGCGAAAGCTGATCCGCTCTGTCTACGGCCGACGTTTCTTTTTTGTCGGGAATGGTTCCAACCAGCGACACCCGGTCTACGTGTCGGACCTGGCCGACGCCCTCGAGCTGTCCGCGACCCGCGACCTCGAGCAATGCGAGACCCTGATCATCGCCGGACCGGAAGTCGTGACCGTGCGACAGCTGGTCGACGCTATCGCCGCCGAACTGGGGATACGGAGCCGCCTCCCCACGGTGCCAAAGAGCCTGGTTTGGGCCGGATGCCTCGCCCTGGAAGCGGTTGCCAAGCTGAGCGGCCGGGAGCCACCCTTCTCGAGGCGAAGCCTGAAGTTCTTCACGGAGAATTCGTCGTTCGACATCTCACGTGCCCGGCAGCGACTCGGCTTCGTGCCCGCGACGGGCCTTCGCGAAGGGTTGCGGGCCACGCTCGATTACTACAGGGAACGCGATGCGCTTTCCTGAAAACCTCGTGGACGCCAGCCGATGATCTGGACGGCTGCCTGATGTGCGGGGTCTCCGGGGCGATCGGAGCCGATGCGGAGCGCCTTGCTTCCCGGATGACTTCCGCCCTGGTGCATCGGGGCCCGGATGACGAGGGTCATCTCGCGCGGAACGGCGTGGCGCTCGGGTTCCGCCGCCTGAGCATCATCGACCTTGACGGTGGCCGTCAGCCCATCAGCAACGAGACCGGCGATATCCACCTGGTCTGCAATGGGGAGATATACAACAGCCCCGCGCTACGTCGCAGGCTCGAAGCCGCCGGGCACCGGTTCCGCACGCAGACCGATGTAGAGGTCATCCTGCACCTCTACGAGGATCACGGTGAAGACTGCGTTCGGCAGCTGCGGGGAATGTTTGCATTCGCGGTCTGGGATGAACGCGACGGATCTTTCCTGCTGGCGCGGGATCACATGGGTCAGAAGCCCCTGTTTTTCGCCGAGGCCGCTGGTCACTTCCTTTTCGCCTCGGAAATACAGGCGCTCCTGGCCAGCGGCGTCATTCGGCGCGAACTCAACACAGAGGGACTCTGGCATTACCTGTCGCTGCGCGCACTCCCGGACGAGCTGACCCTGATGCGCGGTGTGCACAAGCTGCCGGCCGCCTCCACGCTCACCCGTTCCCCGGACGGTACGCTGGCGGTCCGCCGGTACTGGGATCCGCGTTTCGAGCCCAAGCTGACCCTGGGCGAGACCGAGGCGGTGGATACGCTCGAGGAGCGTCTCAGATCCACCGTGCGCGCGCATCAGCTCAGTGACGTGACCGTAGGCGCCTTTATCAGCGGTGGCATCGATTCCACCACTATCGCGGCCATGATGGCCCGCGACAGCGAGCAACCGGTGCCGGCATTCTGCATCGGCGTCGAGGAAGCAAGCTTCAACGAATTGCCGGCTGCCCGGCGGGTGGCGGAATCCGAAAACATGCGTTTTTTCGGCGAACAGGTCCGGGCGGACGTGGCCGCACTGATCCCCATGATGATCCACCATCTGGGGGAACCGGCAGACCCGTATGGCATGGGTATCTATCTCGTCTCCAAGCTCGCCTCCCGGCATGTCAAGGTGACGCTGTCAGGTGACGGCGGCGACGAAAGCTTCGCGGGCTATGACCGCTATTACGGCCAGAAGCTGGCGGACATCTACTGCCTGCTTCCGGAGTCCATTCGCCAGACGGTCATGCAACCGCTGATATCGGCCATCCCGGAGACCTTCCGGTACAAGAGCCTGGCCCAGAAGCTTACGTGGGTTCAGTCCATGTCCCGGTTCGACGGTGGAACCCGATACGCCCGTGCTCTGGGCATCCTGCGCTTTCCGCCCGAAACCAAAGAACTTCTGTTCACACCGGAGGCCATGAGCCGGATCGAAGACAGAGATTCGGATGCCAGGGTCATGAGGTATTTCAACGCCTCAAACGTCACGGATCTCGTCGATCGGATGTTGTACACAGACCTGATGATCCGGGTAGCAGACCACAACCTGGTCATGAGTGACCGGATGTCCATGGCCTGCTCCCTGGAAGTGCGCTCTCCCTTCGTGGACCCGGACCTCGTGGAATTTGCCGCCCGACTCCCGACCCGGTTCAAAATGAAGGGCCGAAAACTGAAGTATCTGCTCCGCAGGGTGGCGGAGAGGTACATTCCGGCGGATGTGGCGCGACTGCCAAAGCAGGGTTTCGGATTTCCGGTCGGCATATGGATGCGGGGTGAGCTGGCTCCGCTCGTAAGGGCCCGGCTTGGAGAGTCAGGGTTGGCGGGGACCGGCGTTTTCGAGCAGTCCTACATCGACAATTTGGTGCACGAGCACATGTCAGGCGTCACAGATCACAGCTATCGTTTGTGGCTGCTCCTTTGCCTGGAATTCTGGTTTGATATCTACGTCACTGGTACGCCCGTGGCCACACTCCAGCAGGACGCCCAGGCGGCCATACTGGGACACGCCTGATCGGGCACGACCCTCCTCAGGGCAAAAATCGACGACCCCACCAGCGCTCGCGGATCCTGCCGGGAATCAGGCGCTCCTCGGCGCGCAACAGCCACTTCTTGCACCAGCGCACTCTCCTGTTCCAATTTGCGTCTGACCTGTCACCCTGGGCAGAACAGAGCCAGAGCTCCTTGGCGATCGCTTCGAACACCTCCGGACAGGTGATTCCTTTGTCCCTGATGTAATCAGTAAGCCATTTGAGGAAGCGACGCCGCGTTATCTCCTCCGTCGAGGTTTCGCGAGCTATCGCGGTCAGTGAATCCGGGTGCTGACGATACCTGTCCCAGCACCTGGGCACGACACAGACGCCGTGCTCCAGCCCAAGTTTTGCGAAAAACACCTGATCCTCGTACATGCCCGGGAAACTCTCCTCGAAGCCACCACACGCAATGTATGCTCGCCGTCTGACCATGAAATTGCTTGGGTTGGGAACAATAATCCTCCCCCGGAGAAAATCGCTGACGAACTGAGGTGGCCGGAGCACACGCCTTTTCCGCGCGCCCATATCGGGTATGAATCCACTCGGTACCGTGCCTTCCCCCTGCTGCCAGTCATACCAGTACTCCGATAATCCAAAGATCATGGCGACGTCCGGCAACTCATCGAGTAATTCAGTTTGCTCTTTCAGCTTGCCGGCACGCCACGCATCGTCCGAGTCCAGGAAAGCGACGTACTCGCCGATCGCATGCGCCACGCCCAGGTTTCTCGTCGCACTGGTTCCCTTGTTGATCCCGCCAGGATGTGAAAGATGGCGGACCCTGGGGCTTTCGACCTCGGCCAGTACTTCCGCAATCCCAGTCGTCACCGAGTCAGATCCGTCGTTGACCAATAGTAATTCCAGACTGACGGAATCCTGCTGAAGAACACTGCCTACCGCTTCCCGCAGGAAGGCCTCGGGCGTGTTGAAGAACGGGATGATCACCGAAACCCGTACCGGATGCGCCTGCATCAATTCTTGCCTCCGATCCGACGCACAAGCGCGGGGGAATCCGTGCACGCGATCCCCGGCGGCGCCTCCGCCGTGAATGACCGACGGCGGCTCAGTCGCGAACACGGATCCAACTGGAAAGCCATTGTTCGAAAGCCTGATCGCCGATGTCTGAAACCCAGAGACGCGGAATAAGGAAACAGTCTCCGCTGGCCCGATAAGTACCTTCGGTGCTCGCGCAGGCATACCTGAATCCCGCCCGTTTGACGATGCCGGGCGTTTCCGGGGAATAGGAGCCGTTCGGGTACGAAAAACCCGCTACCGGACCGCCCGAAATCCGTTCGAGTTCGATCCGGCTGCGCTCTACTTCGATCCGCTGGGCAGCAATATCCATATCGCCGAGACAGCCGTGGCTCACCGTGTGTGCGCCAATTTCAGCCAGACTCTCGCCGCCCAGCGCGCCGATCTGATCCGCCGTCAGCGGCCGGCCCGTAACACGATCGTCGTCGTCGCGCCCTGCCCAGTCCCGGATCTGGCTGACTACGCTGCTCACACGATCCGGATCACCTCCCCTCAGATGATGGCATATCGTCCGAATCGCCTGGGCAGCCGCTGCCGGACCCTCAATATCGTCGAATGCGAGGGTCTCCCCGGAGCCCGTATCAATCACCAGCTGCGATCGGCCCCGAGTTCCCGGAGCCAGCATGCCTGCAACTTGCTCCCACCAGAAGGTGCCACCCGTGAACCCCGTCGTCACGAAAACGGTGCCCGGCACTTCCGCCTCGGCCAGAATGGGCAGGGCCTGATCCAGGAAATCGCTGTAGCCGTCGTCAAATGTCAGCACGACACATTTATCGATAGGTTCCCCAGCCTGCTGCCGACGAATCAGGTCACTCAAGCTCACGATCTCCCGGAACCGGCTGAGAAGACTCAGCTGACTCCTGAAGTTCCGCGTTCCTACGGCCAGACCGAGCGGATCCCAGTCCAGATCGGCGACCCGGTGATATCCCATGATGGCCGCGCCGGGGAACAGCCGCCGTGAGAGGGGCCTCGCCAGCCTCCGAAGAAAACGCCGCCCAGGCATCCGCATGTCCGTCAGCCCTTCTTTACGGCACGGCAGGCCAGCAGCATCTGGAACTGGGGATCACTCTTGTCGAGTGCGTCAATATCGAGTTCTTCCACCGCCACACCCTGTAGAAAGGCCGTTGCCGCATAAACGTTGCCGAAGGACTCCACCGTCACCGGATGACCAAAATTCTCCTCCAGCAGGTAGCTCAACGATGCTGTGGTGAAACGCCAGAAGTCCCCGGTCTGTGCCATGTCTTCCCGGCTGATCTGACTGATGCCGGGCACAGTAATCAGCAGAACCCCGGAAGGCCGCAGCATACGATGAAGATTTGCTGCCGCCTCTCGAAAGTCATAAATGAACTGCAGCGTCTGCGTACAGACAATGCAGTCGAAAGTCGCTTCAGGCACTCCGCTTCCGGTGGCAAGATCCGCAATCAGTGTCGCACGGGGATTGCCGGGAACTGGATGGAGGATCTCGCTTTTCTGTACCTCTCTTCCTCCGAATCTAAGGGTGTAACTGTTGTCAGCGACTTCAAGAACGCGGCCTCGGATATCTTCCGCATGACTTGCAAGGAAATGCTCTATGTAGAACCGGTCCACAGGCGTTCCGCGATCGAATCCCCAGTCCCGACTGATCGGTTCCAAGGCGTTCAGGTCACCGAAATCTACGTGACCGATGCGTGGCGATCGCGTGTGCCGAATCAGCCAGCGGCGCAAGGGTTGTAATGTTCTCATAAGGGACTTCATTCGATTCGCTCCTGGCGACCGGTCAGGGCTCGACGCGCCACAATCCCGCGAGGCGACGTGTCCATGGAAACGGCTCCGCAAGCGTTTCCCGAAGGCCCAGGCCCAAGCGCCAGTCCAGGGCGATCATGACGACGACCGCCGTCACTGAAGATACAGCAGCGGCAATAGCTATTCCCGCGACGCCGGAGACAGCCTGAACGATCACGGCCGCGACCAGTGCGGCGGCGATCCCGGCCACCATGATCGCCAGCAGCGCACGGCCGGTACCCTCGAAGGGTTCGTCCAGCAGCCGGTCGGCATAGACATAAGCAAAAAACTGTGAGGCCGCAATCGAAGCCACCCACGCCAGGCCGGCTCCCGCCAGCCCCCAACGACCGACCAAAAGCCAGGCCATCGCAATGAGCACCAGGAACTGAAGAGTGTCCATCCAGGCGATCTTGGCGGGGCGCCCGATGCCCTTGAGCAATGGCGCCACGCTGTCCCCCAATACGCCAACCACGCTGCTGAGAATCAGCAGTTGCATGACCAGTACCGTTCCCTGCCAGCGCTCGCCCAGCAGGTCCGACACCACTGCCGGCGCCAGGCAGACGAAGATCCCGCACGCCGGCACCATCAGGGCGGTCGTTGCCAGCAGCACCTTCCGGTAAGTATTGGTCGCCTTTTCACGGTTGTCCTGGAGGTGAGCGTACACCGGGAAAGCGACGGTTCCGACGATCTCGGTAATCAGCTGGGCAGGCAGGAAGCCGAGACGCGCCGCCATAAAAAACAATCCGAGTTCTGCGACGCCGAGCTGCCGAGTAATGATCAGCCGCAGCAGTGTATCGCTCAGCACCGCGATGATGCCGATCAGGAAGATCCAGCGGCCGAACCGCATCAGCGAGTTCGCCGCCCGGACAGCCAATCGGATTCTCGGCTTGTATGGGGCGGCCCAGAAAGAGGCGATCAAAAACGTCAGGGCGCCCGCGATCGATCCCCAGATCAGCGCCCATGCCCCCTGGCTGCGCGCGAGAGCCACGGCCACGACCGTGTTGATCAAGGCCGTCGCGAGGCCGATCAGGGCGAGCGCGCCGAAGC